>Ga0101944_10000592_pt1 | contig 102031 bp, 63 predicted proteins | sample DewCreD2012metaG_FD_75245 | JGI IMG/M metagenome (GOLD analysis project Ga0101944, IMG submission 75245) | Hot spring sediment bacterial and archeal communities from British Columbia, Canada, to study Microbial Dark Matter (Phase II) - Dewar... ... | reverse complement strand
CGGAACCTGGGCTACATCGCGCGCAACGTGGCGGGCCTCGTCTGGCGGGCCGCCAGGTTCCTGGTCGGGCGTGAGACGCGCCTGCGGGTCGCGCAGCCCTGGTTCTACACCGTGCAGGAGTTGGGCTCGATCTGGGGCCATCTCAGGGGCCGCCGCCGCGTGGCGGCCATGAAGCGGCGCAAGGGGTGAACCACCGTGGTTGATGGGCCGGCCATCGTCCTCTACATGAGTCACCTCGGCCTCGGGTTGGTGCGCGCGCTGGGCCGCGAGGGCGTGCGCGTGTTCGCCCTCGACCCGCATCGCGACGCCCTCGGCATGAACTCGCGCTACTGCACGCCCGTCGTCACCCCCGACATCAAGGCCGACGAGGCGCGTTACCTCGATTTCCTCCTGGAGTTCGGCTGCGCTCGGCCTTCGAAGCCCGTGCTCTATCCGACGGGCGACCCCACGGTGGTGCTGCTGTCGCGCGAGCGTGAGGCCCTGTCGCGGTACTACCACTTCGTCATGCCAGACCACGAGACGGTGCTCAAGCTGCTGACGAAGGACGGGTTGGACGCGGTGGCGCGCGAGCACGGCATCCCCGCCCCGCGCACGGCCGTCCCGGCCGACCGTTCAGCCGTGGAAGCAGCGGCGCGCGAGTTCCAGTTCCCCGTCATCCTCAAGCCTGCCGAGAGCCATGCCTGGAAGGCCAGGGCGATCGTGGACCTGATCGGCGTCGGCACCAAGGTCGTGCCGTGCGCCACGCCCGAGGACCTGCTTGCCCAGTACGACCGCATCGCCGCGCACGACCCCGCCGTCATCGTGCAGGAGGTCATTCCCGGCGAGGACGAGCGGCTGGTCTACTGCTGCTTTTACGTCGGGCGCTCGGGCGAGCCGCTGGGCCTCTTCGCCGGGCGCAAGCGCCGCGTGCTGCCGCCCGGCTTCGGCTCGGCCAGCTTCGCCGAGTCCATGAACGACCCCGCCCTCACCCAGGCCACGCTGCGCCTGCTGCGAGCGGTGAACTACCGCGGGCTCGGCGGCGTGGAGTTCAAGCTCGACCCACGCGACAACACCTATAAGCTCATCGAGTTCAACGTGCGGTTCGGCCTCTGGGACGCGCTGGGCGCCCGCTGTGGCGTGAACCTGGCGCACATGGCGTGGCGCGACGCCCAGGGCCTGCCCGTCGAGCCCCGGCTCGAGGGCCGCCCAGGCGTGAAATGGGTCTCGATGCAGCGCGACCTCTCTGCCTTCCGGCTCTACCGGCGCCAGGGGAAGCTCACCACGTGGCGGTGGATCCGCTCGCTCGCCGGCGAGAGGATGTGGGCCGTGTTCGCGTGGGACGACCTCAGGCCATTCCTCTCGACCGCCCCAGGCTACCTGTGGCGACTCGCGGCGCCCAGGCTGGGAATGGCGGGAAAGCAGGCGCAAAGATAGAATAGGGGTGGGCGAGAGCCACCGACGGGAACCCGTGCCAAGAGTCTCTCGAATGAACGTCGCGCTCATCCAGCCGCCGATGGATTCCGACTACCCGCCGCTGAGTCTGGGCTCGCTGGCGGCGTATCTGGCCGCGAAGGGCCACCGCGCGCGCGTCTTCGATCTTCAGATCCCGGCCCAGCGCCAGACCTGGCAGAAGGACCTCGCAGCATTCGCGCCCGGCGTGGTGGGGGTGACAGCGATGACCCCCACGCTCCTGGCCGCCGCGAAGGTCGGCCGCGCCTGCAAAGAGATCGTGCCCGAGGCCACGCTGGTGCTGGGCGGCTACCACGTGAGCTTCCTGCCCGAGGGCACGATGGGCGGCTATCCTGCCTTCGATGCCGGCGTCGTCGGCGAAGGCGAAGTGACGCTCCACGAACTGGTCGAGACTGTTGCGGCCGGTGGCGACCTTGAGCGGGTGCCCGGCCTCGTGCTCCGGCGCGGCGGCGGGCTGGTGATAACCGCGCCGCGCGAGCGGCTGCGCGACCTCGATGCCCTGCCCTGGCCCCACGAACACTACGACCTCGACTACTACCTCTACTACGGCGGCTACACGGGGCGCTGGACCTTCAAGTGTGCGAGCGCGATCGTCTCGCGCGGCTGTCCGTTCCGCTGCCGGTTCTGCGCGTCGCAGCGGTTCTGGTCGGAGCGCTGCCTCGTGGAGTCGCCCGAGCGCGTCGTGGACGAAATGCGCTATCTCGCCCGCCGCGGTGCGCGGAGCGTCTACTTCCGCGACAGCACGTTCAACGCCAATAAGAAGTGGGTGCGCGAGTTTTGCGAGGCCAAGCGGCGCGCAGGGGTGACGATGCGCTGGCTGTGCAACAGCCGGGTGGACACGCTGACCGACGAACAACTTGGCTTGATGGCCGGCGCGGGCCTCGAGGCCCTCTACTTCGGCGTCGAAAGCGGCAGCCAGCGCGTGCTCGACTACTACAACAAGGGGGTGACCGTCGAGCAGACCCGCGAGGCGTTCGCCCTCTGCCGCAAGCACGGCATCGCCACGGCGGCCTACTTCATGGTCGGCGCGCCCGTGGAGACCCGCGCCGACATCGAGGAGAGCCGCAGACTCGCCCACGAGCTGGGCGCGAAGTACACCTACTGGTTCATCTACACCCCGCTGCCCGGCGCGCCGCTCTACGACGACTTCGTCGAGCGCGGCTACCGCCCGGACTTCGAGAACTTCGTCTTCAGCCGCGCCACGATCCCCGTCGGCGACATGACCCCGCAGGAGCTCGAGACGATTCACCGTCAACTCGTCGCCGAGTTCCAGCGGAAGGCCACCCTCGGCGAGGTCTGGCGGCGCCGCCTCGAGGTCCTCGGCGCGGTCCGCTCCTGGCGCGATGTGCGGTTCCTGGGCCACAAGGTGGCGACGCGGCTCGGCTTGGCCAAGAGCAGGTGAGACCATGCGCGTCACGCTCCTCCAGCCGGACACCGGCGGGGCCTACCCGCCCCTGAGCCTCGGCTACCTCGCCGCCTACGTGGCCGAGCGGGGGCATACCGCGCGCGTGGTGGACCTCCAGGTGCCAGCCCAGCGGCGAGAATGGGAACGCCTGCTCGTCGAATCGCAGCCTGACCTCATCGGCCTGACGGCCCTCACGCCGAGCATCCGCGACGCGGGCCGCCTGGCCGAGCGGGCGCGCCAGCTCGCGCCCCAGGCCCGCATCATCCTCGGCGGCTTCCACGCCACGATGGAGCCCGAGCAGACGCTCCGCGACCACCCGGCCATCGACTTCCTGTGCATCGGCGAGGGCGAGAAGACCCTGGCGGAGCTGTGCGCGCTCCTCGACGCCGGGGAACCGGTGGTCGGCCTGCCAGGACTCGCCTGGCGTTCCGCTGGCCGTGTCGAGTTCGGCCCGCTCCGCGAGCGCATCACCGACCTCGACCTCCTGCCCAGCCCGCACGCCTTCTACGACCTGGACTACTATCTGGACGCGGGGAGCTTCACCTACCAGTATGGCTACCGCTGTGCGTCGGTGATCGCCTCGCGCGGCTGCCCATTCCGCTGCCGATTCTGCTCGGTGCCGGGCAAATACATTCAGCCCTCGCCCGAGCACGTGGCCGACGAGATTGCCGCGCTTCTCCGGCGCGGGGCCGACGGGGTGTTCTTCCGCGACAGCACGTTCACCATCCGGCGCGAGTGGGTGCTGGCCTTCTGTGAGGTCGTGCGGCGCCGGCGGCTGCGCTTCCTCTGGATCGCCAACGCCCGCCCTGACCTGGTGGACGACGAGCTGCTGGCGGCGATGAAGCGAGCCGGCTGCTTCGCGCTCTGCTACGGGGCCGAGTCGGGCTGCGACCATGTGCTGAACTACTATGGCAAGGACCACACGGTCGCCGACACGCGCCGCGCCGTGGAGGCCACGAAACGTGCGGGCATCCGCGTCATCGCGTACTTCATGCTCGGCGCGCCCATCGAGACGCGGGCCGACATCGAAGCAAGCCATGCGCTGGCCCGCGAGCTGGGCGCCGAGCGCACCATCTGGAAGATTTTCGCCCCGCTTCCAGGCTGCGCGATCTACGATGAACTCAAGGCCAAGGGCGTGCCGCTCGACTTCGAGGCGATCCGCACCGATCGGGCGTCGTACCCGCTTGCCGACATGACGGAGGCCGAACTCGAGGCGCGCTTCCGCGAGCTTCAGCGCGAGTTCGCCTACGCGCGCGACGGCCGCCTGCGGGCCTTCTGGCGGCAGCTTCGGCGCGTGCGCTCGCCCCGCGACGCCTGGCGGCTCACCCGCCGCGTCACGGGCCGCGTGCGACGGGCGCTGTTCCCGGCCGAGAACGAGTGCGTAGGGGAGGGGAGGGATGGGTGAGATGAGCCGGTGGGCCAGGACTCTCATCGTCACCGTGTCGATCGAGCCCGACGACCCGGCGGTCGTTGGCCGCATCGGCGCCTACCGCTCTCTCGAAGGGCTGGGGCGGTTCCACGAGTTGTGCCGCTGCTATGGGATGAGGCCGACCTATCTGCTCACGTACTCGGCCGCGTGCGAGGCCCGGTGCGTCGAGGCGGCCCGCGCCTGGGCGGAGGAGGCCGAGTTCGGAGCACACCTGCACCCCGAGGAGGTGCCTCCCATCGCAGACGCCGAGCGCGGAAACCACACGCTGCGCCCGGGCGACGTCGCGCCCGAGCGCCTGCGAGCCAAGCTCACGAACCTCCTCGACCGCGTGGCGGAGGCGACGGGGCGGAGGCCCACGTCGTTCCGCTCGGGCTTCTTCGGCCTCACGCCGGCGCTGGCCGCCGGGCTGGCCGAGCGGGGCGTGGAGGCCGACTCCAGCCTCGGCCCCCTCGAGAAGGTGGGCCAGTCATCCCCCTTCCTGAGCGTCCCGTTCGAGCCGTACGTCATTGACCCCGCGGCCCATCCGTCGCTCGTCGAGGTCCCACTGACCAGCGTCTTCCGCCGGCCCTTTCCCAGGGCGCTGTATGGCGCGTACTTCCGCCTGCCCGGGCGCGTGCGCGGCGCGCTGCGGGCGTGTGGGCTGGCCGAGATCGTGCGGTTCCGCCCGGCGGCGGCCTCGGCGCGCGACCTCCTGGCCGTCTGCGAGCGGACGGCCCGACTCGGCATTCCGGCCGTGATGACGGTGCACTCGAACGAGCTCTGGCCGGGCACGAGCACGGCTGTGGGCTCGCAGACCGCGTCGGACGCCTATTACGCGCGCCTCGAGCGGGTGCTGGCGCACGCGCGGGCACGCGGCTGGGCCTCGCTCACGCTCACCCAGGCGGCACGAAGGGCGAAGGAGACCGCGGCATGATGGGTGCGGCCAGCCACTTCCTGATCGGGATGCTGTGCGGCGCCGCACTGGGCAGCGTGGCCGTGGCCCTCCGGCGCCGCTGGCTCGTGTGGCTTCCGCCTTTCGTGCTCGCGTGCGGGTGCTGGGCCGAGGGGCCGCTACTGCTGGGCATGCCGCAAACGGCCCACCCGCTGGCTAACCTGTTCTTCGGCTATGCGTGGCTGCATCCCTGGCTGACGGCGGATGAAGTCGCCGCTCTCTTCTTCGTGCTCGGCCTCACAAACCTGATGTTGCTGGCCTACGTGGTGTTCCTCGCGCGGTATCATGCGGCAGCCGACATGGTGCGCTGGGAACGCGAGGGACCCTCGGCGCCGCCCCCGAATGCCAGGACGCGCCGCGCAGGGCGGCAGGGCCATTCCAGGAGCTGATCGCGCGATGCCCATGCCCGAGACACATTTCGCGGTGGGTATGGGAGTGGGGGCGTTGCTGTGCCTGCCGATGGCCGCGGCGCGGCGGCGCTGGCTCGTGTGGGCGCCGCTGGTGATGAGCCTGTGCGGGGGCCTCGCGCTGGTGCCCGACGCGCTGGCCCGCGCCGGGCACCTTGCCCCGGGTCTGGAGGGCCTGGCCGGGCCGCATCGTGCGCACCCGCCGTGGTCCAACGTGTTCTTCCTGCACGGGTGGCTCGACACGCAGCCAGCCCTCTACACCCGGACGGCCTCGCGCGTGGCGTTTCAGGCTGTGGTGCTGATGTACCTTGTTGCGGCATGCGGCTATGCAGCGTACATTCGCTGGGGCCTCCCGCGGCAGCCTGAGGCTGAAGAGGCGCTCGCCCGCGTGCGGCGGGCCGCGGCGGGCTACCGCCTGCTCGCTCCCCTGGTGGGGCTCGCGCCGCTGCTGTTGGCCGGGGCGGCCACGGCGTGGCTGGCCGTCTCCTCGAAGCCGGCTCGGGGGCCCATGGCCGGCGCCGGGCCTGCGGAGGCAGGGCTCTGGGCGCAACTGGTCGCGCGGCGCATGGGTCTCGCGGTGGGCCAGAGGCTCGGCGTGGTGCATGCGACGTGGGACCGCGGGGGCCAATGGCTCTCGGGCGACCTGGGCGCGCGGTCGCCCTCCGTTGCCGAGATCGTCGCCCGTGCGAGGGCCAGCGGCTGCGGCTTCGTGACGATGCTGGCCGAGGCCCTGCCCGCCGGGACGCTGGCCGAGGCGCGGGAGAAGAACCCCGACCTTGCCATCCTGGCGGGGCGCAGGTGGGACGCTCCCTCGGCGCAGGGGACCGTGCCGGCTCTGGTGATCGTGCCGCCGCGGCCCGATGAGGGCGCCGTGCTCGCGTCGTTCACCGCCCAGTTCGGCCCGGGCAGCGGCGCATCGTCCGAGGCCGCGCTCCAGTGGCTCAAGGCCAACGGCAGTGTCGCGAACGCAGCGCCTGTGGTGCTCGCCTGCCCCTCGCCGGCCGGAGCGAGCGCGTGGCCCACGCTGTTCTCCTGGCGGCGCGCGAACGAGTTGTTCGTGGGGTTCCTGGGCCTGCTTGGCAGCGAGCGGCTCTCGGCGCGCGAGGCGAAGAGCCAGTGGGACCCCCGCGTCGCGACGATGGGCGGCGTCTGGGACAGGTTGCTGGACGGCGGCTCCCGCCTCGGGGGCGCGGCGGCGGCCTCGGGGTTCGAGGACCCGGCGCGGCAGTTCGGGCCAGGCGAGTTCGCGCGCACCCATGTGTGGAGCCGCGGGCGCGGCGCGGCCGATGTGCTGGAGGGCTTGCGCCGCGGCTGCGTGTGGGCCGACGAAGGCGGCATCGTGCGCGAGTTGGACTTCGCAGTGGCGGCTCCCACGCTCGAGCGCCCCGCGCGCATGGGCGAAGTGGCCCGTGTGGCGCCAGGCGACCTGGTGCGCGTGGAACTGGCGCTGGACGTGGCGCCGACAGATTTCGCCGGGCGCCCCAACGTGCTGGAGATGGTCGAGCTGATCTCGAACTTCAGCGGCGAGCCGGCGGTTGTGGCCAGCTTCCGGGGCATTCGCGGGGTGCGGCGGCTCGAGCATCTCCTCCCGCCGGCCGAGGATCGGAACGGGGGGCTCGGCTTCTACGTCCGCGCCCGCGGCTGGCGGCATCTCGCGGACGGCTCGCGCCTCTGCTTCTACACCAACCCCGTCCACGTCCTGGTGCGCGCGGGCCTCACACCGCCGCGGCTGCCGGGCGAGGCGCCCGTGCGGGTGGCTTCGCCATCGAGCCCCGTCCAGCCCGAGCCATCGAAGCCCACGACGGCTGCGCCCGCCGCGCCGGCGAAAGGCGACATCGGCGCCGACCTCGAGCGCATTGGCCTCGCGCGCGGCGTCAGTGTCATCCACGTCGAGACCTTCAAGCAGCCCTCGCGCCAGTGGCGCGGCCTCCCGGTGAGCATCATCGGTGACCGCGGCCCTGTGCTGGGGGATGAGGACCTGCGCATCGAGTTCCTCGGCCGCACACCGCTGGGCGAAGGCACGCGCCTGTTCTTCCGATGCTACGCCACGGCGTGCAGCCGGCTGACGATGGTCGCGCGCCGCGCCGACAGCCCGATCCCGTGTCAGGCGACCCGCGAGCTGCCCGAGAAGCAGTGGGTGCAGTTCGACCTGTCGTTCGCGGGCGATTTCCTGCCCTTGCGCGGCGCGTCGGCCGGCCTGCGCCCGCCCGTGGAGGTCCAGGCGATCGAATGGGCTGGCGCGCGCCAAGGGCCGCTCTCGCGTTTCTACATCACTGACGTCGTGGTGTACGATCCCACCGGGCTCAGCCGCCAGGCGGCGGCGAGCCGCGAGGCGAAGGCGCTGCTCGAGACCTTGCGCGAGGCCGAGCGACGCCGGGGGGTGCCGCCCTCGTCGCGCTCGCGCGCCCGCGACGCGGAGACGCGCCTGGAAGCCTGGCAGGAGCGGCTCGCCGCCGGAGCGGCGCCGCTGGCCGCCGACGAGCTCCAGGCTGCCGAGCGCGACCTGGCCACGCTCGCCGAAGAGTGCCGGCGCTTCGCCTGGCAGGCCGCCGCTGCGCCCACCTTCGGCGTCGCCGACCCGAGATTCATCGTCACGGCGCTCGCCCCCACGCAACGCGCCTCGGCGCGCCACCCGGCCCTGCGGCTGGGCCCGACGCTTGCCGGCTCCTGGGAGCTTGCCGCCGCAGGCGGCGAGGCCGAGAGCGTGCAGATCGCCGTGGCGGCGCTCTGGGACAAGCTGGAGGCTGTCCGCGTCGAAGCCTCCCCGCTGGTGCCCGAGGAAGGCGGCGGCCCGGGGGTGCCCGTGTCGGTCGAGCTGGTGGACGAGGTGGAGGTGCGCCCGCGCCCCACGCTTACGCCCGAGCAGGCCGGCTGGCAGCCCGACCCGCTGCGGCCCTTTGAGCCGTTCGATCTCGAGCCCGGCGGCCTCCGCTGCGTGCTCCTCACCGTGGAGGTGCCGCGCGACCTGTCGCCCGGGTACTACTCGGGCCACGTGGCCATCCGACCGCAGGGCCTGGAGCCGTTGCAGGTGGGGCTGCGGCTGCGCGTCTGGGGCGTGGCCCTCGAGGGTCGGCCGCTGGCGGTTCTTGCCCCGCTGGACGCGCGCGCCATCTGCCAGCGCTGCGGCTTCGGCCCCACCGTGCCGGCCGCCGGCCGCCGCGCCTTCTACGCCTTCCTTCTTCGCTACGGCCTGTGCCCCATTCCGCTGCTCGGCGGCGATGAGGCGGCCGATCTGGACGAGGTGGGCTTCCTCCTCGGTGCCTCTCCGTTCGAGGAACTCGTGGTGTTGAACGAGGCCTCGTCTGCGAGCCCGGACGCTCGCGATGCCGGGGTGGAGCGCGCAGCGCGCCTCGCGGGCCGGATGCTGGAACAGGGCCACGGCCGGCGGGGAGCCCTCCTGCTGCCGCTCGCCGCGCGCGACGACAGGGAGCTGGCCCGCCTGGTGAGCTTCGCCCGCACGCTGGCTGCCGAGCACCCGGCGCTCCTGCTGGTCGCGGGCGGCGATGGCGACCCGCCCGGCGACCTGGTGACTCACGTGTGGCGCCGGCCCCTGGGCACGGACCCGCCCCGCAGGCCCCACGACGACGATGTGGACGTGCGCCTCTCGCGCACCGCGCGGCGCGAAGGCTGGGAACTCGTGACCGCCTCGCCCGAGTCGGCCTTCCCCAGCCTGCTCCTCAGCAGTCCTCTCGCCCACGCGCGCCTGCTGCCCTGGCTGGCCTGGCAGCATGGCATCCGCGCACTCATCCTGCGCGGCGTGACACGGTGGCAGGGCGAAGTGGGCGAGTGGCTGGGCGACGGCGTCCTCATCTACCCGCCGGCCCCGCCCGCGGCCGGCGCCGACGTGGCGGCAGCCCCGCGCGGCTCGCTCCGCCTGGTGGCCCTGCGCGACGGCATCGAGGACTACACGTGTCTTCGCCTGCTGTGGGACCGAACCCGCCAGCTCCGCGAACGGAACGCCCAGGGGCAGGCCGCCGTGCTCGCGGCCGCCGAACGCCTGCTGGCCGAAGTGCCCATCAGCGTCGGCACCTTCGTGACCCCCTGCCGCGACGTGGCCACCCTCCTCGCGCTTCGCGCCCGAGCCGCGCGCGAACTCGAGCGCGTCGAGGCCGCTTGGTGGGCCGAGGTGGACGCGGCCGGCGACCCCCCCGCCCCTCCCGCGCAGCTCACGGCGCAGCCCGGCGGCGGGCAGATCGACCTCGTCTGGACGCCCAGCCCCGACCCCAAAGCGACGGCCTACCACGTCTTCCGCAGCCGCGACCCGAAGGGCGAGTTCGTGCGTCTGACGGCCCGGCCTCTTGAGGGCCTGCGCTACGCCGACCGCTCGGTGGCCCACGGGGTGCCGTACCACTACTTTGTGCGTGCATGCCGCGGCGACGCCGTGGTGGGGCCGCGGAGCGCTCTGGCCACGGCGGCGGCGCGGCCTGCGCCCAGGGTCGTGTGGCTGCCCACGGCCCCGCCAGGGCAGGGCGCCGGCGGACCGTACCGGGTCGCCGTACGCCTCGAGGGCCCCGGCACCGACGGCCTGCTGCCGCTGGTGCGCCCGCAGATTGACTACGCCGTCGGGGCCGCTCAGTTGGACGGGTTCGAGGACATGACTCGCCAGGAGGACGGGAGCTGGATGTACGACGTGCCCGACCCCGGCTGGCCCCGCCTCGCGGGCGCCAAGCTGCGCATCCTCGTGCGTGTGACGGACCGGGCGAACCAGGTCGCCGCGCCGCCGGTCGAGCGGGTCGAGCTCATCCGCGGCGCCCCCGCGCCCTGACCCTCTGTTCCAGGAGCGTTGTGCCATGCCGATCGCGCGCAGTCTCGTGGCCGCCCTGGGGCTGGCCGCCAGCGCGCTGGCGGGTGCCGTGCCCGGCCAGGAGCCATCGCCCAGCTTCCCCGACATTGTGGCGCGCGTCCGCTGCGGCCTCGGCGCCGTGGGCACCTACAACCCCGCTAACCACCCATCCCTCGAGTTCCTCGGCTCCGGCTTCTTCCTCAGCGACCGGGGGCACTTCGTCACGGCCAACCACGTGCTCGAGGCGGTCGCCGAGAAGAAGCGCCTGGGCGACCTGCGCGTCTTCCTGCCCAGCGACGCTGACCGCGAGGGCCACCCGGCCACCGTGATCGCCACCGACGCCCGCCACGACGCCGCGCTGCTTGTCGTCAAGGGTGGGCAATACGTGCCCCTCGAGCTCGGCGACTCCCTGCGCGTGCGCGAGGGCCAGGCCATCGCACTCAGCGGCTTTCCCTTCGGCCTCTTCCTCGGGTTACACCCCTCCACCTGCGCCGGGATCATCAGCAGCATCAGCCCCATCGCCATTCCCGTGACCCGCAGCCAGGACCTGGACGCCGAGACCCGGGAGGCGCTGCGCAACCCCTTCAGTGTCTTCCAGCTCGACGCGGTGGCCAACCCGGGGCATAGCGGCGGCCCGCTCTTCGACCCTCGGACCGGCAGGGTGCTGGGCATCCTCAACAGCGCCTTCATCCGCAAGACCAAGGAGAAGGTCATTGCCAGCGGCATCAGCTACGCCATACCCATCCACCTGGTCAAGCCCATGCTCGACGCGGGCCTGAAGGCCCGGCCCGGCCTCTCGCCGGTGCCGCCGCCGTGAGGCCCGCCCGCGAAAGCCGTCGACTCGCCAGTGCGCCGGGGCTTGCGAGTCTGCGACCCAGCGCGCCGAAGGAGACAGATCAAAGGCCGAGCGCCCGACCCGTCCGGCTTGTCAGATTCGTCGGACCCGTCGGAGGGGCGTCTGCTGCTCCGCCGGGCCGGCGAGCGCCGGGGGCCGCTCGGTTCCAGGGGAAGGTTGACTCGGGGTCATGGGCCGGGTACCATGAGGCAAAGGCTCCTGGCGCAGGGTGCGCCGCGAGCAGCAAGAGAGGGCACTGCTCCGAATGTCTGCCGCTGTGCCGAATGCCCTGAGCTGCGACCTGGAGGACTACTTCCAGGTGCAGGACTGCGAGGGGGTGATCGCCCGCGACGCCTGGGCGGCCATGCCCTCGCGGCTGGAGGCGAGCACGGACCTCGTGCTGGCGCTGCTGGCCGAGGCGGGGGTGAAGGGGACGTTCTTCGTGCTAGGCTGGAATGCCGAGCGGCATCCCGGACTGGTCCGCCACATCGCGGCAGAGGGCCACGAGATCGCGTCGCACGGCTACGAGCACAAGATGATCTTCGAGCAGACCCCCGACGAGTTCCGCGAAGATGTGACGCGCTCGAAGGCGTTGCTGGAGGACCTCGCGGGCCGCCCCGTGCTCGGCTATCGCGCGCCCACGTTCTCGCTCACCGAGCGCTCGCGGTGGGCCGTCGGCATCCTGGCCGAGGCGGGCTACCGCTACGATTCCAGCATCTTCCCGATCCGCCATGATCGCTATGGCATCCCCTCTGCGCCGCGTTTCCTTCACGAACTGAACGGTGCGACGAGCGCGAAGCGTGAGGATGGCGGCGCCAGGCAGAAAGGCGTTGGCGCGAAGCCCCCGGACGATGGCCGCGCGGCGCTCATCGAGTTCCCGCCCACGACGCTGCGGGTCCTCGGCTGCAACGTGCCGGTGGCGGGCGGAGGCTACCTGCGGCTCTTCCCCGCCCGGCTGATCCTGGCCGCGCTGCGCCGGGTGAACTACCAGGGGCACGCGGCCATTCTGTACTTCCACCCGTGGGAGCTGGACCCGGAGCAGCCGCGCCTGCCGCTGCGGCGTTCGAGCCGCTTCCGCCACTACGTGGGCCTGCGCCACACGGCCGCCAAGCTGCGGCTGCTCCTGCGGAACCTGGCCTTCACCACCGCGGCGGCCGTGGTGGCGCGATGGGCAGCGGAGCACGCCGGGGTGGCTCTCCCCTCCGGCGCCGGAGCGCGAGCGAATGGATAAGATCGCCGGGCTGCTGGACGTGGTGTGCCTCGTCATCTTCGGCGCCTGGGCCTACCTGGTGGCCAAGCGGAGGGGCCGGGATGAGATCGTCTGGCTCCTGGCGGCAGCGGCGGCCTTCTTCGTCCCCGGCTACCTCGTGCAGGAGTTTGGCTTCCCATATCTTGCTGAGAAGTTCGGCTGGGCGGCGGCGTGGCGCAAGCCAGCAGGTTTCATCGCCGGCGGCCTGGGCGCGCTGATCCTCGACCTGTACCTCACCCTCTTCGTGCCCCCCGCGGCGCGCGGAGCGGGCGGCCCGACATCGCAGCCACCCGGAGGCGCGGCGAATGGGTAGTCTGGCGGCTTTTCTCGACCTCGTGTGCCTTGCCGTCTTCGGCGGCTGGGCCTACTGCGTGGCCAAGCGGCAGCGCCGCGACGAGGTGGGCTGGCTGCTGATGGCGGCCGCGGCCTTCTGGGTGTCCGGCTACGCGATGGAACAGGTGATCTTCCCTGCCCTGCACGCGCGTCTGGGCTGGCCCGAGACGTGGGCCAAGCCCACAGCCTTCCTCTTCGGCTCCCTGTGCGCCACCGTGCTCGACCTCTACCTCGCGTTGGTGCTGAAGCCGCTGCCGGCCAGCCAGGCTCCGGCGAGCGACGCGGCGCCCGATGGCCAGGCCATGCTGGCGGGCCAACCCGAGCAAGCGCCGGCCGAGCCGCGCGCGCCGGAGGCCGGCGGCGCGGGGGCGGCGGCCGCCGACCCGTTCAGCCTCCAGGCCGACGGGCCGCTGGGCTACCTGACGCGCTATTGGCCCTCCGGCATCATTGTGCTCATGTACCTGCTGCCCACGTTCGACGCGGTGGCGGCGATCATGCCGAAGCTCGGCTTCTACCGCGTGCACGCGGGGCCCTATCCGCCGTACCGCGAGTTCGCCATGCCCTTCCTGGCAGGCGCCCAGGTGTGGCTGTGGAGCCGGCGCGTGGCGCCCGCGCTGCTGTGCGGGCTGTTCTTCGCCGCGTTCATCCCCGAGCTGAACTGGATGGAATGGGAATGGAGCCGCGGGAGCTCCTACTACTCGCACGGCTACCTGATCCCGTTCGTGACGCTGTGGCTGGTGTGGTTGAACCGCGCGCGCCTGACGAAGCTCGAGCCCAAGGGCGATCTGCGGGGCGTGGGCATCGCAACCCTTGCCTTCGGCCTGCTGCTGTTGCTGCTCGGCTCGTACCTGCGCCGCGGCTCGCTCCAGGGCGTGAGCTTCGTGGTCGTGATGGCGGGCCTCGTCTTTTTCCTCTACGGGCGGGCGATCAGCAGGGTGCTGGTCTTCCCCCTGGTCTTCACAGTCTCGATGATCCCGATGTCCATGTGGATGCTCAACCGCTTCACCTTCCCGCTCAAGATGTTCGCCACGGCGGGCACGGTGCGGGTGGTGAATGCCCTTCACGCGGTAGGCCTTCACCCCTACGCGGTAGTGCGAAGCGGCAGCAACGTCGCCTGGCGGCTGCCGGATGGGACCGAGGACCTGCTGACCGTGGCCGAGGCATGCAGCGGGTTGAAATCGCTCATCGCGCTCCTGACCTTCGGAGCGCTGCTGGCCTATCTAGCCAAGCTCTCGCGCCGCCACAAGATCGTGCTCTTCCTCGCCGGGGTGCCCGTGGCGCTGCTGGCGAACATGTGGCGCATCGTCACGCTCACGGTCGTGGCGGGCCGCTGGGGCTCAACGGTGGCGCGCCCCGACGGGTGGGTGCACGACTCGACGGGCCTGGGCATCTTCGCCGTGGCCTTCGTGCTGTTCTTCGCCTTCGAGCGCGTTCTCATGCGGTTCGACAGCGGGGCCGCGCCGGCCGGGCCGGATGCCCCTGGTTCCGCCGCAGTGGCCTGACCGCTCCAGTGGAGCCTCCCATGCGCACCCTCAACCAGCGTTACGCAGTCGCCGGCGTCGCGTTGGCCCTCGTGGCGCCGCTGGCGCTCTACCTGAACTACAGCGCGCCGCCATCGGCCGACCTCCAGGCGATCGGCAGCGCCATCCCGCGCCGGCTCGGCAAATGGGTGGCCGAGGGACCCGACCGCGGCGGCACTAAGGAGGAGGAGGAGATCCTCCAGACCGACTCCATCTTCACGCGCACCTACGGATGCGGGGCGCTGCTCTCGTGCGATCTCACGATCGTCTCGGCTCAGGATAACCCCAACGCCGTGCACCCTCCTGAGCTCTGCTACACGGGCTCGGGCTGGACCGAGACGCTGAAGGACACGATCGCGGTGCGCGTAGGAGGCAGCGAGCGGGTCGTTAACCGCCGCCAGTTCGTGCGAGGCGGCGGGACACACCTGTGGATGCTCTACTGGTACAAGGCCGGCGCAATCAGCACACCCAGCTACCTTGGGTTCCAGTGGGAAGCCCTCAAGGCGCGGCTCGTGAGAAGCGGCTGCTCGTGTAGCCTGGTTCAGGTGAGGGCCGAGTTCAGCAAGGCCGATTTCGAGGGTGAGGTGCTGGCGGAGCTGATCAAGTTCGCGGCCGAAGTCATGCCAGCCGTTGACGTGGCCATCCCCTGATTGTGCAGTTCCTGAGATAGCTCCCGCACGGGTCTGGACCGCTGATCGGCTGTTGGCAAACCGTGACAGTCCCTCCGCAGGGCAAGACCCTTCGCATCTCATTGCCCAACAGCGGCTTGAGACGAACGGCGCGCACAAAGAGCGTCTGAGGATGCAGACAGAGAAGCGCTCCCTGAGCACCCCGCCACCAGAGCGGTCGCAGACACGGACACGCGCCGCCTCGTTTCTAAGTTGCTTGATTCTGGCTACTTAGGTGGATCAGTTGCGTGGCATGCGCCAAACGGGCCGGCTGGCATGATTATTGCTTACTACACACCCAGGCGGAGTGGCATGGCCGCGTGTGAGAATCATGCGCGGGGCACTGTCAATTGACCTTTCACCCGTGGCAGTGGTCCCCGGGCCCCCGCCGGGAGAGCGCCCGATGTGTGCCCCCACGAGGCCAGCCGCAGAGCGGCGGCGGTACCGTCGCCTCGAACTCTCTGTTCCCATGGTCTTCACTCTCAGGACCAGGACCGGGGCAGTCGTCTCGCGGGCAGGCATCACCCGTAACGTCAGCCCAGGCGGCATCTACTTCCAGACCTCGGCTATGCAGGATCTTCAACCCCAGCAAGAGGTTACCATCAACATCGTCGTCCCGCGCCGTGGCAATCCCTCCGAAGCCACAATCTCGCTTTCGGGCACTGCCCGGGTTCTGCGCGCTGAGCGGCTGGAGTGTCAGGCCAACTCCCATGCGCCCGATGGCGAAGTGTGGGGGGTCGCCGCGCAGTTCACTGGTCGGCCCCGCGTTGACTTGTCCACGATAGACGATCTGTTCGGTGCTGCCTGAGGCCCGCATCCTCCCCAACCCCCCGGACCGCCCGGCGATAGCTGAGACCCTGGATGCGCGCGCCGGTGCACCCCCAAGGTGAGCGGACACCCGGCGTTCCGAGAAAACAGACAACCTCGTGCGGATGTCTTGACACTCGATCGCCAGCAGCGGGGGTCGGGTCGAGGCAGCCCCACGGTCCGCTACAGGCTCGCTGTCATAAGTCTCTATGAGAATCAAGCTTGCACCAGGCCATCCCAACGGGCGATGCTAAGCCAGATCACAGAGACAATGGCACAGCAGTTGCAGAGTGAAACTAAAGAGAAGGTTGGCGCATAAGGGTGCAGACGATGCCTGAACCAGCCACCATCGTCGTCCTCGGGACGGGAGCCGGGGCGCTCTATCTCCGCTTCTTCCGCAAGCGCTACGCGGAATTCAAGCGAGCGATGGACATTTTGCTTGCCCTGCCCGGCGTCCTCATCGCGGCCCCTGTGACGGTGGTCCTCGCCATCCTCGTCAAGCTCACGTCCCGCGGCCCGGCGTTCTACCTGCAAGAGCGAGTGGGAATGGATGGCAAGATCTTCAGGATCATCAAACTACGCACCATGGTCCCCAATGCGGAGGCCGAGACAGGTCCGGTCTGGGCCGCCGAGAACGACCCCCGCGAGACCTGGCTTGGCCGCATTCTGCGCCGGACCCATCTTGACGAGCTGCCGCAGTTCTGGAACGTGCTGCGAGGCGACATGAGCCTCATCGGCCCGCGTCCGGAGCGGCCGGTCTTCGTCGAGAAGTTCCGCCACGAGATTCCCCACTACACCGCCCGCCTCGCGGTTCGGCCGGGCATCACGGGATGGGCTCAGGTCAACCACCCGTCTGACCTCACGCTCGACGACGTGCGGATCAAGCTCGACTACGACCGCGAGTACATCCGCAACATGGGCTGGCGCATAGACTTGCAGATCATCGCCGCCACAGCCGCCCGCATGCTCGGCTTCCGCACCCGCCCGGCCAGACGTCCCTGAACCCGAACATCCGACGCGCGAGATGCCTCTCAGTCTCACCCTTCGACGCCCAGAGGCAGCGCCCCGGCTCCCTGTCGGCAGAGGGCGACAGAGTCCGCCATGTGGGGGGCATTTGCGGACACGGATTCCGCGCCAGAACATCGCGGTCGTGCCCGGAGACGGCCTGCCCCTCCTTCGGCGGTTCTCTCTCATCTCACCCGAGGTAGCTCTTCATCGTGGCCAGTTCGCGCGGCAGGTGGGTTTGCCAGGGCTCCCAGGCGATCCACTCGCCACTGAGGTGGCCCTGGAAGCCGATGCTCTGGAGAAGCTGGACGGCTCGGCGGTGGTCAATGATGCCGGTGCCGATGGGGCAGAGGTCTAGGCTGCCCCTGTCGTTGCGCTTGCCGTCGTGGAAGTGTACGTGCCGGATGAAGGGCCGCAGGGCCGCGAAAGCCGCGTCCATCGTCATGCCCGCGGCGTTCACGGGGTGCATGATGTCCCAGTTCGCGCGCACGCTGGGGTGCGCGACCAGGCTGAGCACGCGGGCGAGGTCGCGCGCGTCGCACCAGGAGTCGTGCGTCTCCACGCACAGGGCGACGCCGGCGACACGGGCCTCCTCGGCGAGCTGCGAGAGGCAGTCGGCCAGCTGGCGCGTCGCCTCGTCGCGGCTCATGCCCTTGGGGATGACGCCGCCGAAGACGCGCATGGCGGGCGCCCCCACGTCGTGAGCAAGAGCGATGAGCGCGCGCGAATCGGCCATCGTGCGGCTCAGCTCGTCCGCGGTGGCCGCCGTGTACGAGCACGACGTGGCGAGGCAGGCCACGGCGACGCCGGCGTCCTCGGCCATCTTGCGCAGCGCGGCGCGCTGGGCGGGCGTGGCCGTGGTCTCCATGCCGTGGGCGTGCTGGGCCTGGGCGCGCGGCTCCACGCCGTCGTAGCCGAAGCGCTTCGCCACGTCGAGCACCTCGGGCCAGGTGAGTTCGGGGCACGAGAAGGTCATGAAGCTGAATCGCATCGGGGCGCTCCTGGCAACGGCAACGAGATGCACACGGGGCGCATTATACTCATGCCGCCGTGAGGTTCCACCCGCGCTTGACGCCGCGCCACAGAGCTGGCATGGTGGAGCCATTCTGACCCCTCTCCCTTGAGGGAGAGGGAGGGGTGAGGGTGAGGCCACGGCTCGACCCTCCCCATCTCCCCTCCCTGGGAGGGAGGGGCGTTGGGCCTGCCCGCTCCCATGGCCCGGCGCCTCGCCTGCCGCGCAATCAGGAGGCCAACGTTGAACGCCGAAGCACTGCTCACAGCCGTTTGCGCGCTTGGCTCGATAGCGCTCGCGGTTGCCGGCGATGCGCCGCCAGCCAGCCCCGATATTCTCAATACGCTGCGCCAGGGCCACCCGCGCCTCCTCGCGCTCGACGCCGAACTGGCCCGCGTACGCGAGATGATCGCCAAGGAGCCGCTGGCGAAAGAGTACCACGCCGCGCTCCGCGCGCAGGCCGAACGCTACGTGAAGGACCCGCCGCTGGAGTACAAGCTCGTCGGGCCGCGCCTCCTGTACGTGAGCCGCGCCGCGGTGGACCGCATCTACACCCTCGGCCTGCTCTTCCGCCTCGACGGCGATGCCGCCTTCGCGGACCGCGCCGTCGCCGAGCTGCTCAACGTGTGCGCGTTCAGGGACTGGCATCCCTCGCACTTCCTCGACACGGCGGAGATGACCCACGCCGTCGCCATCGGCTACGACTGGCTCCACAGCCGCCTCTCGCCCGACCAGCGCAAGGCCGTGGTCGAAGCCATCGTGGCCAAGGGCCTGCTGCCCGCCAAGAAGGTCTACGACGGCGGCGGCTGGTGGGCGAAGAGCACCCACAACTGGAACCAGGTGTGCAACGGCGGCATCGCGATCGGCGCGCTGGCCATCGCCGACGAGCAGCCGGAGCTGGCTGCCTTCATCCTCAACGCCGCCCGCGCCTCGATTCCGCGCGCGATGCGCAGCTACGAGCCCGATGGCGGCTGGGCCGAAGGCCCCGGCTACTGGCACTACGCCACCCGCTACAACGTCTACTACCTCGCCGCGCTCCAGACGGCGCTCGGCACCGACCTGGGCCTCCTCGAGGCCATGCCCGGCTTCCGCAAGGCGGGCGACTTCCGTCTCTACTTCTGCGGCCCGGTGGGCCGCACCTTCAACTACGCCGACGCCGGCGACCGTACGGGCCGCGCGGCCGAGATGTTCTGGCTCGCCCGCACCCTCGACCAGCCGCGCTACGCCTGGCACGAGCGCGCCTGCGAGGGCCGCCCCGACGCCCTGGACCTCCTCTGGTTCGACCCGCGCGGGGCGGGCCCCAAGGCCGAGAACTGGCCGCTCGACCGCGTCTTCCGCGGCGTCGAGGTCGCCTTCCTGCGCTCCGCCTGGGAAGACCGCGAGGCCATCTTTGTGGGCTTCAAAGGCGGCGACAACAAGGCCAACCACTCGAACCTCGACCTCGGCGTCTTCGTGCTCGACGCCCTGGGCCAGCGCTGGGCGGTGGACCTCGGCGGCGACGACTACAATTTGCCGGCCTACTTCGGCAACAAGCGCTGGACCTACTATCGCCTGCGCACCGAGGGCCACAACACCCTCACCTTCAACGGCGAGAACCAGGACCCCTCGGCCAGCGCGCCCCTTGTGGCCTTCGCCTCGACGCCCGCGCGGGCCTTCGCCATCGCCGACCTCTCGCGCGCGAGCAAGCAGGCCGCCCGCTGGCAGCGCGGCCTGGCGCTCCTCGACCGCCGCGAGGTGCTCGTGCAGGACGAGGTGCAGCTCAAGGCCCCCGCCGAGCTGGCCTGGACGCTGCACACGCCCGCCGCGATCACCCTCGATGGGGCGACGGCCACGCTGAAGATTGGCGAGGCCTGCCTGCGCGCGGCCATCCTCGAGCCGAGCGGCGCCAAGTTCGAGACCGCCTCCGCCACTCCGCCTCCACCCCAGGCGCAAAACGCGGGCATCACGCGCCTGATGGTGCGGCTGCCGCAGTTCAGCGAAGGCCGCCTCGCCATCCTGCTCACCCCCTACCGCGGCCAGCCGCCCGCGCCCCAACGCGCCGTCACCCCCCTAAGACAGTGGATTGATGAAACCCCAGGCTCTGCCCTAGGCAAGTGAGGGCTACGTGGGGGGAACTTCCTTGCAGGAACTTCCCCCCACACCCCCTTCAAGGACTCCTGGATTGGGCTGGGGATTCGCCGGCTCTGCGGCGAATCCCCAGCCCAGATCAGGAGTTCTTGGGAAGGAGGGGGGCGCGGGGGAGGAAGCCCTTCTTGCCAAAAGAAGGGCTTCCTCCCCCGCAGCGCTATCCCCCACGGTGCCCTAGGCCCTCCAGGATCGTCACGAGGGCATACATCGCCTCCCAGTCGGGGCCGGTGGCGATGGCATCGAAGGCGTCGAGGTGGGCGGGCGAAGGGTTGAAGCCGATGGCCAATCCGCCGCATTCCTGGGCGAGGCGGGCGAGGGGCACGTCGTCCTCGTTGTGACCGATGGTGGAGGGCACGCGGGCGCCGGTGTCGGCCAGGCGGCGCTCGACGGATCGGCGTTTGGCCTCGCCGTTGGCGAGCAGGCGGCTGCGGTCGTAGCCGGCGACGACGCGCTCGCCGCGCGGCCCGGGCTGGAAGAGGAGGGCGTTCGCCTCGAAGAAGGTCAGGCCGGCGAACTGCTCGACGAAGGCTCGCGCCACGACATCGAGGCCGAGGGTGGCGAGACCCGTCGGCGCGTGCTGGGCCAGCAGCGCAATCGTCTCGGCCGCGAAGGCGTGCGAGCGGGCCGGCAGCGTGCGGGCCGCCCCGGCGAGGTAGTGCTCGGGCACACCGCGCATCGTCCACTCGTACCACGCGATCAGCCGCGCGGCGGGCGTAGCGTGGCCGACGAGTCGCTTCGCCTTCGTGAACGCCCGGTAGGTTCCGCCGACGAGCATGCGCACGAACAGGCGGCGGTCCGCCGCGCGCGCCGGGCGGCACAGCAGCCGATGCGCGATGCGGCGGCCCAGCGTCTCCTGCGAGATGCGGGGGAAGATGCACTCATCGAGGTCCAACGCAAAGAGGTCCGTGCGCGCATAGGCCGCCCGCAGCTCGTCGAGCGGCCGCGAGACCGCGATCCCAGCGCCAAGGCGTTGCCAGGCCACGAGGCGTCCTTTCAGGCGTTCGGCGTTCGCACGAAGTGCCGGCTCTCGCCGGGCGGCAGCGAAGCGCGCCGCGGTGCGCTCGTGGGGCCGGGCGCCACGAGAACCGCCTCAACGCCCTCGGGCACGACGAGGCTCAGCTCGTGGCCGTCCTCAGCCTTCTGCGCAACGAAGCCGATCGGGCCGTGGGGCGTGTGGGCGGCAAGCTCCAGGCTCGCGAGGTCGCCAAGCTGCGGGCGAATCTCGCAGCGGGCGAAGCCGGGCGCCGTGGGGCGAATGCCCGCGAGGCTCATGAACGCCACGTAGAGCGGCGCAACGGGGCAATGGCTCCACTGGTCGCCGCTGTCGGGCTCGGCCTTCCAGCACTCCTGAAGCGTGTTGTTCTCGACGACGGAGCGCATGGTTGCCCAGCGCGTGCGGAGGTCACGCAACACGGCGTCAGTGCGTCCGCCCTTCGCCAGCGCCCAGAGGCGCCAGCCGGCGTTGGCAGGGTACGACAGGCCCATCTCGAGCGGGCAGTCGGCCAGGGCGCGAAGCGCCGCCGCGGTCTCGCCGCCGGGGCACTGGTCGAAGAGGATGGCCGTCGCCAGCGAGCGGTCGCACAGACGCGGGACGGATTCCTCCGCCAGCCAGGGCAGGTTGGCGAGGAAGAGGCCCTGTTCGGGGCTCCAGAACTTGCGCGCGGCGGCGGCCTGGAGTTTCTTGCCCAGGGTGGCGAGTTGCCGGGCCGGCCGCCCGTCGCCGAAGGCGCGGGCGAGGGGGGCGAGGGCGTGCTGAAGCATGGCCGCGGCGTAGAGATTGAACGCGCACTGCTTGTGCCGCTGGGCGCGATAGGCGTCGTGATCGATCCACACGGCGGGCACGCCGAGGCCCTCGACGGGCAGCAGGCCATCCTCTCGGCGCACGATGCTCCGCAGATACTCGGCGAAGCGGAGGAGGCGCGGATACGGCTCGCGGACGGCCTCCAGGTCGCCCGTCTCCCAGTGGTGGTTCCAGCAGTCGAACGCGAAGCCTACGCCGTGGTCGAGCAGCGGCCCCCAGGGGGTCGCCCCGACCTGGCGCTGCATCACGCGGGCCAGACGGTCGTAGGCGGGCCAGCAGTCGAGGAAATAGCCGTCGAGCGTCAACCCCTGGCTGAACGTGGCGAGGAAGCGGGCGGGCAGGCGCGTCTCGCCGAAGGCGTAGCGGATGGCGTGGAGCTGGTGCCCCACGTCGCCGCTGTATTGCTGCCGCTCGCGGCCCATGCCGTCCACGCACGTCTCCTGGGCGCAGTTGTGCAGCGTGTTCACGCTGGCGTCGAGGAGGCGCTGGAGCGCCGGCTCGCCGCAGCGGGCGCGCGGCGCGTTCGGCCAGGGGAACGTGCGGCGCCGCACACCGATGCCGCGAATCACCACGCCGCCATCGTTGGGCGGCGGCTCCTGCCGATGGCACCCCGGCTGCGGCGCGGGGACGCGAATGTGAAGCTGGAGCCAGCGGAGCGATTCGAAATCAAACGTCTCGAAGCGGTTGACCCCCTCGCGGCAGACGAAGCGCGACCAGGCGTAGAAATGCGTGTCGAGCCAGGACGTCTTCGCGGGGTCGTGGGCCTCCTGGGGCATCAGCTCCACGATGGTGCCCGCGGGCGCCTCGATGGTGAAGTGGGGCCAGCCGACGATCTGCTCGGGGAACTCGAAGGTCGCGTAAAGCCCCGTGTTCGGCGGCGTGGCCGGCAGGTGCCAGACACCGTCGCCCACGGACACGGCCAGCGGCTGAGGCACGGCCTCGAAGGCGTCGGGCATGCGGAACTCGAACCAGTCGTCGGGGTCGCGCTTCCAGATGACAATGCCCGAATCCACAAGCCGCGCGGCGGGCACCTCCACCTCCCGCATAAGCGGGATCCGCCGTTCTCGAATCTCTGCCTCTGCTGAGGGAGGAATCCCGCTTCCGCCCTGGTAGTCGTCGTAGCCCGTGCACATCGAGGGCTTGTCGGCCCGGCCCGCCAGCACCAGCGCGGGGCGCCACGAGGCGTCGGGCTTGAACTCCAGCGTGTCCCAGCCCTGCGGGCGGAAGCGGGCGTCGAACTCCTCTTGAAGCGCCCGCAGGAACCAGCGGCGGTACTGGCCGGGACGGTGCGAGCGGTCGAGCAGGCAGAGCCACGAATCGTCGCTCACCACCCGCTCCATCGTCCCGTCGGCAAACTCCAGATCGAGGCGGAGCAGCAGCCCGGGCTTGCCCATCGGCCAAGTGCCTTCACCGTGTCCGTAGAAGAGCACCTCGACGCCGAGCACGTTGTAGCCTGGCCGCAGCAGCGCCGCGAGATCGAGCGGGTCGGCCTCGGGCCAGCGCGGGTCGGCGGGGGCCGGCCCCCACTGCACCCGCTCGCCGTTGACGGTGAGGCGATAGCGGCTGTCGGCGATGATCCACCCCGCCGCCCGAGTGGGCCGTGTGGGCAGATCGAGGTCCTTGCGAAACAGCACGAACGAATTCGCCAGCGTCCGCTGCGAGGGCAGCCAGATCCACTTCGCCGGGTGGAGATCGAGGGTCAAGGCCGGTCTCCTGGGACTGCTGAGTTGCGCGGGGGCCTGGTCCATGCTACCCTCCCGAAGGCACTCGAACCTTCGGGGCGGGATACCAACGCACTGGGAGTATACCATGATCGAGGTCACGCCGACTTCTGTCAAGCCGCTGAACGAGGTGGTGGTGCAGGCACCGCCGCGGGGTACCCTCTCGGTCCGCGACGGGCTGGGACGCGAGTATGTGCGGCAGAAGGCGGGGAGGGCGGTGGCCTTCGAGGCCGCGGGGGCGCTGGGGAACCATGTGGTCGCGCTGGAGGACGCGAACGGCCGAATCGTCGAGACCACAACGTTCCGCGTGGATTGCCAGACCGAGATCGAGGACGCAGACGGGGAGTTCAAGGAACTCCTCGGCATGCTCCAGTGGACGCTGTCGAAGTGGGGCGAGGGGAATAGCTGCGTGCGATGGCGGGGAAAGCTCTATCGCTACTTCGTCTGCTGGCTCCGCGACCACGTGCACACGCTCAAGGGGATGAAGTACTTCGCGCCCGAGCTGAAGACCGCCATCGAACTCTACCGCGACTCGCAGCGCGAGGACGGGATGATCTGGGACAACATTCACCCCCGCACCCCCCACTACAACACGTGGCAGTGGAGCTTTGACTACGACGGCTTCCTCCAGCAGATCGAGGATGGCTGGTGGGAGTTCAAGCGCATCCCCGTCGAGAACGACGTGGAGTATCTCTTCGTCGAGGGCCTCTACTACACGTGGAAGGCGACGGGCGACGACGCCTGGATGGCCTCGTGCCTCGACGCCGCGGTGCGGGCCTACGGCTACTCGACCACCAGCCCCTACCGCTGGTCGCGGAAGCACAGGCTCCTCAAACGCGGCTTCACGATTGACACGTGGGACTTCCAGAGCGATGAGGATACGGCCCGCACCGGCCACACGATGGTGGTGAAGCCGGGCGTGAGCCGCTTCGGCATCATGCACGGCGACAACACGGGCTTCGCCGTCGGCTGCCGCTATCTCGCCGAGATGCTGGAGCGCGTCGGGCGGAAGCCCGAGGCGAAGCGCTTCCGCAAGCTCGGCGCCGACATCCAGCGGCGCCTCGACAAGCTGGCCTGGAACAGCCGCTTCTTCACCCACCACGTGCCCGAAGACCCGCGGGTCGTGCGCGACCTCGGTGTGGACCAGGCCGAACAGGTCTCGCTCTCGAACGCCTACGACCTCAATCGCGGCATCACTCACGAGCAGTGCGTCGCGATCATCAAAACCTATCAGCGCATCCGCCGCCGGATGCCGAAGTCGTCGCCCGGCGAGTTCTACCAGATCTATCCCCCCTTCGAGCGCGGCTTCGGCCCGCACAATGCCAAGTGGGACTACATGAACGGCGGCGTGACGACCATCGTGGCGGGCGAGCTGGCCCACGGCGCGTTCGAGCACGGCTTTGAGGCCTACGGCGCCGACATCCTGCGCCGCGTGGCCGGCTGGGGCAAGGCGCACAACGGCTACCTGCACTGCACCCTCCGCGGCGCCCTGCCGAAGCCGCCGAAACGCAGGTTCACGCCCCTCGACCTCAAGGCGCAGGCCAACGTGGACTTCGCCGGCAAGGGCGCCCCAGGTGTGCCCGGCTGGACAAGTGACGGAGCGAACGACCTCCACGAGATGCCCCCGGGCCGCCACGTCTTCCACGGCATTCCGTTCGACGTGATTGACCCCGCGATGAACGGCCGGCGGGCGGCGGTTGGGCTGAGGGCCCAGGGAGGCTATGCCCTCGAGCGGTGCATTCCCGTGCGCCGCCAGGCCGCCTCCATCTACTTCCTGCACACCGATTCGCGCGGCCACGATCTCGTGGGCACGATTCGCCTCCGGTACGCCGACGGCGAGGAACACGTCCAATACGTCAACCACAACCAACAGGTCGGCCCGTGGTGGATGCCGAGCGACCCGCCCTACGACCACCACCAGAGGCCCGTCTGCAAGGTCGCCTGGCGCGGCGCCAACGAGCGGTTCAGGAACATTGGCGTCTACGCCTACGGCCTCGACAACCCGCGGCCCGACGCCGGGATCGCCGAAATCGTGCTCGAGGCGTCGCAAAACGGCAGCTTCTGGGGCGTGCTGGCCGTGACGCTGTGCGACCGGCCGGTTTTCTTCATGCCCAGCGACGTGTCGTACGGCATCCCCGACAACTGGGGCGCGGGGGCGGTCGTCTACGCCCTCGTCGAGGGTCTGGCGGGGATCAAGGACGCTGGGGTCGCCTTTGACCGCGTGACTCTCACGCCACGCTGGGAGGCGGCGGGCGTGCGAAAGGCGACGGCGTGCGCCAAGTACGAGGCGTCGGGGGGCTATCTGCGCTACCGCTACTCGTTCGCGCCGCGGAGCAAACGCCTGACGCTGGAGTTCGCCGGCAGCGGCTCCGAATTCGGGCTGGCTCTGCTGCTGCCGAAGGGCTTGCGCCCGAGGGCCGCGACGCTGGATGGCCGGGCCGTGCCCGTCGCCACCCGTCGGGTCGAAGGCTCGGCCTACGCCTGCCTCGACGTGTGCGGGGTCGGCGCGCACAGGCTCGCACTGAAGCTGGCTTGAGGAGAGTGCCCACCAGCGCCCCAGGGGCAACAAGGGCGAATGCCGGTTGGCCCCGTACCCCCGTGGCCCTTGACCCGTGGCGAGCGCTGCACCGCCTCAATAGACGCGCAGGACGCTGCGAAGGATGGGCACGAAGGGGATGACAATGATGAGGTAGGCGATAAGCCAGGGAGGCAGCGCCAGCGCCGGCACACCGGGGAGGATGCCCAGGAACCTCGCTTGGCGGAGAACGGTCTCGGTGGCGAGAATCCTGTTGCCACTGCCCGCGCCGAGGGGCGGGGCGTAGGTGCGGGCACCGACCCGCACGGGGTGGACCGCCGTCTCGCCCTGGTGGCGGATGAGCAGGTCCGCCGCGAGCGGGGCGGTGGGCCGCAACACCCAGGTCGCCAGCCCGTTCTGCCGGCCGTGAGGGTCCACTTCCACCAGTTGCACCGCGGGGCTCTGCATTTCGACACCCGCCGGCGGCACGAGATGGGTGAGCTGATCCACGGAGCTGAGCGGGTAGTAGGCCTTGACCGTGAGGTCCTCGCCCACGCGGGGCGGGAAGTAGTCGAGACGCTCGACGGCCCACACCGCCAGCAAGATGATGGGCAGGAGCGAGACGAGGAGCGGCTTGCCCTCAGCCTTGAGGCGAAGGGTATTGACCATGCCGAGCGACGCGCGGATGCGCGCGACCGCCGTCTTGTCCTTGGCCCGCCTCCTCTCGCGCAGGAGCTGCTTGAGGCGACGCAGGTCGCCCTTCGATCGGCGGAGCTGGTCCTGGTTCGTCGTCCACTTGCGCACGAGAGTGAGGATCAGCGAGGTGCCGATGGCGAGGAGCGCGATGGCCACATCGCGCGGGAGAGCCAAGAGCCAGCCGAGGGGATAATCCATCGCGGCGACGATGCAGTTCGTGATGGCGGCCAGGACTTCCATAGGCTCAGGCCTTCGTGAGGGCTATAGCTCCCGTGGCGCCGTCCACTTCGATGACGGCGCCATCGGGGATGAGTTGTGTGGCGCTTTCCAGGACGACGGCCGGAATGCCAAAGTCGCGGGCCACGATGGCGCCGTGGGAGAGCACGCCGCCGCGCTCGACGACCAGGCCGCGGGCGTGGACGAAGAGCGGCGTCCAGCCCGGATCGGTCGAGGGACACACCAGGATGTAGGCGGTGCCGAGGTCGCCGGCCGTCTGCGGGTCGAACACCACGCGGGCCACGCCCTTGGCCGCGCCCGAGGCCAGCGGGCAGCCGTCCAGCCTCGCCCCGCCCGGCTGAACCTGCGGATGCCCCAGGCTGTCGAGCTTCTCGGAGTCTACGACGAACGAGAGCGCGAGCTTCTGGGCGGACTTCCAGCGGAGCTTGCGCTCGGCGATGGTTTCGGCGAGTTCGGCGCGGCGCGCCTCGAAGCCGTCGAGTTCGTCGAGGTGGAGAAAGAACAGATCGCGGCCGAGGTCCCAGCGGCGCGAGAGCTCGGTAAGCGCGGCGCGAATGGTCTCGTAGCCCATCATGAGGTAGTGCTTGCCCGTCTCGCGGTAGGGGAGGAGGGCCTGGGCGTCGCGGAGGTCGGGCAGGAGGCGTTCGTGGAGCGAGGCGCCGCCCCACTCGGCGAGGAGGGCGGGCAGCTCGGCCTCAGCCTTGCGGCGGGCGGCGGCCTGCTTGGCGTGGCGCTCCTCGGGCGGCTCGACGCCCGGGCGCCGATAGCTCTGCTGCATTCGCTCCAGGTAGTCGCTATCCTCGCGCCAGCGCGGCTGGGCAAGCTCCATTTCGTTCACGGCGCGATGGCCGAAGGCGTCGAGGAACTCGGCCATCGTGGCCTGGCCCTGGGCGACGCGATAGAGGAGCACGTTCTGCTCGACCGTGGTGTCGTGGTCGAGCCCGGTGGTGAGCTGGCGGGCGAGGTCGCCGCCCCGTTCCGGCCCCATAAGCTGCACGAGGAGGCCGAGCAGCCCCGCCTGAGCCATGCCGCCGAAGAAACCGGGCTTGAGCGACTCCTTGCCGAAGTCGTCGAGCACGAAGGCGATGCGGCGGCGCAGCTCGGCGAGGACCTCGGCGGTCGGGAGCGTTGTGAGGTCGATGCCCCGCGCCTCGTCGAGGAATCGGCACAGGCGCGGCACGGCCTCTTTCTCGAAGGCCGCAAGGGCGCGTGCCCTGGCCTCTCGCATGAGGCGTGCGGAGCGGATCATCGCCCACACCAGCCGCGGCAGGCGCAGAAAGAAGCCCTGGTCGGCCTTCTGCATGTTGAGCTTCTTGGGCGCCTGCTCCAGCACGCTTGGGTCGCCTGCCACGGCCTCGGCGTCGTACTCCAGCGGCATGCCGTCCCAGAAAAGGCCTGCGGCGCGGCGGGGGTCCACGTAGATGCGGCCGCAGATGAGTTCCAGGAAGCCCTGGGAGCGGACCTCTGCGGAGGGCTGGTAGCCGAAGTCGCGGTACATCAGCCCGAAGCCGCCATCGCCGCTCATGAAGTGGCGGATGATGTCCCAGGTGAGCGGCGTGGGGGCGGCGAGGGTCTCGGCCAGGTTGTGGGCGACCCACACACGGCGCTCGCCCGCGGCCAGCTCGCGCAGGCGCGCGATCTCCTGCTGGCGGCCCTCCTCCATGTCTTCGAGCACATCAAGGCCGCGGATGGCGCGGCTCTGGAGGAGCGCCACGCGGCCCTCGGCGATGCCCCACTCGATGTCGCAAGGGTGGTGGAAGTAGTCCTCGACCTTCTTGCCGACCTCGGCGATCTCGCGCACCTGGGCGGGCGTGAGGGCCGGCTCATTGCCCGGGCGGTGGCCGGGCACCTCGCGCTTCATTGCCAGCGTGGCGGCGTCAATGATGTAGATGTCGGGCGTCACCGAGCCGCTGACAACCGCCTCGCCGAGGCCCCACGAGGCCTCGAGCACCATCTCGCCCGCCTTGAAGGCGTTGGGGTTCGCCGTGAACAGCACGCCCGCGCGTTCGGAGGGGAACATGGCCTGGACGTTCACGGCGGTGCCCGCGACGCCGCGGATGTCGTGGTGCTTGCGATAGGTGACGGCCCGCTCGCTGTTCCAGGAGGCGAAGACCGCGTTGATCGCCTGGTCGAGGGCATCGAAAGGATCGGTCGGGAACGGCTTGCCAGCCTCCTGCTCGTACTCGCGGAGGAGTTGCTTGACCGCCTCCTCCTGCGTAACCTCCCGCAGGTCCGCAACCTGCGGGAGGCTGAGGGTGAGTCCTGCCACGGACCGCGCGAACATGCGAATATACTCGGCATAGTCGCGCCAGAAGTCCCGCACGCAGTCGGCCAGCGAAGGGTTCAGCCCCACGTTGAGAATCGTATCCATCATCCCCGGCATCGAGACGGCGGCGCCGGAGCGGACGGCCACGAGGAGGGGCTTGGGGGCCTTGCCGAAGGTCCGGCCCATCGCCTCCTCGAGGCGCACCATTGCCGCGCGAACCTGTTCTTTCAGGCCCGCGGGCCAGGCGCCCGTTTGCTCCACAATCGGACAGCACTCGGCCGAGATTGTGAACCCTGGTGGCACGGGCAGCCCCGCGCGGCTCATCGCCGCCAGGCTTGCCCCCTTGCCGCCCAAAATGTCCTTGCGCTCGGGGTCGCCCTCGGAGGCGCCGCCGCCGAAGAAGAAGAGGAGTTGAGGCGAGTCAGCCATTCTGCCTTCCTGGGTCCTATCCGTCCTATCCGTCCTATCGGTCCTATGTCAGAGGAATAGGACAGATAGGACGGATAGGACCGATAGGACAGCAAACCAGCTTAACGCCTCCCCGCCCCCACGCACACCACGCCCTTCTCCGCCGTGACGAAGTAGACGCACCCATCGAGCAGCACGAGCGGGGTTATCACGTTGCCGAGCCAAGCGGTGCGCGCCCACTGGACGGGCACATCCTCGCCCTCGCGCAGGAGCGTGAGGTCCTTGTTCACGAACAGCACCTTGTCGCCCAGGAGCAGCGGCGGCACGCGACCCGCCACGTCGGACACCTTGGCGAGTTGCCTGCCGTCGCTGGCGGCCAGGAGGAGCAGTTCGCCCGACTTCGTGATGGCCGCGATGCGGTCGGCGTCGGCGTTCAGCGGCGCGGCGAGCGGGCCGCAATCCACAGCCCACGCCACCGAGCCGTCCACGATCTTGTGGACTGCGATGCCCTTCGGCGTCGCCAGCACGATGCCCTTTGGCAGACGCACGGGGCCGAAGAGGGGCGTTTCCTTCAGCGGCACCCGCCACAGCACCGTCCCCGTGCTGTCATCGAGCGCCAACAGCTCCGTCCTCGTCGCCACACTCAGAATCCCCTCGCCCGGCGCAGGCGGCAACCCGCCCGCGCCGATCTCCGCCTTCCAGACCGGAGGGATGAAGACCCCGGTGCATCCCTTAGGCCCACCACCATGCTTCCGCATTACGGTCGCCGCGCCTTCGGGTGACACGCAGGCGAGCGTCTTCGCGTCATGCCATACGTAGACGTGGCGGCGGTCCAGCGCAGCCGAACCGGAGGCGCCGGTGCGCAGATAGAAGGCCCAGACCTTCATTCCCCCATCATCGTAGTAACAGTGGAACCCATGATAAGCGGCCCCATCGGAGCCAAGCTCGATGAAGGCGGCCTCTCCGAGCGACGCGGCCGGGGCAATGCGCATGGGGCCATCCCATTGCTCCTTCAGCGCGACCCGGTGCGCATCCTCAAGGCCTCGGCCGAGCTTGAGCTTGAGGAGCATGGCCTTGCCGTCGAGGGTGCAGGGGACGGCGAGGCCGTCGCCCCAGGGGACGATTGGGGCGGTCACGACGAACTTGTCGTTGGTTTCCTTGGGGTAGCGCCAGAGGAGCTGGCCGCGCTCGGGGAGGGAGGAGCCGTCGCTGCCGCCGCGCTCCATGCCGGTCCAGAGCGGCGGGAGCTTTTCGCCGCGGCGGCCGATGCACTTCAGCCCGTCCTGCTCCGTGCCGACGTAGATGTGGCCGAGGGCGAGGGTGGGCGAGCTGATGAAGTTCGCCCCCTGGCCCAGGCTCACGTCCCACACTGGCTCCAGCGTGTCGGCCTTCAGGCAGTGGAGGCGGCCGGAGTTGGTGACGACGTAGGCGAACTCGCCGCCGACGGCGGGCGAGGCGAGGATCGGCTCGTGGGCGTGCCAGCTCTTGAGCAGCTTGCCCGCAGTCGAGACGCAGTAGAACTGCCCGTCGCGCGCGCCGAAGTAGATTCGATCCTCGGTTGTGGGCGGGGCCTCCGTGCCCCGCGATTCGCGGGACGCAGAGGTCCCGCCCACAGTTCCACTGCCCCCGCCCACAACGATGGCGCCGAGGACGACCTGGGGCGTCTTGAAGTCCCAGAGCTTCTTACCCGTCTTCGGCTCGATGCACCAGACCTCGCCTGCGGGGCCGAGGCGCTTCTCGGCGTCGGCGAGTTCGGCCTGCGACTTGCCCGCGTCGCGCATCTTCTTCAGCACGTTGTCGCGCACCTGTTCGGCGGTCTCCACGTAGTTGCCGTTGCCCATGCCCACGTAGAGCTTGCCGTCGGCGAGGGCGGGCGGGGCGAAGACGGGATAGGGGGCGTCGAGGCGCCAGAGCTCCTTGCCCGTCTCGGCGTCGAGGCCGAGGATGGCGTTGCCGGCCATGCCGAGGCCGAGGAACACCATCCCGTCGGCCACCAGGTGCGCCGTCTCGCAGTCGGGATACTTCTTGCCGTCGAGGTGCCAGACGACGTTCGGCTTGCCATCGGGGCCGGGCTTGAGGTCAATGCAGTAGTAGCCGTCGTCGCCCGCGCCGACGTAGACGCGGCCGTTGTAGATGCAGGGGGCGGATTCGACGTGGCTCTTGGTGCGGAGTTCCCAGAGGAGATTGCCCTTGAGGTCGAGGCAGTTGATGCGGGCGTCGGTCGTGTAGTGCAGGCCCTCGCCGACGACGAGATAGCCGTCCTTCACCGAGGGCGACGAAAAGGTCGCGCGGAAGTTGCGGGGCGAGTAGCGCCAGACCTCGCCGCCCGTCTCGGCGTCGAGGCACAGCACGGCCCCGCGGTCGGCGAAGACCCCTTTCTCGGCGGTGGTCACGTAGAGGCGGTTGCCAATGACCGCGGGGGAGGCGTAGATGCACTTGGCGTCGGACTTGAAGCTCCAGACGACCTCGGGCAGGGTGGGCTCGGGCGCATCGAGCACGGCGCCGCGGCGCTCGAGCCCGCCGCGGAAGACGGGCCAATCGCTCCCCGCGCGCATCTCGGAGGCCGCCGGCCCGCTCGTGCCCCAGCCGGCCCGCGACAGGAACACCAAGCCGGTCATCCCGGCAATCAGGCACAGGCTGAAAACCTTCTGGTTCCAGAGGAAAACCGCCAGCTTCTTGTAGAAAGAGGGCCGGAAGAAGGCCAGCAGCATGCCGCCGAGGGCGATGAGCAGCGAGGGCAGGATGGCCAGGAGGGCCTGAAGCGGCCCCACGAGCACCGGCACCACGGCCTCGGCCGGGCGGCTCAGCGCCGCCAGCCACACGCCCGCGAGGAAGAGATAGAGCAATCCGACGCGTACCTTCGCCATACGAATCCTACACCTGATCTCCCTGCAACGCGGATGATCATATGAAACCGGCCCACGGGAATCAAATGGCCCGTCGCGTAGCCGCAACCGTCCCGGTTGCGGTCGGCAAGCGGGACGCTTGCCGCTACGCCTTGACGCGACTGCCCGGAGGCGTAAGATAGAAGCAGGGCGGGACGGGCACGGAGCATCTGAGGGGCGAGAGAACAGAATGAGCAACGCACGGCTGCTGCGTTTCCTGATTGTCCTGGCCGCCATCGACTTCGCGGCTCTCGGCGTGGGCGGGGAGGGCGAGCTGGGCTTCCTGGCCCCCAGCGCGTCCCCGGCCAAGCTGGGGCCCGAGGGCCAGGCCGCCTGGGCGCTGGCCGCCAGGCAGCACAAGGCAGCCCTCGTGACCGTGGCCGCGCCGGGCAAGTTCGCCGACGAGAAAGGCCAGGAGATCGCTCTCAGCCGCTTCGCCGTGCTGTGGCTGCACCAGGGCGATGGCACCGAGCAGGGGCCGCCCGTCTACGACCCGAAGACGCTGGACGCTCTCCGCAAGTTCGTGGAGGATGGCGGGGGTCTCTACCTCTCGGGCGCGGCGTTGAACATGGTCCACTGGCTGCGCATCGAACCGATCAACCCGCGCCTGGGCGGGCCAGGGAACGACAACAGCCCCGCCGGCTTCATCGCTGTGGAAACGCGCCACCCGGTCTTCCGCGGCTTGCCCGACGGCGTGGTGCCGCTCAGCGACAAGGGGTACCCGGCGTTCTCCGACTTCCACGGCGCGGGCGGGCCATCGCGGGGCATGCTCCTGGCCCGTTCGCCGGGCGGCTCGGAGAACCCCCTCGCCGAGTACGAGCTGGGCAAGGGCCGCATCATCGCAATGGGCTGGCGGCTGCCCCACTACGCCCACGCGCAGAACCCGCATCGTGGGAACCTCGAGCGCCTGACCGCCAATATCCTTGCGTATCTTGCCGCGCCCAAGTCATGGGAGAAGGTGGTCGTGAAGCCGCTGCCCAAGCCCGCCGCCCCGCCGCCGGCGCAGGCCTACGTGGCCGCCGGCATCTCGGAGAAGGCCGTCGAATCACTCGAACTGGCCATCAACGACCTCATCGCCACCTTCGGCGAGCGCTACCCCAAAGGCCCCGAGTTCCGCGAGCGCCTCGAGACCCTCAAGGCGGCGCTGAAAGCCACGGATGCCAAGACCCCGAAGGAGACGCGGGAGAAGCTCGACCGCGATTTCCTCGCGCTCCGGCGCGAGGCGCTGCTGGCCAATCCGCTGCTCGACTTCGACCGCATCCTGCTCGTCAAGCGCGGCGAAAAGTCGCCCCGCCTCGGCCTCGTGCAGAACTGGGAGAGCAATTCGAGCCTGCCGCACACCGGCTATGACGACGAGATCGACGTGCTGGCCGACTACAAGGCCGAGGGCAGACTCTCGACCCTCTTCCGCCCCGAGGGCGGGCGCTTCGTGGGCGATGTGGACCTGCACTGGGACGCCGACCGCATGCTGTTCTCGATGCCCGGCCAGAACAAGCGCTGGCAGGTCCACGAGCTGAAGCTCAAACCTCCCGCAGGTTCGCAACCTGCGGGAGGTTACGAGGTGCGCGAGCTGCCGCTCATCACCCAGCCCGACGTGGATAACTACGACGCCTGCTACCTGCCCGACGGCCGCATCCTGTTCACCTCCACCGCCTGCTTCACTGGCGTCCCTTGCGTCACCGGCTCCTCCCACGTCTCCAACCTCTACCTCTTCGACCCCTCCCTCCCGAAGGGTTCTTCCCCTTCGGGAGGGTACGATGCCGGGGCTAACCTCCCGAAGGCATTGGAACCTTCGGGAGGTTACGGCGCCATCCGCCGCCTCACGTTCGAGCAGGACCACGACTGGTGCCCCACCGTGCTGAACAACGGCCGCGTGCTCTACCTGCGCTGGGAGTACTCGGACATTCCGCACTACGTCTCGCGCATCCTGTTTCACATGAACCCCGACGGTACCGAGCAGATGGAGTTCTACGGCAGCAATTCGTACTGGCCGAACGCCAACTTCTACGCGCGCCCGTGCCCGAACCACCCGACGCGGTTCGTGGGCATCGTGGGCGGCCACCACGACTCGCCCCGCATGGGCGAGCTGGTGCTGTTCGACGTGGCCCAGGGCCGCCGCGAGGCCGACGGTGTGGTGCAGCGCATCCCAGGCCGGGGCAAGGCCGTCGAGCCGAAGATCCTGGACGGCCTGGTCGGTGGCTCGTGGCCCAAGTTCCTCCACCCCTGGCCGCTGAGCGACAAGTACATCCTCACCGCCTGCAAGCCCACGCCCAACGCCCGCTGGGGCATCTACCTGGTGGACACCTTCGACAACATGCTGCTCATCAAGGAGGAGCCGTTCTACGCGCTTCTGGAGCCGATCCCCCTGGCGAGGCGGCCAAAGCCGCCCACTATCCCCGACAAGGTGGACCTCAGACGCAAGGATGCTGTGGTCTACATGAGCGACGTGTACGCCGGCGGCGGGCTCAAGGACGTTCCACGTGGAACCGTGAAGAAGCTCCGCCTGTTCACTTACCAGTTCGCCTACCACGGCATGGGCGGCCAGGTGAACCGCGTGGGCCTCGACGGCCCGTGGGACGTCAAGCGCATCATCGGCACCGTGCCGGTCGAGGCCGACGGCTCGGCCTACTTCCGCGTGCCGGCCAACGTGCCCATCTCGCTCCAGCCGCTCGACGGCGAGGGCAAGGCCCTTCAGCTCATGCGAAGCTGGATGACCGCCATGCCGGGCGAGACGCTCTCGTGCGTCGGCTGCCACGAGACCCAGAACAGCTCGCCGCCGAACCGCCACGCCCAGGCCTTTGTCAAACCGCCGGCCGATATCACGCCCTGGTACGGCCCCACCCGCGGTTTCTCCTTCAAGCGCGAGGTCCAGCCCGTGCTCGACTACCACTGCGCCGGCTGCCACGACGGCTCGAACCCGCCCATCGCCAACGGCCAGACCATCCCTAACTACGCCGCGAAGGAAGAGGTCCATCCCCAGGCCCGGGACAAGGGCTACAACGGCGGCACGAAGTTCAGCGCCTCATACCTCGCCCTGCGCAGCTTCGTACGTGGCCACACCATCGAGAGCGACATTCACCTGCTCAACCCCGCCGAGTACCACGCCGACACCACGTACCTCGTGCAGAAGCTCAAGAAAGGCCACCACGGCGTAGCCCTCGACGCCGAGGCCTGGGACCGCCTGATCACCTGGATTGACCTGAACACGCCGTACCACGGCACCTGGCACGAGATCATCGGCATGAACCGCGTGCAGAACCAGCGCGACCGCCGCCGCGCGATGGACAAGCTGTATGCCGGCCTCGACGAAGACCCCGAGGCCATCTACGACATCACCTTCAAGCCGCCCGATGCCTTTGCGCCGCAGGCAGCCGCCCGCGTGCCCGAAACCGATAACCGACAACCGGCAACCGACAACCGTCCTCCGGCCGGCTGGCCCTTCGATGCCGCGGAGGCGAAGAAGCGCCAGGCCGCCCTCGGCCCCATCGAGCAGTTGCTCGACCTCGGAGAGGGCATCAAGCTCGACCTCGTGCGCATCCCCCCCGGCGAGTTCCCCATGGGCGACACCACGGGCGCCGCCGACGAGCGGCCCGTCACCCGCGTGAAGATCGAGCAGCCCTTCTGGATGGCGAAGTTCGAAACCACCAACGAGCAGTTCGCCCTCTTCGACCCCCGCCACGACAGCCGCCTCGAGACGGGCGATTTCCTTCAGTTCAGCGTCCAGGAACGCGGCTATCCCACCAACGGCCCGCGCCAGCCCGTGTGCCGCGTGAGCTGGCTCCAGGCCATGGCGTTCTGCAAGTGGCTCAGCGACAGGACGGGCCTGGCCTTCGCCCTGCCCACCGAGGCGCAGTGGGAGTGGGCCTGCCGCGCCGGCACCTCGACCCCGCTCTACTACGGGGGCGTGGAGACCGACTTCGCCAGGCTCGCCAACCTGGCCGACCACACGCTGCGGTTCGTGGACACCTTTGGCTGGGGCTTGCCCTCGGGTGCGGTGCCGCCGTGGCGCCCCGCCATCGAGAGCGTGAACGACGGCTTCAGGGTCTCGGCCCCCGTGGGCGCCTTCGAGCCCAACCCCTGGGGCCTGCACGACATGGTGGGCAATGTGTGGGAGTGGACGAGTTCGGTCTATCGCCCCCATGCCTCAGACAAGTCGGACCACTCCGACCAGTCCGACAAGGCGGATGCTCCCGCCGCCGCCACCCGTTTCGCCGTCCGCGGCGGCTCCTGGTACTGCCGGCCCCAGTATGCCCGTTCGGCCTGTCGCCTCAGCTATCCCGCCTGGCAGCGCGTCTACGACGTCGGCTTCCGCGTCGTTTGCGCCGAGGTGCCGAAGCAGGCGAGGCGGTGAGGGCGCTGCGCCGCGAGTCTCCGCTCGGCCTGCGCGAAGCGCCCGCCCTGACCTCAGCCGCCCGCCAGCCGCAAGAGACGCGCGAGCCGTTCGGGCTCCAGGCGGTAGCGGGTGCCGCGGCCGCCGTAGAAGCCGTGCGCGCCGGCCAGGTGAATGCCCAGGGCGGTGAGGAACAGGCTCTCGCCCGCGGCCGGGTCGGTGAGTTCCACCTCACCCTTGGGGAAGACACCGCAGCCGCCCCACGGGCATGGGATGCGGCCCATCGCCTCGCGGTGGACGGCGACGAGCCGCTCGCCGATCCGCACGGGCGTGCCGAGGCCGGAGCGGGCCTTGCCGAAGACCACGTGCAGACGCGCCCCAATCTCCTCGTGCGTAAGGCCCAGGGCCGCGATGGCCGAGCGGTCAGTGTCGAGGACCTCCTCCAGCGGGCGAGGGTCGGGCCCGAGGAAGCCGTCGCGGGAGAGGACGCCGGACTTCATCCTGTCGAGGACACGCTGGAGTTGCGGGTCGTGCTTCATCGCAGGTTCACCCTTGAGGCGCGAGGTGTGGAGCGTGGTGCGTAAGGACGGGTTCTGCGGCTTCCCACGCCTCACGTATCACGTGAACTTGTCGTAGAAGATGCGGCTCTCGGGAATCCCCTTGGCCTTGAGCACCTTGACCGAGGCGTCAATCATGCCGCTCGAGCCGCACAGGTAACCCTCCTTGCCCGAGCCGTCGTTCACACGGCGCTCGACCACCTGGGTGATCAGGCCCTTCTCGCCGGTCCAGCCGTCGTTCTCGGCGCCCGACAGGGCGGGCACGAAACGGAAGCTGGGCAGCGCCTTCTCGAGGTCGCGGAACTCGTCGATGAGGAACAGGTCGCGCTGCGCCACGGCGCCGAAGAAGTAGGTGCAGGGGCGCTGGATGTTGTGCTCGCGCATGTGGCGGGCCATGCTCCAGAAGGGCGCCATGCCCGAGCCGCCGGCGATCCACACCATCTCGGCGCCGCTCTCGGTGAGGCGGAACTCGCCGTAGGGGCCGTTGAGCCGCACTTCGTCCCCCTCCTTGAGCCTCGTGAAGACCCAGGTGGTGCAGATGCCGTTGGGCACGCGGCGAATGATCAGCTCGATGTGCCCCCGGTCGCTCGGGGGGCTGGAGATGCTGTAGGCGCGGTAGACGGGCTCGGGGTTGTCGCCGTAGGCGGGGGCCTCGAGCTGCACGTACTGGCCGGGCGTGAACTCGATGGCGTTGGGCTCGACGAGGCGGATGCGCAGCTCCTTGATGTCGTGCGTGAGGTCGCGCGTCCGCTCGACGACGCCGGTGAACTGCTTGACGAGGAAGAGGTGCTCGGGAATGCGGATGGCGAGGTCGTTGCGCACCTTCACCTGGCAACTGATGCGGACGTTCTTCTTCTGCTCCTCCTCGGTGAGGAGCGTGAGCTCGGTCGGCGCGATGGGCGGCGCGCCGGCGGTGATCGTCACCTTGCAGTAAGCGCACGTGCCGCGCCCGCCACAGGCCGACGGGATGAAAATCTGCTGCTGCATGAGCGTGGCCAGCAATGGCTTGCCGCCCTGGACCTCGAGCTTCTTCGAGCCCTGGTTGATGTCGATCGTGCACGGGCCGTAGTTGGCCAGATAGCGCTCGGCGATGAGCAGCACCACGGCGGAGACGAGGCAGGTCGCCGCGACCACGGCGGTGGAGATGAGCACGAAGGAGAAGCCGCCCATGCGTCCCCCCGGCCTAGGGTTGAACCATGCCGCTGAAGCCCACGAAGCCCAGGGCGATGATGCCCGCGATGATGAGCGTGATGCCCGGCCCTTCGAGGGCGGGGGGAATCTGCGCGTTCTTGAGGCGCTCGCGAATGCCGGCCATGAGCACAATGGCCAGCATCCAACCGAAGCCCGAGCCAAAGCCGAAGACCAGCCCCTCGGCCACGCCGTAGTTGCGGTTGGTCATGAACAGCGCCGCGCCCAGCACCGCGCAGTTCACGGTGATCAGCGGCAGGAAGATGCCCAGGGCATAGTAGAGGCCCAGGCTCATCCGCTCGACGAGCATCTCGAGGAACTGCACGAAGGCGGCGATGACGACGATGAAGAGGATGAGCTGGAGGCTCTCGAGGCCATAGGGCCTGAGCACCCACGCGTAGAGCGCGGCGTTGATGCCGCAGGTGAGCGTGGTGACGAAGGTGACGGCGAGGCCGAGGCCGACCGATGCCTTCATCTGGCGGCTGATGGCGAGGAACGAGCACATGCCGAGGAACCGCGTGAGGAGGATGTTATCGGTCAGCGCGGCGGAGACCAGAATGGTGAGGAGATGCGCGGCGGAGTGCTCGGTCACTTCTTCGCCTCCCTGGCCTTGCGAGCCGCGTCGAGGCGCAGGGCGTGCGCCCGCGCGGCCCACACGATGAGGGCCAGCACGAAGAACGCGCCCGGCGGCATCACCATGATCGTCCACGACTGCCACCAGAGGGCGCGACCCGGCAGCGCCGCACCGAACACACTGCCGAATCCGAGCACCTCGCGGATGAGCGCCACGGTCATCAGAATGCCCGAGTAGCCCAGGCCCGCCCCGATGCCGTCGAGCAGCGACGGCAGCACGGGGTTCTTGGACGCGAATGCCTCAGCCCGGCCCATGATGATGCAATTCGTGATGATCAGTCCCACATAGGGTCCGATGACCCGGTGAATGTCGGGGAACTGGGCGCGAAACACAATGTCCACCACGATCACGTAGACCGCCGCCAGAAGCACCTGCACGATCATGCGCACGCGCTGGGGCGTGCAGGTGCGCAGCGCGCTCACGGTGAGGCTGGTCATGGCCGTGGCCCACACGAGGCCGAGGCACATGAGCAGGGTGTTGAACATCAGGTTGGTGACGGCCAGCGACGAGCAAATGCCCAGCACCTGGCGGAAGATGGGGTTGTCGTCCCACAGCTCCGTCACGAACGCCTTCTTCGCTTGTGCGACCGTCGAGGGCATCTCCGCGCCTCACTTGGTTGCGGCCATCGCCCGGTGGAACTGCCGCAGGTTCTCATCCAGAAAGCGGCCCACGGCCAGGGACGTCTGCGTCGCGCCCGTGATGGCATCCACGTAGCGGCCCGCGCGCGGGTCGCTGGGACCCGCCGGCGCGCCGCCGCCGATGTAGATGAATCTCGCCCCCTCGGCCGGCGGCGTGACGTTCAGGCCCGTGAACCGATCCTGGAATTCCTTCTCCATGATCCGGCCGCCCAGGCCAGGGGTCTCGGCCTGGTCGAGGAACACGAGGCCCGTGACCTGGCTGAGGTCGGGCTTGAGGGCCATGAGGCCCGTGATGCGCGCCCAGAAGCCCGTGCCCGCGAAGCGGAAGGCGATCGCCTCGACGCTCCCGCCGCCCGCCCCCCGCACGCGAAACACGTCGAACGCGCGCCCCGTCTCGGGGTCGCGGACCGCCGTCCCGCGCTCGACCCGCTGCCGAGCGGCGGCGGCGATCTCGGCGGGACTCATCTTCGCCGCGTCGCCGAGGCCGAACACGCTCACCAGCGCCTTCTCCTCGCGGAGCGCCTCGTTCTGCCGCACCCTGGCCGCCGTGGCCACCTGGAGCGAGGTGATCGCCGCCGTGAGCACGACCGAGATGGCCGCCGTGAAACCGAGGACGTAGAGCGGGCTGTTCACGTTGAGCTTCATGCCGCAGCCTCGCTCTTCTTCGGCTTCTTGCGGCCCTGCCAGGCTGCGACCGCCATGTCGAGCGACGGCCCCGCCGTGTTGCCCAGGAGAATGGAGAACGAGACCGACCCCGGGAACTGGCCGAGCCAGCGGAACATCACGATCGCCACGCCGATGAAGAGGCCATAGAGCCACATGGCCGCCGGCCTTCGCGGCGCCGACACGGGCTCGGTGACCATGAACACGCAGCCGTAGAGCAGCGACGCGGAGAACAGCGAGAAGGGCAGCGACGGCACGCGCGACACCCCGAGCACGTGATGGAGCAGCACCACCATGGCCGAGGCGGCGAGGAGCGGGCTGAGCATGAGCCGCCAGTTGGCCGTCCGGGTGGCGAGCAGATAGAGGCCGGCCAGAATGATCAGCGGCTCGCACACCTCGCCGATGCTGCCTGCGGCCAGCACCTTTTCGGCCGTGCCGCTGCGGAACGTGCCCCCGATCGAGCCGAGCACGAGATCGAGCAGCGGCGGCTCGTAGCCGAAGTCGCGCAGCGCGATGACCGGCGTGGCCGCCGTCACCGCGTCGAGGCCGCTCTTCGCCGCGGCGCCGAGCCACTCGGGCGCCTGGGCGAGCGTGTGGAACGCCCAGTGGCCGAAGCCGCCCGGCCAGCCGCGGAAGGCCGGCACGAAGCTGCCCGTCATGGCAATGGGGAACGCGACATAGACGAACGCCCGCCCCACGATGGCGGGGTTCGCGAAGTTCCGCCCGAAGCCGCCGAACACCTCCTTGCCGAACAGCACGCCCACCACGATGCCCACGGCGGCCATCCAGAACGGCATCGTGGGCGGCAGCGACAGGGTGTAGAGCGCAATGGTCACGAAGTTGGCCGTCGTGAGCGGCGAGCCGCGCCGCGAGGCCATCAGCCATTCGGCCGCCAGCCCCGCCGCCGTGCACACGGCGAGCAGCGCCAGCACGCGCCAGCCGAAGAGGTAGATGCCCACGACGGCCAGGGGCGCGAGCGCGTAGAGCATCCGCAACATCTGCGGCTGTCTGAGGAACCGCTTCTTTGGCTTCCCGGCCGCCGGCTGCGGCGAGCCCGGCGGCGCGCCGGCCTTCTGCTCACTCATAGCCATGTACTATACACATTCCCCGCGCTCTGTCCAGAGGGGAAGGGCGCTGGGGCCTATTCCGTCGGGGGTGGCGCCGCGTCGGGAGCCGGCGCAGCCACCTCGGCAGGGAAGAGCTGGCGGAACGCCTCGGGCGTGGGGTCGGGCGGGCCCCACGCGGCCTCGCCGAGCGCGGCAAGGGCCACTTGCGTGCGGCCCGCCGCCGCGGCCTCCAGGGCCAGCGCGAGCAGCGGCGAGGCGCCGGGAATGGCCGGGGCCTTCTCGATGCAGGGCAGGGGGGCGTACTGCGAGGCATACTGGAGGCGCTCGCGGGTCGCCTCGTTGTCGGGCACCGCGCCGCGCGCGATGCCGTTGAGCTTGTAGCGCGCGGCCATCTTGAGGAACCGCTCGGCGGCGTCGGGTTCGGCCGGCACCGGGATGGCCGGGGGCACCACGCGCTCGCGGTTCGAGGGCCAGTCGGCCATCCACAGGCAGGGGATGGTCGGCCCGCGCCCCTTGCGGAAGAAGCTGCCCTTGCGCGCGGGACGGATGAGCTGGAGCAGCGTCTGCGCGCCCCAGAACGAGCCAGCGTCCGACGCGCCGTGGATCACCACGGCGATGGCGTCCACGCGGATGAAGTAGCCCTCGATGACCATCTCGTCGGTGAAGGCGAGGCCGCGCACGCCGATAGTCCGCGCCGGCGAGTGGAGCATCTTGTCTTCTTCCTCGGACGCCTCGCCCTTCTTCGGCGTGGCAGGCGGGGTGGCAGGCTCTTCAACGGGGAAGCCGACCTCGGCCGGCGGGCGGGGCCGGGGCGCGTTGCCCTTGGGCTGGGCGCCCTTGGTCGGCTCGTCGGGCGGGCGGATGGTGCGCGGCTCGACGATCCAGATGTCCTTGCGCGGCCCGTGCTTGCGCTCCTCGGAGATGCGGAGGATCGGCACGTCCACCCCGAACTGCTCGCGGAGGCCGAGCTGCACGGCGCGGGCGGCGACGCGGGTGCCGCGGGTCGCGAGGTCCGACACCACGATGGCGGCGTACTCGTCGAACTCGAACTCGCCGGGCTCGAGGGTGACGCGCTTGGGCGCGGGGATCACGTGGATCGTCGGCGCATCGCGGCCGGCCGCGGCGGCCGGCGCCGTGGCCAGCGAGAGCAGGACGAGGAGGCGATTCATCGGCAGCCCTCGGAACCAGGCGGGGGCCTTGTGACGGTTCTCCTGCGATGATAGCCGCCGCGCTGCAACCTGTCAAACCGCACAGGTAGGGCTGGTGCAGCCGAGGCAGGAGGGAGGCGTGGGCTCACGGGGCGGAGCCGGTGTAGACTTCGGTGACGCCGTCGTTGCCGATGACGGTGAGGGATTCGATGTCGTAGGCGTGGATGACCGAGCCGCCCGAGCCCTGCTGGTAGAGGACCTGGTCGTCGCGGTCGAGCAGCCTGAAGCTCTGGCTGTTTGCATGGATGGTGGCCGTGTCGTTGCCTCCGCCGCCGCGGATGCGCACCTGGTCGGCGCCCGGGCTGACCTGGTAGGTCAGCATGTCATCACGGTCGCCGCCGACCATCCAGACGATGTCGTTGCCTTCGCCGCCGTCAGCGAGAAGGGTGTCGTTGCCTGACCCACCCTTCTGCCAGATGAAGTCATTGCCCTCGCCGCCTGCGGCGCTCAGGGTGTCGTCGTTGTCGCCGCCGCGCTGGCGGATGTCGTCGTTGCCGGGGCCGCCGGTGGCGGCCTGGATGTCGGCCCCGTTGCCGCCCTTCTGCTTGAGGTTGTCGTCGCCCTCGCCGCCGTCGGCGGTCAACTCATCGTTGCCCCTCTTGCCGCGCTGGAGGATTCTGTCGTCGCCGTCGCCAGCGTTGGCGGTCTGGGTGTCGGCGCCCCGGCCGCCGCGCTGGCGCACTTCGTCGTTTCCCGTGCCGGCGTTGGCGGTCTGGGTGTCGGCGCCGCGCCGCCCGTGCTGCACGATGCGGTCGTCTCCGCCGCCGCCGTGGGCGGTCTGCGCGTTGTCGAAGCGGTCGCCGTACTGGCGGATGCGGTCGTTGCCGGGGTTGCCATCGTCGTCCTGGCCCGTATCTCCGCCGCCTTCGTCGCCGCCGGTGTCCCCGCCAGTGCCATCGGCGCGGAGCTGGTCCTGGTCGTCAATGGGTGCGGCAAGCTCCCGGGGATAGCGGGGATAGGAGTTGGTGCCGGGGTGGGCCCAGTCGGCGGCGTCGGTGACGGTGAGGCCGGGGTTGAGTTCGATCTGGCGACAGCGGATCTCCTGGTCGCCGTAGGTGGCGTAGGGGCCGCCCATGTTCCAGGTGTCGGGGTCGTTGGGGTCGGTGGCGATGCCCAGGTACGAGCTCTCGAACAGGTTGGGAATGCCGTCGTCGTCGGGATCGTCGTAGGCGTCGCCGTTGGTCTCGCCGTTGGCCTCGGCCGCGGCGATCTGGAAGGCCCAGTTCTCGAAGATCCACTTGTGGAGGCCCTCGTGCGCGAGCACCTCAGCCGTGCAGTGGGGGCCGATGCCCTGGCCGGCGACCTCGATCCAGGTGCCCACGTCGTTCTGGTAGTGCTCGGGCCCGCTGTTCCAGGTGGCGCCGAGGTCGCAGAGGTTGACGTGGTTCTGGCCGGGCACGTAGAAGCCGTAGTTGTTCGCCACGTTCTCGTATTCCCAGCCGGTCGTCATGCCGCAGACGTTGCCCGTCTTCCAGAAGTAGAACCAGTTCGGCCCGGCGTTGACGCCGGCGCCGGCGTTGTTGGCGGCGGTTCGGGGGAAGAAGACCTCGAGCGGCTGCTCGGCCTGGGCCACCACGGTGGCGCCGTCCACCACCTGGGCCCAGAGCTTCTTGGGGCCGAAGGCCGCGTTGCTGGCGGGCAGGCCGGCGAAGACGGCCTTGACCTCGTAGCGGCTCGTGGCGGGGTTGTATCTGGCCTTGCCCATGGTGCTGTGGGCCGTCGGGGGCTTGCCCGCCACGGAGCCGACCCAGCCCGACGGGGCGCCGTCCAGCGTCTGCCACGCGAGGGGCAGGGGGCCGACCGGCTCGATGCAGGCCCTCACCTTGTCGGCCACGCCCGCGACGGTGCCCGGCGCGACCGTGAAGCGGCACACGACCTCCAGCACTCCCGGGCTGGTCGCGGTGAAGACGACCTCCGAGTTGCCCACCTCGAGCTGCGTGGTCGCGGTCGGGTCGCCGTGCGGGGAGAGAATGGTCACCTTCGTGTCGCCGGTGGACACGCCGACGCGGAAGGTGCCGGTGTCGGCCACGCCGCCGGCGCGCACCTTGACGAAGTAGATGCCGGGCGCCAGGGCGCGGTCGATCTTCGCGCAGTCGTTCTCGCCCGAAGCGTCGTCCGAGGCGAGCAGGGTCGTCTGGTCAGCCGCGTACAGCTCCAGGTAGGTGTCGGTGAGGCTGCCCGGCCAGGTTTCGATCGAGTAGGTGTCGGCGGCGGCCGCCGTGAAGAAGAACCAGCTCTCGTAGCCCGAGGGCCATGCGTAGCCCGTCTTCACCGGGCCGTCCACGGTCAGTTCCACCAGTTCTGCTTGATGGAGCAGGATCGAGTCGAAGGCCACGACCGACACGCCCACGCCGTCGGTGACCTTGAAGTACACGGTCTTGGGGTCGTTGCCGGGCGAGAGGGTGAACAGGGGCGCCGTCGAGTAGGGCTGCCACGTGGCGCCCGTGAAGCTCGGCAGCTCGCTGGCCATGTAGTGAGTGGGGCTGCCGAAGCACACGTTGTCGAGGGTCACGTTGCGGCTGGTCGCATACAGTTCGCCGCCGTTGATGGCGAACACCGCGATGTCCACGGCCCCGAGCGGGGCGGGGAAGGGCGTGTCCTGCCTTCGCCGGGCCTCTTTGGGGTCCTCACGGATGGCCTGGAAGCCGGCCTCGGCGGCGTCGCCCGACAGCCACACCGTTCTTGCGGCGGGCTCGAAGCGGTAGCCGGGCCGGCTGGGCGTGATCGTGCAGGACTCGCCGTCGGCCGGGACGGCGGCGGCATAGACGCCGAGGCGGCCAGTGACCTGCGGCGGCAGGCCGTTCGAGAAGCTCAGCGTCACGTCGGCGACGGGCAGGCCCTCGGGCGTCACCACCAGCCCGCGGACCGTGCACGTGCCGGCCGCGCGGGCGGCGATGGCCTGCCATCCGATGCCTGCTGCGCACGCGGCGAGCAACCCCCACACCACCGCCCGGCGTGTAATCATTGAGCACCTCATGTCGGTTGGCCGTCCAGCACCCAATTCTACCATTCCGGGGCGAGAGTTCAACCACTCTTTTCCTTCATCTCGAAGAGATTCCCGTCGGCGTCCTTGACGAAGGTGATCACCGATGCCCCCTTGGGGACTCGGAGGATCTCGAACTGGAGCTGTTCGCACTTGCTCAGGAACTCGGGCAGGCTCTCGACGGCGAGGCAGGTGTGCTCGACGCGCGGCGCCGACGCGCCCGCCGCGGAGGGGATGAAGACCTCGAAGTGCGCCGCGGGTCCCGTGTAGTTGACGATGGTCAGCTCGCGGTCAATGCCGAAGAGCGCGCGGCCGATCTCGGCGGGCAGGCTCCTGGGCTGCGCTTTCTGAAGGCCGAGCAGGCCGGCGTAAAAGCGGTCGGCCCGATCCTCGGAGCTGGCGGCCAGCGCGACGTGCAGCAAGTCCATCGTGTTCCTCCCTCGGCCTACTCGTTAGGCCTGATGATGACCTTGAGCGATTCCTGGCCCTCAAGGACGAGGCGGAAGCCCTCGGCCGTCCGGCTCAGCGGAAGGACGTGGGTGATCATGTCGTCCACGGCGATCCGGCCCGAGGCGATGAGGTCGAGCGATTCGGTCCAGTCGGGCGGGCCGCAGTAGTATGACGTGAGGATCGCGATCTCCCTGCGCCAGAAGTCGTTCAAGGGCACAACCGTAGGCTTCTCCGGGCCGGGCACGGCGAAGACCACGACCGTGCCGCCCTGGTCCACGCTCTTCCAGGCCGCCTCGAAGGCCGAGAGGGCCGACGTGCACAGGATCACGACATCGGCCAGGCGGCCGGTTTCGGCCACGAGACTCTGCGCGACGTTCTCGGCGGCATGGACCGCCACGCTCGCGCCCGCCTTCCGCGCGAAGTCGAGCCGCTTGGGATTGATGTCGGAGGCGACGACCCGGGCGCCCTGCGCGTGGGCCAGCTTCACGTGCAGCAGGCCCGACATGCCGCAGCCCAGCACGAGCACGCTCTGGCCCTCCTTCACGTTGGCCAGGCGTTGCGCCCTCACCACGCAGGCCAGCGGCTCGATGAACGTGCTCTGGTCATAGGTCACGTGGTCGGGCAAGGGCAAGGCGCCGTTCACCGCGATGCTTCCGGGCACGAGCACGTATTCGGCAAAGGCGCCCGGGAGCCGCTCCTTGACCACGGAGCACTGGGGATGATGGCCTTCGAGGCAAGTGCGGCACTTCAGGCAAGGCACCTTGGGCGCGAGGAACACGCGGTCGCCCGGCTTGTATTTCGCCGCCAGGGCGGCGCCGACCTCGACCACCTCGGCGCCGACCTCGTGGCCCTGCACGAGAGGCGCCCGGGGCAGGCGGTACCACTCGACAATGTCGCTGCCGCAGATGCCGCACGACATCACCCGAGCCAGCATCTCCTTTGGCCCGGGCTTTGGCGTGGGCGCCTCCTCGAGGCGAATGTCGCGGTTGTTGTACCACATGGACACTCTCATCCGCTGCACTCCTCGGGGGCTGAAGCGTCTGCTGCGCCAGAGGACGCCGGCAGGCGTACCCGGCCACGCTGAGCCTACGCGGGCGAGCGGCGGCTGTCAAGGGCGAGGACTCCACGACCGCGGAACAGGGCTTGTTTTCGCGGACGATTCCGGGCATTGTGAGAGACACGGGGCCTTGAAGCGAAAGGAGATACGCGGTGGCAACGCTGACCGGTGCACTGGTGCTGGGCGCACTGGCGTGCGCGCTCGCGGCGGGGGAACCATCCGAGCTGGTGGCCAACCCCGACTTCACTCAAGCAGGGCAGGACGGTTTGCCGGCCGGGTGGGCGATGCTGCGGCCCGTGTGGGAGAAGGCGGCCTGCACTATGAAGCAGTCGAAGGGTGGGCTGCTGGTGGACAGGGCGGGGCAACCGTTCGCCGTGGGCGGCGTGACGCAGGACATCAAGGGCATTCGGGGCGGGCAGGCCTACGCGATTGACGTGCGCTGCGAGCTCCGGGACATCCCCTCGCCCCTCCGCTCGGCGCTCGTGCGGGTGCTGTGGACGGCGAAGGGCGAGGCCGTGCACCCCGCGGGCGAGTACGTGCGCGGGCCGGCGGGGGAGGGCGGCGAGAGGAGGTTCAGCGACGTCCTCGTCGCTCCGAAGGAGGCCGACGGCGCGCGCCTGTCGCTGGAGGTCAAGTGGCCCCAGGGCGGCTCGGTGCTGTGGAAGAGCGCGAGCATGCGCCCGACCGCGATGCCGGCGGCGCGCAAGGTGAAGATCGGCACCGTCTACCTGCGTCCCAAAGGCGGCACGCCCGAGGGCAACCTGAAGCTCTTCTGCGACCAGGTGGACGCCGCGGGCAAGCTGGGGCTGGACGTCGTGTGCCTGCCCGAGGCGCTGACGCTCGTGGGCACCCCGAAGAGCGTGGCCGACGTGGCCGAGCCGATCCCCGGCCCCTCGACGAAGGCCCTGGGCGAGGCCGCCCGCCGCGGCCGCCTGTGGGTGGTGGCGGGGCTGATGGAGCGCGACGGCGCTCTCCTCTACAACACGGCCGTGCTGATCGACCGCGAGGGGCGGCTCGCCGGCACCTACCGCAAGGTGCACCTGCCGCGCGAGGAGTGGCTCAAGGGCATCGCCCCGGGCAGCGAGTACCCCGTGTTCAAGACCGATTTCGGCACCGTCGCCATCCAGATCTGCTACGACTGGTTCTTCCCCGAGGCGGCGGCGGCCTTCGCCCTGCGGGGCGCCGAAATCCTGTTCGCGCCCACCTGGGGCACCACCTTCGCCGACAAGGAGGGGCGCGTGGAGGGCGAGTCCGTGTTCCGCGTGCGCGCCCGCGACAACGGCCTTTACCTGGTGCCTTCTGTATATGACGGGAACAGCATGATCATCGATCCGCTGGGGCGCATCCTGGCCTCGAACCAGGGGCGCGACGGGGTGGCCTGGGCCGAGGTGGACCTGGCGGCCCGCGAGCCGCTGTGGTGGGTGGGGCACTGGCGCAGCATCGCCCCGCGCGACCGCATGCCGGGCACCTACGGCCCGCTCACGGCGGAGCCGTGACAACCAATTACATCTCCACACCAAGTCTGACGCCATTGGGGCTTGTGTCCTGAAGCCGGAAAAGGTTAGAATACCGCTCGTTTCCTGTGAGTATTTCATCAGGCCCGGAGACTTCGATGAGACACGACTTCCCTCGGAAGGTCGGGAGGATTCTGTCGGCGCTTGGCCTGGCCCTGCTCGTCTCCCCGACGTTCGCCGGCGAAATGCCGCCCGACGAGCAGGCGAAGCTCGTGCTCAACGCCGCACGCAAGGCCTACAACGAGCAGAACTACCCCTTCGCCATCGAGCGCTTCCGCGAGTTCCTCCAGCGATTCGGGGGGCACAAGGAGGCCGTGTCGGCCCGCTACGGCATGGCGTTGGCGCTGCTTGAAGGGCCGGCGCGCGACTACCAGAACGCGATGAACGAGCTGGGCCAGGTGGTGGGCAACGCCGAGTTCCCCGAGCGGCCCTACGCGCTGCACTACCTGGGCGTCGCGCGGCGCGGCCTGGGCTATCGCCTGCTTGCCGAGGCCGAGGCCAAGCCGAACGAGGCGCAGAACTTCCGCAACCAGGCGCGCCCGCAGTTCGAGGAGGCGGGCCGCGGCTTCGCCGCCGCGGCCGACCTCTTCGCCCAGCGGGTCAAGGCCGCGCCCGCTCCCGCGGCCGGCGCCCCGCCGCACCCTGAGCTCGACTGGGCCGCCCGCTCGCGCTGCGACCAGGCCGAGATGCTCCTGCGCACCGACAAGTTCAAGGAGGCGGCCGACCTGGCCGCGGCGCTCCTCGCCGACCCCGTGCTCGGCAAGACGCAGTACCACGCCCTCGCCCTCTACCACCTCGGCTATGCGAGGTTCGCGCTGCGCGAGTACCTGGAGGCAGGCCGCGCCCTCAGCCAGCTTGCCCCCTTCCAACACGAGTTCGGCATCCACGCCCGCTACCTGCTCGCCCGCACCCACCACATGGCCGGCGAACGCGCCGAGGCCGCCAACCAGTACAAAGCCGTGCTCGCCGCCTACGACGAGCACAAGAAGGCCGCCCAGGCGGCCCTGGGCAACCCCGCCGCGCTGCGCAACGACCAGCGCGAGTTCCTCGAAGCCCTCGTCAAGAACCCCCCGCCCGAGCACATCGTCCGCTCGCTCTTCTACCTCGCCCTCATTCAAGCCGAGGACGGGCGGTTCGCCGAGGCACTCGCGGGCTTCACGGCGCTCCTCCAGCAGTTCCCCCAGAACCCGCTCGTGCCCGAGGCCCAGCTCCGCGTGGGCTTCTGCCAGATGCAGCTCAAGAACTTCCCCGAGGCGGTCAAGAACCTCCAGCCCCTCGCCGAGCACCCACTGCTGGGCGACCAGGCCCTCTGGTGGCTCGCCCGCAGCCAGGTGGGCGCGGCCGACCCCAACAACGCCCCTGCCTACGAGCAGGCCGTGCGCGGCGCCCTCGAGCTCCTCCGCCGCGCCGCCGAGCGCGCAAACCAGCTCGCCCAGAACGACCCCATCGCCAAGCTCCGCCGCGGCGACATCCTGCTCGAGATGGCCGACACGCAGCAGCTCGCCAGGATGTTCCGCGAGGCCGCCGGCACCTACGCCCAGGTGCTCAACGAGAAGCTCAACCCCGACCGCGCCGAGGAGGCCATGCAGCGCCAGGTCACCGCCTTCCACCTCGGCGGCATGTACCGCGAGTCCGACGAGGCGGCCCAGCGCTTCGAGCAAGCGTTCCCCAAGAGCACGCTGCTGCCGGCCGTGCTCTTCCGCGCGGCCGAGAATGCCTTCATGGCCGCCTCCACCGCCAAGCCCGGCCAGGTGAACCCGCAGGACCTCGCCAAGCAGTTCACCGAGGCCATCGCCCGCTACCAGCGCCTGCTCAAGCAGTTCCCCGAGTTCCAGTTCGCCAACCTCGCCCGTCACGGCATGGGCGCGTCGCACTATCACCTGGGCCAGTATGCCCAGGCCATCGAGGGCCTCAGCTCCATCCCCGAAATGGAGCGCACGGGCGACCTGGCCCTCGTGTCGTACCTGCTGGCCGACTGCCTGATCCGCACGCTGCCGCCCGAGGCCGACGATGCGCTGGTGGCGGCGAAGCTGATCGAACAGTGCGAGCGCGCGGCCAAGCTGCTCGAGAGCTTCGTCGCGGCCAACCCCAAGAGCGCCCAGGCCCCCGACGCCATGCTCAAGCTCGGCTACTGCCAGCAGCGCATCGGCACCGTGCTCGTCGAGCCGGCCGAGCGTCAGAAACTCCTCGGCGCAGCACGCCAGGTCTACGAGACCTTCATGCAGCAGTTCCCGCAAGACCCCGCCATGCCCTCCGCCGTGTTCGAGCGGGCCAAGTGCCTGGCCCTGCTCGGCGACCCGGGCAACGCGATGAACGAGCTGGGCCGCTTCCGCGGCGACCCGTTCCGCAACGCGCCCGTGGCCCCGCTGGCCCTCGTGCGCCTGTCGAGCCTGATGCGCGCGCAGGGCCGGGCGCCCGAGGCGATGAAGCTCATGGAAGAATGCCGCGGCCAGCACGAGGAGCGGGTGAAGAACGACCCCGCCCGCAGTTCGTGGGTGCCGCTGATCCAATACGAGCACGCCCTCGCGATCCAGGAGTCGGGCAAGCTGCCCGAGGCCCGCGCGGTGTTCGACCAGATCGCCAAGCAGTTCCCCGGCAGCCCCGAGGCGGTGAACGCGCAGTGGCGCGCGGGACAGTGCCTGCGCGAGGAACTGGTCGCCTCGATGGCCGCCGCCAAGGCCAACGCCAACAAGCCCGGGGCGAAGCCCGAGGAGGTCGCCGCCGCCAAGGCCGCCATCGAGCAGGGCCTCAAGGGCATCGCGGGGGCCGTGGAGTTCCTGCGCGCCCAGGCCGACGAGCTGGGCAAGAAGGCGCCCGGCAGCGAGGCGGGCCTCCGCGCCCTGTACGAGCTGGCCTGGTGCTACCGTGTGCTGGCCGACGCCGAGATCGAGACGGCGCGCCTCGCCCTCCAGCGCGACGCCGTGGCCAAGACGCTCGAGCGCCTGGGCAAGCCGGGCGCCGCGGCCCTGAACCCCGGGGACATCCGCCCGCCCGACTTCCCGCTCACGGCCATCCCCGCCCAGCCCTCCGAGAAGCTGGCCCACGAGACCTACGCGCGTCTCATCGCCGCCGCGCCCGACGCTGTGCCGGCCATTCAGGCCCGTCTCGAGCTGGCCGAGCTGCGCGCCGGCCGCGCCAATCCGGAAGGCGCCCTCGAGCTGCTTGCCGAAGCCCTCGAGAAGAACCCCCCGCTCGAGCTGGCCGAGCGCATCCGCCTGCGCCTCGCCACCCTCCTGATCGCACGCAACGACGGCAAGGCGGCCCTCGCCCAGGTGCAGGCCGTCGCGAAGAACCCCGCCACCCCCTTCGCCGGCGAAGTGCGCTACCTCACCGGCGAGGCCCTCATCCAGCAGGCCGACTGGCCCAAGGCCATCGAGCAACTCCTGCCCTTCCGCGACAACGGCCAGTTCCACAACATCCCGGGCATCAGTGACCGCGCGACACTGCGCCTCGGCCACGCCTTCGCCCAGGCCGGCCAGTGGGACCAGTGCCGCAACACCCTCGATGCCCTGGTCAACCGCTACCCCAACAGCCCCTGGGCCGACGAGGGGCGCTATCAGCTCGGCTGGGCCTGGCAAATGTTGAAGCAGCTCGATCAGGCCGTCAACCAGTACGCCCTCGTCACCCGCTGCACCGTATCCATCTTCGGCGCGAAGGCCCAGCTCCAGATCGGCCTGTGCCGCCTCGAGCAGAAGAACTACCCCGAGGCCGTCAAGGCGCTCCTCGCCGTGCCCTACACCTACGACTACCCCGAGCTCAACGGCCCGGCCCTGTGCCAGGCTGCGCTGGCGTACATCGGCCTCAACCAGCCCGGCGAGGCCGCGAAGCTGTGGGAGCGTGTCACCAAGGAGTTCCCCGGCACGGAGTGGGCCAAAGCCGCCGAGCAGGGCCTCGCCTCGCTCAAGCCGGCCCCCGAGCCGCCGAAAAAGTAGGAGGCGCCCGTGGCACTGCGGATCCCAGATTCCAGATTCCAGATTCCAGAGCACGCCTCACGCGTCACGCGGCACGCGTCATGGCTCCTCGCGCTGACTCTTGTGCTGATCCCCGGCCCTTCTTTCGCCTACATCGAGGCACCCTTCAGCCTCGGCAAGCTCATCATTGACTCGACGAACGTCCTGCTCGTCCGCGTCGAGAGCGTGGACAAGGAGAAAAACCTCATCGTCTACCGCAAGGTGCAGGACATCAAGGGCACGCACCCGGGCGACGTGATCAAGCACAACATCGGCCGCGGCGGCTTCCACCCGCGCGAGTGGCAGAACATCATGGCCTGGGCCGAGCCGGGCCAGCAGGCCGTCTTCTTCCACAACGGCGGCGCCGGCGAAATGTGCATCCAGAACTACTGGTACCAGGTCTACGCCGGCGAATGGTGGGGCATGAGCCACGGCGAGCCCTACCTGCTCCGCTCCTTCGCCGGCAAGCCCGAGAAGCTCGCCACCATCGTTGCCGCCCTGATCGCCGGCCAGGAGGCCATCGTGCCGTGCATGGTGGACGGCGATAAGAACGCCCTCCAACTCCGCACCGCGAAGATCCAGCGCATGAAGGTGAGCCTGAAGCTCCAGGACTACAATCCCCAGCGCGACTTCGTGGGCTGGGGTGGCGAGGAGTTCGGCCCCATCCAGGGAATGCCCGGCTTCACCCACACCTCCAGCCTCACGCGCGTGGACCCCGGCGCGGGCGGCGTCGCGCCTGCCGACTTCGACGGCGATGGGAAGATGGACTTCTGCCTCTTCGGCGCGAGCCGCGTGGCCGTGCTTCAGAACGGCGGATCGTCGCTCAACGAGGTGGCCCTGCCCATAGGCACCGGCGCCCACGCCGCCGCCTGGGCCGACTATGACGGCGATGGCAAGCTCGACCTGCTCCTTGCCACGCCTCTCGGTCCTAAGCTCTTCCACAACGAGGGCGAGGCCAAATTCACCGACGTCAGCCGCGGCCTCCCCCGCCAGGACTACTACAACACCACGGCCGCCGCCTGGATTGACTATGACGGCAACCAGCGCCCCGACATTCTGCTCGCCGACGGCTTCCAGGGCCTGCGCCTCTACCGCAACATCGCCCACGAGGCCCCCAAGGCCGACGCGCCCAAGGTGGGCAAATGGTACTACGCCGGCCCCTTCGACAACACCGAGCGCCGCGGCTTCGACGCCGTCTATCCCCCCGAGCGCAGCGTGGACCTCAAGGCCGAATACCAGGGCAAGAACAACCAGAAGGTCGCCTGGAAGGAAGGCGCCTTCACCGACGGCCAGATCAACAGCCTCGCCCTCTTCACCCCCGAATCCAACGACAACGCCGCCGTCTACGTCTACCGCGAATTCGACCTGCCCGGCGCCATGGACCTGCCCGTCTCCCTCGGCAGCGACGACACGCTCACCGTGTGGCTCAACGGCCAGAAGGTCCACGCCGAGAACACCGACCGCGGCTGCGCGCCCGACCAGGCCAAGCTCACGCTCAAGATGCAGGCCGGCAAGAACAAGCTCCTGATGAAAATCTGCAACGGCGCCGGCGAGTTCGCCTTCTACTTCGCCACACCGCAGGAGATCGCCCCGCCCGTGCCGCCGCTCTTCGAGGACGTGTCGGACAAGATGGGCCTTGGCCTCCATGGCCTCGCCGGCAAGCTCAAGGGCGACCACTTGGCCGTGGCCGACGTGAACGGCGACGGGCGCGAGGATTTCCTCTACAGCGCCGGCACCGGCTACCTGGTGCTCAACCTGCCCACCGGCTTCGTCGGCGCCGCCACCTCGGGCATCGCCTACCAGGCCGGCCGCGTGGCGCCCGTGTTCGGCGACTTTGACGGCGACAAGGCGCCCGACCTCTTCGTGCCGCAGGGCACGGCCGGCGGCAAGCTCTTCCGCAACGACGGGCAGGGCCGCTTCACCGACGTCACGGCCAAGGCCGGCGACCTCGCCCTCCCCCTCGGCAACGTCGCCTGCGCCACTTGGGCCGACGTCAACAACCGCGGCCGCCTCGATCTCCTCCTCGGCTGCCTCAAAGGCCCCAACCGCTACCTCAGGAACAACGGCAACGGCACCTTCACCGACGCGACCGATGAGTTGGGCCTGCGCTTCCGCATCTTCAACACACGCGGCGTCGCCGTGCTCGACTTCAACCGCGACAAGGTGCCCGACGTCGTCTTCAACAACGAGGGCCAGGAATCCGCCATCTTCCTCGGCGACCCGGCCCGCCTCACCACCCGTGTAGCCCAGGGCAGATGAGCAGAGACCGCGAATCGCGCGAATCTACGCGAATCGGAACGGCCTGAGAGGGCAGAGCGAAGGCGCAGAACCATGAACTCCGCACTCCGTACTCGACACTCGGCACTGATCCTTCTCGCCCTCGCCGGCGCTCTCGGCGCCGACTGGCCCACGCATCGCGGCAACCTCGAGCGCACCGGCTGCCTCGATGGCCAGCCCGGCCCCAAGGCCGGCAAAGTGCTCTGGGCCTTCAAGGCGCAACAGCACTTCATCGCCTCGCCCGTGCCGATGGGCAAGACGCTGCTCGTCTCGGGCCTCGGCGCCTTCAACACCGGCGTCTTCCACGTCCTGCACACCGACGCCGACGCGCCCCAACGCTTCGTGTGGTCGAAAAGCGCCCCCTTCCTCAAGCTCCCCATGGTCTGCTCGCCGGCGGTCGTCGAGGGGCTGATCGTGTTCGGCGACGGCATGCACCAGACCGACGGGGCCATCCTCTACGCCCTCAAGGCCGACACGGGCCGTCCCCTCTGGCAACTCCCGCTGCCGGGCAAGCTCGTGCACCTCGAAGGCGCGCCCACCGTTCACAACGGCCGCGTCTACACCGGCGGCGGCGAGGCCGGCATCCTGTGCGCCGACCTCAAGCGCGTGACTCTCGACGGCAACGAGCAGGACCTCGCGGCCATCGAGAAGATCATCGCGGCGCGCTGGGCCGAGCTCACCGCCCGCTACGAGGAGGAGAAGAAGAAGGACCCCCAGTTCGCCATCCCGCCCAGCGAGGACGCGCTGCCCAAGCCCGCCCCCAAGCTCCTCTGGCGCCAGGGCGAAGGCAAGTGGCACGTGGACGCGCCCGTGGCCGTCGCGGGCGACCGCGTGCTGGCCGGCTCGGCCTACATTGAGGAAGACAAGGTCGGCAAGTGCGCGCTCGTGTGCCTCAACGCCAACGATGGCGCGCTCCTCTGGGAGACGCCGCTCAAAATCAATCCCTGGGCAGGCCCCACCGTCGCCGGCAACCTCGTGCTCGTCGGGTGCAGCAGCATCCGCTTCGACAAGAAGCTCATCCCCAAGGCCCAGGGCGAAGTCCTTGCCCTCGACCTTGGCAACGGCCAGATCAAGTGGCGCAAGGACCTGCCCGGCGGCGTCCTCTCCGCCATCGCCGTCAAGGGCGACCTCGCCATCTTCACCTGCACCGACGGCCGCGTACGGGCCTGGAACGTCCAGACCGGCGAGCAGAAATGGGAGTTCCTCGCCCCCAGCCCCTTCTTCGCTGGGCCGGCCATCGCCGGCGAGACCGTGTACGTCGCCGACCTCAAGTGCGTGCTCTACGCCGTGGGCCTGGCCGACGGCAAGGTGCAGTGGACGCTCGACGTGGCGGCCGACCCCGCCGTTCAGGCGCCGGGCATGGTCTTCGGCTCGCCCCTCGTGCACGGCGGCGACCTGTATCTCGCCACGTGCAACCTCGAGGGCACCTCGGCCGCCGACGTCCCCTGCGCCGTCGTCTGCATCTCCGACAAGGCCGGCGCCGCCCAGAAACCCGCCCCCACGTTCCACGTGGACAAGAAGCGCCGCCGCATCGAAATCCCCTGCCACATCGCCCCCCGCAAGCTGCCCAACCTCCAGGAAATCTACCCCCTCGAGGTCGTCGCCACCTTCCCTGCGCCCCACGGCCAGAAGGCCCACGAAACCGTCGTCACCTTCGAGGTCAAGCCCAGCGACGTCCACAAGGCTCTCGAGCAGCTCGGCCTCAAGCCCGGCAGCCCCGCACGCGGCGACGAGGCGCCCGCCACGGGACCCGAAGTGGGAATCTCCCTCGCCGTTCCCGGCTTCATCGAAGGCAAGCCGCGCATCCTCCCGATGGAGAGGACGATGGTGGACCGCCGCACCGGCAAGACCCTGCCGCCCCTCAAGTGGCACTTCACCGGCTCCGTGATGCGCCAGCCCGACCCCGACAAGCCGCTCAAGACCTACGGCGCCGACCTCGGCGGCACCCTCATCACGCTCTTCCCCGTCACCGACGAAACCGTGTTCCAGACCAACCTGACGATGAAAGACTCCACGCTCCTGCGCATGGAGACCAACAAGTACGTGCTGCCCGACGAGGGCGCCGCCGTGACCCTCATCATCGAGGCCAAATAGCGTGAGCCCAACGCCGACAACGCTGTCCGCCGTTTGCCTCTGCCTGCTGGCGCAGGCACCGTGCCTGTGGCCCCTGCCCGCCCGCGCCGGCGCCGCCGAGCCGCACCCCATCGTTCGGGTGAACGCCGCGGGCGGCGCCACCGCTCAAGCGGTGCTGCCGCCTCTCGCGCCGGCGCCGCAGGCGTCGGCCTCCGGCACCCTGGTCCCCGTGCCCATCCGCCCGTGGTTGCCGGCGGCCGGCGGCTTCGGCATGCCGCGGCTTCTGCCCGCCGACCAGCGCGGCCCGGCCCCGCTGCGCCCGACGGTGGACCGGCCACCGCTCGCCATCGTGCCCCCGCCGCTTCGAAAGCTCGAGGCCGCGCCAGGGGCCCATGCTGCCGCACCCGACGCCGCCAACGTCGTACGCCTGCCGCTCGGCAGTGACGCCGGGCGGAGCCTGGCGCCGCGGGTGGCCTCGGTGCCGCCCGCGCGGCCCGTCGAGAACCCCCGCCGCGTGGCCACCGACACGCCGCAGGCCGCGCGCCTGCGCCCCACAGGCGATCAGCCGCCGCTTGCCTCGGACCGCAGCCCCTTCGAGCCCCGTGTGCCTGCCATGGCCACGGCGCCCCTGGCCTACGCGGTGTCGCCCGACCCGCGTCTCTCGCCCCTTGTCTCAGCCGCCTTCGTCGCGAAGGCGGACCGCCCCGCGATGACCGACGACCCAACCTGGGACCTCTCGCGCCTCGCCGCCATCGCCAGGGCGCCCGAGTTGCAGCGTCCAAGCGCACCCTTCGTGCGCCTGGCCATCCCCGACCCGTTCGAGCTCCCCACTCTCGTCGCGTTCCGTCACCCGCCGGCAGACGACGCGCCGCCCAGCACCGCCCCCGGTCTTCCGGCCAGGCCCTCCTTGCCACCCGCCCCTTAGCATGTTGACTTTCGTCACGCCATGTTGCCGCAAGGCAACATGGACGAAAGCACATGCTGCGGCGGTGCTTATAGCTACAGCACTATGCGGACCATCACGAGGATGTTGACGATCAGCAACATGTCCGACGAGCATACCTCCGCCAGCATGGTCCGGTCCTGGGGACGACGCCACGCATGTCACACAAGTCATTTCGCTGAAACAAGTTCCACCCAGGGTCAGGATGTGCCCGGAGGCCGAAGTGAGGCGGGCGAGCGGCACAGTTTTTGCTTGCCACCAATAAATCAGGGGGCAAAGCACCTGGAGCACGCGCTAGACGAACGGCGCGATCTTGTGGAGGCGTCGCCATGGTCACTCGAAGACAGTTAGCAGTTGCGGTCTTCGTTGCCGTCTTCCTCTGCCTGCCGACCACCCACGCGACGCCAATCTTCCGGATTGGTACCCAGGCAGACTGGCAGACGGCCCTGAGCGACGGGCGCATCAAGCCGGTGCCAGGCCCCGTGTTCGAGCAGATGGTGCGGGAGGAGGCGGCATGGCCGCCTGAGTACCAGTCGGCCACGTTTTTCACGCCGGAGCTCTATGTGATGGGCAGCCCGTGGCAGGGCGAGCCGGGCCTGGTCATGGCGTGGGGGCCGGAGACGCCGCTCCCCCAGGATGCCCGCATGGCCGCTGCCTGGGACTACGTGTATCCTCAGGATCCCGACCTCAAGAACACGGTGGTCGAATTCTCGATCTTCCCGCCCGTGGTCAGCACGCTGTTCTCGTTGAACATCGTGGACCAGTTCGGCAACTACCGCGAATGGATATGGCACGCGGGCGGGCCGGGCGAGGTGCCGGCCGGCCAGTGGTCCACGCTCGTGATTGACCCGGTCACCGGGGCGTCTAACTGGCCCACCTTCGGCGGCTCGCCGTTCATCCACAACGTGCCCGGCAGCGCCTTCGACCTCTCGAGCGTCACCATCCTGCGCTTCGATGAGAACATCACGGGCGGGTTCAGCAACTTCTTCCCGCCCCCAGAAGGGGGGCAGGGTCTGCCGCCGTTCTGGGTATGGAATGCCTGGGACCACGTTGCGGTGCAGCCCGAGCCGTCCACCCTCCTGCTCATCGGAGGGGGCTTGCTGGCCCTGGCCGGCAGACGACGAAGGCGCGGTTAGGGGCACACGCGGCTGGAGTGCGCGAGGGGCCGACGCGGCGCAGCCCGCGTCGGCCCTTTTCATGGCCCGCGCAAACCCGTATAATCCGCGGGGGGAGGCCCAACACTGCGAGGGCCACAAGTCATGATCAAGACGCTCAGCATCCTGTTCGCTGTTGTGGCAACCGCGCGCGCCGTCGAGCCGCCGCCCAGAGCCAGCTACCCGCTCGCCGACGACTTGAGCCAGCCGGCCGCCTGGAAGCCGATGTGGGGCACCGCCCCCGCCGAGGCCGTGGCCGGCGGGGCGCTCCGCCTCCCCTGCAACCTCAAGGGCACGAAGCACGACCGCGCGTCGTGGGACCGCGAGCTGAGGCTCGACCTCACCGCCTGCCAGGGACTTCAGTTCGATGTCTATTGTCCCGACGCCTCGCCCGTGTCGCACTTCAGCCTCTACCTTCACAGCGGCGGCGGCTGGTATGCCACGGGCTTCGCCCCCGAAGAGCCCGGCCAGTGGTGCCGCGTGAAGATTGACAAGACCGACACGCGAATGGAGGACACCCCCGCCGGCTGGGGCGCGATTGACACCATCCGCATCTCCGCCTGGCGCGGGGCCGACCGCAACACGGAGTTCTACATCGCCAACTTCGGCCTCCTCGGCGCCGACGCCGCCATCGCCATCATCCGAGGCGAGTCAGCCGCCAAGACCCGCCCCGACGAGGCCCAGTCCGTCGCCACCTTCACCAAGGCCGTGGCCGACACCCTCGACCGCCTGGGCCTCGCCTACGCCGTCATCAGCGACCTCGATGTGACCGCCGAACGCCTCAAGGGCAAGAAGCTCGCCATCCTGCCCCACAACCCGGGCCTGCCCGATTCCGTGGCCGACACGCTCATCGAGTTCCTCAGAGGCGGCGGCAAACTCTTCGCCTTCTACGGCCTTCACTCGAAGCTCCGCGACGCTGTCGGCATCGCCGGCGGCCAGCACGTCCAGCAGAAGTACCGCGGCCACTTCGCCGAAATCCGCACCGTCGGCGATGGGCTTATCGGCATGCCCAAGGCCGCCAAGCAGCTCTCCTGGAACATCTCCCACGCCGAACCCGTCGAGGGCAAGAGCCGCGTCGTCGCCAACTGGTTCGACGACAAGGGCGAGCCGACCGGTGAGGCCGCCCTCGTCGCCTCCGACAACGCCATCCTCATGACCCACGTCCTCCTCTCCGACGACCTGGCCAACAAGGACCGCCTCGTCCTCTCCATCCTCGGCCACTTCGAGCCGAAGCTCTGGGAGCAGGTGGCGAACGCCACGCTCAGTCGAATCGGCCGATTCGATCGATTCGCTCGAACCGAACATCTCGACGAGGCCGCAAAGGCGCTGAAGGCGAAGGCCGCCGGCCTCCTCGCCCAGAGCAAGTTCCCCGAAGCCATCGCCACCGCTAGCGAGGCCCATCAGGCCGCCATCGCCGCCTACTGCGCCACGCAGAAGCCCCTCGCGGGCGAGCACCGGGCCTTCTGGTGCCACAGCGCCTTCGGGCCGGCGGGGATGGAGTGGGAGGAGTCGATCAAGCTCCTCGCCGACAACGGCTTCACCGCCATCCTGCCCAACATGCTCTGGGGCGGCCTGGCCTACTATGAGAGCGCCGTCCTCCCCGTCGCGCCCGAGGTGAAGGAGAAGGGCGACCAGATCGCCAAGTGCGTCGCCGCGTGCCGAAAGCACGGCGTCGAGTGCCACGTCTGGAAGGTCAACTACAACATGGGCTGGAACGCCCCGAAGGATTTCCTGGCGCGGATGAAGGCCGAGGGCCGCACGCAAGTGATGTTCGGCGGCAAGCCCGAAGACAACTGGCTCTGCCCCTCCCACCCCGACAACCAGAAGCTCGAGACTGACGCCATGGTCGAGGTCGCCACGAAGTACGACGTGGACGGCGTCCACTTCGACTACATCCGCTACCCCGGCCCCGATGGCTGCTTCTGCCCCGGCTGCCGCGAGAGGTTTGAGAAGGCTCTTGGGGCGAAGGTGGGGAACTGGCCCGCCGACACCCGCAAGGACGACGCGATTCGGGCGAAGTGGCTCGACTTCCGCCGCGAGCAGATCACCAAGGTCGTCGCCGCCGTCGCCGAACAGGTTCGCAAGGCCAAGCCCAAGGTGAGAATCTCCGCCGCCGTCTTCCCCAACTGGGCGGTTGACCGCGACGGGGTTGGCCAGGATTGGCGGCTCTGGTGCGAGCGCGGCTGGCTCGACTTCGTGTGCCCGATGGACTACACGCCCCACGTCGCGTCGTTCGAGAACCTCGTGAAGCAGCAGATCGAGTGGGCGGGCAAGGTGCCGTGCTACCCTGGCATCGGACTGGGCGTATGGTCGCCGGGCGACAACATCGTGAAGCTGATCGACTTCATCGGCGTCACGCGGCAGCTCGGCACCAGGGGCTTCACGATCTTCGAGTACACCGCCCCCGTCGCCCGCGACATCGTGCCGTTGTGCGGGAAGGGGATCACCAGGCCCGACCCGAAGCCATAGGACGAATAGGACCGATAGGACTGATAGGACCACGAGAATCTGCCCGTCCCACTTGTCCTATCCGTCCTATCGGTCCTGTTGGAGCAAGCGGTAGGGGCTATCGGCCGCGCCCGCGCCGCCGCCGGGCCAGCGCCGCCAAGCCGCCGAGCACCAACACGACGCTCGCCGGCTCCGGCACCGCCGCACTCGACGCACAAGGGACAAGAACAGGTACAGGGGGGAATTCCCCCCATGGGGGCCTCGCCTAGTCGCCGTCGCGAGACCGGAGCCCACACCCAAGACGTCGGTGTACACCTCCAGATCAAAGAAATTCGGGAATAGTGTAGGCAGTTCCCCATATGACAACGTCCGCTCTGCCTCGATCTCCCACTCCCTGGGGAATGCTCCGGGGAGAGGCGTCGCCAAGAGGTAGACACCGTGGTCGGACCCGGCGGGCAGAATGAGCCGAACCAGATTGTTGTCTTCGACACCGGGGGGCTGACTCACGTGAGACGCTGAAGCCCCGGCCGGCCGGGATCCCCACCCACCCCGAGGGGTAAGACAAAGCTCTCGATCTCCAATATGGGCCCAGCATCAGCCCCTCGCGGCGAGAGGATGGCGAGGGCTGCGGGGGCGAGGAGGGTTGCCGGCCATCTGGCAAGGGTCGGCTTCAGGAGGCTGGCCAAACGGTGTCTCATCGTGCTGGTTCCTCCATTGGGCATTCGGGTCCCCAACGCGGCTCCTGCGGCGGGGAGTCCCGGAACGAAGGGAGCCGGGCCTGGAGCGTAGCCGCGAGCGTCCCGCTTGCGGCTCTTGCCTGGCGGTTCGACAAGCGGGACGCTTGTCGCCACAGGAATCCGCGACAGAAACACAACGCCGGGACGAGCGGCCTTGAGCCGCCGTGGCCGCAGCGCCATTCTGGAGAGGAAGTAGCCCATGAAGGCCGAAATCAAGTACTGCACGATGTGAAACTACCGTCCAACGGCTGCCCGTGTGGCGGTCGAGCTGAAGGAGGCGTTCGGCGCTCAGGCAAAACTCGTCGAGAGCAGCGGCGGCGTCTTCGACGTCATGGTGGACGGCAAGCTCGTCTTCTCGAAGCACAAGACGGGCCGCTTCCCCGACGAGGGGGAGGTGACCGAAATGGTGACGAAGCTCAAGGTCGGGTAGCCTCCCCTCCGCAGCGCGTCACAGCTTCTCGGCCCGGCCGTCCTTGCCCACCGTCCACAGCGCGCCTTCGGGCGGGGCGTCGAGGGTGATCGTGACGCCGGGGAAGGGGGTGACTTCGACCTTGACTGGCGCGGCGCCGAGGGTGAAGGTGCGGACGAGGCACCGGTCGCCGAGGCGAAGGCCCGACCAGAGCGGCTCGGTGCTGAAGAGGGCCGGAAACCTGAAGTTCACCGGCTCGCCCTTGTCCAGGAACTCGCGGTGGGCGAGGAGCGCGTCGTAGACGCTGCGGACGTCCTCGACGGATTCGAAGGAGAGGGCGGGCGTGACGAGTTGGGGCCGCGTTGGGTAGCCGAGGTTGAAGACGTAGATGGTGGCGGCGCCGCGCAGGAAGGTGTGCCAGGCGACCTCGCGGAAGGCCCGCTGGCTCATCGGCACGAGGAAGCGCGGGTCGGGGTTATCGGGCGTGTAGCGGCTGAGGTACGGAACGCTGAGCTGGCCGGGCTGGCGGTTGGCGTTGCAGGTGCTCACGGTGCGCATCAGGTCGAAGAAGTAGATCGCGTCGGCCTTCTCCTGGGACACGGGCTCGTCGGGCTTGAAGTGGCGGGGCAACAGGTTGGTGTTGGCATAGGCCGAGGGCATGAGAGGCACGCTGGGGTCGAGCTTGCGCGGCGGGCGCAGGCCCTCGAACGGCGTCTCGGCGCTGGAGGCGAACTCGCCATAGTTGCCGACCAGCGCGTTGGGGAACAGCTCGCGGACGGGTTTCGCCATGATCTCGACGATGAGGCGCGAGCGCAGCTCATAGGTCCATTCGTTGAAGCGCTTGAAGTCGTCGAGGACGCCCGGCGGGTAGTGCTTGCGGCAGTCCTCCGACTTGCGTTGGGCCTCGAAGCAGCCGTTCCAGGGGTGGGGCAGGGCCTCGTCGTCGAACCACACGCCGGCGACGCGGACGCCTGCATCCTTGAAAGGCTGAAGCATCTTCCGCACGCGCTCGGCGCCAGGGCCGGGGTCGGCCAGGGGCAAGCAGGGCCACTTGCGGGTCTGGTTCTTCCGCGTGGCGTCGGGGCCTTCGCCCCACACGGTGCAGTTGGCCCATGAGCCGTGTTCGAGCAGTTCGGGGTCGGGCTGAAGGATGTAGACGGGGCGGCCGGCCTCGTCGAGGGTCCTGGCCATGGCCATTGCCCCGGCGGGGGTCCACTCCCAGCCAAGTTCCACGGTGGGCACGATGCCACGTTCGGCCAACACGTCAATCGCTTTGCGGAGCGAGCCGTCTTCGCGCATCTTCGTGGCCTGGTCGTTGCGGGGCAGGGGGAAGTTCCACAGGATGAGCGGCAGGCGGCCCTTCATGTCGTGCCTCATCGGCCGCACGTGGCGCGCGAGGGACGCGATGTCCCACTTCGCCTCGGGCGGTTCCTCGGCGAGTGCGGTGATCGGGGCAAGAATCGAGCAGGCCGTGAGGGTGAGTTCAGCAGCGGTCATCCTGCGATCCTCCTGCGCGAGTTGCATGTGCGGCGTCCAGCCTATAATCTACACGCAGGGAGGGTCTTGCCGCAACCACGCTTGTCGAGGAAGAGCATGCCCAGACGCCTTGTCCCCCTGATGGCCTGTGTGGCGATGCACTTCGCGTCGGGTGGGCCTGACCTCCCGCGGGTTCGGAACTTGCAGGAGGTTCTGATGCCGGACGCCGAAGGGAGCTATGCCTTGCCCGGCCGCGCGGCGGCGCACAAGGGCGTTCTGCGGGTCGAAGCCATCGGCCACGACCTCTGGCGCACGGAGGCAACGGCCGAGGGCGGCGACGCGCACTTCGTCATCGCGCTCAAGCAGCCGATGCCGGTCGGCACCGTGCTGGCCTATGGCCAGTGGCGCGTGAGCTACCTGAAGCCCGACGCAGCGGCGGACCCGCTGAAGGATGAGAACTGGGCTGAGGCGCCGTACCCTGGCTCCGAGTCGCACGAGTTGCGCGTCGTGCCTCTGCCGTCGGGCGTAGTGACGAGGGCGGTGCGGCTCAGCGGCCCGATGTCGCCCGACAGTAGCGGCAAGTTCCGCGCCGAGCTGGCCTTCGCCACGATGCTGGCGGGGCGATATGTGAATGTGGCGCCGCTGGCCGACCTCTTCGTGAGCTCGAGCGGGCCGCGCTCGCGCGGCTTCGCGCCCGACGCGCAGCTCAACGACCCCGCTGTGCTCCTCAACGGCGCGGTGGGCCACAGCAACTGGTCGAGCGGGGAGCGCCAGGAGCCGCTCTCGCCCGAGAAGCCCGAGTGGGTCGTGCTGGACTGGGGTGCGCCGCGCCCGGTGCGCGGCTGTGCGGCCTTCATCGGCGCCCATCAGCCAGGCTTCGGCGAAATCCTCGTCCAGCGCTGGACTGAACCTCCCGCGGGTTCGAAACCGGCGGGAGGCTATGACGAGGGGTGGGAGACGGTGGGGAAGCTGACGACCCGCAAGCCCTGGCGCCCGCCGCTCTTCTGGGAAGCCTACTGCGACTTCGGCCGCACGGTGGAGACGCGCGCCCTTCGCTTCCTGGCCATCGCAGGCACCACGAAGGACCTTGCCGCCGGCGGCGAAGGGGCCGACCCCACCGTGGTCTCCATCGGCGAAATCGTGGTCTTCGAGGACCTCGCCGACCGGCCCGCCCCCGAGCGCCTCGTGAAGCCCACAGCCGTGCCCGAGGGCATCGTGCCCATCACGTTCGACCTGCCCCGGGGGGGCCTGGCCACCATTCAGATACTCGACGACAAGGGCAGCGTCGTCGAGAACCTCGTCTCGGGCGAGACCTTCCCGAGAGGAAAGCACACGGTCTGGTGGGACCTGCGGACGCTGGAGGACTACTGGCCGCCGTTCGAGCGGCCAAACCACTTCTTCCACGAGCCTTCGCCCGACGCGGTGAAGATCGCCCCACCGGGCACCTACCGCTGGCGCGGGCTGTGGCATCCGCCGCTGTCGCTCCACTACCTCTTCACCTACTTCCCCCTGAAGAAGCACGGGCTCGCCTGGATCACCGCGGACTCGACCGGCGGCTGGTTGGCCGACCACGTGCCGCCGCAGACGCTTGTCCGCACGGGCGACACCATGTGGGTCGGCACCTTCTGCGAAGCGGGGCACGCGCTGCTCGAGGCCGACCTCGACATGAAGAAGCTCTGGGGCTCGGGCCGCATCTGGCTGGCTTGCCCGCGCGTGCTGGCCGCCGACGGCGACTTCCTCTACTACGTTGAGCAGGGCGGCTGGGTGAAGGAGAAGATCGTGATGGTCCAGGTGAACCGCAAGACCAAGGCCAGCCGCCGCCTGCTGGGCCGCGACCTGGCGAAGGGCGAGAAGGCCGACATCCAGGGCCTCGCCGTCGCCGGCGACCGTGCCTGGCTCGGCGACCGCGCGAAGGGCGTCATCCTCGTCCTCGACCTCTCGAGGAACCTCGCGGCCCGGCCCCCCGGCTTCGACTGGAAGATCGCCTGGAAGCTCCTCGATCACGAGCAAATGACGGTCGTGAAGGAGATCCCCCTTGAGCAGCCCGGCCGCATCCGCCCCTACGACGCCGACCACCTGGCCGCCGTGAGCGGCTCCCGTGTCGTCCTCATCCATCGCCAGACCGGCGAGGTCAAGCCCGTCGTGACCGGCCTCACGAATCCGCTCGGGCTGGCCGTGGACGCGGCGGGCTGCTTCTACGTGGGCGAGATGGACCCCGTACACCAGGTGAAGGTCTTCTCCCGCGACGGCAAGCTGCTCCGCACCCTCGGCAAGCCGGGCAAGCACGTTGTCGGCGCCTTCGACCCCGACAACCTCGAGAGCCCATCGGGCGTCGAGGTGGACGCGAGAGGCCACGTGTGGGTCTGCGAGTTCAGCGAAGAGGTCAAGCGCACAAGCGTGTGGGACCAGGACGGTCGCTGCATCAACCAGGTGCTCGGCCCGCCGATGTACGGCGGCGGCGGCGAGATCGACCCCGCCGATGAGAACCACTTCTTCTACCACGGCAAGGAGTTCCGCCGCGACCCCAGGACGGGCGCAATCCGCCTCACGCATCTCTTCTGGCGGAGCGACGACGACCGCTACGACCGCTTCGGCAGCTACCCCTCCTATCCCTTTCGCCGCGAGCAGCGCTCGCTCTTCCGCCGCACGAGCACGCTCTACTTCACGAGCTGGCAGGGCTGGGCCAACGGCAGCAACACCACGCTCTGGGTCTGCGACAGGGACCACGCCCGCCCTGTCGCCGCGCTCGGCACCGTGCCCGACTGGCTCCGCAAGCGCTTCGACGTGCCGAAGGAGGAAGCCATCTTCGCCTGGACCGACTCCAACGCCGACGGGCGTGTGCAGCGCGACGAGGTGCAGTTCGGCAAGCTCATGCTCGGCGAAAAGGTCGCCGACCGCGCGGGCGCTACGTGGCAATTCCGCATGAATGGGGCCTTCGAAGTCGCCCTCAGCGACGGCCACTACGGCGTCGCGGGCCTCGCCTTCTTCCGCGTGGAGCGACTCACGAGGGAAGGCCATCCCATCTGGCGCCTGCCCACGGCCTTCCAGACCTTCGAGGGCCGGCACGCCGCCGACGCCGTCTTCACCGACCGCGAGGGCAACGCCATCAGCCTCGACCACTATGTCACCAGCATGGCCCCCGACGGACGGATTCGCTGGCGCTACAAGAACCTCTGGCCCGGCCTCCACGCGGGACACGACACGGGCGCCCTCGGCAGCGAGCCGGGCGTGCTCATCGCGCCCACCCGCTTCTTCGGCTCCGGCTGGGTCAACCACGAGATCGGCGAGGTCATCTGCCTCAACAGCAACCTCGGCGCGACCTATCTCTTCACCGCCGACGGCCTCTACATTGACCGCGTGTTCCGCGACGTGCGGCGGGGCCTCTCGTGGCGGATGGACACGCCGCCCTCCGATGCCCTGATGAACCAGGTCTCGCTCGGTGACGAGCATTTCGGCGGCACGTTCCAGCGTGTGCGCTGCGCCGATGGGAGCTACAGCTTCCGCTATGTCGTCGGCCAGCCGCACTGCTCCGTCGTCGAGCTGCGGGGCCTCGACGGCATCCGCCGCATCGCAGGCGGCGAGTTCGCGGTCACCAAAGAGCACTTCCTCGCGGCCGAGCGCCTGCGCCAGCAGCGCGCCCTCGCCGTCGCCCAGCCCAGACGCGAGACCATTCGCCGCCTCAAGGGCGTCGCGGTGGATGGAAAGGCCGACGACTGGCCGAAGGAGCGCTTCGGCGACGGCTTCGCCCTCGGCTACGACGAGGCTAACCTCTACGTCCTCTTCGAGGGCAAGGACGACCGCGCCGTCTTCCAGAACGCCGCCAAGGCCGACGATTTCCTCGAAGCCTTCAAGTCCGGCGACGTGGTGGACGTGATGCTGGAGACGCGGGGCGGCCTCGACGCGAAGCGCTCCGACGCAGCCGAGGGCGACATCCGCCTGAGCTTCACCATGGTAGGCGGCAAGGCCGCCGCCATCCTCTACGACTACGTCGTTCCCGGCACGCCCAACGAGGCCCGCCTCCCCTTCTCCTCCCCGTGGCGCACGCTCTACATTGACCGCGTTTCCATCCTCGCGGAGGCCAAGATTGCCGTCGAGCGCAAGGGCGACCGCTACGTCCTCGAGGCCGCCGTGCCCCTCGCCGCCATCCACCTCGACCCCGCGAAAACGGCCACCCTCCGCGGCGATGTTGGCCGCGTCCTCTCCGATCAGACCGGCACCCGCTCCATTGACCGCATCTACTGGGCCAACCAGAACACCAAGATCATGTCCGACGTCCCCTCCGAAGCCCGTCTCCAGCCGAATCTGTGGGGGACACTCGAATTCGAGAAGGAGAAGTGACATCATGCGCTCAGCCAGCCTGGCTCCCTGTCTTGCCTCGTGCGTTCTCGTCCTGAGCTGTCCCGCCCTCGCGGAACGGGCACTGAATCACGGCCTGCACGCGGTGCCTGCGCCCGCAAAGGTGGCGATTGACGGCGACCTGGGCGAGTGGGACACGTCGGGGGCCATCGTGTGCTGCAAGGATGTCGAGCACCTGCTCGACACCGAGAGCGTGCGCGTGGCCGCGGTGTGGGACGCCGAGGCGCTGTACCTCGGCTTCGTGTTCCGCGACGCGACGCCCATGATGAACAAGATCGACCCCGCCACGATGGTCGGCAACGGCTGGCGCTCGGACGCCGTGCAGCTCCGCTGCAACATGGCCGGCTTCATCAGTCACATTGACGCCTGGTACTACACGCCCGGCCGCAAGCCAGCAATGACGATCCACTACGGCCCGGTGGGCGGCAAGGCGGAGGCGGCGAAGATGGACCGCCCCGTCTACCCCGAACAACTCGGGGCGCAGCAGGCCTTCCGCCTTGCACCCGACGGCCGCGGCTACACGCAGGAGATCAAGCTGCCCTGGAAGGTGATCACGGCAGATGGCAAGATGCCGCCGCGCGAGGCCGACCTGCGCCTCGGCCTCGAGATGTTCTGGGGCGACGCCGACGCGCAGTCCTGGCCCCGCAGCCGCGTGACCGACAACCTGGCCGACGGCGAGACGCAGACCGACTTCTTCTGGACGAACACGAAGGCCTGGGGCCGCCTGATCCTCGAGGAGAAGGGCAACCTCTCGCTCCCGCCCCCGCCCTGGATGGCCGCTCGCAAGGCCGAGCCGCCCGGCCTCGTGCCCATCACCTTCGAGATGCCGCACGACGGCTTCGCCTCCGTCGCCATCGAGGACGCAGCCGGCAACCGCGTGTGCAGCCTGCTCGGCGGCGCGCCGTTCCCGAAAGGCACCCACACGGTCTTCTGGTCGGGCCTCACCGACCGCAACGAGCCGCTGCCCCTCGGCCCGTACCGCTGGGTCGGCCTCACACGCGGGCCGATCGACGTCCGCTGGCGCATGAGCTTCTACCAGCCGAACCGCACCTGCCCGTGGGCGAACAGCGACGGCACCGGCGCCTGGGGGCCCGACCACGGGAACCTCCAGTGCGCGGCGTCGGGCGAAGGCCGCATCTTCCTCGGCGGCCTCGGAGCCGAGGCCGGCTTCCCCCTCTTTGCCGTGGACGAGCAGGGCAACAAGCTCTGGACGGCCAAGAGTGGCGAGCCCGACCGTCTGGCCTTTTGTGAGGGCATTCTCTACGCCTACACGAGCCGCGGCGACAGCAATTGGCTGGGCATCACGCCCCGCGGCCTCATGAAGTTCGACGCCGAGACCGGCCAGTGGCTCGACCTCAAGGGACCCGATGGCAAGCCCACGAAGCGCCTGGCACTCCTCGGCGACAAGGAGATGGCCGCCGGCTTCGCCGTGCTGCCGAGCGGGGTCTTCCTCTCCGTCCAGGGCAAGTCGCTCATCCGCGTGTTCGACCGCCATACGCTCCAGCCGGTGCGCGAGCTGCGCCTGGACGACGCGGGCGCACTGTGCGCCGCGGGACCCGGCCAGTTGCTGGTTGCGACGAAGAACGGCCTCGTCGAGCTCGGCATCACGACCGGCGACATCAACACCATCGTCCAGGGCGACTTCAGCGCCGCGCAAGCCGTGGCATGCCACCCCGACGGCGCGGCCTATGTGGCCTTCGGCGCGCCGCTGCATCAGGTGCGGTGCTATTGGCGCGACCTCCTGGGCCGACGCCGCACAACCGAGATCGGCAGGAGGGGCGGTCGCACGCAGAACGGCTGGTACGAGCCGGCCGAAGGCTTCCTCAATCCCAGCGGCCTGGCCCTCGATTCCGCCGGGCGGCTCTGGGTGGTCGAGAACTCCCAGCGGCCCAAGCGCGTGAGCGTGTGGAAGGGGCGCCGCTGGCAGCGCGACTTCATCGGCGACACCGGCTACGGCGGCGGCGGCGTCATCAACCCCCTCGACCCCACGATGGCCTTCTACCGCGACATGCAATTCCGCATCAACCTCGAGACGGGCGACTGGCAGCTCCGCCAGGTCGGTCTCGTCCTGCCCGCGGGGGCCGAGAAGCTCGGCATCGCCGCCGGCGAAGGCGACCACGCCACGGGCGGCAACGTGGACGCCGAGTACATGATGGCCTTCAAAGGCCGGGCCTACATCCACAGGTGCCGCGGCGCCCGCCAGATCTTCCGCGAGCGGCCCGACCACCGCTGGGCCCTCTGTGTCCACCTCGACCCCGAGAAGCGCCTCGCCTGGCTCGACCGCGACGACGATGGCCGTGTGGACGACGACGAGGTGGTGCGCGGCGGCAGCGCCGACTGGGGCGGCACCGACTACTGGGGCCTGCGCCCCTCGCAGAACCTCGACCTGTTCTTCAGCCGCGGCGTCGAGCGGCCCGGCCTGCGCCTGCGCTGTATGGCCGTCACCCCCGGCGGCACGCCGCTCTACGACCTCACCCGCTTCGAGCCCATGGCCGGCGAATGCCAGAACGGGATCGGCCTGCGCGACGGCAGCTACAACAGCGGCTGCGCCGGCGAACGCGGCGACTACTTCAGCGAGATGCGCCGCATCTGGCCCGCCGACGCGCCACCCCGCCGCACCTTCTGGTTCCGCGGCGAGCACACGGGCCGCTGGACCTATCGCCTGCCCGCGCCAGGCGTCGTGCTCTACCCCTTCCAGGCCCACGGCGTGGCCGACCTCGCCGCCGGCGGCGAGGTCGTCTGCTGGGTCTCCGACTTCGGCCAGCGCTATCTCTTCACCGATGACATGCTCTACATCGCCCAGCTCTTCGCCGACGCGCGGGCCAGCTTCGAGAGCTGGCCCGACCGGCCCGAGCGCGGTTTCCTCGCCAACCGCATGGCCCCCGGGCAGGAATCGTTCCACGGCACCTTCACCCGCCTGGCCGACGGGCGCACCCTGCTCACCAGCGGCTTCACCGACTGCCGCGTGTTCGAGGTCACGGGCCTCGACTCGATCCGTCGCATCCGCGGCGAGACGGAGATTCGCCCGCAGCATCTGCCCCGAATGGCCGAGATCCGCCAGTCCCGCCTCACGGGCGGGCCCAGAGCCGCCACCGCCGCGATCCCGCGGGCCGCCCGCCCCATCGCCCTCGACGGCAAGCTCGACGAATGGCCCCGCGAGGGAGCCACGGAGATCCAGGTGGACGCTGAACGCGGCGCCCGCGTGCTGGCCGCCTACGACGAGACGAACCTGTACGCTGCGTGGGATGTCCGCGACCCCAGCCCGCTCCTCAACAAGGCCCCCCGCTGGGAACTCGCCTTCAAGGGCGGCGATGCGGTGGACCTCTTCTGGCGAGCGCCCGGCGAGAGGCTCGACGACCCCCATCCCCGCGCAGGCGACCTGCGCCTGCTCATCACCGAACTGGACGGCAGGCCGCGAGCCGTCCTCTACCGCCCGGTGTCGGCCGCAAAGCGTCCGTACACCTTCGACGCCTTTGAGGGCGCCGGCCGCCCCAACGCCGTGACGATGGACGAGGTGCGCCTGGCCGACGAGGTGAAGGTTGCGGTAAGCAAGGGGAGCGCGGGCTACACGGTCGAGGCCGCCGTTCCCTGGGCGCTCCTGCTTGCCGACGCGGGGCAGGGACGCCCCGCCCACAATGCCCCGAAGCCCGGGGCAGAAGGGCGGATTGACTTCGGCGCGCTCTTCAGCGATCCGAAAGGCACGGCCACAGCTCTGCGCGCCTGCTGGCACAACCGCGACACGAACGTCACGAGCGACATCCCAACGGAGGCGCGGCTCCAGCCGGCCCTCTGGGGCGTCTGCCGTCTCGCGCCGTAGCCTGCGTGGGGATGCGCGCCTCTCGCGGTGCCGGCCGTGGGCGGGCCGCTGAAGGTTACAGCGCCGCGAGAGCGCTTGCGTGCGCGAGGCTCTCGCGCCGCCGCTCGCGCTTCGCGGCGTACATGTTCCTCTCGCTCTCCCGCAGGAAGTGCTCGATGCCCTGCGTGACGTCGCCCTCCAGCAGCCCACCCGCCACCCCGATGCTGACCGTGACCTGGTGCCCGGGTACCGAGAGGGCCGCTATCGCGTCGTGGAGGCGCTTCGTCACGGTTCGCAGGCCCGCGTCGCCCACCCCCACGAGGAGCGCGACGAACTCATCGCCGCCAATGCGGCAGGCCACGTCGGCGTCGCGAAGAGTGTCGCGGAGGGCGTCCGCGACGCCCCGAAGCACGTCGTCGCCGGCCGCATGGCCCCGCGTGTCGTTGATCGCCCTCAAACCGTCCACGTCCAGCGTCAGCACCGCCACCCGCTCCTTCTGCCGCTGCGCCAGACTCGCGAGGGGCAGCGCCGCCGTCCAGAAGCCGCGGTGGTTGTACAGCCCCATCAGGGGATCGGTCTGGGCTGTCTGAAGGAGTTCGCGGTTGCGCAGCCAGAGCTGGCGCGCCGCCGCCGCCACCAGTTCCAGATCCGGATCGTTCCGGGTGTACTCCCCCAGCGCGAGCAAGAAGCGGTCGAGATGGTCGGCTCGACGCTCCTCGGGCGCCTCCTCTTCCTCGAACGCATGGAGGAGGTTCAACAGCGTGGCGAAGGTCGGGTGCAGCAGGTGGAGCTCGAGCCGCAGGCCCAGACGGGCGCGCTGGAGCGAGTCTGCCGACGCCCGCGCTCCGGCCGCCACTCGGCTGACTTCACTCGCCAGCTCCTCCAGCTCGACGATCGCCAGGTCCGGGTCGTCAAAGAGCACCGGCGCGAGGCCCTCGTCGGCCGTGCGGGCCAGACGCGACCAGTGTCTGGCATGCGCCTCCTCTTCCCCCGCCTGGCGTTCCCAGCAGGAGCGTAGGCGTTCGTCCGACTCGTCGGAGGCAAACCGCTTGTAGGTCTGGATGGCGGTGCGGTCGATGTCAACGCACAGAGCCAAGAGCCTCGACATCCGCTCTGGCATGGGCCTACCCTCCTCGATGCGCGTGACAGGCAGGAACTGCCGCTGCAACCCGGCATCACCACGATGCCTGGTGATTATACGGATCGGAGCATGCAGAAGCAAGGGGCAAAGCACCCGCCGCCCAGGGTGCGGGCCGGAATTGCAGGTGGCTGCGGGCGCTCCGAAGGAGCGAAAGGGGATAGCGCAGGGCGAGGCTGTAGGCGGGATGTCCACGTCCCGCGAAGCCCGCGATGCCTCGCGGGACGGGGACGTCCCGCCCACAGGGGAGGCACTGTCTCGGGGGCGATCTGGTTCCCAGGCGTTGCCTTGGCCTTCACGCTACGAGCCGTTCAGGCGGAAGAGAGGAGCGATCCACCTACATTTCCGGCCCGCACCCCGCCGCCCACGCGCGCTTGCATCCCGCAGCGGCTTGGGTTAAAGTGCCTGCTCCAGAAGCGCGACACGTTCCCTCAGGAGCACGCCATGTTCAAGTGCGCATTTCTTGGCTGCGGGCCGCGGGCACGGGGCCACGCGAGAGCCTACAAAGCCGTCCAGCGCGGCCAGATCGCGGCCATCTGCGACCTCGACGAGAAGCGGCTGAACGACTTCGGCGCCGAGTTCGGCATCGCCACCCGCTATCGCGACGCCCACGAGATGCTCGAGCGCGAGAAGCCCGACCTGTTGCACATCGTCACCGTGCCCGGCCTGCGCGTGCCCACGATGACGATCGCCGTCGAGCACAAGGTGCCCGTGGCCATCGTGGAAAAGCCCATCGCCCTTCAGGGCGAAGACTGGCGGGCGCTCAAGGCCCTCGGCGAGGCCGGCCCCACGAGGTTCGCCGTCAACACCCAGCTCCACTTCCACGCGCGCAACCTCGAGCTCAAGCGCGACGTGGCGGAGGGCCGCATCGGCGAGGTTCGCTTCATCGACGTTTCCGCCCGCTCGACGCCGCTCGACCAGGGCGTGCACGTGCTGGAGCTGGCCCACAGTTACAACGGCTTCGCTCCCTTCACCAGCGTCTTCGGCCAGGTGGGCGGCGTCGAGGACCTGGCGTCGCGCCAGCCGGCCCCCTCGATGGCCGCCGCCAGCTTCCGTTTCGCCAACGCCGTGAGCGCGATGATGGTGTGCGGCCTGTGCGCCCCGCTGGCCACCGCCCAGGAGAGCCGCTACCACCACAAGCGCATCTCGGTCTACGGCACCCGCGGCTTCCTCCAGTGGACGATGTGGACCTGGGAGCGTCAGACCCGCGACGGGGGCTACGAGCGCGGCGAGCACCACTATGGCGTGGAGGACGACCTGGCCCAGGCCCGCCTGACCGAGGCCTGTTTCGACTGGCTCGAGGACCCCGCGAAACCGCACCCGTGCTGCCTCGAGCGCTCGCTCGAGCAGTTCAACGCCATCCTCGGCCTCTACACCAGCGCCCTGCGCAGCAGGCCCATCGAGCTGCCCTGCGACCCGCCCGATGGGCTGCTCGAGGCCCTGAAGACCCGCCTCACCCTATAGGAGCCCAAGATCATGCAACGTCCGCGCACGGCCATCGTCGGCATCGTACTGCTCGCGCTCGTGGCGGAGGCCACCGAGACCGAGAACCTCGGCATCCAGGTGCTCCCCGCCCCGGGCAAGGTCGTCGTGGACGGCAAGGCCGACGACTGGGACCTCTCGGGCGGCGTCTTCGCCTGCGGCGACGTGGAGAACCTGCGCGAGAAGCTCGCCTGCTGGTTCCACCTGATGTACGACGCCGAAAACCTCTACCTCCTCGCCCGCTGGCTCGACGAGACGCCGATGAACAACCCCGGCAGCTCGAAGGGCGACTATGGCTTCGCGGGCGACTGCCTCCAGGTGCGCCTCGTCACCGCGCCCACCCAGCCCGACAAGGAACGCACCACCCACGTCACCGCCTGGCTCGACCGCGACGGGATTGACGTGATTGACCTCGCCTACGGCAAGAAGTTCGACCAGGGCGGGATGAAGGACGCCCAGGCCGCAGGCGCCGCCCAGGAATTCCGCAAGAACGCCGATGGCAAGGGCTATGTCCAGGAGATCGCCCTCCCCTGGAGGCTCCTGTGCCAGGAGGGCGTCGCCGCGCCCAAGGCGGGCGATGAGATCGGCGTCACCCTCGAGCCGAACTTCTGCACCGGGGCCCGGTTCCGCATCACCATCAAGGACATCTTCAGGAACGGCGTCGTGCCCGACCGCGTGTTCACCTTCATGTCCAGCCAGTGCTGGGGCACAGGCACGCTCGAAGCGAAAGGCAACGTGACGCCCCGCAAGCTCCGCCTGGCCGACGCCCGCGAGTTCACCACCACGATGCAGCAGGGCGTGCCGGTCATTGACTGGACGGGGCTGCTCAAGGTCAAGGAACTCCCCGGCTTCGAGGAGATCGCATTCACCATGCCCGAGGACGGCTACCTTTCGCTCAACATCCGCGACGCCGAGGGGAAGGTCGTCCGCCAGCTCCTCAACTGCGAGTTTCGCACCAGGGGCACGCACACCGTCAGGTGGGACGGCTTGACCACCCCCAACTGGCGGCAGCCGGGTCAGCCCGTGCCCGCCGGCACCTACACGTGGGACGCCCTGTGGCACAAGGGCATCGGCCTGCGCCTGGTCGGCTGGGCCTGCAACGGCGGCTCGGCGCCCTGGGACGGCCCGAGCGGCCAGACCAACTGGGGCGGCGACCACGGCGTGCCCTTCGCCTGCGATGCCACTGTGGGCGGGGCGTCTCTGCCCCGCGTGTACCTCGGCTGGTCCGGCGCCGAGGCCGGCAAGGCCCTCGTCGCCTGCGACCTCGACGGCAACGTCCAATGGCGCCTCAGCCGCGGCGGAATGAGCGGCGCCGAACTCGTCACCGTGGACGGCGGCACCGTGTATGCGATGAACTGGGACGGCCTGCTCTTCCGCGCCGACGCCCGGACCGGCGGCTTCACCGACTGGGCCGGCAGCGGCTCCACTGACCTCGATGCCGCCAAACTCGCAGGCATCCCCCTCGACAAGGGCGAGCGCGCCGGTTGCCTCCACGCCCGCGACGGCAAGGTCTACGTCGGCTTCGCCAAGCGCGACGCCGTGCTCGTCCTCGATGGGACGACTGGCAAGCTCCTCAAGAAGCTCGCGGTGCCCGCGCCCGTGGACATTGAGGCTGTGGGCGGGATGTCCCCATCCCGCGTCTTGGTCGTTTCCGGCTGGAAGAGCGTCTTGGCGGTCAACCCCGAGACCGGCGAGGCTAAGCCCTTCATCGCCGACCGCCCCGGCGCGAACGCCATCGCCCTTGACGCGAAGGGGAACGTCTACATCGCCGTCGGCGACCCCGATAACCAGGTGCTCGTCTACAGCCCCGACGGCAAGCCGCTCAAGGCCATCGGCCGCAAGGGCGGCCGCGCGCTCCTGGGCCCCTGGCAGCCCGATGGCATGCGCTTCGTGAAGTCAATCACCGTGGACGCCCGCGGCCAGCTCTGGGCGATGGAGGCCGACGACAAGCCCAAGCGCGTGAGCGTGTGGAACACGGACACGGGGCAACTCATCCGCGAGTTCTTCGGCCCCACCGCCTACGGCGCCCTCGGCGGCGCCATCAACCCCCTCGACCCCCTCGTCATGGTCGGCCACTCGTGCGAGTGGAGGCTCGACCCCAAGACCGGCCGCGACTCCTGCCTCGGCACCATCACCCGCGAGGGCATGAGCAACGCCCGCTTCGCCCTCGGCGCCAACCGGCATCTCTACCTCGCCACCGCTCCCAACTGGAGCTACAACCTCGGCCCGCTCCAAATCTACGAGCGCCTCGGCGACGCCGATTGGAGACTCCGCACGGTGGTCTTCTACGCTGACAAGGAGGGCAAGGAGATTCCCACCACCGGCCACGGCCAGAGCGTCAAGCCGGCCAGGACCATGCTCTGGGCCGACGAGGACGGCGATGGCGAGCGCCAGCCCGGCGAAATCACGGGCGTGGACGGCGAGCTGCGCTTCAGCGGCTGGTATATGAACGTGACCCCCGACCTCACGCTCTACTCCGGCGACAAGCAGTTCAAGGTCGCCGGCTTCACCCCCTGCGGCGCGCCGAAGTACGACCTCGCCAAGCCCACGAAGATGCCCCTTGCCGGCCTCGGTTCGGCCGACGGCACCCTCGTGCTCAAGGGCGGCGACTACGGGGTGGATATGACCTGGTTCCAGTGCGCCGACATCGCCAAGGGCCGCGAAATCTGGCGCTACCCCGACAACTTCAACGGCGTCCACGGCTCCCACCGCGCCGTGCCGCCCGAGACAGGCATGATTCGCGGCTCCTACGGCCCCTGCGGCGCCGCCAGGCTCCCCGAGCCGATCGGCAACATCTGGGTCATCCCCACCAACTGCGGCGAATGGCACATCCTCACGGGCGACGGCTTCTACCTCACCCGCCTCTTCCAGGGCGACCCGATGAAGATGCGCTTCCCCGACGAGGCCAAGCCCGGCGCCATCCTCGACAACGTGCCGCCCGGCATGGGCGGCGAGGACTTCGGCGGCTCCATCGCCGCCACGCCCGACGGCCAGCTCTACCTCCAGGCCGGCAAGACCGGCTTCTGGAACATCCGCGTCGTCGGCCTCGACGCCGTCCGACGCCTCGAGCCCGACCGCCGCGGCGGCCTGCCCGGCCTCCTCGGCCGCAGAGACCCCCGCCGCCTCATCCTCACCGACGCCGAAGTCGCCCAGGCGCGCGCCCTCCGCGAAAAGCTCCTCCAGGAGGCCGTCGGCACCCGGCGCCTCACCATCCGAAAACTCACGCCCACCTTCACCGGCGACTTCAACAGCGACACCAAGGGCTGCGAGGTCGCCACCTACAAGAAGCAGGACGACGCCGCCGTCCGCACCGCCGCGGCCTGGGACGACGCGAACCTCTACCTCGCCTGGGAGGTGAAGGACGCGACGCCCTGGGTCAACGGCGCCGAGGCCCCCGAGTTCCTCTACGCCGGCGGCGACACGGTGGATTTCCAGCTCGGCACCGACCCCGCCGCCGACCCCAAGCGGGCAGAGGCCGTGCTCGGCGACCTGCGCCTCTCCATCGGCCCCTTCAAGGGCACGCCCACTGCTGTCCTCTACCGCCCCAAGTCTGCCCAGAAGGCCCCAAAGAAGTTCTACTCCGGCGTCGTCCGCGACGGCTACACCGTCGAAAGCGTCACCGTCGTTCAGGATGCCAAGATCACCGTCAAGTCCCATGGCGACAAGAAGGGCTACACCCTCGAGGCCGCCATTCCCCTGGCCGCACTGGGCCTCAAACCGGCTGACGGCCTGGTCCTTCGCGGCGACTTCGGCGTCACCCACGGCGACGCGGCCGGCAAGGACACCGCCCTCCGCACCCACTGGAGCAACCAGGCCACCGGCATCGTCAACGACGAGGTCTTCGAGCTCAAGCTCGAGCCCCGCAACTGGGGCGAGCTGGTCTTCAAGCCGTGACCTCTTCCCTCCCGCGGGTTCCAATACCCGCGGGAGGGTAGACGAGTTGCCACAGAGCAAGGGACGAAAGGGACACGAGCGGAAGGGCATCTTCGGCGTCCCTTGAGTCCCTCTTGCCCCTTCTCCAAGGAGCGCCCACATGAGAAACGCTCTACGATGCATCGTCATCCTCCTGGCCGCCTCCTCGGCCTTCGCCCAGACCTGGTTCGTCCGACAGAGCGGCAACAACCAGGCCGATGGCAAGACGCCGAAGACCGCCTTCGCCACGGTGCTGCGGGCCGTGCAGGCTGTGAACCACGGCGACTCCATCGTCATCGGCCCTGGCACCTATCGCTGCGCGGCCCTCCTCGCCGAGCGCTTCTCCGCCGACGAAGCCCCCATGGCCATCACCGGCGACGAGAGCGGCAAGCTCACAGGCGAGCGGCCCGGCCCCGTCGTCCTCGAGCCAGCCAACCCGATGGAGGCGGCGCTGCACCTCTATCGGCTGCGCGATCTCAGACTCTCGGGCCTCACGTTCCGCGGCGCCGGGCAGGGGCTCAGGCTGGAGAAGTGCCTCGGCGGGCTCGTCGAGCGTTGCACGTTTGACGGCCTCTCTTGTGGCCTGGCCGCTGAAGGCACGGATCGCCTGACCGTGCACAGCTCCGTCTTCAACCGTTGCGGCATCGCGCTTTCGTTGCGGGGGGCGTGTAACACACAGGTGGAACACGTCACAGTCGCCGGCTCGACGACCGCTGGCCTCCTCATTCTCGCCTGCGGGCGGGGAGACATCCGCAACTCGATCCTGGCCGGCAACAACTCCAACCTGGTGGCCGACGAGGTGTCGGCCGCCGCGTGGAGGAGCGACCACAACGTCCTCAGCGGCACCTCGGGGCCGTGGGGCGCAGTGCCGGCCACAGCCAACCCCTACGAGTGGCACGCGGCCTCGGGCACCGAACGCTACAGCTCCCACGTCGCCCCCGGCTTCGTTGACCCGGACAAAGGCGACCTGCGCATCGCACCCGCTGTGACCTGCGCCGGGGGACTTCCCGGGCTCAACGTTGGCCACCAGGAGGGCGAGGGCATCCGCGACCGCGAGGGCAGGCCCTTCCGCGAACCCGACGGCGCAACGTGTGTCGGGGCCTACGACTATCCCGACCCCAGGCCCGCGCCGCCCTGGCGGCGCGTCGCCAGGCTGCGCTGGAAAGGCGATCGCCAGAGCGCGGGAATCTATCGGACAGATGGCACACTGGTCCGAACGCTCCTGGCCGATGCGGCCGGGGTAACCGATCTCTATTGGGACGGGTTGGATGACCTCGGGCAGCCGGCGCCCGCCGGCGAGTACGAGGTGCGGAGCGTGTGCCACGACGTGCGGATCGAGGACGACGGGGCGGTGGGGGACAACGGGGCGGCGATTGGGGCATATCACTGCGACAACGCCGACCGCGTGGTGGCCCTGCCCGACGGCGGCTTCGTGATCACGACGATCTACGACGAGGCGGGCTATCCGCTCCGACGCTACTCGTCGAGCGGCCAGCCCGTCTTCGCAGCGAACTTCGCCGAGAAGGATTTCACTGGCGGGTTGGCAGTTGTGGGCGGCGTGTCCACACGCCGCGATTCGTGGGACGGGGACGTCCCGCCCACAATGGCAGTGGAGGGCTTCATCGGCGCGGTGGGCAAGGGCGAGGGGACGAAGCTCATCCGCCTCACGGCCTCGTGCGAGCGGGCGAAGATGGCCAATGGGGCCGACAGCTATCCGATCTTTGTGGGCGCGCGGACCCCCGCGCTTTCGCGCGAAAGCGCGGAGGTCCCCGCACCACGCGATGGGGACGCGCCGGCAACAGGCGAGAAGGCGCCGGGCGGCGCCGCGGGCGTCGCTGTGATCATCCAGACCGCCTACGTTGCTATCCCAGACCTGAATCTGATTCGCGCGTTCGACCTTGCGACAGGCCAGAAGAAAAGCGATTGGTCACTTCCCGGAACGGGCGACGTGGCGGCCGATGAGAAAGGCGCCCTCTGGGCCATTGCAGGCAGAGAGGTGGTCTCGCTCAAGTCCGACGGCGCCGTGGACAAGCGCTACCCCACCGGGCTTGAGACGCCGCAGTACCTGGCCGCGGGCGCCGGCCGCCTCGCCGTCGTGGACCGCAGGGCCGCAAAGGTCGCCTGGCTCGACGCCGCGAGCGGCAAGATTCTCCGCACCCTCGGCCAGGAGCGGCCGAAGGGGGAGTGGACGCCCGTGGCGCCCGACCTCTTCGACGACCCGCGCGACGCGGCGATCACGCCCGACGGGCGCCTCTTGCTGTGCGAGCACGCACGCCTCCGCTGCCTGTGGCCCGAGAGCGGCGCCGTGGCCTTCGAGGCGCTGAGCAACTTCATGGACTCCGCGGTCGTCCACCCCACGAGGCCCGAATACCTCTACTGCTGGCCGGGCATCTTCCGCGTGGACCCGAAGACGGGCGCCTGGGAATGGCTGGTCGAAAGCCCGAGGGGCAGCGTCGAGCTGCCCGGGGAAAAGAAGCCGCGCAATCTCAACCCAGGCTCGCCCCACGGAGCGGTCGTGCTCGGCGGCAAGCCCTTCATCTTCTACTCCAACCTCGGCGGCACCGGGCGGCTCCTGCTGCTAGACGTGAGCGACCCGCTCAAGCCCCGCACGGCCCTCGACTACGACAACCGGCACCGGCACCTCGGCGGCTGGGCCTACGCGACCATCGCCTTCTCGAAGGGCGGCGACATCATCGCCGGTGGCCACTACAGTCTGGAGTTCAAGCGCATCCCCTTCCATGGCCTGGACGGCCAAGGCAACCCGACGTTCGACTTCGAGCACCCCGTCGTGCTCGGTCCGAAGGAGGACCCCTCGCCCCGCAAGATGAAGTGCAACGCCGCCATCACTGCCGATCGCGTGACGGGCGACATCTACTACCTGGCCGTGACCGACCTCTACAACAAAATGGTGCCCGGCTGGGGCGCCGACGGCACAGGCGTCGGCCGCTCCGCGCCCGACGGCACGCCCCTGTGGTTCGCCCTCAGCTCCGGCGGCAACTACATGTCCATCAGCGCCGTGAACGACGGGAAGAACGCCTGGGTGATGGCCGCCAAGAGCTTTGGGGGGCAGGTTGACCTCTTCAACGCCGACGGACTCCGCCTCGCCACGGGCAATTGGGCCTGGCCGTGCAACTACAGCATCGGCTTCGTGGACCTCCGGTATGGCGTCCACGCCTACATGCGTCCCGACGGCAAGCCTGGAGCCTACGTGGAGGACGACGCGATCGGGCGCTTCGCCCGGCTACGGGTGGAGGGGGCGAACACAGTAGAGCGTAGCGTGATACGTTTCACGTGGAACAATCCAGCCACCCAAGCCGGGCCGCCGCCTCTCCCCGACAGAACTCAGGGCAAGCCCGTCGAGCGCCTCCTCACCATCCCCAAGGTGCCCGAGCTGAAGGTCGCTGGCGACTGGACGCCCTGGGAGCAGGCTGGCGTCATGCCGCAAATCATTATGCTTCCCACACCTGGGTTCCGCCGCTCCGTGCCCGACGACCTCTGGCAGACCTTCCGCGCCGGCACCGCCATCGGGGCCATCGCCCACGATGGTGCGAGCCTCTACGCCTTCTTTCTCGTTGCGGATGACTCGATGCACTTCGACGACCCGAAGGGCAATGCAATGTGGCAGTTCGACTGCATCGAGCTTTGGCTGGAGGAGGAGCAGTTCACCCTCGGCATGACCAGCGACGGCTCGCCCGCCATGTTCAAGCACCGCCACCACAACCGCGAGGGCAAGGAGTGGGCGGCCAACTACGCCCTGCCGCGCCAGAGCATCTGGGCGGCGAAGCTCGACGAGCTGTCGAGCCATCCGCTTGGCCGCCACCTCGCCGCGGTCACGGGCGCATCGTTCAAGGGGCGGCCCGGCTATGCCGTCATGGCCCGCATCCCCTTCGCCGAGGTCAAGCTCGTCGGCGGCATCGCCGGCCGCGGCGGTAAGGACATCCTCCCGACCACCGGCGCGGCGGGAGAGGTCGTCCGCGTCGGCGTCTCCCTCTCCTGCATCAACGCCTGGGGCAACGAGCAGGACTACAAGGTCAACTGGCCCGCGAGCCTCATGTTCTCCGACCCCACCCGATCCTGCCCGTTTGCGTTTGGGAAGTAAGGAGACCCCGTTGGACGCCAGCTTCATCTGGTTCGACGCCGAGGGGAAGGGACGGAACCGCTGGGGGCTGTTCCGCACGACGTTCGAGCTGGCCGGGGAGCCGGCCAGCGGCCTCCTGAACGTGTTTGCGGACACGCGCTACCGCCTCATCGTCAACGGCCAGGTGCTCGGCCACGGGCCGGCACGCTTCTTCCCCTGGAAGCCCGAGTACGACACGATTGACCTCTCGCCCGCGCTGCGGCAGGGGCGAAACGCCATCGCCGTCGTCGTCAACAGCACGGGCGGGGTCACGTTCCACTCGGAGCCGAGCGTCGGAGGCCTCATCGCCTGGGGCGAGGCCCGCGACGAGGCGGGCAACGTGGCGACGATTGCAACGGGTGAGTCGTGGCGGGGAATGGAGTCGCCCGGCCACCGGCCCGACACCCACTACATGTCCTTCGCCCTCAACCCCGCCGAGCATCTGGACGCGCGCCGGATGCCGCTCGGGTGGGAGTTGCCCGACTTCGACGATTCCGCGTGGCCGCATGCGGTGCCGCATGCGCGCCCCGAGCATTGGGGGCAACTGCGGCCCCGCTCGATCCCCCTGCTCGACGAGAGCCTCGTCAAGCCGGCTTGCCGCCTCGGCGCGTGGGCTGTCGGCGGGATGTCCCCATCCCGCGATACTGTGGGCGGGACGTCCCCGTCCCGCGGCATGCGGCGTGGGGACACGCCGCCCACAATGTCCCCCGACGAGGACGTCTACTCGCTCATGGCCGTGGCGAAGGGCGGCAAGAGCCTGCACACCGACGCCCGCGTGGCCGTGATGGCCTTCGTCCACTCGCCGCACGACCAGGAGACCACCTTCGGCGCCTGGTGGGGCAGGTACTGGGTCAATGGTGAGCAAGTGCAGGCCTGCGCGCGGCGGGACGAGCATCTCCGCCGCGATTATCCCCTGCGCCTCCGCCAGGGCTGGAACACGCTACTCGTCCTCGAGACAGTGAAGCACGACTGGTGGGACTTCTATCTCGCCCTGCCGCGCGAAGCGGGCCTGGAGCTGAGCGCGGAGAGGCAGGTCGGCTCGCCGCACACGTTCCTCGTGGGCGGGCTTTGGGAGGATGCGCTCGCCGCCGAGGCCGACCGCGTGGCCTGGCCGCTCGCGTCGCCCGACGACCTGCCCGAGGCCCTGAGGCCGTGGAAGCCCTGGCCGCGCGGGAAGAAGGCCGACACGCCGTGCCGCGAACGCGCGTGGAAGACCTTCGAGCGCCTGGAAGAACACGGGCCAACGAGCTTGCCCGTGGCGCCCAAAGGGGTGAACTCCATCGCCCTGTTGTTCGACTTCGGCGGCGAGGTGCTCGGGCGGCCGGTGCTCGACTTCACGGCGAAGGCGGGCACCGTGGTGGACGTGGCCTACACCGAGCGCCTCAAGCCCGACGGCACGGCCGCGGTGCACTGGCGCTACTTTGTAGACATGATCGAGCGCTGCGTGGCCCGCGACGGGCGGCAGACGTGGCAGACTTTTCATCCGCGCGGCTGCCGCTACCTCGAGGTGCTCGTGAAGGGCGACCTGGCGGCCTTCGAGCTTCACGGCGTGTCGCTCACCCGCGCGGCCTATCCCATCGAGCCGGCCGGCTCGTTCGAGTGCTCGGACCCGCTGCTCAACCGCATCTGGGCGCTCGGCCCGCCGACCCTGCGGGCCTGCATGGAGGACGCCTATCTCGACTGCCCCTGGCGCGAGCGCGGTCTCTACACGGGCGACTTCTTCGTCGAGTTCCACTCGAACCTCGCGGCGTTCGGCGACACGGCGCTCTTCCGCCGCTGCATCGAGCTGTTCTTCCAGTCGCAGGGTGAGAGCGGCCTCATCCGCCCCTGCCCCCACGGCCTGCCGCCGGGCCGCCACCCCGATTACTCGGCCATCCTCGTCCAGTGCCTGTGGCACTACTGGGCGCGGACCGGCGACGTGGCCTTTCTCCGCGAGATGCTGCCTGGTCTGAAACGGCTGCTTTCGGGCCTCGACGCCCTGGAGGTCGAGGACAGCGAGCTTTGCGATGGCTCGGGCCTCAGCCCCTACGTGGACGGCCCGCAGGCGAAGGGCAGCCGCGTGACGTGCGGCCTCAATTGCTTCATCCAGCGCGCGTTCGCCGACGGCGCCCGCGTGCTCGACCTCGTGGGCCAGACCGGCGAAGCCCGACGCTGGCGTGAGCGCGCCGACCGCCTGGCCGCCGCGATCCGCGACGGCTTCTGGAGCGAGAGGCACCAGGCGTTCGTCGAGCACCTGCTCACTGTCGTGCCCGACGCGCCGCCGTCCGTCACCGCCAACGCCCTGGCGCTCCTCTACGACATCGCCGAGGGCGACCAGGAGCAGCCCGCGCTCGACTGGCTCATCAGCGCCCTGAAGCGCAACCTCACCCCGAGCGGCCCGAACGGCGAGTCCGTCGCCACCATCGGCTCGTACTTCGCCTTCTACGGCCTTGGTGCCCTCTATCACCACGGCCGCGTCACCGAGGCCGAGGCGTTCATCCGCCAGTCCTGGGGCTGGCTCCTCGACCAGGGGGCGTGGACCTGTTGGGAGCACTGGCCGCAGACCGACAGCCTTTGCCACGCTTGGTCGAGCGCGGCGACGTGGTATCTCTCCGCGGCCGTCCTCGGCGTCCAGTTCCCCGAGCCGGGCAACCCCGACGTCGTCCACATCCTGCCGAACCCCGGCAACCTCAAGTGGGCGAGAGGCGTTTTCCCCCACCCCAAAGGCCCCATCAAGGTGGAATGGCGGCGTGAGGGGAACAACCTTGACCTCAAGTACGAGTGCCCCGACGGCGTGCGGGTGACACACGGGGAAGGAGGCGCCTGACGCGCCCCTCCCGAAGGTTCCAATACCTTCGGGAGGGTAATGGGAGCGCCTCCTGGCCAAGGATCGCGGCGTACCCTCCCGCAGGTATTGGAACCTGCGGGAGCGAGGGGCGCCCGTTCAGGGGATCAAGACTACGGAAGGGAAGATATGGAGAACACGAGGATCCGCCTTCTCGCCCGCGCCGACGACGCAGGGTCGTGCCACACGGCGAACCAGGCGATCACGGAGTGCGTGGAGGCCGGGCTGACGCTCAACGTGGGCGTGATGGCCTGCTGCCCGTTCGCCGACGAGGCGGCGGCGATGCTCGCAGGCCGCAAGGACGTGTGTGTGGGCCTCCACGCGACGATCAATGCCGAGTGGGACGCGGTGAAGTGGGGGCCTGTGCTGCCGCCCGAGCGGGTGCCGACGCTGGTGGACGCGAATGGGCACTTCCACCGCACGCCGAACGTGGCGCACGAGGGCGGGGTGAATGCCGACGAGGTGCTGGCCGAGATCGAGGCGCAACTCGCCCGCCTCCGCGCGGCCGGCCTGACCGTCGCCTATCTCGACGAGCACATGGGCTTCGGCTGGCTGCCGGGCGTGCGCGAGCGGCTGGACGCGCTGATGCAACGCGAGGGCCTGCGGCACGGGGGCCGGGGCTGCGACCCTCTGCCGCGGTCGCCCTGGAAGTATGAGGATCGGGCCGACGACCTGATCGCGCGGCTCGAGGCGGCGGGAGAGGGCACCTACCTGATCGTCGCCCACCCCGGCCACGACACCGAGGAAATGCGGCGCCTGGGCCACGAGGGCCTCGCCCCGGGCCAGGTGGCCCGCGAGCGCGAGGGCGACACGCAGATGCTCACATCGCACAAGGTGCTCGAGTACTGCGGGCACCATGGCGTCATGCCCGTGCGGTTCACGGACGTGCGCCCCCCCTGTCGCTGAGCTGGCATTGGCCCGTGGTCAGGCGGTGAGGACGGCCTTGAGTTCGGCCAGGCGGCGCTCGGCGGTGGCCTGGTCGCGCGCCTCGACGGTGATGCGCAGCACCTCGCGCTCGGTGCCCGAGGGACGCACGCAGAACCACCAGTCGTCGTAGTCCTTCCGAACGTCCGAGGTGGGCAGGCGGGTGACATCGCGGGCCGAGGCATCAGGGAAGGGCACGTCGAGCCGCGGGATGTGGGCGATGGCGTCCTCGCGGCTCGCGAAGTGCAGCTTGATGCCGGTGCGGTGGTAGCGGGTGGCGAGCGGGCGCGCCAGGTCCGACAGGCGCTGCCCCGTGGCGCTCAGGAGCTGGAAGGCCACGAGCGCGGCGAGCATGGCGCTGTCGCAGCAGTAGAAGTCGCGGAAGTAGTAGTGGCCCGACTCTTCGCCGCCGAAGAGGCCCTTGCACTTGTGCAGGCGCTCCTTGATGCGCGAGTGGCCCACGGGCGCGGCGATGGGCGTGCCGCCGGCCTCGGCCACGGTCTCGCGCACGGCCAGGCTGCACGTGAGGTCGAAGAGCACGGGCTGATAGGGGCAGCGGGCGAGGAACACGCGGGCGAAGAGCGCGGTGAGCACTGAGCCGCCCACCACGGCGCCCGTCTCGTCCACGATCACCGCGCGATCAGCATCGCCATCGAAGGCCAGGCCCAGATCGGCCTCGTGCTCGCGGACGGCGGCCTGGAGGGCCGCCATAGCACCCTTCTCGGTCGGGTCGGGGCCGCGGGCGGGGAAGTCGGGGTCGAGCTCGTCGTGCAGGGGGATGACCTCGCAGGGCAGGCGTCGGGCGACAAGGGGGAAGATGCTCGCAGCCATGCCGTTGCCGGCGTCCACCGCCACCTTGAGCTTCTTGTAGGGCCCGGGGGCGATGGCGAAGAGCTTGGTGACGTAGGCCTCGGCCACGTCGCGCCGCACGGCCCGGAGCGGGGCGATCGCCGCGGGCGGGTCGTCGGCCAGGCGGGCGACCATGATGTCGTGGATGATCTTCAGCCCCGTATTCTCATCCACCGAACGAGCGCCGGAGAGCACGAACTTCAGGCCGTTGTAGCTGGGCGGGTTGTGCGAGGCGGTGATCATAATGCCGCCATCGAAGTCGGCGCGGTACTCGCCAGTCGCGAAGTACAGCATGTCCGAGGAGATCAGGCCAAGGTCCACCGGCGTGATCCCGCTGTCCTGAAGGCCATGGGCCACGGCCGCGGCCAGCTCGAGCGAGCCGTGGCGAATGTCGCGCCCGATCGCCACGTGGCCGGTGTCCACCCGCATCGCCTCGCGCAAATAGGCGGCGATGGCCCGGCCCGCCCGGTAGGCGATGGGCGGCGACAAGGGCTCGGGATACTTCCCCCGAATGTCGTAGGTTTGGAAGACCGCATCCACGGCGTCCAGCACGTTGCTCATGGCATGTCCCGAGTGGGGTGAAGCTTGCGACGGGGTATGAGGAGACTACCGCGCAGGGGACGTCTTGTCAAGTCGCGAGCCAACTTGCCTCTTGCTTGCGATCATGAGCCGTGCTAAGATCAACGCAGGCATCGGAACCCACGAGAGGAGGCCCAGATGAACGAGCGAGCCGGCGCAACCACGTTCAAAGGCAACCCGCTCACCCTGATCGGCCCGGTACTCCAGCCGGGCGACAAAGCCCCCGATTTCACGGCACTGGACAGCGCGCTCAGCCCCGTGACCCTCGCCGCGGCAAAGGGCAAGGTGGCCATTCTGGTCTCCGTGCCCTCGCTCGACACGCCCGTGTGCGACCTCGAGACGCGCCGTTTCAACAAAGAAGCCGCCAGCCTGGGCAGCGGCGTCGCCGTGCTGACGATCAGCATGGACCTGCCGTTCGCCCAGGCGCGCTGGTGCGGCGCCGCGGGCATCCAGAACGTGAAGACCCTGTCGGACCACCGCGACGCCTCGTTCGGCACGGCCTACGGCGTGCTGATCAAGGAGCTGCGGCTGCTGGCCCGAGCCGTGTTCGTGGTGGACCGCGAGGGCGTGATCCGCTACGTGCAACTCGTGAAGGAGATGACGCACGAGCCCGACTACGAGGCCGTGCTCGCCGCTGTGGAGAGACTCGCGCCGTGACGGTCACGACGCGGGGCGGTATCACAGACCCCCTGTGAAGGAGGCATCGAGATGCTGAGCAAGAAGATGGAAGAGGCGCTGAACAAGCAGGTGAACGCGGAGCTCTTCTCCTCGTACCTGTACCTGGCGATGGCCGCCGACTTCGAGGCCAAGAACCTGCCGGGCTTCGCCCACTGGCTCAAGCTTCAGGCCAAGGAAGAGAACGGCCACGCCCTGAAGCTCTACGAGTACATCAACAACCGCCGCAGCCGCGTGACGCTCGCCGCCATTTCCGCCCCGCCGGCCGAGTGGGCCACCCCGCTGGCCGCCTTCGAAGCCGTGCTCGCCCACGAGCAGAAGGTCACCGGCCTCATCAACAAGCTCGTCGAGCTGGCCGCCGCTGAGAAGGACAATGCCACGAGCATCGTGCTCCAATGGTTTGTCACCGAGCAGGTCGAAGAGGAGAAGAACGCCGACGCCATCGTGGCGCAGCTCAAGATGATCGGCGAATCGCCCCACGGCCTGATCATGCTCGACCGCGCGCTGGCGCAGCGTGGGTGAGCCGCCCGCGCCCAGCGACCGGCAGGAGATCGAAAACCATGAAGACGACACTCCACAGGCTGTGTGCCGCCGCCTTCGTGATGGCGGCGGGCCTTGCCCTCACGGGCTGTTGGGAAGAGAAGAAGGGCGATGCCGCGGCGCCGCAGGCCAACGCCCAGACGACGTGCCCCGTCATGGGCGGCAAGATTGACAAGAGGTTCTTCGCGGACTACGAGGGCAAGCGAATCTACTTCTGCTGCGACGGCTGCCCAGAGACGTTCAGGAAGGACCCTGCGGCGTACGTCAAGAAGCTCGAGGACGCCGGCGTGGTCCTCGACAAGACCCCCCGCAAGGGCGGCTGATGCCCGTGAGCGCCCCGGGGTCTCCGGGGCATCCGGCGCGGGACCTTGCCATCCCGCGATGAGCAGGTCGAGGGGACTTCTCCGGACGCTGCCCGGCGACTTGTCGGGCAGCGCCCCCTCCCAGATTCGAAGACGTGTTCGTGTCGGCATCCAATGGACCGCGCGCCCATGTGGAACGCTCGACGTGGGCCAGGAAGGAGCAGTGGATGATCCAGGACGGTGACAAGGGAGCGATCCTTCAGCGTGACAAGCAGACCTATGCGGTGGCCCCACACCTGCCCTGCGGCGTGGTGACGCCCGGGCAGTTGCGCAAGCTGGCCGACGTGGCCGAAAAGTACGGCGCCGCGGCCCTCAAGGTCACCAGCGCCGCGCGCATCGCCATCGTAGGGCTGAGAGAGAGCGACGTGGACGCGGTGTGGCAGGACCTGGGAATGTCCCCCGGCGCCGCCGTGGGCCTGTGCGTGCGCAGCGTGAAGGCCTGCCCAGGCACCACCTTCTGCAAGCGCGGCACGCAGGACAGCCTGGCCGCGGGCATGCAGCTCGACGCCAAGTACCACGGCATGAACCTGCCCGGCAAACTCAAGATCGGCGTGGCCGGCTGCATGAACCAGTGCGCCGAGACGTGCATCAAGGACATCGCCCTCGTCGGCAAGTCCAAGGGCTGGATGGTGCTGGTCGGTGGCAGCGGCGGCGCGCGGCCGCGCCTGGCCGACACCCTGGCCGAGAACCTCGGCACCGAGGAGGCCCTGGCCCTTGTGGACCGCGTGGTCGCCTTCTATCGCAGCAATGCCAGGCCCCACGAGCGACTCGGCCGCGTGCTCGACCGCCTGGGGCTCGACGCCCTCAAGGCCGCCGTCCTCACGGCCTGACGCCCGGCCGTGGGGGGGGCCGCCCCTGCCCTTGACCCCAGACTCCATCCCGCGTAACATGAGGGGAACGGGCAGGGGCCGCGACTGCCCCGTGAGGAGGCGCGCAGCCATGGTCGCCGGGAATGCTCAAGAGGCTGTCGTCCGCCGCGACTCGCCCGAGCCGTTCACGCTCGTGATCTTCGGGGCATCGGGCGATCTGGCCGCCCGCAAGCTCCTGCCCGCGGTCTACCGCCTCTTCCGGCAAGGGCTTCTGCCCGAGCAGTTCGCCGTCGTGGGCTTCGCCCGCACGGCGATGACCGACGACGCGTTCCGCGAGGAGGTCCGACAGGCCCTCGACAGGTTCACCCCCGGCAAGGCGGCTGCGGCCGATTGGCCGCAATTCGCGTCCAGGCTCTTCTACCACCGCGGCGACTATTCGGATGCAGCGGGCTTCGCGGCGCTCCGGGCGCGGCTCGAGGCGCTGGCCGCCTCCCGCCATGCCCCCTGCAACACCCTGTTCTACCTTGCGACACCGCCGACGGTGTTCGCGCCCATCGCCGAGCAGATTCGCGCCTGCGGGCTCAGCGCGCCCGGCGAACGGTGCGACGGCTGGGCGCGCCTGGTCATCGAAAAGCCCTTCGGCCGCGACCTGGCCAGCGCCCGCGCCCTTAACGCGCACATCCGCAACGCCTTCGCCGAGGACCGCATCTTCCGCATTGACCACTACCTCGGCAAGGAGACGGTCCAGAACATCCTCGTGCTGCGCTTCGCCAACGCCCTCTTCGAGCCGCTGTGGAACCACAAGTACGTGGACCACGTGCAGATCACGGTTGCCGAGACCGTGGGCGTGGAGCAGCGGGGGCCCTATTACGACCAGGCCGGCGCGCTGCGCGACATGGTGCAGAACCACCTGATGCACCTCCTGTCGCTCGTGGGCATGGAGGCACCCAACTCGGTGGATTCCGACACCGTGCGGAGCGAGAAGGTCAAGGTGCTCAAGGCCCTCCGCCCCATGCCGCGCGCCTGCGTGGCCAGCAACCTGGTCCGCGCGCAGTACGGGGCGGGCGAAGTCGCGGGCCAGCCCGTGCCCGGCTACCGCGCGGAGCCGGGCGTAGCGCCCGACTCGATCACCGAAACGTATGTGGCGTTCAAGACGTTCATCGAGAACTGGCGTTGGGCCGGCGTGCCCTTCTACCTGCGCACCGGCAAGCGGCTGGCCGCGCGGGTCACCGAGATCGGCATCCACTTCAAGCCCGTGCCGCAGGTGCTCTTCAACGCCGCGCCCTTCGGCCCGATGGCCCCGAACGTGCTCGCGCTGCGCATCCAGCCCAACGAGGGCATCTCGCTTCAGTTCCAGGTCAAGCGCCCGGGGGCCGGCGTGCGTATCGAGCCGTTCCGAATGGATTTCGGCTACGCCGCGGCCTTCGGCGGCGAGCCGCCCGAGGCCTACGAGCGGCTGCTGCTCGATGCGGCCCTGGGCGATTCCACGCTCTTCACCCGCAGCGACGAAGTCGAGGCGGCCTGGGCCTTCCTCACACCCATCCTCTACACGTGCGCCGAAGACCAGTTCGCCGCACTGCCCACCTACCGCGCCGGCAGTTGGGGCCCGAAGGAGGCCGATGCCATGATCGAGGCCGATGGGCGGCAGTGGACCGTTTTCAAGCGCCCCGCCGCGAGGAAGGGAAGAGAGGGATAAGACGTATGGGACCGATAGGACCAGTAGCAAATGCTGAAGGAAGGGGTCCTATCTGTCCTATCGGTCCCATCCGTCGCATCGGGAGCACGCCGATGACCGCTAGATTGGTGTCTGTCGCCTTGATCCTCGCGCTGGCCCTGGCTGCCCTGGCCGCCGAGGGCTTCGAGGCCGAGCCGTTCCAGGTGAGCAGCGCCCTGGCGCCCGCCGAGGCGCCGGCCGGCGGCGAACTGACCCTCACCGTGACGTTCAAGCTCCGCAGCGACGTGCATCTCTACAAGGACTCCGTCCGGTTCCAGTGGGAAGAGTTGAAGGGGGTCGCCGAGGGGGCGGTAGAGAAGCCGGCAGGCAAGCTCATCCCCGACCTGATCTCGGGCAAGCCCGGCGCCACGCTCGAGGCCTACGAGGGCTCGGCGGCCGTTGTCGCGCGGTTCCGGGTCACCGGCGCCGCGGGCGAAACCGCGCTCCTCAAGGGCACCGTGAGCTACCAGGGATGCACCGATACGGTGTGCTTCCGCCCGGAGAAGTTCCCCCTCGCCCACGAAGCGCCCATTGTGGCTGTGGCAGAGGGCCCTTCCGCCCCCTCTCCCTCTCAGGGAGAGGGCAGGGAGAGGGTGGGACCTCAGGACAGCGCCACGCTCAAGGCTACACCCTCCCCTTCCCCCTCCCTGGAAGGGAGGGGGGTTGATGCCCCGGAGCGGGGCTGGCTCTTCGTCCTCAGGCAGATCGCCAAGGCGTTCGTGTACGGCCTGGCCCTGGGCCTTACGCCGTGCGTCTACCCGATGATCCCGATCACCGTGGCGGTCATCGGCGCGCAGAAGCAGGCGTCGCGCCTCAAGGCCATCCTGCTCTCCTCGATCTACGTGCTGGGCATTGCTCTCACGTACGCCGTGCTCGGCGGGCTGGTGGCGGCGCTGGGCGCATCGGTGCGGCTGGCGCTTCAGTCGCCCTACGTGCTGCTCGGCATCGCCGCGGTGTTCGTGCTGTTCGCCCTCGGGATGTTCGATGTGGTGACCATCCAGGCGCCGGCGTTTCTGGGCGGCCTGGGCGACAAGGTGGCGGGGCGGAACAGGGGGCTCCTCGGCGTGCTGATGCTCGGGCTCGTCACCGGCGTGGCCGCGGGGCCGTGCGTGGCGGGACCGCTGCTGGCGGTGCTCACCGAGATCGCCACGATGGGCCATCGGCTGCTTGGCGCGGCCATGATGTTCGCGCTCGCCTGGGGCATGGGCGTGCTGCTCATCGTGGCGGGCGTGTCCGCGGGCCTTCTGCCCAGGGCCGGCGCGTGGACGGTGTGGGTGAAGCACCTGATCGGCTTCGTGCTGCTGTGGGCGGCCATCTACTTCCTGCGGCCCGTGGCGGGCGAGACGGCCTTCTGGCTCGGCAGCGCGGCGGTGCTCGCCGCGGGCACGGTGTTCCTGGGCGGGCTGGACGCGCTGACGCCCGAGAGCGGCGTGGCCGCCCGCGTGAAGCGGCTGCTGGGCATCGCGGCGCTGGTGACGGCCGGCTGGTGTGTGCTCGTCGGGCTCCACGCCCAGCCACGGCCCGGCGGGGGCACCGTCCCCGGCGCGATCCCGCCCGATGCGTTCCTGCATGGCGACCCGGGCCTGTTCCAGGAGGCGCTGGCTGCGGGCAAGCCCATCGTGCTCGACTTCACGGCCGAATGGTGCGGCTACTGCAAGGTGCTCGACCGCACGACGTTCGCCGACCCCGTGGTGCGCGCCGAGCTGAAGCGCTTCCGCGCGCTGCGGATTGACGTGGAGACCAGCCGCAATGCCGAGCTGGTGAAGCGCTTCGACGTGCCCGGGCCGCCTCTCGTCGTGGTGCTCGACTCCCGCGGCAAGCTGGTGAGGAAGCTGGGCTATGACGAGGCCAAGGACCCCGAGAGGTTTGCCGAGGTTCTCAGGCGGGTGAACTGACCCAACCTCCCGCGCGTTTCAGGCCCGCGGGAGGTCGGCAGGAGGGCGGTGTGAGGGCGTGATGCGCAAGCACTGGTGCCGCATCTGCGGCTACGTGTACGATCCCGACGAGGGCGATCCCGGCAACGGCGCGCCCCCGGGCACGCTTTTCGAGGATCTGCCCGACGACTGGGTGTGCCCCAAGTGCGGGGCGAGCAAGAGATACTTCTCCCCGATGGAGCCCGACGAATGCGCAAAGACGACTTGATGCAGGTCTACTACCGGATGCAGCTCGCGCGCCTGTTCGAGACGCGCGTGGCCGAGCAGTACATGAAGGGCCGCATCGGCGGCTTCTGCCACCTCTACAGCGGCGAGGAGGCCGTCGCCCTCGGCGCCCTGTGGTCCCTTCGCAAGGACGACTACGTGATCGGCTCCTACCGCGACCACGGCTACTACATCCTCCGCGGCGGCGACCCGGGCAAGTGCATGGCCGAGCTGTTCGGCCACGCCAACGGCTGCTGCAAGGGCAAGGGCGGCTCGATGCACCTCTTCGATTGGGACATCAATTTCCTCGGCGGCTACGCCATCGTGGGCGGCATGTGCCCGATCGCCGTCGGCCTCGGCCTCGCCATCCAGTACCGCGGCGAGGACCGCGTGGTCCTGTGTTTCTTCGGCGACGGCGCCACGAACCAGGGCGCCTACCACGAGGCCCTCAACATGGCCAGCCTCTACAAGCTCCCTATCATCTGGGTCTGCGAGAACAACCACTACGCCATCGGCACCAGCGTCACGCGCTCCAGCGCCCAGGAGTCCATGGCCCGCAAGGCCAAGACCGCCTACGACCTGCCCACCAGCGTGGTGGATGGCATGGACTTCTTCAAGATGCAGAACGTGACCGAGCGGGCGATCAAGCGGGCGCGCGAGGGCAAGGGGCCGTCGTTCATCGAGGCCAAGTGCTACCGCTACCGCGGCCACTCGATGAGCGACCCCGCCACCTACCGCGACAAGAAAGAGGTCGAGTTCTGGAAGCAGCGCGACCCCATTCCCCGCATCAAGGCCATCATCCAGCACGACTTCGACGTGCCCGACGAGGAGTTCAAGGCCCTTGACAAACAGGCCCGCCAGGTCCTCGACGAGGCCGTGAAATTCGCCGAATCGGGCCAGGAGCTTCCGCCCGAGCGCCTCTACGAGGACCTCTATGTTGATTGACCAGTCTGACGAGTCCGACCAGCCCGACTGGTCCGACAGGTCTGACAAGGAGTGCCCCTGGATGCCCAAGCTCAGCTATCGAGACGCCCTGAACCAGGCTTTGCGCGAAGAGATGCAGCGCGACGAATCGGTCGTGATCTTCGGCGAGGACGTGGCCGAATACGAGGGCTCGTTCAAAGTGACCCGCGGCCTCCTCAAGGAGTTCGGCCCCAAGCGAGTCTTCGACACGCCGATCTCCGAGGCCGGCATCGTGGGCATGGCCATCGGAGCGGCCATGGGCAAGATCCGCCCCGTGCCGGAGCTGATGACGGTGAACTTCGCCTACGTGGCGATGGACCAGATTCTCAACCACTTGGCCGTGATGCGCTACATGTTCGGCGGCCAGGTCACGCTGCCCGTGACCATCCGCATGCCGGGCGGCGGCGGACATCAGCTCGGCAGCCAGCACTCGCACAGCCCCGAGCCGCTCTTCGTCCACACGCCCGGCCTCTTCGTTGTGTATCCCGCCACGCCGGCCGACGCCAAGGCCCTGCTCAAGGCGGCCATCCGCGACGACAATCCCGTGATCTTCCTCGAACACGAGGGCCTCTACAACCTCGAGGGCGAGGTGCCCGACGGCCTGGAGCCGGGCATCATCGGCGAGGCCAAGGTGCTGCGCGAGGGCGGCGACATCACGCTCGTCGGCTACGGGGCCATGACCCACGTGGCCCTCGAAGCCGCCGAGGCCCTGGCCAAGGACGGCGTGAAGGCCGAGGTGATTGACCTCCGCACCCTGCGGCCGTGGGACAAGGCGGCCGTGGCTGCCTCCGTCTCGAAGACCCATCGCGCCGTGGTCATCGAGGAGTGCCCGCCCGCCTGCGGCATCGCCGCCGAGGTGGCAGCCAACCTCTACGAGTTGGCCTTCGACGCTCTCGACGCGCCCATCGAGCGCGTCTCGGGCGCCGACGTGCCGCTGCCCTATGCCAAGAACCTGGAACAGGCCTGCATTCCGCACGCGGCAGATGTGGTGAAGGCGGCGAGGAAGGCACTGGGATAGCGTCACAAGCGAGAAGAGCAGAAAGCCAGGTTCTCTCCTGCCTTCTCACGCACCAGGCGTCACGAACCACCGTTTTGGGACCGCGATCAGGTTACCGCACTGGAGCTGACCGATGTATCAAGTCACCATGCCCAAGCTCTCCGACAGCATGACCTCCGGCCAGATCGTCGCCTGGAAGGTCAAGGAGGGCGACACCGTGAGCGAGGGCGACGTGCTTGCCGAGGTGGAATCCGACAAGGCGACGCTGGAACTCGAATGCTTCACGAGCGGCACGGTGTCGAAGATCCTGCGTTCGGCGGGCGAGGAGGCGGCCGTGGGCGAGGCCATCGCCCTCATCGCCACCGAGGCCGAGTCCCCCGCCCCACCGCCCAAGACCCCCCCCGCCGGAGCCCCCAAACCACAGGAGGCCCCCCCTCTCCCGCGTCCCGCGTCCCGCGTCACGCAACCCGCCTCGCCCCCGCCAGCGGCCACCCCGACAGGCCGTGTCCTCATCTCTCCCTACGCTCGCCTGCTCGCCCAGCAGAAGGGCGTGGACACCACGAAGCTCAAGGGCAGCGGCCCGGGCGGGCGCATCGTGGCGGCCGACGTGGAGGCCGCACTGGGCATCGAGCGCTCGGCCGAGGAGCCGAAGCCCGAGGCCGCCAAGCCGGCCGAAGACCGCCCGAAGGCGGAACCGCGAACGCCGACAATCCCCCCCTCGCCCGACGAGGAACTGCCCCCCATCACCCTCGCGGAGGGCGAGGCAGATGTCGAGGACGCGCCCTATCGCCTCAAAACCCAGGCCCGCACCGTCACCGCCTCCAAGCACGTCATCCCGCACTTCTACATGACCCGCGGGGCCGACGTCACGAAGCTCCTCGCCAGGAAGGACGAGCTGAAGGAGAGATTCGGCGGCGCCACGCTCACGCACCTCATCATGCTCGCCGTCGTCAAGGCCATCCAGGCGAACCCGCTCGTCAACCGCAGCTACGACCGCGGCAAGATCATCAAGTGGCGCGGCATCCACCTGGGCATTGCCGTGGACACCGACCAGGGCCTCACGGTGGCCGTGCTGCGGGGCGCCCAGGCCCTGTCGCTCAGGGAGATCGTCGAGCGCACGAAGCCGTTGGTCGAAAAGGCGCGTGGGGGAAAGCTCTCCGCCGAGGAACGCAAACACCCGACCCTGACAATCACCAACCTGGGCATGTTCGACGTCGAGCACTTCGAGCCGATCATCAACCCGCCGTCGTCCATCACGCTTGGCGTGGCGTCGGCGTTGCCGGCGACGGTGGTGCGCGGCGACGCGATCTTCATCGCAAAGGTGATGCGGCTGACGCTCTCGTGCGACCACCGCATCATCGAGGGCGCGGCGGCCGCCCGCTTCCTCAAGACGCTCAAGGACCTGCTCGAGGCCCCCGACGCGCTGCTGGAGGGCCAGGCATGAGAAACCTCCCGCGGGGTACCAACCCGCGGGAGGTTGAAGGGGCAGCCTACAGCCTCGGACCGGCCTGAGCATTGGCGCCCTTGCCGCCGCGGTGCTGGCGGGCCTGCTCGAGGCGGCCGCGAAGGGCGACTAGGGCCTCGGAGAGCTCCTCGCGCGAGAGCTTGCCATCGCCGTCCTTGTCGAAGCGCTGCATGAGGCGGTTCACGAGCGCCTCGCGGGCCGTGGCGCGTTCCTCGGGCTCCAGCTTGCCGTCGCCATCCTGGTCGAACTTCTGAAGGGCCCTCTCACGGACCTTCTCGCGGACGACACCGCGATGGCCCTTGCCCGGGGCGGGCGGCGGGTTGGCAGCGTCGCCCGCCAGAGCCGGCAGGCTCAGGCAGGCCAGTGCCGCGATCAGTATGAGTTTCCTCATCTTGCGCCTCCTTTCGACAATACGCCTCCCATCCGCCTCAGGCTCTCTGGGCTTGTGCCAGTGTCGCAAAGTCCGACACGGCGAAAGCGAAAACCTCCACGCTGCGATGCTTCATCCTCACCTCCTTCTCCTCGTGGGTTCTGCGTAAGTGCCGATTCCAGTTCATCTTGTGTCATCTCCGGATTCCGGTGCCGCCCCGAACGCCTCAAGAGGTGAGTGCAATTTGCGTGCCGGAAGGAGGGCTGGCCGGCCTCCCGCGGGCCGTGTCGGCCCGCGGGAGAGGCGAGAGCGGCTCAGGAGAGCTGGAGGCGGAGGGTCTTGATCTCGAACGGGCGCAGGTCGAGGGCGATGGCGCCGGCGTTGAGCGGCAGCGGCTCGCCGCCTTCCTCGAGCAGGTTGGTGGCCAGGGCCTTGGCGGCGGGCAGACTCGTTCGCAGCACGCAGCGGGTGGCCGAGTGCTTGGCCTCGTAGAGGCGGACGATGATGTCGCCCGAGCCGTCCTCGGCCGGCTTCACGGCCTCGATGACCACGTTCGGGGCGTCCACCTGGAACAGGGAGCCTTCCCCTGAGCCACCCGGGACGACGAGGGGCGCGACGTTCAGCTCGTATGCCTCACGCACCAGATCGCTCTCAAAGAACGAGCCGTTCCAGGCGGTGAGGGCGTATGTGACTTCTTGCATGCCCTGGTCGGCGGTCATGTCGGGGGCCAGCGGCGAGCGCAGCACGGTGAGGTTGATGCTGCCGCCGAGCACGTTGACGCCGTACTTGCAGTCGTTGAGCACGGCGGCGCCGCGGTCCTCCTCCGCCAGAGCAGTCCACTTCTGCTGCGCCACCTCGAAGCGGTCGGCGTCGAACGGTCGCGAGCGGTGCGTGGGCCGCCGCAGGTGGCCGAACTGGACCTCGTGGATGGCCTCGTTGGCGTGCAGCGTGGTGGGGAAGGCGACCTTGAGGAGCTTGTGCCGCTCGCACCAGTCAATCTTCGTGCGGAACTCGATGCGCCGGCTGCCGCGGCGGAGCCACACCTCTTGCGTGACGGTCGAGTTGTTGATCTTCCGCGTGATGCGGACGACGGCGGCGAGCGGCCCCGTGGCGACGATCTCGATGGCGGCCTTCTCGGGCAGATCGACGGGTGCCAGCTCGTAGGTCGAGTCAATGTCCCACGCGTCGAACCAGCGAGGCACGTCCTTGTAGAGGCGGAAGGCGTTCATCGGCCCCTCGGCCAGCTCGCGGCCGGTCGCCTTGTCCACCAGGCTCGTGATCTCGCCGCGGTCGTTGAGGCGCAGCCGAATGCAATCGTTCTCCATCCCGCGTTCCGTGGCCCTCACTGTTGTGGGCGGCGTGTCCCCACGCCGCGGGACGCGGGGCAGAGACGCCCCGCCCACGCCGATCGATCTCCAGCCGCAGGATGGGATGAGGGCCTCGGCGTAGAGCGTGCCGCCGATCCGCTGGGTGGTGAGGGCCTGGCCTTGGCACTCGGCGCCCTTGAAGCCCTTGGGCAGAGGCACGAGGGCTGAGCGGTCCCAGGAGAGGGAGTTGAAGACCGCGACCGATTGTGGATTGCGGATTGCGGATTGCGGATTGGCAGACAAGGCCCTGGCGGCGTTGCCGGCGATGGCGTTGGCCGTGGCGAGGACCTGGGCGTGGAGGGCCTCGGCCTCCTCGTAGACGCGGTGGATCGAGGAGCCGGGGATGATGTCGTGGAACTGGTTGAGGAGGACGCCCTTCCAGGCCTCGTCCATCGTCTTTGCCGGGTAGTTGTAGCGGTCCTCTCGACGACGAGGATGGCGGAGCGCGGCCGCCGCGGCGCCCCAGAGTTCGGCCTCGCGGAGGGCCAGCTCGCACTTGCGGTTGCCACGCTTGGTGCGGGCCTGGGTGGTGTACGTCCCGCGGTGGCACTGGTAGTACAGCTCGCCCACGTAGACCGGCCAGTCGCTCCGCCGGGCCTCCTCGGCGTGGAAGAAGTCGAGGGGCGAGGCGATGACGGTGCGGGGCGCGCCCTCGAGGTTCTTCTGGCGCCGCAGGAACTCCAGGTGCAGGCGGGTCGGGCCGCCGCCGCCGTCGCCCCAGCCGAAGGGCACGATGCGGGCGTTCAACCCGTCCTTCTGCACCCGCTCGCGCCAGCGCTGGATCAGCGTGGCGGGGTTGGTCTGCGAGTTGTAGTCGTTGTGGAAGTGGCTCAGCACCCGCGTGCCGTCAATGCCCTCCCACCAGAAGGTGTTGTAGGGGAAGGGGTCGCCGCCGTTGTAATTCCAGAAGATTTTCTGGGTCGAGAAGTACTTGATCCCGCAGCCCGCCATGATCTGCGGCATCGCGCCCGAGTAGCCGAACACGTCGGGCAGCCACATCAGCTCGCAGTCCACCCCGAACTCTTCGCGGTAGAAGCGCTTGCCATGGAGGAACTGGCGGATCAGGCTTTCGCCGCCGGTCACGTTGGTATCGGCCTCCACCCACATGCCGCCCTCGGAAAGCCACTGGCCCTTCTTCGCCGCCTTCTTGATGCGGGCGTAGACGTCGGGGTAGAGCCGCTGGGTCATGCGGAACAGGTGCGGCTGGCTTTGGAAGAACTTGTATTCGGGGTACATCTCCATCAGCCCGAGCTGCGTGGCGAAGGTGCGGGCGCACTTCCGCTCCGTCTCGGCCAGGGGCCAGAGCCAGGCCACATCAATGTGCGAATGGCCGTAGCAGTAGAGGAGGGGAGCGGTGGAGCCGTTTGTGCATTCGAGCAGCGGCTTGAGGCGCTTGCGGGCCGCGCGAACCGTCGCCAGCATCTCCGCGCGCGGCAACTCGAGGTCGGCGATCAGCGTGAACTGCCGCAGCCCCTCGTCAATCTCCGAAACGCGCAGGCTATCGGGGTCCAGCTTGTCGCGCAGCTCGAGCAGCGTCTGCACGTCGAGCCAGGCCTGGAACACCTCCTCGTCCCAGATGCCCAGCGAGCAGGGCCTCACGGTCTGCTGCGCCGGTGGCGGCTCGGGCACGGTCAGCTCGCCGTGCGGGATGGGCCCGCCGCCGCAGTTCATCGGCCCGTGGCCGCCGTAGGCCTCCATGAGGATGTCGAACTTCGCGCCGGGGCGTGCATTGGTGGAGAGGATAACCTGGGGGTGATGCCAGTCGCGCCCGCCCATTTCGCGGCCGTTGACGATGAAGCGCCCCTCGCCGCCGGGATCGCCCGTGAAGCCTGTGCCCGTGCCGCAGCGGAACACGACCCATTCGCCTTTGGCCTCCCTGGGCAGCGTCACGGCGGCGCGGAACCAGGCGTACTCCCACTTCGCGCCCCACGGCGTGCCCACGGGCATCGGCTTGAAGGCGCGCTTCGCCGCCTCGTGGGGCCGCAACTGCTCCTTCGTCACGAACCCGCTCAGCGGCACGTCCGCCAGCTTGCGATAGCACAGCTTCTCCAGCGTGTTGCGCCACTGCTCGATGCGGCTTCGCCACTCGGTGGTCAAGGCCATGCTCTCTGGTCTCCTTCGGTTCGTGTTCCCTCCCCTGGATCGCCTATGTTATCCGCGATTCGTTCGCATCCGTCAAGTGCGGATCATTGCGCCGCGCGCCGACATGGGGTAAGGTAGGAATAAACCCTCCTCCTTCAGCTAGCCCAAGTTCGTCAGTTCGGGGGCCGGAAGGCCGCGATTTGGCGATTCTCGGCCTTCCGGATCAAAAGTCTAGACTACATGGCCGATCAAGTTGTTGAGCCGGCCCAAGCCACTTCGGCCGGCCCAGGCGCTCCGGGAGCACCAGGCCCAGCCGATCAAGGAGGG
>Ga0101944_10000590_pt1 | contig 102088 bp, 78 predicted proteins | sample DewCreD2012metaG_FD_75245 | JGI IMG/M metagenome (GOLD analysis project Ga0101944, IMG submission 75245) | Hot spring sediment bacterial and archeal communities from British Columbia, Canada, to study Microbial Dark Matter (Phase II) - Dewar... ... | reverse complement strand
TCGGTCACCGATGCCCTCTGCGGGCGCGAGTACGCCTTTGCCTCACTCAAGGACGCCCAGACCTGGCTCGAGCGGCGCTACGACTACGAGCGGCTGAGACTCGAGGCCACCCGCGCCCTCTGGCAGAGGACCCGCAAGCTCATCGAGGCCGGCATCGCCGACCACGCCAGCAAAGTGGGCACCTTCGTCGGCCCAGAGGGCGTCCAAGCGGTCTTCCGGCCCGAAGACCACCTCGACAAGGCCCAGACCTTTGACATCGAGCTCGGTACCGGCGTGAGGGCGAAGTTCGGCCTCCTCGCCTTCAAGCCGGTGGAAAGCCGCGAAGGAGTGGCCCGCGCGACCGGCACAGTGCGGCGCTAAGCGCCGGGCAAGCCGGGGCCGCCACACCCGGCAAGAAGGACGCGTATGGACACCGTGGGACTGCGCCAGTTCGCCTTCCGACACGTCGAGAAGATCGTCCTGGCCATCGTCATCATCTTCGTCGGCTACCACGCCTACTCGAGCCTCACGGGCGAAAAGGAGACGCTGCCAGGCCCAGTCGCCCCCCCGAGCGGCGCCGCCCCCACGGCCACCCGCGAGATCGAGCCGGCCTTCTACAAGACCGCCGAGCCCTACGCCCTAGTCCCCAAGGTCACCGCCCCACGATATAACTGGTTCTATCCCCCCGAGTTCATGTGGCTGCGCCGCGTGGAACTGCGTGAGGTGAAGAACCCCACCGCCCGGCGCCCCCTCCTCGGCCGCCTGAAGCCGGGCACCAAGCCCGAGACCGCCCCCCTGACAGAAGAGGAGCGTGTCGAACTCGGCCTCCCAGCCCCCGTCGAAAGCCTGACCCAGCCTTGCCAGGTCCAGGTGAACGTCGAACCCGGCGCACCCGGCGACCCCCAGGGCGACATCCTCGTCCTCACCGCAGTCAAAGCCGGCAAGTGGATCAAAGTCACCGCAAGCCTCGACAACGAGGACAAGCGCGGCCTCGTCGCCATAGTCCAGGAGCAGGACATCGAGAGCGAGTTCGTCCTCGCACGCGCGACCATCCTCAGCATCAAGGAAGAACCCCTCGGTACCGTGGCCATCCGCTTCACCGCACCCCAAGGCACCAGGAAGTCCGGCAAGAGCATCACCACCTACGTCGAACCCGCCTACTACGCCATCCTCCGCAAAGGCGAGCGCGACAACGAAGAAGCCGAAATCGGAAGGGTCGAAGGACGCCTCCCCAAAGCCCCCGAGCCTACCCCCGGAGCGGAAGCCGGCCCCAAGCGCGGCCAAGACGTAGCGGGCTTCCCAGGCGCCCCCCCTGCGCCCAAGAGCCCCGCCCCGCCCACCCCCAAGGCCAAAGGCGGCCCCGCCAAGGAGACCGGCGAGCTGGTCTTCCTCGACGAGAGCGCAGAGTCCGAGACAAACTACACCTACAGGATCCGCAGCATCCACATCCCCAAGGACGATGCGGAGAAGCTCGAGCCCGTCACGAGCGAACCCAAGACCTATCGCACCCTCGAGAAGTTCAGCTTCGCCTACGTCGGCGGCGACGCCTATCGCGCCGACATCAAGGTCTTCATCGGCCCGCGCGACCAGCCACTCGACGAGCGCCTCTTCAAGCGCATCCCCATCGGCGGCTGGGTAGGCGACGTGCCCAAGGAGTTCCGGCCCGCCCCGCCCGCCCCGCCCGCCGACGCCGAGGCCGCCCAGCCCCCCCGCAAGCCCCCCGCCACCAAAGGCCCCCCACCCGAACCCGACGAAGCAGCCGCCGCGCGCTTCGTCACCCGCTTCACCCTCGTCGGCATCGAGCAAGGCGTCCTACACCCCGTCGAGTACACCGTGCGCGTCCCAGACCCCAAAGCCCCAAAGGACAAGCCACGCTTCATCACCATAAAGACCTGGAGGGTGACGACCGACCCCAGAGTCATCCTCCGCGACCGAAGGAACCAATTGGTCTACCTCTGGATCGAGCGTCCCGGCGAAACCGGCCCGCCCACGAAGGGCGGCAAGTGAGCCAGTGCGGGCCGAAAAATGGCCCGCCGCACGCAATACCAGAGGCCCGGTTGACGTTGCGGCAGTTGCCGGATAGAATACCGACGCCTCGCGTGCCACGAGGGACGCGGCGCGGGCGGGGGCTGGGCCGAACGGCGGACGACTGACCCGCCACGAAAGGAGCATGGGCGTGACACCCCCCAATCCTCTTATCACCCCGCGGCCTGCCAGGGCCACTGGCGCCCCCAGGCACGCGGCGCGCGCACTAGCCTGCGCGCTCATCCTCCCGCTGCTTGCAACACAGGCTCGCCCAGCGCGCGCCGAAGGCGCCGCCGACCCCGCCACCGTGCTCGACGCCCTCCGCGAAAAGCAGCGCCTCAAAGACCAGCAAGACGAGCGCGACTTCGCGCGCCTCATCGAACAGGGGCGCGCCCTCCTCGCCGACGGCGCCTACGACCAGGCGCGCCAGGTCCTCTCCCAGGCCGCCAAGGCGCGCCCGGGCGACGAGGCCGCCGCGCGCCTCCTCGCCCAGGCCGAAGCCGGCCTCGCCGCCGCCTCCCCGCAGGGCGTCCTCAACAACATCCGCCAGGAGCAGCATGGCAAGAACGCCATGCTCCAAGTCCAGCTCGCCGCAGGACTCTTCGAGGCCGAAAAAGCGCTCAAGGCCGGCGACCACGCCCGCGCCATTGAGCAGGCCCAGCGCGCCCTCGACGGCGCCGGCTACCTCACCGACCCCGACCGCGCCGCAAAGCTCCGCGCCCAGGCCCAAGCCATCCTCGCCTCAGCGCGCACCGCCAGCGACCGCGCAAAGGCATCCGAGCTCCAGGCCCTCATCGCAGCCGGCAAAGACAAGGCCGCCGCCGACAACGCCGCCTCCCTCGCCTCCCTCACCCGCGAAGGCTGGACCCACCTCGAAAAAGGCGACACCGACAAGGCCCTCGCCGTCGCCGACGCCATCCTGCGCCTCGACCCCGCCCACAAGGGCGGCCTCTACCTGCGCCAGGAGGCACGCGCTAAGGCCGACAGCCGCAAAGACCTTGCCGGCCTCCGCGCCGAGCGCACCAAGGCCCAGGACCGCCTCCTCCTCGACCACCTCGAAGACGAAATGGCCCTCCCCCAGGACATCAAGGCCAAGGTCGTCGTCTCCGGCAAGCGCGGCACCAAGGACTTCGACCTCCCCGACCGCCGCTCCATCGAACCCTGGGAGGCCAAGCTGCGGGCCAAGCTCCAGCAACCCATCGAAGTCGAGTTCCGCGACACCACCCTCGCCGAAGCCTGTCGTCACCTCGCACGCGTGGCCGACTGCACCATCATGGTGGACCCCAAGGTCCTCCAAGACCACACCCGCCACACCCTGCCCAAGATGACCAACAGCCTCGAGAACCACCTGCGATGGCTCTGCCGCTTCGGCAAGGCCACCTACACCATCCGCGACCACGCCATCCTCGTCACCACCCACGGCGGCCTCCTCGACCAACCCATCACCAAGGACTACGACATCACCAGCCTCCTCATCCCCACCCGCTGCGTCAAGACGACATTCAGCGGCGGCACCCAGGCCGACGCCCAGAAATGGGGCGGCCGCGAAACCCTCGGCGCCACACGGCCCGCCAAGGAAGAAGAAACCACCGCCGTCTCCGATGACGCCCTCGGAGAGGCCTGGGCGCAATTCCTCCGCACCACCGTCGCACCCGAAACCTGGGAAGATCCCAGCAACAAAGAAGCCGTCCGACAGCAGCAGACGCCCTACACCATCCAGTACCGCAACGGCCGCATCGTCGTCGTCCACACCCCCGAAGTCCACCAGCAGATCGAGAGCCTCCTCAACGACTTCCGAAAGGCCCGAAACCTCCAAGTCCACATCCTCGCCCGCTTCCTCGTCGTCCAGACCGACTTCCTCGACAGGTTTGACCTCGACCTCGTCGGCCAGAACTTCGACATCACAACCGATGACGTCGCCCTGGCCCCCGGCACCGGGACGCCTGACCTCTACGGCTTCGTCACCGAGCCCCTCGACATGTGGCAAACCGGCCCCAACCCCCCGAAAAGGTCCCTCATCGGCTACGTCTTCAACGACTCCCGCGTCGCCGTCGGCGGCGAGGGCGAGCTCGACGCCACCGGCCCCCTGCAGATAAGCTGGTCCCACGTCGGAGACAACGTCTACAACGCCCTCTTCAGCGCCGTCCTCAAGAAGCGCAAGGGCACCATCCTCTCGGCTCCCCGCCTCACCTGCTTCAACACCCAACGCGCCAACTTCCAAGCCGTCACCAACTTCAACTACATCCGCTCCATCAACTCCGACGGCGAGCCCGAGATCGGCAACGTGCCCGACGGCATCATCTTCGACGTCCAGCCCTTCGTCAGCACCGACCGCCGCTACATCACCCTCGTCCTCCAGCCCCAGCAGCGCACCCTGCGCAACCGCAGCTTCCAGAACGAAGGCTTCCTCTACGCCCTCGGCGGCATCTTCCGCCAGGTCAACCTCCCCGACACCGAGCTCCGCAGCGTCGCCACCACCGTCACCGTCCCAGACGGCGGCACCATGCTCGTCGGCGGCCTCTCCACCGTCCGCGAGCGCAGCGGCGACGCTGGCGTCCCCATCATCAACCGGCTCCCACTCATCCGGTACCTCCTGCGCGAATGGACAGAATACGACTCTCGCCAAAGCCTTCTGGTGCTCGTAACCGCCGAGATCGTGCCCGACATCTTCGAGGAATGACCCATCTCGCGCTCTCTAGCGGGGGCGGGGAAGCGCGCGGACAGACCCTGAACGAAGGAGGCGCTTTGTGAGAACGCCGCTAGTCCCATCCGTGGAGCGTCAGCTGTCGCTCGGCCACGCCAGATGGCCCAAAGCGCTGGCACTCGCCGCAGCGGCCACAGCCGTCGCCTGGGGCCTCGCGTGGCCCGTCGGCTCCCCCCCACAGGCCGCTGCCGCGGCAGCCACGCCGGCCCCCACCGCGCCCGACGACCCCGCACGCCAGGCCGAAATCGCCCGCCAGCACCGCCTCCAGGAGGCACTCGTCCTCGCCGAACAGGGGCGCAAACTCCTCGCCGCGCGCGCCTACGCCGAAGCCCGCGACGCCCTCCGCCAGGCCCTGCGCCTCAACCCGGCCGACGCCGCCTCCCGCAAACTCCTCGAAGAGGCCGAGGCCGCCCTCGGCATCCCCAGCGCCAGCGGCGTCCTCGCCCACACCCGCGAGCGCCACACCTTCAAGGCCCAAGTCCTTCGCCAGCAGATCGAACTCGACCTCTTTGAGGCCGAGAGAGCCCTCAAGGCCAACGACCCCGAGCGCGCGGCCCAGCAGGCCGAGCGCGCCCTCGCCGCAGTCGGACAACTAGACGACGCCGCCGCCTCGACGGAGCTCCGCGGGCGCGCAGAAGCCATCCTCGCCGAAGCCCGCTCCGCCAGCGCCGCCGACGCCGCCAGCCGCCGCCAGACCCAGCTCGAGCGCGCCAAGGCCCAGGCCGCCTCCGAGCGCACCGAGCGAGCGCGCGAGACCGCTGACGGTTTGCGCGCCCTGCGCGACCAGGGCTGGCGCTACATCGAAGCCAAAGACTACGACAAAGCCCTCTCCATCGCCGACCAGATGGAGCGCGCCGCCCCAGGCAACCGCGACGCCTTAGCCCTCCGAGAAAGAGTCAGCCAGGCCACGCTATCAACCATGGGCCTCCGCGGCAAGAGCCGCGAGCGCCGCGAGGGCGAAGAGGGCCTCATGCGCGACATCGAGCTCGAGCTCACCCCCCCCAAGCCAAACGTCGTGGTGGAAGCCGACCCCAAGCGGGCCAAGACCCGGCCCCTCGCCTCCCCCGCCGAGCGCTGGGAATACGACATCCGCGCCAAGCTGGCCAAAGACGTCACCATCGAGTTCCGCGAAACCCCCGTCGCCCAAGCCCTCGACCAGCTCGCCAGCGTGGGAGACGTTAACATCATCCTTGACCCCGAGGCCGGCGCCGCCCAGGGCACCGTCACCATCGCCCGCTGCTCCATGCCCCTCGGCAGCCTCCTCAACTGGGTCGGCCAATTCGGCAACCTCCGATACTGCCTGCGCGACGGCGCCATCTTCTTCACAAGCCGCACCGGCGCCCTCGACGCCCCCGTGACCAAGATGTACGACATCTCCACCCTCCTCAGCCCGCCCACCACCGCCGAGCCGATGCGCACGGCAGGCCCCGTCGAGCCAGGGCCAGGACCAGCACAAGTCGTCGAGGCCACACAGCCAGACCCAGAACCCATCGGAAACGGGTGGGTGGACTTCATCCGCTCCAGCATCGCCCCCGGAACCTGGGAGCGGCCAGCCACCCTCCAGCAGCAGACCCCCTACACCATCGCCTACCGCAACGGCCGCATCGTCGTCGTCCACACCCCAGAGGTCCAGAGACAGGTCGAACAACTGCTCAACGACTTCCGCAAGGCGCGCAGCCTCCAAGTCCACATGCTCGGCCGCTTCATCACCATCGAGCGAACCTTCCTGGACTCCCTGAACTTCTCCTTCCAGTATGGCAGCGGCACGCGCTTCACCGAGGACACCGTCGGCGCCAACCTGGCCCCCTCCACTCAGCTCACCCCCCTCGCCGAGTTCAACAACTACTCCATCGGCGGCGGGCTCAACATGCGCTACTCGCTCCTGGACGACGACTCGCTGGTGATGCTGCTGCGGGCCGTGGTCCACGAGGGCAAGGGCACGGTGCTGGAGGCCCCGCGCCTCACCTGCTACAACACCCAGCGGGCCAACATCCAGGTGCTGCGCAACCGCAACTACGTGCGCCGCGTCAGCAGCGACTTCACGCCCGAGATCGGCAACATCCCAGAAGGCACCATCTTCGACATCCAGCCCTTCGTCAGCGCCGACCGCCGCTACATCACCCTCGTCTGCCAGCCCCAGATGCGCACCTTCGTCAGCTTCACCGACTTCATCTACGGCGTCCAGGTCGTCCAGTTGACCGACGACACGAGCGCCATCGTCCCCATGCGCATCCAGCTCCCCACCACCCAGTTGCGCTCCGTCGGCACCACCGTCACAGTGCCAAACGGCGGCACCGTCATCATGGGCGGCTTCACCAACGTCCAAGAGCAGGCCGGCCTGGCCACAGTCCCCTTCATCGAGGGCATTCCCGTGCTGCGCACCATCCTGCGCGGCCGCGACCGCATCGAGGGGCGCAGGTCCCTCATCATGCTCATCACCGCGGAGACCGTGGAAGACATCTTCGAGGAGGAGTAGCCGCCGGGGGTCTCCGCCAGGCCATGGCAGGCTTTCGCCAGGGCACGAGGCAAGGTCGAGGGACCCTGCCGCCATTCACGCGGCTGAGCCCGCGTGGCCATGCCGAAAGCATCCCCGGTTGACCCATAGCCCGCACGCCGGGCAGGCGATGGTGAACATGACCCTTGTGAAAGCCGCGCGAACTATCGTCCTGGCAGTCGCCCTGGCGGCCCCCTGCGCCGCTCGGGCCGCCGCCCCAGCCTGGGGGCGCAGAGTCGAGTTCGCAAGGGGCCTCGCGCTCAAACTCCGCTACGACGACCTCGCAAAGTCCGTCATTGACGACCTCCTCGCCGACGCCACCATCCAGGGCGAGGACAAGGCCAACCTCTACCGGGCCGTGGCCGAATACTACGTCAAGCTCATCGAAAACGTCCGCGGCGGCAAAGACTCCCTCGCCCGCGTCGCCGAATACATGGCCAGGGCGCGCGACTTCTTCGGCCGCTACGTCAACCACGAGGCCATCAAGCGCCGCCCAACCAACGTCGAGGAGCGCTTCGAGATCCGCGTCCGCCTCGTCTGGCTCACCGTTGCCGAGGCCCGCGTGCGCGTCCGCATGTTCGACGACCCCGGCGAAACCCCCAAGGAGAAGGCCGGCCACCAGGCCGACGCCGTCAAACTCTACCAGAGCGCCATCAAGGAGTTCGAAGCCCTCGCCGCCGAAAAGGCCGCAGACCAGGCCAAGGAAAAGGCCCGCGCACCTCAGGAAAAGGCCGCCAGAGCCAAGTGGGAAGAGAAATACAACGCCGTCCGCACCGCCCACCTCCAGGTGCGCATCTACCTCAACGACGTGCGCGTCGAGCTCGGCAAGTTCCTCAAGAAGGCCGACCCAAAGTCCCCCGACTGGAAGTCCTTCATCCAGACCGCGTGCCGTGAGTTCAAGCAATTGCTTCTGGACTTCTCCGACGCGCAGGGCATCATCTCCCTCAACGTCAACTACGCCGAGGCCATGGTCGAGCTCGGCCCCGAACAGGACCAGGAGGCCCTGGAGCGGCTCCAGGACGTCTGGAACGCCCGCGAAAGCTTCCAAAACAGCAAGGCCATCCCCTGCAAGGCGGCCCACGTCAAGGCCGCCATCCTCCTCCGACAGAAGAAATACGACGACGTCCTCGACGCCCTCGACGAGATGCTCAAGTTCCGCACCGAGGGCGCCTGGAACCCCGAGGTCGTCAGCGCCGAGAAAGTCACCGAGCTCCTCGTCAACCTCGAGGCCGGCGAGAGCCCGCAGCAGTACGACCGCAACGCCCTCGGTGGCTCCTTGCGCCTCATGGCCGAAACCTATGCCGAAATGGGCTCGGCTGCCGCCAACGCCAAGAAGTCCAGCAAGGAGGTCAAGCGCCTCTACGGCATCGCCTACCAGATCCTCGTAGGCGTCTGGAGCGCCAAGGTGCCCATGGACGCCCGCTACGCCGAGCTCATGCAACGCTGCCGCGAAAAGGGCGACCAGCCCCTCTCCCCCGAAGAGCTCTCCATCCAGCTCGCCGACGCCCTCAAGAAGGCCGAGAGGGACAAGACGGAGTACCTCCGCGCAGCCCGCCTCTACACCGAGCTCCTCGGCCGCGCCAAGCAGGACCTCGAGGGCCAGCGGAAGGCCTGGGACAACATCGCGCGCTGCTACTACGGCGGCGGCGACTACTACAGCGCCTACATCGTCTTCAGCGCCATGGCCCGCTGGTTCCCCAAGCCCGAGCCCCAGGCCCTCGCCTACGGCCAGTCGGCCGTCGCCGCCATCAAGGCCCAGCACGACGCCGCCACCAAGGCCAAAGCCACCGCCCAGGCCAGCTTCGACGCCGAGGTCCTCCGCGCCGCCTACGCCGAGATGGAGCGCCTCAGCCCCCTCGGCCCAGGCGCCACCGTGGTCAACGACGGCGCCCTCCTGCGTGAAAAGGGCGAGTTCGCCAAAGCCATTGAGCGCCTCCGCGAGGTCCGGCCCGAGTCGCCCGCCTACCCCTACGCCATCTACCAGATCGCTCTCACCTACAGAGGCATGCTCAAGAAGGCCACCGACGCCGACCCCAAGAGCCTCGAGGCCGCTCGCCTGCGCAAGGCTATGCTCGACGCCTTCCAGACCTGCCTCGACCACGCCAGAAAGGCCCTGCCCGGCCTCAAAGACCCCGACAAGGCCCCCGACCGCGAGCGTCTCCTCGAGGCCACCGCCATGAGCCTCGCCATCTACTGCGAAAGCCTCCTCCAGGAAACCGTCGGCGACCCCGTCAAGGCGCTCGACATCACCACCTCCCTCAGGGAAACCTACCCAGGCATCGAGAAAGCTTTCGCCTACCCCCTCATCCTCTACAACCGCATGCACGCCGCCTACCTCCTCGCCACCCGCGTGGAACCCGACCGCGCCGCCGACAAGCTCGCCATCATAGAGGACTGCTGGAAGCTCCTCAAGGAGTTCAAAGACTTCAAATACATCGCCAACGCCTGCCGTATGGGCGCCGGCGCCCACAGCGAGGTCGCCCGCAAGCTCGAAGAGCAGGCCAAGAGGACCGCCGACGCCTCCGCCAAAGCCGAGCTAGAAAAGCGCGCCCGCGCAGAGCGCAACCGCGGCCTGGAGTTCTACCTCGAGCTCATCACCATCGCCCCGCGGCAAGAGTTCCGCACCTACCGCTACGTCCTCTTCGAGCTCGACCGCCGCGAGCACGAACCCAAGAGCGCCGACTACCGCAAGATCGTCGAGCTCGCCCCCAGCGTCATCCAGGCATTCAGCAAGAGCCCCGACATCGCCGACCAGGTCAACCAGATCAGGCTCCTCCTCGCCTCCGCCCACTCCAAGCTCGGCTCCTGGCGCGACGCCATCCCCCTCCTCGAAGAGGTCAACGACGCCTACGAGCCAGAGTTCCAGGCGCGAATGAAGAAGTTCGAGCGCGACAAGGCCAACCACGACAAAGACCCCGCCCGCTTCCCCGCCCCCAGGCGTCCCGTCCGGTCCACCATCCAGCTCCAGGCGCGCGAGGCCCTGGCGCGCGCCTACCTCGCCGCGGGCGCAACCTCAAAGCTCAACGACGTCCTGCTCATATGCGTAGACCTCCTGGAACTCTACGCCGACCGCAGCAACCCCAAACACTGGGAGGCCCTCTACGTCCTGTGCGAGGCATACCGGCTCAGCGGCAAAGACCGCTACGACGACCTGGTGAAGCAGCTCTTCCGGGCCTCGGGGGCCATCGAGCAAAACACCCTCAAGCCCCCAGCCAAGGGCACGCGCAAGGACTTCCTCGCCCTGGCCACGACACTCCTCAAGGACATCGAGCGTCTGCCCGACGCCGCGCTTAAGGAGAAGCTCATGGCCCCGCTCACCCAGGCCATCAAGACACTGAGCCAGTAACCAGAAAGGGAGCACCGCTTTGGAACGCGCGAACATGCGAAAGCGCCGCCCGCTGGCCTGGGGCGCTCTTCTCATCGCCCTCGGGCTGCCCGCGCTCGCCGCCGCACCCGACAAGGTCTGGGTCAAAGGGCGGGCCGAGCCCCTCATGCAAGTCATCACCGACGAGTCGATTGACGAAATAAAGTTCGGCGGCGCCGCCTCGATGCCCGCCGTCGCCGTGGTCAAGATCGAATACGCCGACGCCCCGGACGCCTTCAAGCGCGGCCTCGACCGCCTCCAGCAGGGCCTCTACGGCGAGGCCATCCGCCTCTTCGAGGCCGCCAGCCGCCTCACCACACCGCGCGCCTTCTGGCTCAAGCCCGCCTGCGCCTACCACGTGGCCCTCTGCCACCTCGAGGACGGCACCGACCTCGCCGCGGCCGACGCCAAGTTCCGCGAACTCCTCCAGGCCCACCCCAAGACCCGCTGGCTCTTCCACGCCCTCCACGGCCTGGGGCGCTCGCTCTACGGCCAGGGAAAGGCCGACCCCGCCAAATACGACGCCGCCTTCGCACAGTTTGACAAGCTGGCCAAGGAGGCCGCCAGCAGAGCCGGCGCCGACGAGTGGGTCTACACCGCCCAAATCTGGCAGGCCAGGACCCTGATGGAGCAAGGGCAGAACGCCGCGGCGAAGTACGACGACGCCCTGCGGCTCGTCCGAAGAGTGATCGCCGATCCCGGCATCCAGAAGCTCCACGACCTGCTCATCCAGGCCCAGGCGGTCGAGGCCACGATCCTCGTCCGCATGGGCCAGAGCGCCAAGGCCATAGACAACCTCAAGGCCCTCGTCAAGTCCATCGCCCCCCACGTCGCCGAGGAGATCGAGAAGGGCGCCGAGACCCGCATGCAGCGCACCGAGGCACAATGCTACAACGCGCTCGGCCAGGCATACTTCAAGCTCGCCGCCACCAGCAAGCGCGAGGAAGACCTCCGCTGGGCCCTCCTGTCCTATCTCTGGACCGTCGTGCTCTACCCACGCTCGGAGTTCGCCGCCGAGCACGCCGAGGCCCTCTACCACGCGGCCGTCTGCTTCGAGCGCCTCAAGCAGGCCCCCCGCGCGACCGAGCTCAGGAACGAATTGACCACCAAGTACCCCGATAGCCCATGGGCGCGCCTCGTGACTTCGGCCAAGGCGCCCGCCCCCAAGAAAGGAGACTGACAAGTGAGCGTGAAGGGCTGGACGATTGTCGTGCTGCTGGCGCTGACGGTGGTGGCGGTGGGTCTGGCGTTCGGACTGGCCCAAGCGGTGGCCGGCGAGTCCGCGCCCCCCGCGCCCGGCCCGGGAGCCGCCCCGGGGCCGAAGGCCGGCGCGCCCGAGGCCGTGGCCGCCCCAGAGCCCGCCCCTGAGGCCCCTGCCACAGCGGCGCCCGAGGCGCCCAAGGTGCCCCGAGAGTCGCTCATGGACCAGCTCAACAAGGGCGGCGTCATCGGCTGGATCATCATGGCCCTCTCCCCGGTCGCTCTCGCCCTCATCATCGAAAACGCCGTCACGCTCCGCCGCGACAAGATGTGCCCGCCCGAACTCGTCCAGGAGCTCAACGACTACTTCAACGAGGAGCAGTACGAGGAAGCCCTCGAGCTGTGCAACGTGGAGAAGAACTTCCTCACCGCCGTCGTCCGCTCCGGCCTGATGCGCATGGACGCCGGCTGGGAGGCCATGCAGCAGGCCATGGCCTCGGCCGCCGACGAGGAGTTCACCAACTACCAGCTCCGCATCAGCTGGCTCTCGCTCATCGGCAACATCGCCCCGATGCTCGGCCTGCTCGGCACCGTCCAGGGCATGGTGGGCGCATTCGGCAAGATCGCCTACATGACCGTCGTCAAACCCTCCGCGCTCGCCCGCGAGATCAACGTCGCACTCGTCACCACGTTCCAGGGCCTCACCGTGGCCATCCCCGTCATGTGCGCCTACCAGTACATCGCCAACCGCATCCTGGCCAACGTGTTGGCCTCCACCGCTACCGTGGGCGAGTTGATGGACCGCTTCCGCGGCAAGAAATGAGCCGCCACTGACCGGAGCTGACCTCAATGGCCAAGAAAGCCAGCGAAAGAATCCTCCTCACCAAGCTCAACATGACCCCCATGATTGACTGCGTGTTCCTCCTCAACCTCTTCTTCATGACGGTCACGGAGCTGACCCGCCAGGACGACATCGAGGACCTCCTCCTCCCCGACGTCCGCCAGGCGCAGGCCGACGAAAACCCCGACCCCGAGCGGCTGGTGATCAACGTCCTTAAGGACGGCGTGATGATCATCAGCGGCACCCCGCGGTCGCGGGCCGAGGTCGAGGAGGCATTGCGAATCGAGGCTCGCCTCACGCGCGACCGCGAGGGGATCAGCAACCGAACCGTCCTCGTCAAGGCCGACGAACGCACCCCCTACAAGTTCATCCGAGAGCTGATGATGATGTGCGTCAAGCGCGACATCAAGATCTGGCGTCTGTCCTTCGGCATCAAGCCGACGGAGATGACCCGCTAGAGCGCCCCAAGACCGCTCTCCCCTGCCGATGGCCAGGAGCTGCCTGCAGTGAAACGCAAGGTGACACTCAGCGAACTCAACATGACGCCCATGATTGACTGCGTCTTCTTGCTCCTCTTGTTCTTCATGGTGGGGATGAAGTTCAAGGAGCTCGACCGCAAGCTCGACACCGATCTGCCGAAGGCCGGCAAGCCCAACCCCGCCGACCCAACAGAGCTGAAGACCGAGCTGTGGATCCGCATCACCGTCAAGAAGGGCACCGAGGCCGCGCCACAGCCCCAGTACTACGTGGACCAGAAGCCCATGAGAGACAAGGAGCACCTCCGAAGCGAGCTTCGGCGCTACGCAGCGCTGCCCAACGCGCTGACCGACACCGTCATCATTGCCCCCAGCGAGGACGCCCACCACGGCTGGGTCATGACCGCCCTGGACGCCCTCCACGAGCTGAAGTTCAGGAACATCAACTTCAAGCAGTGACGGCGGGCCGGGCGGCGCGGCGCATCCATGTGGCCTGTTGTCCCCTTGACCTCCCCGGCCCGACGGCCCGCGGGAGGTCAGCTTGCCTTATGGAGAATGCACGCGATGCTCTTTCGGCGTCTCGCGCCCTTCCTCTTCCTAGCTGCCGCGGCCTGCGGCGCGGAGCCGCAACAGGCCGACCCGAAGCCCCACCCTCCGAAGGATGCCCCAAAGCCCGCGCTCCCAGACCTGCGCCTCGACCTCAAGAACAAGACGGTGGAGTTTGACGGCACCTTCTGCATGGGGGAGTACCCCCTCGAGCTCCTGGTGTGCCAGAACACCCTCAAGGACTACGAATCCATGATCTCCTCCCCCTGCAAGCCAAGCCGGCTCCACACGGCCCTCTTGGCCCTGGGCCTCAAGCCGCGCCTGCGCGACGAAAAGGAGCCCGGGCGCCTGCTCCGCGAGGGCGACCCCGTGGACGTCCTCCTGCGCTTCACCCGCGACGGGAAAGAGGTCACTGTCGAGCCGAGGGAACTCATCGTGAACATCGAGACCAAGAAACACATCCCCGAAACCCCCTTTGTCTTCTTCGGCTCGTGCCTCTTCCCCGACCCCGAAGATGAGAAGCGGATGATCTATCTGGGCGACTCGGAGAACTGGCTCATCGGCCTTCTCGGCGACCTGGCCAGCGTTATTGACCTGCCGCGCGACGCGGCCGGCAAGTACGGCGCCCTCGCCATAGACACCAAGGCCGCGCCCCCAAAGGGCAGCAAGGTCACCATCATCATCCGCCCCGCCCCCGGTCGCAAGGCGCCCGAGCCCCCAAAGGACAACTGACCCCCCGAGGACCATCCGTGCCCAAGCTCGATGCCAACGTCTACGTCACCCGCGAGCTCCCCAGGCCGGCCATTGACCTCCTCGTCGAGGCCTGCCGCAGCGTCGAGGTCAACCCCGAGGACCGCGTCCTGACGCGCGCCGAGCTGCTGGCGGCCGTGCGGGGCCGCGACGCCGTCCTGTGTCTGCTCACCGACACGGTTGACGCGCCCGTGCTCGACGCGGCGCGCGGCTGCAAGATCTTTGCCAACTACGCCGTCGGGTTCAACAACATTGACGTTCCCGCCGCCACCGCGCGCCGCATCGCCGTCACCAACACCCCCGGCGTGCTCACCGACGCGACGGCCGACCTCACCTGGGCGCTCCTCTTCGCCGTCGCCCGCCGCATCGTCGAGGGGGACCGCTACACGCGGGCCGGCAGATTCAAGGGCTGGTCCCCCATGCTCTTCCTGGGGGGCGACATCAGCGGCCGCACCCTCGGCATCGTGGGCGCCGGGCGCATCGGCACCGCCGTCGCCCTCCGCTCGCGCGGCTTCCGCATGCGTGTCCTCTACTTCGACAAGGCGCAGAATGAAGCGCTTGAGCAGGCCGTCGGCGCCGAGCGCGCGGACCTCGACACCCTCCTGCGCGAATCCGACTTCGTCTCCCTGCACGTCAGCCTCGACGCCAGCACCCGCCACCTCATCGGGGCGCGGGAGCTGGCCCTTATGAAGCCCACCGCCTACCTCATCAACACCTCGCGTGGCCCCGTGGTGGATGAGGCCGCGCTGGTGGAGGCCCTGCGCGAGCGCCGCATCGCGGGGGCCGGCCTCGATGTCTTCGAGAACGAGCCCGAGCTGGCCCCCGGCCTGGCCGAGCTCGACAACGTGGTCATCCCTCCCCACCTGGGCAGCGCCACCATCGGCACCCGCACGCGCATGGCGCTCCTGGCCGCCAATAACATCCTCGCCATGCTCCGCGGCGAGCGCCCGCCCAACATCGTCAATCCGGAGGTCCTGGCGTGAGCGCCCCCCAGCGTCGCATCGCCATCTACGACACCACGCTCCGCGACGGCGCCCAGGCCGAGGGCGTCACCTTCTCCCTCGCGGACAAGGTCGCCATCGCCCAGCGCCTCGACGAGTTCGGCGTGGACTACATCGAGGGCGGCTACCCGATGTCGAATCCCAAGGACGCCGCGTTCTTCGAGGAGGTCCGCAAGCGGCCGCTCCGCCACGCGCGCGTCGTGGCCTTCGGCAACACGCGGCGGGCGAGGACCGCCGCCGAGCGCGACCCCGGCCTCCGCACGCTCCTAGGCGCCGGCACCCAGGTCGTAGCCATCGTGGGCAAGAGCTGGGACCTCCACGTCACCGACGTCCTCCGCGTGCCCCTGGAGGAAAACCTCGCCATGATCCGCGAGTCGGTGGCCTTCCTGAAGGCTGACGGCCGCACCGTGTTCTTCGACGCGGAGCATTTCTTCGACGGCTTCCTGCGGCGCCGCGACTACGCCCTGGCCTGCATCCGCGCCGCCGTGGACGCCGGCGCCGACGCAATCGTGCTGTGCGACACCAACGGCGGCAGCCTCACCGAGCAGGTTCGCGCCGGGGTCCGGGCCGCCCGGCCCCTCGTCCCGGTCGAGCTGGGCATCCACACACACAACGACGCCGGCCTCGCGGTCGCCAATGCCCTGGCCGCCGTAGAGGAGGGGGCCACACAGGTGCAGGGCACCATCAACGGAATCGGCGAGCGGTGCGGCAACGCCGACCTGTGCGTGGTGATCCCAGACCTCGCCCTCAAGATGCGATGCAGCGTGCTCGTGCCGGGCGCCATGCAGCACATCACCCACGTCTCCCGCTACGTCTACCAGGTGGCCAACCTCAACCCGCCGCCCAGGCAGCCCTACGTGGGCGCCAGCGCCTTCGCCCACAAGGGCGGGCTGCACGTGGACGGGATTCAGAAGAACGTGCTGACCTACGAGCACGTGGACCCCGCGGCCGTGGGAAACGAGCGGCGCATCCTCATCTCAGAGCTCTCCGGCACCGCGGCCGTCGCGGCCAAGGCCCGCAAGCTCGACGAGCGGATAGACCGCGCGACCAGCCGCCTCATCCTCGACGCCGTCCGGAAGCTCGAGAGCGAGGGCTACGAGTTCGAGGCCGCCGAAGCCTCTTTTCAGCTCCTGGTCCGCAAGGCCCTTGGCACCCATCGCCGGTTCTTCGACCTCCAGGGCTTCCGCGTCATCGTAGAGAAGCGCGGCGGCGACAGGGCGCCCATCAGCGAGGCCACCGTCAAGCTCAAGGTCAAGGGCAAGTCCCGCCTCACCGTTGGCGAGGGCGACGGCCCGGTCCACGCCCTCGACGTGGCCCTCCGAGCCGCCCTCGAGGACTCCTATCCCGTGCTCAAGCAGGTGAGGCTGGTGGACTACAAGGTGCGGATCGTCAACCCACGCGCGGCCACCGCCGCACGCACCTGCGTCGTCATCGAGTCCACCGATGGCAGCGACGTCTGGGGCACGGTCGGCGTCAGCGACAACATCATCGAGGCCAGCTGGCAGGCCCTCGTGGACAGCATCGAATACGCCCTGCTGAGGGAGGAGGAAAAGGCCGGCCCCGTGACGCGGGAGCCGTGAACGCGATGCCGGGGAGGGACCAGCCACGCCTGTGCACGTCCACCCCGGCAGGCCCACGTCGCCCGTCACTCGTCACGCATCGAGTTGCCGCGTCCCTCCAGCGCGCTTCCCAGCTCGACTATGCGATAGGTGGCCTCTTGGCCGGCGTGGGAGAAGTGCACCTCTTCGCCCACGCGGTGGCGCAGGAGGGCCTGCGCCAGGGGGGCCACGTAGGCGATCACCCCGTGCTCGGCATCGGAGTCCCACGGGCCGAGGATGGCCAGCGTCTGCCGCTCGCCCGTCGCGGTGTTCTCGATGGTGACGCGAGCGCCGATGGAGACGTGCTCGGAGGAGACCATTGCCGGCTCGATGGGCCGCGCGCGCTGGAGCTCTTGGCCCAACTCGATGGCCTTGGCGTTCAGGACGTGTTGCTCCTGGATCGCCGCGCGGAAGTCCGCGTTGTCCGTCACGTCGCCCGTCTCTTTCGCTCGGGCGATGTCCTCGCTGTTCTTGGGGATGAGGACGTGGACGATGTGGTCGTGCTCCGCGCGGCGCCGCGCGATGGCCTCGGCCGTGGCATAGATGTACTCGACGGGGGCGGCCTCGCCCCTGTGGTCCTCCTCCTCGACGAGGAGCTTGGGGAAGCGGCGCACCATCTTCTGCTCCAGCATGCGCGCGAAGTGCTCCGGCAGCACGCTGCTCTGGCGGATGCGGAAGAGGAGCCTCTGGGCCTCGGCCTCGGAGATCTCCAGGAGCATCTGGTCGAAGTAGCCCAGGTCGCCGGCCCTCAGGCTCTGGCGGATCTGGGCGATGGCCTCGCCCTGCTTGAAGGGGGTCCATTCGCCCCGCTGCTGGGCCTTCTGGCGGGCCAGGGCATTGCCCTCGTCGAGCAGGTCCTCGAAGACCTGGATGGTGGTGACGCCTGTCTTCCAGCGGCCCAGGAGGAGGCTGCGGCACACCCAGGCGAAGAGCGCGAGGTTCCGGCGCGGATTGGCCAGCGTCTCGTTGACCAGCGCCTCGATGCTCGGCGGCGGGCCGCTGGGCGGCAGCTCGCCGGCCGCGGCCTCCCAGAGGGGCTCCGGGCCGCGCAAGAGCGCCTGGTAGCAGAGGGCGGGCCAGTTGTCGCTCGCCTCGCGGAGCATCTGGAAGGCGCGCTGGCGGGTCGCGTTGGACGTCAGCCCGGTGAGCAGTGGGATGGGGTCGGCCTTGTGCAGCGCGACGATCTCCTCGGGACTTGGGTAGGGGCCTGCGTCCAGCTTCAGCCGCGCGAGCAGGAGGGCGGCCTCGAAGGCCGCGCCGGGGCTGGTCTGGGCCTCGGATGCGATGCGGGCCGCGATGGTGCGCGCCGCGGGGACCAGAAACGCCTCGGGGTCTGCGTCCTGCGCCTTGTGCTCGGCGTACTCGGCAAGAATCTGGGTCTGGTGGACGAGGTCCTTGACAGACTCGAAGCGGGCCTGGGTGGCCTCCTCATAGGTCAGGGCCTCGGTGCGAAGCGTGAGCATGGGGTTGCTGCCGGCCGCGATGCTAACGAAGGGGTCGCGCCTGACGGCCACGCGGGCGCTGCTCCACCACTTCGACCAGGCCTCAGCGGGCACGACCGCGCCTTCGAGGGCGTTGCGCAGGCCGCGGAGCGAGATGCGCCCGTCGCAGGCCGCCAGCACCATGCGCACCAGCCTGGCGGGATCGTCCTGGGCTAGCTGCCTCAGGGTCTCGGGACTCGTCTTCCGCAGCACGTGGAAGCTATCGGGGGGCAGGCGGACGAAGACGCTCTCGATGGTCTCCAGGGGCACCTGGTGGCCGGGCCTGCGCTCGAAGTCGATCGTCGCACGCGCCGTGAGCGGGTCGAAGGCCACGATGCGCCCCACGCCCCAGCCGGCCGCGTGGTAGAAATAGTCGCCCTCGCGGTACGACAGGAGCCTGTCGAGGCTCGCGCACGCTGCAGCCAGGTCCGGCCCGTCGAGCAGGCCAGAGAGGTCCAGGCACGGCGCGAGGTGAGGGACCTTGTCGTAGAGGTGGCGGTAGCAGGTGAGTAGCTGGGTGCGGACCTCCTCGTTGCCCTGCGCCGCGGGCGCAACCGCGCGCAGCAGGGGGAGGGACTCGGCGTAACGCCCCACCCGCAGGAGCTCCGGGACCAGCGTCTGCACGAGGTCGAGCGCCCGCGCGCCCTGGCCCGCCGCGACGAGTTGGCCGAGCAGCCCCCCCAGCGCCTCGGCGGGCACCGCTTCGGCCTCCAGGAGCTCCAGCCACACGCTCTCGACCGCCCCGTAGTCCTTACGCGCAATCGCCGCGGCCAGACGGTCAACGATCTCGCTCACAGGGTATCTTTCCTCCTCGATGGCGGCCGGCGTCCTCGGCAGGACTTCGGCCGCATCTCGCGAATCAGGGCACGATGAACCTCAGCTTCCGCGCCAAGAGCTCCACCGCGACCGGCAAGAAGCCGGCCGCGTCGCCGTCCACCTGGTAGCGGACGGGTTCGTCCGCAGCCAGGTGGATGGAGCGTCCGCGAAAGTAGCTTGCGCCGGCCAGCGCGTGCTGGCATCGGAGCATGCAAGCGAGCATGGCGCGCGCGTAGCGCCACGGGCCGCCGCGGCGCAGCAGGCAAATGTCCAGCACACCATCGTCGGGCGCCGCATCGGGCGTGATGACGAATGGCCCGCCGAAGCTGCGCACGCTGCTTACCAGCGCGAAGCCTTGGGCCTCGAGCGCCGCCGCTCCATCAATGCTCACCGCGATGCGCGGGAAGCGGTAGCGCGACAGGCACCGCAGGAGCGGCAAGACGTAGTGGGCCTTGTGGACCGGCCCGCGCCGTGCCGCGGCGAATTCGGCGGCCACTTCGGCGTCGAAGCCTGCCCCCGCCATCGCCACAAAGCGCCGCCCGTTGGCCGAGCCAAGGTCGAGCGCCCGTTCGCGCCCGCGGGCCACCATCGCGCAAAAGCGCTCAGGCCGCCGGGGCAGGCGAAACTCCTTCCCCAGCACGTTGCCTGTCCCGAGAGGGAAGAGCGCCACCGGGCGGTCGGCCTCGATGCCGTTGACTACCTCGTTGAGCGTGCCGTCGCCGCCTACGACTACCACCAGGTCGTGGGCCTCGGCGTCAGCGGCCGCCCTGCGCGCGTCGCCGGACCGCTCAGTCACCACAACCGTGGTCGCCATGCCCATCCGCCGCAGGCCGTGCTCCACATCGCCCAGACGGCGTTCGCCGAGCCCGCGCCCCGCGATGGGATTGACGACCACCAGCGCTCGACCCATCCGCTCCCGCCTCTGGATTCACAGACTGCCTTCGTCCTCCTGAAGACCGCGGCAACCCTAAGCCAGAATTATACCAACTATGCGCTGGCCGCTCAAACGAGCCTAAGCAGGGCCTCCACCAGCCCGGGGATCGTGTGGGCCTCGGCCTCGGCCGCGAGGGGCACGCCCAACTCGCGCGCCGTCTCGCTCGTCACCGGGCCGATTGAAACGAATCGCACCGCGGTGCTCAAGGCTCCCAGCCGCTCCCGGCCAACGGCCTCCACGAAGCCGCGCACGGTCGAGGAACTCGTGAACGTCACGAAGTCCACCCGGCCTTCCACGAGCTGCTCGAGCGTCTCCGCGTCGGCCCTGGCCTCGATGACGGTGCGATAGGCGTCCACCTCGTCCACCGCAGCTCCCGCCTCCTCAAGCCCCTTGCGCAGCGGCTCTGGCGCATTGGCCGCGCGGGGCAGGAGGATTCGCTTGCCCGCGAGCGCCTCGCGGGCCGAGAGCGCCAGCACGAGTTCCGCGCCGGTGAACCGCGCCGGCTGGCAGTCGGCGCGGATGCCGTGCGCCCGCAGGCGCTCGCTGGTGGCCGGGCCGATGGCCGCCACGCGCGGCAGCGCCCGGGCGTCCTTGCCCGCGAGCGCCAGCCGCCCGAAGAAGGCGTCCACGCCGTTGGCGCTCGTGAAGACAACCCAGTCGTAGCTTGGCAGCCGCTCGATGGCGCGGTCGAGGGGCGCGAAGTCGGCTGGCGGCTCGATGCGGATCGTGGGCATCTCGACCACGTCGGCGCCCAGGGCCTCCAGCCGCTCGCACAGGTCGCTGGCCTGCGCCCGCGCCCGCGTGACCACGATGCGGCGTCCCAGCAGCGGCCGCCGCTCGAACCACGCCAGCTCCTCCCGCAGCGCCACCACGCCCCCCACGACGAGCACCGCGGGCGGCTCGATTCCCGCCGCGCGCTCTGCGATGTCGCCCAGCCTTCCCGTCACCGTCCGCTGCCGCGGCGTCGTGCCCCACTGCACAACCGCCGCAGGCGTCGCGGCAGGCCGGCCGTTCGAGACGAGCCGCTCGACGATCTGCGACAGGTTCTTCACGCCCATGTAGAAGACCAGCGTGCCAACGCCCGTGGCCAGCCTCGCCCAGTCCAGCGCGCTCGCCTCCTTTGTCGGGTCCTCGTGTCCCGTCACGAATGCGACCGACGACGAGTAGCCGCGATGGGTGACGGGGATTCCCGCGTAGGCGGGCGCCGCGACACCCGCGGTGACGCCCGGCACCACCTCGAAGTCCACCCCCGCCTCGGCCAGCGCCAGCGCCTCCTCGCCCCCGCGGCCGAAGACGAACGGGTCGCCCCCCTTCAGCCGGCACACCCGCTTGCCCTCCTTGCCCTTGGCAACGAGGAGCGCGTTGATCTCCTCCTGCCTCATCGTGTGGCACCCGCCGCGCTTGCCCACGCACACCAGCTCCGCATCGGCCCGCGCCTCGCGCAGCAGCCGTGGGTTCGCCAGCGCGTCGTAGACCACCACCTCGGCGCTCCGCAGCACCTCCAGCCCCCTCGCCGTGACCAGCCCCGGGTCCCCCGGCCCGGCCCCGACCAGATACACGATGCCCTTCGCCATAGGATTCCTTCGCAGCATTGGCCACGCCAGCGCCGCCAGCACGCCGCAAAGCGGCTGGCACCTCAAGGGCGGATGGGGCCGCGCGGTCCGCCGGCCTCAGACGTTCGACGCTCGAACGCCGCGACTGCCTTCTGGCGCGGCCTCGCGGCAAGCCCCTTCTGCTCCCTGAGTCGCAAACGCAGGCCTTATCCGTACCACATCCTGCCGGCAGTGTCAAGGTGCAAGCGTTCTCCATCTCGTCACTTGGCGACGCGGCCCTCGGATGGCGAAGGTCGGAGTCCCAGCTCTCGCACGCACTCACCATGAACGGCGGCTTCCGATTCACGGGGGGCGCGCCTTGACAAAGCTCCCCCAGGGCCTATCATGGCCTCGGAACCAGGGGTGAGCAATGGGCGACGAACTGCTGCGGAATGTTAAGCTGACGATTGAGTACGACGGCACGCGCTACCACGGCTGGCAGCGACAGGCGAATGCTGCGACCATCCAGCAGGAGCTCGAGGAGGGCATCGCGCGCGTCGTGGGGCATGCCGTCACGCTCTACGGCTCGGGCCGCACCGACGCCGGCGTGCACGCGCTCGGCCAGGTGGCACACTTCCGCACCAGCTCGCGCATCCCGGCCGGCCAACTCCCCCACGCGATCAACGCCGCCATCCCAGCCGACATCGCGGTGGTGCGGGCCGAGGACGTGTCGGCGGACTTCCACGCCCGCTACTCGGCGAAGCGGAAGACCTATCGCTACAGCATCGTGAACCGGCCCGTGCGTCCGGCGGTCGGTGCGGCCTTCGTCTACTGGCTTCGCTTGCCGCTCGACCTCGCGGCCATGCGCCTCGCCGCCGAGCGGTTCCTCGGCGAACACGACTTCGCGGCCTTCGAGAGCCATTCGGCAGGCGAGGGCACCGTGCGCACCGTGCTCCGCAGCGAATGGCTCCGCGATGGCGAACGGCTCGACTACTGGGTGACTGCAAACGGCTTTCTCTATAACATGGTGAGGGCCATGGTGGGCACACTGATCGAGATCGGGGCCAGCCGTCGCCCGCCTGAGGACGTGGCGCGCCTCCTGGCCACCCGCGACCGCAAACTCGCCGGCCGCACCGCGCCCGCCAAGGGCCTGTGCCTGATGTCCGTGGACTACGACCTGTAGAACCTATGGGTCCCATAAGTCCTATCCGACGTCGGCGAGGACGAGGACGGCCAGGGGGACGCGGACGACGACGAGGACGAGCACGAGTGAAGATCAGGGTGGCGCATGTCATCACGCGGATGATCCTGGGTGGGGCGCAGGAGAACACCCTGCTCACGTGTCGGGGCCTGCACGAGAACCCCGACTATGACGTGACGCTCGTGACCGGCCCGGCCATTGGGCCGGAGGGGGAGCTGCTCGGGGAGGCTGAGCGGCTGGGGCTGAGGGTCATCGTCGTGCCCCAGCTTCGCCGGGCCGTTGACGTGCGGCGCGACTTCGCCTCTGTGCGGGCGCTGCGGCGCCTCCTGCGCGAGCTGCGGCCCCACATCGTCCACACCCACAGCTCGAAGGCGGGCATCCTGGGGCGCTACGCCGCCCACGCCGAGCGGGTGCCCATCGTCGTCCACACCATCCACGGCCTGCCGTTTCATCCCTACGAGAAGCGGTGGCGGAACGCCCTCTATGTGTGGCTCGAGCGGCGCGCGGCGCGCTGGAGCGACACGATCGTGTGCGTGGCCGACGCGATGACCGACCAGGCCGTGGCCGCGGGCGTGGCTGATAGGGCGAAGTTCGTCACCGTCTACAGCGGGATGGAGACCGAGCCGTTCCTCGAGAGCGCGGCGCACCGTGCCGCGATGCGCGGTCGCCTGGGCTACCGCGACGACGAGTTCGTCATCGGCAAGGTCGCGCGGCTCTTCGAGCTCAAAGGCCACGAGTTCGTCCTCGATGCGGCCACGAGAATCATCGCCGCGCATCCTAATGCTCGGTTCCTCTTCGTCGGCGACGGCATTCTGCGGCCGCAGCTCGAGGCCCAGGCCGAGCGGCTGGGGGTGAGGGACCGCATCACCTTCGCCGGCCTCGTGCCCGCGAGCCAGGTGCCGTCGTACATTTCGGCGATGGACGCCCTGGTGCACGCCTCGCTGCGGGAGGGGCTGGCGCGGGTGTTGCCGCAGGCCCTTCTGGCCGGCAAGCCCGTCGTGTCGTTCAACGTGGATGGCGCCCGCGAGGTGGTGCGCCCCGGCGAGACGGGGTGGCTGGTGCCGCCGAAGTCGGTGGACGGCCTGGTTGCGGCGCTGTGCGAGGCCATCGGGGACCCGCAGCGGGCGGCGGCGATGGCCGCGCGGGGCCGCGAGCTGTGCCGCGAGCGCTTCACCTGGCAGACGATGGTGGCCAAGCTCGACCGACTCTATCGTGGGCTTCTCGCATCTGTCGCTGCCCCAGATGCCCGCTAACTCCCTGGGTTCCTCCCTTCTCGTCCTCGTCCTCGTCGTCATCGAACCCCGAGCGGGACAAGCCGAGAGACTCGACGACGACGATGAGGAGTGCGACGAGGACGACGACGAGGGCGACCGCGGCGAGACGAGAGCGACCAGGGCAGCTCCCAGAGCCTGGGGGGCCGGACTCGCATGAGCGGATGATCTGACGCCACCCCGGTTTCGCTCTTCGACCCACCCTGAGCCCCAACGAGCCCCAACGCCCCGGGCCACCGGAACCGGGCCTGCCCCGGCCATTCCGAACGCCGACACAGGACAGAGGATCAATGTGTGCGCAAGGATTTGATCCTCTGTGCCAATTTTTGGCACGCTCCCTAAGCTCTTGCCCCACCGACACTTGCAACCTGGGCGCACTCCCAGAGAACAGGGGATCAGTGGCTTCCGCCGCACAAGTTGATCCTCTGTCCAGAGGCTGTCGCATGGCGTCAGACGGCGTGCTCAGCACGGCGCCCCACCCCACGGCCAGCAGGTGTCAACTCTTTGTGGGCGTCTTGCCCAACCACGCTGACACGGGGACATGTGTTCGTAGTGCGGCCTTCAGGCCGTACAGATACGGGCCAAAGCCCGCACTATGAACGAGCGCTCTGCCCTAGTGCGTTTGGGCAACACGCGCCAGACTATTGACCCCTGCATACGCAATGCAACGCCATCGCATCATTGTCATTCCGAGCGGGGCGAACCGAAGTCGAGGAATCCTTGTCGTTCGCGCCAGAGGGGCAGATGCCTCGACTTCGCTCGGCATGACAGCCCGTTGCATTACTCAGAAACTATCTCAGAACCCACGCCGGCTGCGTTGCCGGCGTCGGCAGGGCGGATGCAAGGCGCGGCGACGAGGCGATGCGACGGAGAGCATCGTCGAGGAGCCGCAACACCGCAGACGCCCCGCTGCCGCCGCAATCCGCAGGGACGCCGCGACTTCTGGCCGCAGGCGTTGTCGCAGGTCGCCAATGATGCTCTCCGCTGCATCGCTTCCTCCGTGCTCCTGGCATGCGGCCAGAATCGCTGGCGTCGCAGTCCCGCGTGGGTCTTGAGATAGTTTCTTATGCAGAGGCCAATAGCATAAGGGCGTGGTCCGTTTCGGACACCAGGTAGGGGCGGGTTCCCGTGCCCGCCCGCCTATGTTGTCGCGCGTCATCGAGTTCGGGCAGCCACTGGGACCTGCCCCTACCAGCCCTTTCCCGCGTGGTGTCCGAAAAGGACCACGTCCTTAGCATATGAGCGCCGCGGGTGAAAGTGGGCCGGGGTTGAGAGCGGCATCGAGATGCCGGGCCGCTCGCCAGCTCGCGGCGCCCCCAAGGGGCTGTCGCATGGCGTGGGACCCGGTGCTGAGCACGGGCGTCAGCCTTTCGGAGAGCGGCGCCTTGTCGCCGCTCTTGACGGGGAGCCACCGGAACCGGGTTCGCGCCTCAGGCGGATGATTGCTTGACACGGGCATGGGGGCGCTATATAATCCGCCGCAAGAAGGGGCGCGAGGCAGTGGGAGGGCGCTTAAGCCCTTGGGGGAAAGTGGCGTGGCGAAGCTCTATATCGAGCGCGGGCCGCTGCGAGGCAAGGAGCTCTACCTGGAGGAGGGGAAGACCTACGTCCTCGGACGGAGCAACACCTGCTCACTTGCGGTGCCCGACACCCTGATCTCGCGCGAGCACTTCAGCGTGCAGGTCGCCGGGGGGCGGTACTTCCTGCGCGACCTCCAGAGCAGCAACGGGACGTTCGTCAACGGCGAACTGGTGCGCAAGACGCGCGAGTTGAAGCTGGGCGACCAGGTGGAGGCGGGCGACACGCTGCTGTCGCTGCTGGCGGACGACGAGCGGCGCAAGGAGGGCGGGCTGGTCGGCCGCGAAATCGCCGGCTACCGCATCCTCGAGCGGGTCGGGCGCGGCGGCATGGGCACCGTCTACCGGGCGCGGCAGCTCTCGCTGGGCCGCGATGTGGCCTTCAAGGTCCTCTCGCCCAACCTCTCGTGGGACCAGGAGTTCGTCAAGCGCTTCGCCGCCGAGGTGCGCGCCGCCGCCCGTCTGGTGCATCCGAACATCGTGCAGGCGTTCGACGTGGGCCAGGAGGGCTCCATATACTTCTTCACGATGGAGTTCATGGCCGGGGGCAGCGTGGAGGACAAGCTGGAGCGCGAGGGTCGGATCGCCCCGGACCGCGCGGTGCCGATCCTGATGGACGTCGCGCGGGGCCTGGCCTACGCGGAGTCGCAGGGGCTGGTCCACCGCGACATCAAGCCCGAGAACCTCATGCTCGACGAGCAGGGCATGGCGAAGATCGTGGACCTCGGGATCGCCTGCGAGCTGAAGGGCAAACACCAGACCGACCAGAAGGAGGGCGTCTTCGGTTCCGCCCACTACATTGCCCCCGAGCAGGCGGCGGGCGAGCCGATTGACCATCGGGCCGACCTCTACGGCTTGGGCGCTACGGCTTACCACATGCTCTCGGGTCGCACGCTCTTCACCGGCGAGTCGCAGGCCGAGATCATGGCCAAGCACATCGAGGAGGACCCCGAGCCGCTCGAGAAGGTGGCCCCCTGGGTGCCCAGGAGCCTGTGCCGGGTGGTGGGGAAGCTGCTGGAGAAGGACCCCGACGCGCGCTACGGCTCGGCTCGGGAGCTCATAACGGCGCTTGAGGGGCTTAGCGCCGGGGCCGCCGCGGCGCCGCGGCCGGTTGAGCTGCGCCACGTCGGCGGCCTGGTCGAGAAGCCCAAGACGCGGCGCTACGAGCAGCAGCGCCGCAGCAAGCTGATCGTTGTCGGGGTGATCGGCGGCCTCGCGTTGCTCGCCATCCTGCTCTTCCTCATTCTTCGATGGTGAGGCGGTGGGGTGATGGTTGCGGTCAGGGCCGTCGCGGGAGGCGTGCGGCTGGCGGTCCGCGCGCAGCCCAGGGCCTCGCGCGACGCCCTCGTTGGCTGGTTGGGCGGCCGTCTCAAGGTCGCGGTGACGGCGCCGCCGACGGGTGGCAAGGCCAACCGCGCCGTCGAGGAAGTGCTGGCGGCGGCTTTGGGCGTGCGGCCCGCGGCTGTGGCCGTGGTCGCCGGCCACGCCTCGCGCGACAAGGTGGTGAGCATCGGCGGCCTCTCGCCCCACGAGGCGCGGCGCCGCCTGGACAATGCCCTGGGCGCAAGCGCATAGAAGCCTGCTAGGGCCGGAGGTCAAATGGGACTCTACGAGCGTGTGCAGGACGCAGTGGCGGTGCTGAAGAGGGCGGCCCCCGAGAGGCCGCAGGTGGCCATCATCCCCGGCACGGGGCTCGACGGCATCCTGGACCGCATCGAGCGAGAGCACGAGGTGCCGTTCGACCAGGTCCCCGGCTTCGGCGAGACGACGGCCACGACGCACAAGGCGATGCTGGTCTTCGGCCGTCTGGGCGGCAAGCGGGTCGTCGCCACCGGCGGACGCCACCACGTCTACGAGGGTTTCAGCCTCGAGGACGTGACCTTTCCCACCCGAGTGCTCCGCGGGCTGGGGGCCGACGTGTTGATCGTGTCGAACGCTGCTGGTGGGATGAACCCGCGCTACAAGTTGGGCGACATCGTGCTGATCGAGGACCACATCAACCTGATGGGCAGCAGCCCGCTCGTCGGGGTGGACGACGAGCGGCTGGGGCCGCGCTTCCCCGACATGTGCCGCCCCTACAGCCCGCGCCTCATCGAGCTGGCCGAGCGCCTGGCACTGGCCGAGGGCATCAAGGTCCACCAGGGCGTCTACGTGGCCGTCACGGGCCCCAACCTCGAGACCCGCGCCGAGTACCGCTTCCTGCGCGGCATCGGGGCCGACTGCGTCGGCATGTCCACCGTCCCAGAGGTCATCGTCGGCGTCCAGGTGGGCTTCGAGATCCTCGGCCTCACCTGTGTGACCGACCTTTGCCTGCCCGACCACCTGGAGCCGGCCGACATCGGCCGAATCATCTCCACCGCTCAGGCCGCCGCGCCCAAGCTCACGCGGCTGGTCGAGCGCGTCGTCGCCGAGTGCTAGTCGGGTCGGCCTCGTCCATCGGCCTCGTCCGTCGCCCTCGATTCTCTTGCGCTGGGGACGGAGTAGAGTCGAGGACGAGGACGAAGGACGAGGACGAGGACGATTGAAGAGCAGCCAGGAGGACATTCGATCAACTACCGCGATACGGTGAATCTGCCCAGGACCTCGTTCCCGATGAAGGCCAACCTGCGCCAGCGCGAGCCCGAGCTCCAGAAGCGCTGGCGCGAGATGAACCTCTATGAGCTCATCCGCCAGGCTCGCAAGGGCTGCCCGAAGTTCATCCTTCACGACGGGCCGCCCTACGCCAGCGGCGAGCTCCACATCGGCACGGGGATGAACAAGATCCTCAAGGACGTTGTGGTGCGCTCGCGCACAATGATGGGCTACGACGCGCCCTTCGTGCCCGGCTGGGACTGCCACGGCCAGCCGATCGAGCAGCGGGTGCTCCAGGAGCTCGGCCCTGGCGCGCTCGGCACCCCTGCCGCCGAGATTCGCCGCCGGAGCCGCCATTTCGCCGAAAAGCACATGAGGGACCACATCGCACAGTTCCAGCAACTCGGCATCCTCGGCGACTTCCACCACCCCTACGCCACGCTTCAACACGACTATGAGCGGGCCGTCATCGAGCTGTTCGCCGACCTGGTGGACAAGGGCTTCGTCTACAAGCGCCTCAAGCCGATTCACTGGGACTACGAGACGCGCACCGCCCTTGCCGAGGCCGAGCTCGAGTACGAGACCATCGCCAGCCCGTCAATCTACGTGAAGTTCCCGATGGCCGACGACGTCTGCGACCTCTTCCCCGCCATCGGCGCAGGGCCGGTCTCGGTGCTCATCTGGACGACGACGCCGTGGACCCTTCCCGCGAACCGCGCCATCGCCCTGGCCGAGATGGCCGAGTATAGCGCCGTGAGGATTCCCGCCGCGGGCGGCCAAGTCGTCATCCTGGCAGAGGACCTTGTTGAGCGGGTGATGTCGAAGCTGGGCGTCGAGGGCTTCGAGCGCCTCGGCCGCTGCCGCGGCAAGCAGCTTGAGGGGCGCCGCTATCGGCACGTCCTCACGGGCGCCCTGTGCCCAATCGTCCTCGCCCCATACGTCAGCCTCGAGGACGGCACAGGCTGCGTCCACACGGCCCCCGGCCACGGACGCGAGGATTACGAGACCGGGCTGGCCTACGGCCTGGAGATCTTCAGTCCCGTGGATGACGAGGGAAAGCTCACCGCGGCGGCAGGGGAGTTTGCCGGCCTGCACGTCTTCGATGCCGACCCCAAGATCGTCGAGCGCCTGCGTCAGGCCGGCCACCTCGCCCACCACGAAACCATCACCCACTCCTATCCCCACGGCTGGCGGTCCAAGAAGCCCGTCATCTTGCGGGCCACAGAGCAGTGGTTCGTGGCGATTGACCATCTTGGCCTGCGGCAGGAGGCGCTCCGCGCCATTGACGTGGTGCGCTGGATTCCCGAGTGGGGCCGTGGGCGCATCGCGGCCATGGTGAGCGAGAGGCCCGACTGGTGCATCTCGCGCCAGCGCGCCTGGGGCATACCCATCCCAGCCTTCTACTGCACCGGCTGCAACGCTGTGCTGCTGACCAGGGCCAGCGCCCTGGCGGTCGCCGAGCTTTTCGGGCGGGCGGGCTCCGACGCCTGGTTCCACACCGAGGCGGCCGACATCCTGCCTGAGGGCACGGCGTGCGCCAACTGCGGCGGCACGAGCTTCCGCAAGGAGACCGACATCTTCGACGTCTGGTTCGAGAGCGGCTCGAGCCACCGCGCGGTGCTCCGCGGCCCCAAGGCCGAGCGCCAGGGCCTGCGGTGGCCAGCCGACCTCTATCTCGAGGGCACCGACCAGCACCGCGGCTGGTTCCAGCTCTCGCTGCTGCCCGCCGTCGCCGCCGACGGCCAGCCCCCTTTCCGCACCGTGCTCACCCACGGCTTCGTCGTGGACGAGCGCGGCGAGAAAATGTCAAAGTCCCTCGGAAACTTCCTCTCCGTCGAGGACGCCCTCAAGGACTTCGGCGCCGAACTCCAGCGCCTGTGGGCCGCCAGCGTGGACTACCTGGCCGACATCGCGGCCTCCCGCGACATCATCCGCCGCATGGACGAGCCCTACCGCCGCTTCCGCAACACCTTCCGCTACCTGCTGGGCAACCTCGACGGCTTCGACCCCGCGCGTCACCGCGTGCCCCTGCCCAAGATGGCCGAGGTGGACCGCTGGGCGCTCGGACGCACTCAGCGGCTCATCGCCGATGCCCTCAGAGCCTATGAGGAATACCAGTTCTACCGCGTCTACCAGCGGGCCTACCAGTTCTGCACGGTGGACCTGAGCGCCTTCTACCTCGACGTCATCAAAGACCGCCTCTACTGTGAGGCGGCCGATTCTCTCGCGCGGCGCTCCGCGCAAACCGCCATGTATGAGGCCCTCGACGCCCTCGTGCGGCTCCTCGCGCCCATCCTCATCCACACCTGCGAGGAGGTCTGGGACGCCATGCCGGGCCGCGAGGACCTCCCCAGCGTGCACCTGGCCCGCTTCCCGAAGGTGCAAGAGGCCTGGTGGGACGCCGAGCTCGACGCCCGCTGGGAGCGGTTGCTCGCCGTGCGCAGCGACGTCGCGCGCGAGCTTGAGAAGCTGCGCGCCGCCAAGAAGATAGGCAGCGGGCTCGACGCACGTGTGGCGCTCTACGCCGAGGGCGAGCTGCTGGCCTTCCTGCGGCGGCACGAGGCGTTGCTTCCTGAGATGCTCATCGTCTCCGAGGTCGCCGTCGCCGAGGGCATGTCGCCCGATGCGGCGCCTGGCGCCGACGTGCCCGGGCTGGGCGTCGTCGCCGCGCCATCGGAGAGGCCCAAGTGCGGCCGCTGCTGGCGCCTGCTGCCCAGCGTGGGCAGCGACGCCGACCACCCGCAGCTCTGCGGGCGCTGCGCCGCCGTGGTCCGCGCGCTGACGACATGGGCTCCTCCCTCCCGAAGGTCTCAACACCTTCGGGGGGATAGGTGATTGGGGGTTTCACGTGAAACATCTGAAGCTGGCCGTGCTGCTGTCGGGGAGCGGGCGGACGCTTGAGAACTTCTTCGAGCACATCGCCGCTGGGAAGCTGGACGCTGAGGTGGTGGCCGTGGGCTCCAGCCGCTCCGACGCCTATGGCCTCGAGCGGGCGCGCCAGCGCGGCGTGCCCAGCTTCGTCGTGGAATCGCGCGCCCACAAGGGGGCCGCCGCCCTCAGCCGCGCGATCTTCCAGGAGCTGGCACGCTACGACTACGACCTGCTGCTCCTGGCCGGCTTCATGTGCCTCATCACCATCCCGCCGGAGCTCGACGGGCGGGCGATGAACATCCACCCCGCGCTCATCCCGGCCTTCTGCGGCAAGGGCTACTACGGCCACTACGTCCACGAGGCCGTCCTGCGCTACGGCTGCAAGGTCAGCGGCTGCACCGTGCACTTCGTGGACAACGTCTACGACCACGGCCCCATCATCGTCCAGAAGGCCGTGCCCGTGCTCGACGACGATACGCCGGACACCCTGGCGGCGCGGGTGTTCGAGAAGGAGTGCGAGGCATACCCCGAGGCCGTGCGGCTCTTTGGCGAGGGCCGCCTGCGCATCGAGGGGCGCCGCGTCCGAGTCTCATAGCACCGATAGGACCGATAGGACCGATACAGCCCATAGGAGCCATAGAGTCCATCGCAGGTCCTATGCGTCCTGTCGCCAAGTGGGGATTGCCACATGCGCCTGCTGCTCGTCGAAGACGAAGCCAAGGTGGCCAGCTTCATCAAGAAGGGTCTGGAGGCCGAAAAGTACGCCGTGGATGTGGCCCCCGACGGCGAGGACGGCCTCCACCTGGCGACGACCGAGGACTACGACCTGATCCTGCTGGACATCTTGCTGCCCAAGCTCAACGGCTGGGAGGTCTTGCGCGGCATACGCGACCGCGACATCCGCACCCCGGTCATCATGCTTACCGCCCGCGGGGCGCTCGACGACCGCGTGAAGGGCCTCGACCTGGGGGCCGACGACTACCTCGTCAAGCCCTTCGCCTTCGAGGAGCTCCTCGCGCGCATCCGCGCCCTTCTGCGCCGCCGCTCGGCCACCGCAAGCCCCATCCTCAAGGTCGGGCCGCTCGTCCTCGACCCTGCCGCCCACAAGGTCACTGCCCACGGCCACGTCCTCGACCTCACCGCCAAGGAATACGCCCTCCTCGAATACCTCATGCGCCTCGAGGGCGCCGTGTGCACCAGGGCAATGATCGCCCAACACGTCTGGGACATCAACTTCGACACCTACACGAACCTTATAGACGTGTTCATAAACCACCTGCGCAAGAAGCTCCAGGCGCACGGCTGCGACAAGATGATCCAGACCGTGCGGGGGGTGGGCTATGTCCTTGTTGCACCCTAAGCTCAGCTTCTTCCGCCGCGCGCGCTTTCGCCTCACCCTCTATTACACCAGCATCCAGGTCCTCTTCCTGGTCACGCTGGGCACCTTCCTCTACTTCTACCACCAGCGGAGCATGCGGACCGAGCTGGAGAAGTTCCTGCGCGACGAAATCCACAACCTTATGGCGATGGTCTTCGAGCGGCAGGAGAACTGGCCGGAGATCCAGGCCCGGCTGGACTTCGAGAGCCGGGGCGAGCGCTACTACGAGCTGAGCTTTCGCATCCTCGACGCTTCGGGCAAGGTGCTGGCCTGCTCGCGCACCTTCCGCGACGCCGCCATCCGGCCCATCAGCGAGGAGGCCCTCCACGACGCCCTCGAGGGCGAGAGCCAGCGCGAGTTCCTCCAACTGCCCGACCGCCTCTGCCAACACCTGTTGATGACCAGGCCCTCGTATGACCCGAAGAAGGGCGAGGTGCGCTACGTGGTGCAGGCCCTGGCCTACCTGGAGCCGCTCGAGAAGCTCAGCCGGCGCTTCCTCCGCAACATCGTCTGGGCCATCCCGATCTTCGTCCTCATCGAGTGGTTCGCAGGCCTTGCCCTCTCGCGCAAGGTGCTCAAGCCGATCACCTTCATCGCCCGCGCCGCGCGCCAGATCACGTCCAGCAAGCTCCACGAGCGCCTCGTTCGCTCGGGCTCAGGCGACGAGTTCGACGACCTCGCCGCCATCCTCAACGACATGATCCACCGCCTCGAGGAGTCCTTCGCCCTCACCCGCCAGTTCGCTGCCGACGCCGCCCACGAGCTGCGCACCCCGCTGGCCATCATGAAGGGGGAGGCCGAGGTGGCCCTGCGCAGCGGCACGAATGACCCAAAGACCTATCGCGCCGTGCTCGAGAGCTCCATCCGCGAGTACGACCGGATGATCGGGATCATCACCAACCTCTTGCTGTTGGCCCAGGCCGATGCCGGCGCGGTGCACCTCGGGCGCGAGCCGGTGCGCCTCGACGAGCTCCTGAGCGAGATCGCCGACACCTTCGGCGTCCTGGCCGAGGAGGCCGGGCTGACGCTTGACGTCGCCCCCCTCCCCCAGGCCGTGGTGCAGGGCGACCCCGCGCGGCTGCACGAGCTTTTCGCCAACCTGCTCGACAATGCAGTGAAGTACACGCCGACCGGCGGCCGCGTGGCCATCGCCCTCTCCGTTGGCGGGGAGGAGGCCCGCGTGGCCATCTCCGACACCGGCATCGGCATCGCCCCCGACCAGCAGGAGAGAATCTTCGAGCGCTTCTACCGCGTGGAAGGCTCGCGCTCGCGCGAGACCGGCGGCGCCGGCCTCGGGCTCAGCATCGCCCGCTGGATCGCCAGCGCCCACGGCGGACGCATCGAGGTCCAGAGCGCTCTCGGCGCCGGCAGCACCTTCACCGTCGTCTTGCCCCTGGCGGCCGCCACCGACACCCAGGCGGCCACCGAGCCAGCCGTCCGCGAGGCCGCCGAGGCTGCAAACCCAGGATGAGCGCTCTCCACGGCCAGGAGCCGTCCGAGCCATGTCCGAAGCATTGGGGAATGGCCAACCCGCGGTCGGGACCCCGCCGCCGGCGCCCCCGCGCCGCCTGCTGGAGCAGCCGCTCCTCTACCTCGCCCTGGCTGCCTTCTACGTCGGGGCAGACCTTGGCGGCTGGCTGCCTATGCCGCCCGACCTTCGGGCCAGCGAGGAGGCGGCCCAGCATCGCCCTCACTGGTCGCTCGATGACCTGATGCGACATCCGCGCGAGCAGTCATTCGCCGCGGCCGCCGCGGTGCTCGTGCCGCTCATCCTCGGCACGGGGCTCCTGCTGGGCTACGTGGTGATGCGGGCGAACAACGTCTTGGTCTTCCCGCGCTGCGAGTTTCCCGCCGCGCCCTGGACGGGTTGGGACCTGCTTCGCGCGGCCATCGTGTTCCTCGTCCTCATGCGGCTCACGGCGTTCGGCGTGGCCTGGGCGGTCCACCTTAGAGGCTCAGGGGGCTTCTGGGCGCGGCTGCCCGTAGGCGTGGTGGCCGTGGCTGCGGGCAGCCTGCGGGCGCTGCTCCTGTGCCTGTTCGTTGCGGCACTCGTTGGCGGGCGCCACGGCGACCCGTTTCGGCGGCTGGGGTTCTGGGAGCCGCGCCCACTTCGGCGCGCGGCGCTCGGCGTCGTGGGCTTCCTGATGGTCTTCCCCCTGATGCACATGGCGTGGTGGGTCATGGTGGTCCTGGGGCCGGCGTTGCGGGTGCCGCTCGAGCCCCAGCAGGTCCTCGTGTTTGCCGCCGGGCTATCGCCCCTGGGGTTTGCCTTTGTGCTCCTGAATGCCGTCGTGGTGGCTCCGCTGGCCGAGGAGTTGCTCTTCAGGGGGTTCTTGTACGCCGCCCTGCGGCGCTACGCGGGGCCGCTGGGCGCGATCTCGGTCAGCGCCGCCATCTTCGCCCTCCTCCACGACTACCCGCTGGGCCTCCCGCCGCTATTCCTGCTCGGTTTCCTGCTGGCCTACCTCTACGAGCGGACCGGTTCGCTCGCCGCGCCCATCGCCGCTCACGCTGCCAACAACCTCTACAGCATGCTCGTGGTCTATCTGGTCGGGGCGGAGGCCATGGCGTGACCCGTCTCACGGACGGGTCGGCCTCCGCTCTATGGTTGCCACGACCTCCTCGACGTCGTCCGTGACGGTGAAGATGCGGAGGTCCTCGGGCGAGATCGTGCCCAGGGGCAGCAGCGTGTCCCGCATCCAGTCGAGCAGGCCCCTCCAGAAGGCGCCGCCGAACAGGATGACGGGCAGCCGCGCGATCTTCCCCGTCTGCTTCAGCGTCAGCACCTCGAAGAGCTCGTCGAGGGTGCCGATGCCGCCTGGCATGACGACGACGCCGCTGGACTCCTTGACGAACATCACGCGGCGGCAGAAGAAGTAGCGGAACTCCATGCGGTGGTTGGCATAGGTGTTTGCGGCCTGCTCGTGGGGGAGCACGATGTTGAGGCCGACCGAGTGGCCGCCGGCCTCCGCCGCGCCGCGGTTGGCCGCCTCCATGATGCCCGGCCCGCCGCCTGTAACGATGGCATAGCCCTCCTGGGCCAGGCGCCGCGCCAGCAGCCGCGCTTTCTCGTAGAGCGGCGTGCCCGCGCCGAGCCGGGCCGAGCCCCAGATGGCCACCCGCGGATGCGGCACCCGCGCCATCAGCTCGAAACCATCTACGAACTCGGCCATGATGCGAAACACCCGCCAGGGGTCCTCGCGCGTGAAGTCGGTCATCTGCTCCATGGTCATCGTTCGGCCCCCAGTCTGCCAAGATAGTTCGCCAGGGCCACGTAGTGCGCCAGGTCCACGTCCTCGGCGCGCGCGCCCGGTGCGATCCCGCAGGCCTCCAGAGCGGCCTCGGGGCGGCCACGGAAGAGCTTCGCCGCCGCCAGGGCGTTGGCCAGCGTCTTGCGGCGGTGAGCGAAGGCTGCCCGCGCCAGGCCGCGGAATAGCGCGTAGTCGCAGATCGCCCCAAGGCGCGCCGCGTCGGGCCTCAGGCGCAGGATGGCCGACGTGACCTTTGGCCGCGGCCAGAAGACCTCCGGCGGCACCCTGCGGAGCACCTCGGCCGCCGCGTGCGCCTGGACGACCAGCGACAGCGCCCCGTACTCGCCGCTCCCAGGCCCCGCCGCCATTCGCTCCGCCACCTCCTTCTGCACCGTTGCCACTATCGTGGTGACCGGCAGCCCGCTCTCCAAGAGGTTCGGCACCACCAGCGACGCCACGCAGTAGGGCAGGTTCGCCACCACGCGGAGCGCCCGAGTGGTGCCGCCGCCCCCTCGGCCCCGCTCAGGGCAGGCCGCGGCTGCGGCGGCCTTCAGCTCCCCCCCCACAGCCTCCAGCAGGGCAGGGGAGAGCGTGTGCTTGCCCTCGAGCGCATCGCCGCACACGAGGACCACGTTGGGGCGCCCCTCCAGGTAGCGCGAGCAGATGGCGAAGAGGCCGCGGTCCTTCTCGATGGCCACCACCCTGCCCGCGGCGTCGGCCAGATGAGCCGTCAGAAGCCCCGTCCCGCACCCGATGTCCAGTGCCACATCCCCCGGCCCAACCTCCGCGGCGCGCACCATGAACTCCAGGAGATTGTGGTCCACGAGGAAGTTCTGGCCCAGCTCCCTGCGGGGGCGGAGGCCCAGACGGCGGAACAGCTCGGCGAGCTGGCGCTTGGACCGCACCTCTCGCATCGCCTGGGCGATCGAGGGTGGCGGATGGTAGATGGCGACGCCTGCCTCCATAGGCCGGCATTCTAGCCCAAGCGCACGCGGAGGTCAACCTCCCGCTGCGCGAGGCATTTGCGTTGTCTGCGGTAAAGCGCGTCTGGGGCGAGGGGAGAACCTGGCCATTCCCTCCCGAAGGTTCCAATACCTTCGGGAGGGTAGGGCTGAAGGCGCGGCGGCGGGGTGGGGCGTTACCCTCCCGAACGTATTGGAACGTTCGGGAGGGGGGTACACAGCTTTGGCACCTTCCCACATCCCATTTGCCTCTCAGAACTCATGGAGAGAGCAAATGCCTCGCGCGCACCGCGCGCCCTTTGTTCGCTGCGCCCTTTGTTCGCCATGCACACTTTGCCCTCGCCATGCACACTTTGCACTCGCCATGCGCGCCTTGCCCTCGCCATGCGCGCCTTGCCCTCGCCATGCGCGCCTATGGTAGTTCGCCCCTTCGGGGCTGCGCAGACCGAACGACCGGAAACTGGGGGCGTGTCAGGTGCGCGCCATGTTGACATCCCCGGCCGCGCTGACTAAGATAGAGCCTCGCGCGGCGCGTGGGACGAGTGGGCGCGTCACTGCCATGCCTCCCGCCGGCTCAGGGGCCTCGCCCGGGTCGCGCAGGCCGGCACCGGGCGCCGGTTGTGCCTGCGCAGCTTCTGAGCGGCCCCAACCGGCCGCTGTGAAGGGGAATGCCATGCTGGAGCAGAAAATAGGCTTCCTGGGCGCCGGGAAGATGGGCGAGGCCCTCGCAAAGGGCATCATTCAGGCCAAAGTGGCGCTCCCCGAACGCCTGGCCATGAGCGATAGCGATGCCAAGCGCCGCGCCTACATCTGCGACACCCTCAAGGTGCAGGTCCTCGACGACAACGCCGCGCTCGTGCAGGCCAGCGACATCGTGATCGTGGCGCTCAAGCCCGCCGTCGTGCGCCAGGTGCTCCCCACCCTTGCCAAGGCCATAGCCACGCAAAAGCTGGTGGTCTCCATTGTCGCGGGGATCACGCTGGCTGAGCTGGCGCGGATGCTCGCCGCCGGCGCGCGGGTGGCGCGGGCGATGCCTAACACGCCATGCCTCGTTGGCTGTGGGGCCTCCGCCTACGCCCTCGGCGCCGCCGCCACGCCCAGCGATGGCCAGGTGGTGGGCGAAATACTCGCCTCCGTGGGCATCGCGTTCCGAGTGCCCGAGCCGCTCCTAGACGCGGTGACGGGTCTGAGCGGCAGCGGGCCGGCCTTCGTCGCGCTGGTCGTCGAGGCCCTCGCCGACGGCGGCGTGCTGGCCGGCCTCCCGCGCGACATGGCCCTTCGCCTGGCCACGCAAACCGTCCTCGGCACCGCGCGCCTCCTGGCCGAGACGGGCAAGCACCCCGCGGAGATCAAGGACATGGTGGCCTCGCCCGGCGGCACGACCATCGAGGGTCTCAGGGTCCTCGAGGACAAGAGTCTGCGGGGAGCCCTTATCGGCGCCGTCGAGGCCGCCGCACGAAAGGCAAGGGAGCTGGCCAAGAGCTAGCGCCCCGCGCCGCCGGGAACACGACCTACGGGTCCTATGCGCACTATCGTCAACGGGTGAACCACCACGCGGCACTGAGGAAAGGAAACACATGAAGCTCTCGGTGTGTATCTGCATGGTGTTCCGCGAGGAGAAAGACTTTGTCAAGCGGATCGGCAAGGTCAAGGAGGCCGGCCTGCCGGCCTTCGAGTTCTGGGGCTGGAACGGGTTGGACCTCGACGCCATCGCTGCGGCGAAGCGGGCGGCAGGGCTCGAGCTCGCGGCGCTCTGCGTGGACAGCGCCGACCCCGCGATGAAGCAGGCATGGCCGAAGGGCATCCTGGTGAACCCCGAGATGCGGCCAACCTTCGTGGCGGCCACCCGCGAGAGCCTGGCCGTGGCCAAACGCCTCGGTTGCCCCACCCTGATCGCCACCGTGGGCAACGAGCAGCCGGGCCTCTCGCCCTGGCAGATGCACGACAGCATCGTGGCCGGCCTGAAGGCCGTGGCCCCCGACGCCGAGCGGGCCGGCGTGACAATCGTCCTCGAACCCCTCAACACCCTCGTCAACCACAAGGGCTATTACCTCTGGTCGAGCCGCGAGGGCTTCGACATCGTCCGCGCCGTCGCCAGCCCAGCCGTCAAGCTCCTCTTCGATATCTACCACCAGCAGATCATGGAAGGGAACCTGATCCAGAACATCACCGAGAACATCGGGCTGATCGGACACTTCCACTCCGCCGACGTGCCCGGCCGCCACGAGTTCGGCTCCGGCGAGCTCAACTACGCCAACATCCTGGCGGCGATTGACAAGGCCGGCTACCAGGGCTACGTGGGCCTGGAGTATGGCCCGACGGGCGATTCTGCCGCCTCGCTGGCGCAGATCAAGCGCATCGTTGGCATATAGCGACTCCGCCCTGGGGCGGCAGAGGCGATGTGCTTCCTGCCTCGCTGGAACGGAGGTTAACCATGGCAGGCCGATGGACCCTCTGTGTGTGCGTCGCGTTGGCCGCGGGGGTCTGCCGCGGCGGAACCCCCGACGAGGCCAAGGATGCCAAGAAGAAGGCAGAGCGGGTGGCCTCTTATGTCACCCTCGTCGAGACCATCACGCGGGTGGGCATCCAGGTGGGGGCAATGCTAGAGAAGCATCCCTTCGACCGCGCCCTGGGCATCTATACGCGGGACCTCGGGCGCCTCCACGCGAAGGCCCTGGGCAACCTCACGCCTCCAGAAGGGGCCGAATCGCTCCACGAGAAGTTCAAAGATGCCGTGCTGGCCTTCGCCCGCATGGGCGAGGCATTCTGCGCCGGCGACTATCCCACCGCGCGAAAGCAGCGTGAGGACTGCGTGCGCGACTTCAACAGGGCGCTCCTGGAGGCGATACGGCTGAAGAAAGAGGGCGTCGTGCCCTGAGTTTGCGCAAGCGCTTGCCTGCCAAGATGTTGCAGCGGCGCGGAAAACACGCAAATCGCCCTTTACATTTCCACGACCGGTGCTATACTATGGCTAGATGGCGCAGAGGGGGTGCGCCTGAGGCTCAGGCACGCGGCGCGTGTGCGTCGCGCCTGACCCACGTGAAACGCGCCCCGGGGGGTCGAAGGAGGCCTATGATGTACCGGCGGGTGGCCACTGCGGCGTGTTGGCTCGTGCTGGCGTGTGCCGTCCTGTGTGTCTCGGCGCTGGTGGCCGAGCGCTTGGCTTATGGCGACTGGGAGCCGCCGCCCCCGCCCAAGCCGTCGCGCGTGAGCGCCTCCGAGGGCGTCCCTCCGCTGCCCCTGCCGGCCACGCCCCTGCGTCGCACCGAGAAGAAGCGCCCCCCTGCGCCCCCCGCGCTGATCGCCAAGATCCGCTACGGCAAACCGGTCTGGAAGACGACCGAGGACGGCCGCCGCTTCTCCTACCTCGACTGGCAGAGCGACACGACCGACCTCTACAACATCCTCAACACTGCCGGCAGCAAGCTCGGCGTCAAGTACCGCTCCATCGAGCTCGGCCTCGAAGAGTTCTCCTTCAACCCCGCCGAGGTGCCCATCCTCTATATCTCCGGCCACCACAACTTCAGCTTCGGCGAGGAGGTGACCGAGAAGCTCCGCTGGTATCTGCGTGACGGCGGGACGCTTGTGGGCGACGCCTGTTGCGGGGCCCAGCCCTTCACCGAGTCCTTCAAGGCCCTCTGCCAGCAGCTCTTCCCCCAGAGGCCCCTGCGCCAACTGCCCCCCGACCACCCCATCTACCAGGCCTACTACCAGATCAGGGAGTTCACTTACCAGGAGCCGAACAAGGGGGCCTACAAGGGGGTGCCGAACATCTACGGCATCCACCTCGGGTGCCGCGTGGCCGTGCTCCTGGCCCCCTACGACGTGAGCTGCGGGTTCGCACAACACGAGCACCCCTGGGGCTTCCGAGTCAAGGCCGTCCCAGCTCAGGAGTTCGGCGTCAACATGGTCGCCTATTGCCTGGCAAGCCACGAGCTGGGCCGCTTCCTCGGCGCCGAGAAGGTCTACCACCAGACCGGCGAGCCAACCCGTGAGGAGTTCGTCTTCGGCCAGGTCATCCACGGCGGCGACTGGGACCCCCATCCCTCCGGCAACATGGCGCTCCTCAAGTACGTCGGGGCCAACTCCACGCTGGAGGTGCAGTTCAAGCGCGTCAACGTTGACCTGCGCAAGACCGATGCCTTCCAGCACCCGCTGCTGTACATGACTGGGCACGACGACTTTGTGCTCCTCGACGAAGAGGTGGCGGCGCTCAGGAGCTACCTGCGCAATGGCGGCATACTGCTCGCCGACGCCTGCTGCGGGCGGAAGGAGTTCGACAAGGCATTCCGCCGCGAGCTGGCCCGCGTCCTCCCCAAGCATGGCCTCGAGCCCCTCACGCCCAGCCACCCCATCTTCAGCGTCCAGGCCAAGATCGGCAAAGTCACCTACAGCGGCATCGTGCGCCAGAACCAACCTGACCTCAACGTCCCCGTCCTCGAAGGCGTCACGATGGGCGGCGTCCTGTCAGTCATCTACTCCCCATTTGGCCTCGGCACCCAATGGGACGGCATGGAGCGCCCCTTTGCCAAGTGCTACTCCACCCAGGACGCCTTGCGCATCGGGATGAACGCGATCGTCTACTCGATGACCCACTGAGGCGCGGGGGAAGCATCCGCGCCAGCGGCCAGCTCACTGAATGAGCTCCCTCCCGAACGTTCCAATACGTTCGGGAGGGTAACGGCTCCGACGTAACACCGGTGGTGCACCCGCCCCCCCAAAGGCATTGGAACCTTCGGGAGGTGGGCGGCGAGCCAGGAGCTTGTCAATGGCGGCCACGCAGCCGATTCGCTATCCCGGCTACGACGACGTGTTGGACGCCGTTTACCAGGCGCGGGACTGGTGGCGGACGGTCTACATCTTGGAGCGGGTACTGCTCTACGTGGCCGGGCTGGCGGGCGTCGTATTCGCCCTGACGCTGCTGGAGGCCCACGTGCACTTCAGCCGGGCCGTTCGCTGGCCCCTGTTTGTGCTCATGGTGGGCTACTTCGCGGTCGGCCTGGCGTGGCTGGTCTTTCGCCCACTCTTCCGCGAGTGGACGGAGGAGGAGGTGGCGGTGCACGTCGAGCGCAAGTTCCCGGAGCTCGACAATGAGCTGATCAACGCCATCCAGTTGGGAGCCGACCCCCGCGTGGAGTCGCCGGGCATGGTGGCCGCTCTCATCGCCAAGGTGGCGAAGGACATGCCCGGCTACCCCGTCCGCCAGGCGGTGGACACGCGTCGGGCCCGGTGGCTGGCCCTGTGCGCCCTCGGCTCGCTGCTGGCACTGGGCCTGTGGGCCGGGCTGAGCTTCGACCGCTTCTCCAACGCCCTCCAGCGGCTCATCTTCCCGTCCAGAAACATCGCGGCCCTCGGCAAGGTGCGCATCCTCGAGGTCCAGCCAGGCGACGCGCGCATCAACAAGGGCGCCGACCTCGAGGTCGTCGTCAAGACCCAGGGCGAGCCGGTCGGCGACATTGACGCCGCGCTCTACTACAACTATGCCGACGGCAAGCAGACCCTCGCCAAGGCACTCGTCCCCCTGCGCCAGGACCTCTACACCGGCCGCATCGAGGGCGTCAAGACCCCCCTCACCTACTCCGTCGTCATCGGCGGAAGCCAATCCAAGACCTACAGCGTCGAGATCGTCGAGCCCCCCGTCATCCTCGCACGCGCCATCGCCTACGACTTCCCCTCCTACACCCGCGCGGCAGGATGGACCGACCGCGTGGACGAGGAGACCAATGGCGACGTCCGCGCCCCCGTGGACACCATCGTGACCCTCAAGTTCCGCACCAACAAGCCGATCAAGAGCGGCCTTCTCCAAATGAGCACCGGCCAGCAGACACGCCTCAAAATCCACGACGACCCCAGGCACCAAGAGGTCACCTTCGTCGTCGAGCGCGACGGCCTCTACACCGTGCGGCTGGAGGACGTGGACGGCGTGTCGAACCCCGACCAGCGGGAGTGCAAGATCATCGCCCTGCGCGACCGCGCCCCCGTCGTGGAGTTCAAGCTCCCCGCCAAGGACATCAAGGCCGGCCCCACCGACAGCGTCAAGCTCGTCCTCGGTGCGCGCGACGACTACGGCCTGGGCTCCGTCGCCATCGTCGCCCGCCGCGGCAAGGACGGCCCCCAGAAGGTCCTCCACTCCTGGGAGGAGTTCCCCGCGCCCCGCGAGGCCACCCTCCCCTACACCTGGGAGCTCGGCAGCGGCGAGAAGCTCGCCAGCGGCGACGAGCTCTTCTACTACGCCGTAGCACGCGACAACCACGCCGACCTCACCGGCGGCCGCGAGCTCCCAAAGCCCCAGGAGGCCCGCACCGGCGAGTTCAAGATCACCATCGAGGACAAAGAAAAGGTCGCCGAGGAAAAGGCCAAGGCAATCAGCAACTGGGAGACCGAGCTCCGGCGCGTCCTCGAGGACCAGCTCGCCGCCAGAGCGCGCGTCGCCGCTCTCGACCAGCAGAAGGACCTCGACATCCTCCGCAAGGAAGGCGGCGAAATCTTCAAGGTCCAGACCGACCTCTTCAGCCGCACCGCCGCCGTCTCCAAGGACATGAAGCCCACCGACGAGCAGACCCAGGCCATCAAGGAGAGCATCGAGCTCCTGGCCTACGGCGAGATGGCCCAGTGCGCCAAGCACGCCAGCGCCATCCCCAGGCTCAAAGAAGAGCCGGCCCTCAGAAAGTCCTACGCCGAGGTCGCAACCTCCCAGGACAAGATCATCAAGACCCTGCGCCAGCTCCTCAACATCCTCCCCGACCTCGCCCAGGACACCAATAAGGACAAGATGGACGAAGAGGACGTGGCCGACCTCCCCGACGAAGACCAGGAGAAGATGAAAGAGCTCCTCAGAAACCTCAAGGACATGGTCCGCCAGCAGAAAAAGGCCGTCGAGACCACCGACGAACTCGCCAAGCTCCCCGTCGAAGACTTCACCCCCGCAGAAGAAAAGAAGCTCGAGGACGTCAAGGCCATCGAGGAAAAATGGTCCCAGTTCCTCAAGGCCACCATCTCCGACCTCTCGAAGATGCAGCAGCAGGACTTCGCCAACACCACCATGCTCGAGGAACTGATCGAAATCCACACCGAGATCGAGATGGCCAAGGACGCCCTCCAGGCCAAGGCCACCGAGATCGCCACGGCCCTCGAGGACAACGGCCTCATGCTCGCCGACAAGCTCACCAAACAGCTCGAAAAATGGCTCCCCGACACCCCCGACCGCGACCGCTGGCAGATGGAGGAACCCCTCACCGACGGCTACGAGACCCCCATGGCCGAGCTCCCCAAAGAGCTCGAAGACATCGTCGGCGACCTCATGGAAGAGGAAGAAGACCTTCAGCAGGAGGTCGAGGACGCCACAAGCGCCTGGGCCGACTCGATGGACGCGGCCGGCTGGGACGCTATGGACGGCCCGATCAGCAACTTCGCCGCCAACGGCGTGACGGGCAACCGCCTGCCCAACACCAGCGAGCTCAGCGGCCGCAGCGGCGAAGGACGCCAGGGAAAGAGCGTCGGCGAGTTCGTCGAAAACCAGTTCGACGGCAAGGGCGGCCGCCGCACCCCCACCCGCCTCACCCCCGAAGCCTTCCAGAAGGGGCAGATCAAAGACACGTCCTCGACCCCGCCCGGCGGCGCCACCGGCGGCGGCAAGGCCGGCGGCTCGTCCGGCGAGGGCCTCGAAGGCCCCACCCCGCCCGACATCGAGATGAAGATGAAGGACCTCGCCCTCAAACAGGCCCAGCTCCGCAACAAGGCCGAGAAGATCGCCCTCAAGTTCGAAGTCCTCAACTACCCGCCCATCTTCGAGCCGGTCATCAAGGACATGAAAGTGCTGGAGAACGCCCTCAACAGCGGTCGCTACATGGAAGCCCGCCGCCAGCACAACGTCCTCCTCAACAACCTCAAGGGCACGCGCATGTTCGTCGAAGGCCAGGTCTCCATTGACGCCATCCGCAGCCCCAGCCTCCCCGCCCACCTCCAGGAAGAAATCCTCGACACCGCCGGCGCCGCCGTCCCCGAAGAGTTCAAGGACTACATCAAGGGCTACTACGACGCCATCACCAGGGCCGGCCAATAGCGGATTGCGGATTGGTGATTGCGGACTGATCGGCGCGGAGGCATTGGTAGAGGCTTTGGGAGCGTCCCGCCGGCACCTTGCGCCACAGGGCACATGCGCAGGAAATACCCAGGCCCCACACTTGATGTCCCGCAGGTCTCCGAGCAGCTCTCCCTGCTCTTCTCCGCCGATTCTCAGGCGCTTGCCGCGTCCGAGCACGTCCATTGCTGGCACGACTACGTCCAGGCCGTCTCGCGGGCCATCCACGAGGTCACGAAGGACAAGGACTGGGGCTGGGACTACCCCCGCATGGTCCGCGAGTACTTCGGCGACATGTTCGCCTGCCTGCGGGAGGTCCATCGCGTCCTGCGGCCGGGCGGTTGGGCGCTCCTCGTCGCCCGCGACCAGACCTGCAAGGGGGTCAAGATCCCGGTCACCGACGTCCTCCGTGAGATCGGCTCCGACCTCGGAGTCGCCGACTCCTACATCGAAACCGTCCGCCACCGCCGCAGCACCACCCACTCCATGAACCTCCCGGAGAACATCTCGGGGCTCCGAAGAGCCGCCTAGCGCGGGGCCTTGCGGGTTAGGGCGTATGGGCAGGCGAGCCGTCCTCCCGAAGGTTCCAATGCCTTCGGGAGGTTAGCCGGGCTAGGCGGGCCGCTGTGGGCGCGGGACATTACCCTCCCGAACGTATTGGAACGTTCGGGAGGGGGCGGTTCTGCGTACGTTCATCTAGACGAGGCCAATGAATGGGCATTTGGCAGTGGTTGCGCGAGCGGATGAGCCGCAGGGCGCCTGGGCGATTCAATCTGGTGATTGAGCCGGGGTATGCGATCAAGGCGAGCAGGCAGAACGCGTACTTCAAGGGACTGGAGCGGCTGGCAAGAGAGAGCGGGTTCCTGGGGGAGTTCGTGGTGGATGCCGAGGGGTGGCTGCGGCCAGGGAGCCAGGAGGGCCTCCCGACCAGGCACGCTCGGCTGGTGCTGGATGTCTACCCCAACCCCGCTGCCATCGAGGGGCGGGGGGTCGGCGACTACGATAGGCCTACCGCCCGCCGCCGCGTGCCGAGCGCCACGCTGGAGCTCGACGACGGGGAGCTCTTCCTCTCCTTCCACGACGGCCGGCCCCGCGTGAGCGAAAAAGGCGCTTGACTTATTCACCCCCGGCGCTACACTAAGCCGCGAGCGGTGTTTGGCCCCCGCGGTATGGGCCACTGGCGGTCCTGCGAGGCCCGCACGGGACAGGGTGTGGCATGCCCCAGCGCGCACATCATTGGCTCCGCGCCCTGGCTCCAGTGGTGCTGGCGGGCGCCATGGCCACCGGCTGCGGGAGCACCGGGCACCTGGACCGCGGCGACGAGCTGCTGGCCGCCGGGCGCCACGCCGAGGCGCTCGCCTTCTGGCAGCAGGCCCTCACGGGCAAGCCGGACGACACGCGGCTCCTCATCCGAATCGCTACGGCGCAAGTGCGGATGAAGCGGCTAGACGATGCCGAGGCGACGATGCTGCGCGCCGTGGCCCTCGAGCCCCAGAGCCCAAGGGTGCGCCAGAACCTCGCCCTCGTCTACCTCTGGCGTAAGGACCTCGACAAGGCGCTGGCGACTTTCCACGAGGTCTTGAAGCTCCAGGACACCTATCCCGAGACGAACTACTACATCGGCCTGATCCACGAGATGCGCGGCGACGAGGAGGCGGCGGTGCGCTACTACGTGCGGGACGTCAACAACGGCCCGTCGCGCGCCTGGGAGCGCCTGGACCGCTACAAGGAGAAGCAGCGGGCGCTGGGCCTGGCCAAGAGCGGGCCGAGTCGCCGCGGTATACTGATCTTCTGCGCCGCGTGCCTGGCCGTGGCTGTCGTTGCCTACGGACTGAGGGTCATGTTCGTTGGACCACGGGACGAGGAGACTGCGTAATCCGTAATCCGTGATTCGTAACAAGAGCAAGAGAAGAACCACGGCGCCGGCGGGTTCCGGCTCTTGTCTTGTTACGGATTACGAATCACGGATTATGGATTGAGGGCGTGACAATGCTCGCGAAGCTGGGCAAGGGCATCCTGCTCGCCATCGGCCTCCTGATGATCCTCTCCGTCACGGTCTTCGACCCTGCGGACATCACGGAGCACGCCAAACGCATCTTCAACCTCACGTCGGGCCTGAGGGCGGACAGAGACATCGAGGGCATCGCGCCCACCACCGGCCGCGAGGCCGCCGAGGAGAGCGAGAACCGGGCCATCCGCGACCTGGTGGAAAAGCTCCGCATCGAGGACACCCGCGGCACCATTCAGTTCCTCAGCACCCTCCCGCACAGCCGCGTGGTCGGCTACCCCGGCAACCAGCTCGCCGCAGACTACGTGGAGGACGCCTTCCGCACCATCGGCCTCGACGATGTCCAGAGCCAGACCTTCGACGTCACCGTGCCTGTGGACGAGGGCGGGGCGATGACGGTCGAGGGCCTCGACCGCAAGATCGAGCTCTCGTGCCTATGGCCAAACGAGGTCCAGACCTCGTCGCTGCCCGAGGGCTTTGAGGGCACGCTTGTGGACGGTGGAAGGGGTGAGTGCCGCGACTTCAACGGCCTGCGCCTCACCCGCCGCGAGAAGGGCGGGGGGGAGGCGCCCGACGCCATCGCGCTGCTGGACTTCGACTGCGGCCAGGACTGGATGAACGCGGCGATGCTGGGCGCGAAGGCAGTGGTCTTCTTCGACAACAGCGCCGAGGGCGGCCCCCTGGCCGTCACTCGCGGCGAGGCCGAGCAGAAGTTCCTTGGCGTGCCCGCCAACCTGCCGCGCTTCTGGGTCTCGCGGGCCGATGGCCTCTACCTCCGCGAGCAGCTCAGGGTGGCGCGCAAGCAAAAAAGAGAGCTGCGGGCGCGCCTGAGCGCCAGGATGCCCTGGCGGCGGGTCCAGGCCCGCAACATCATCGGCTTCATCCACGGCACCTTGCCGCCCGAATGCCCGTCCGACAAGTACGACTACAAGCGCCAGCGCACCATCGTCCTCTCGTCGTTCTTCGACGCGATGTCCGTCGTGCCGCGGGTCGCCCCTGGGGCAGAGAACGCCTGCGGCATCGCGGCGCTCCTCCAGACCGCGCGGGTGCTCAAGCAGTTCCCGCCGCGCCACACCATCGTCTTCGTCGCCACGGGCTGCCACTTCCACTGCCTGTGGGGCGTGCAAGAGTTCCTGCGCGCCTACCTGCCGACCGACCGTGAGCTGCGCCGAGCCGCACTGCCGAAGGGGCGGGTGGACTTCGACGTCTTTGTGGGCCTCGACCTCACCAGCCACAACAACCAGGTCGCCACCACCTGCTTCGGGACCTTCTACAACCGCTGGTGGGAGATGAACGTCTATCGGAAGAACCTCTTGGCGCCCTACGCGAAGAACTTCACGGAGTACGCTGCGCGAATCTTCCGCAAGGGCATGGCCGAGGCCACCTGCCCCCACATCAACGCAATCACGCCGCCCAAGAAGACCTGGAAGAACTTCGTCCCCCGCCCCGTGGCCTTCGACTCCGAGGGCGTCGAGGCCCGCGGCAAGGACGCCATCACCATCTTCACCCCCAACGAGCTGCGCAATCTCGTGGACACGCCGGCCGACACGCTTGAGCGGCTGGACGTTGAGAAGCTGCACACGCAGGTCAAGACCGTGGCGGCGCTTATCGCCAAGGCCGGGCGCGACATCGGCTTTTTCACCGACAGCAAGCTCCACCTCCAGAACCGCATTGACTACACCCAGGGCAATGCCACCTGGTTCGACCGCGCCCTCAACCCTAACATCCCCAAGGCCCCCCTCGCCGGCGCCGTCGTGACCCTCCGGCATTTCCACGCCGACGTCACAAACGCCGGCGTCCGCACCCTCTACACCGCCTATGCGCAGGACAAGAACCCCAGCGGGGGCGACCACAAGGAAGGCTTCTACATTGACCCCGTGACCCTCAACTCGCGGCGCGTGACCCTCAACATCTGGTCGCAGAACCTCGGCGAGCTCCAGGACGCCGAGGCGGTCATCCAGTCCCGCGATTGGCTCATGACCCGCAAGCTCCGTCGCGCTCGGACAGGCCAGGGCGCCACGGCCACCATCCGCGTCGCCGAGCGTTTCGTCCTCGGCCAGCCGCCACAGGGCGCCCAGGCCATCGAGCTGCCTGCCCCAGGCGGCGAGAAGCTCAAAGGCTGGTGGGAACCCGCCCCCGAAGAGATCGGCAAGCGCACCGGCAGCGTGGTCCCCGCCTCGGAAGACGACCCCCGCAGCCTCCCGCCCGAGGGCCACGCCCACATCCGCGTGGGCAACGCCCGCTACCGCGGCCCCATCCTCATCCCGCCCGACCGCTTCGAGCTCGATGTGGACCTCGACCCGCCCGGCCTCCTGGGGCGCCTGTTCGGGAGCAAGGGCGCCGCCCCTGTGAGCCTGCCGCCCGACGCGCCCGACGTGCCAAGCGACCTGCGGGTCCTCCGCCGCCTCACCCTCCGCGGCGCCAAGGGCAGCTATGAGGTGAAGGACGTCAACGTCGCCTTCGGCCAGTTCGAGGGGCAATTCTACTTCCCGTTCATCCAGGTCTGGCGCTGGGGCGACGTGCCCGTGCTGGCCTACAAGATGGCCGACGACGGCTCGATCATCTACGCGGAGGACGAAGGCCCCCAGGGCAAGGAGACCTATCCCAACAACGTCAAGTACGGCGGCGGCACCCAGTGCGTCCTCTTCCGCTGCAAGCCGCTCACGCTCCTCGAGATCGTCGACTCCCGCTACCTGACCGTGCTGGACATGCTTGGGGTGCTGGGCACCGATAACTCGGTGCCCCAGCAGTGGGGCGCCCGCTACGTCCCCGGCCAGAGCCGCCACGAGGGCGTTACCACCTGCGCCGCGGTCGTCTTCGGCAAGTACGACGCCCAGACCGGCGAGGAGCAGCGCCTGAAGATCCACATGGGCACCGGCCTCTACGGCATCAAGCTGCTGCTGACCAACGCCGAGCTTGAGCGGAAGGGGGCGGGTCGCATCCTGACCCCTCCCGCCGACCCAGCCGCCGACCTCGGCGTCACCCTCAAGGAAGCCCGCGGCACTGGCTACCCGGTCAACGGCGGCGTGCTCCTTCATCCCACCTATCGCGTGGCGTGGGACATGTGGGTGCTCAACGAGTACCGCCTGCGCGAGCTTGAACGCTACGGGATCACCAACCCCATGCTGGCCGTCTTCCCCAGGAAGGGTCGCCCGCCGAGCGAGCCGGGCCTCCACGACCGCGCACGCGAGGCCCTCCGCAACGCTCAGAAGGCCCTCGAAGCGCGCGACTACGAGGCATTCGTCTCCGAATCCCGCCGCGCCTGGGGCTACGAGGCCAAAGCATACCCCGAGGTCGCCAGCCAGGCCGACGACACGGTGAAGGGCGTCGTCTTCTACTTCATCCTGCTCATCCCCTTCGCGTTCTTCATGGAGCGCCTGCTCATCGGGGCGGGCGACATCCGCAAGCGGATCGTCGGCTTCGCCGTCATCTTCCTCGCCGTCTTTGCCGTCCTCCGCTACGTGCATCCCGCCTTCAAGCTCTCCTCCAGCCCCTACATCATCCTCCTGGCCTTCGTCATCCTGGCGATGGGCGTCGTGGTCCTCTTCATCGTCGTCGGCAAGTTTAACGAACAGGTCCGCAAGATGAAGCAGGCGGCGACAGGCATCCAGCAGGCCGACGTCGGCCGCCTCTCCGCCACCTATGCCGCCGTCATGCTCGGCATCTCCAACCTCCGCAAGCGCCGCGTCCGCACCGGCCTCACCGCCATTACCCTCACGCTCCTCACCTTCACCGTCCTCTCCTTCACCTCCATCCAGAACGCGCTCTACATCTTCCGCCTCTCGCGCCCGAACGCCCCCAGCTACCAGGGCTGCCTGGTGCGCGACCGCAACTGGCGCGGCCTCCAGGCCACAGTGCTCGACTACCTCCGGAGCGAGTTCGCCGCCACCGCCACCATCGCACCGCGCGCCTGGCTGCTCGCCAAGACCCGCGGCGAGAAGGAGTTCTTCGAGTTCGCCGCCGCAGGCGGCCGCAGCAACGTCAACGGCATCGTCGGCGTGACCCCACAGGAGGTGCTGGTGAACCCCAAGAGCGGGCCGCAGACCTTCCTGCTGCCCGGAGGCCGCTGGTTCGCCGAGGGCGACCGCTACGCCTGCATCCTGCCCGACGACGTGGCGGCCCGCGTGGGCATCAAGCCCGAGGCCCTCCAGGGCAAGCCCGACGCCCAGAAACCCCGCATCCTCATGCTCGGCCACGAGTTCACCGTCATCGGCCTCCTCAACTCCGAGGCCCTCAACAAGTACAAAGACCTCGACGACGAGAAGCTCACCCCTGTGGACACCCAGCAGGAGGGCGCCCGCATGGTGGTGGAGGAGAACCCCGATGAGGCGGCTAAGGCCCCCATCCAGGCATTCACCCACATCGAGGCATCCAACTCTCTGCTGATCCCCTACGACCTGGCGCGCGACATCGGCGGGACGCTCAACTCCATCGCCCTCTCGACCTACAAGGAGCAAGAGGTCGAGGAGGGCGGCAAGACGGTGAGGCGGGCGGTCGCCGCGAAGCCCTTCGAGGAGTTCGCCGCCGAAATCCGCCGCTTCATGCAGCGCGTGGCCCTCAACATCTTTATCGCACAGGGCACCGGCGAGGATGCCCGCGTGGAGGTCTGGAGCTCGCTCCAGACGACCTCGTTCTCTGGCGTGGGCAACCTCTTCGTGCCCATCCTCATTGCCGCCCTCATCGTGCTCAACACGATGATGGGCTCGGTCTACGAGCGGTTCCGCGAAATCTACATCTACAGCTCGGTAGGGCTGGCGCCCACCCACGTCGCCGCACTCTTCATGGCCGAATCCGCCGTCTTCGCGACCGTCGGAGCCGTCGCCGGCTACCTCCTCGGCCAGACCGTGGCCGGCGTCATCTTCCACCTCGACCTCCTGGGCAGCCTCACCCTCAACTACTCCTCGCTCTCCGCCATCTACTCCAGCGTCGTCGTGATGATCACCGTCTTCCTCTCGACAATCTACCCCGCGAAGAAGGCGTCGGACATGGCGGTGCCCGACGTCACGCGGCGCTGGGAATTCCCCCCGCCCCAGGGCGACAACTGGGAGTTCGACTTCCCCTTCACCGTCGGCGGCATCGAGATTCTCGGCATGTACTGCTATCTCGCGCGCTTCCTCCAATCGTACGGCGAGACCTCTGTGGGGGCCTTCTACACGGAAGACGTTAGGCTGGCCAAGGGCGCGCCAGGCGAGGGCGCCGACTACGTCATCTCGGCACGCTGCTGGCTCGCACCCTACGACCTCGGCATCAGCCAGGACGTCCGCTTCGAGGCCGTCCCAACCGGCGAGTTCGACATCTACCGCATCGTCGTCAAGATCACCCGCGTCAGCGGCGACACGCTGTCGTGGCAGCGTATGAACCGCGGCTTCCTCAACGTCTTGCGCAAGCAGTTCCTCGTCTGGCGCACGGTGCCCGGCGGCACCAAGGCCGAGTACGCCGAGGAGGGCAAGCGCGTCGTCGGCGAGGGGGCGGCGGTGAGCGCATGAGAACAGGACATGTAGACCCATAGGTCCCATAGGCTCCATAGGCCACTGCGTCGTCCTCAGTTAGGGGCAAGCCTCTTGCCTGACGAGATGCCCGACCAAGAGAGGTATGAGATTGTTCCAGAAGGGACCCCGTTCCAATGGGGGTTCAGTTGGAACATCGTCATCGCCGCGCTCTTCGTGGGATTCGTGATGATGCCCGGGGCCATCTACCTGGGCCTCATCACGGGCCAGACCTATGGCGGCGCCGCCGACTGGGTGACGATCATCCTCTTCATCGAGATCGCCAAGCGCAGCTTCGTGAAGCTCCGCACCCAGGAAATCATCATCATGTACTGGATCGCCGCCGGCCTCGCCACCATGGGGCCGCTCCAGGGACTCATCTGGAACCAGTACCTAGTCCAGTGTCCCATGTCCGATGGCATCCACCAGGACTTCCCGTCGTGGGCCGTGCCGGCGCGCGAGAGCCCTGCGCTCCTGGAACGCACGTTCGTCCACCGCGCCTGGCTCGCCCCGCTGCTCCTCGCCCTGCTGACGTTTCTCATCTACAACGTGAACCGCCTGAGCCTGGGCTACGTGCTCTTCCGCCTCACGAGCGACATGGAGCGGCTGCCCTTCCCCCTGGCTCCCGTCCACGCCGGCGCGGCCACGGCGCTGGCCGAGACCTCTTCGAAGCGGGAGGGCTGGCGCTGGCGCGTATTCTCAATCGGCAGCATCATCGGCATCCTCTTCGGCCTCGTCTACATCGGCGTGCCCGTCCTCTCCTCCATGTTCTTCACACGCACAGTGCAGATCATCCCGATCCCGTGGCTGGACCTCACGCCGTACACGGGGACAATCCTGCCGGCGACCCCCGTGGCGATCAGCATGGACCTCGCCGCCGTCATCGTCGGCTTCGTGCTCCCCTTCTGGCTCATCGTCGGCGTCTTCGTCAGCGCCGTCGCCATGACCCTCTTCGGCACCCGGCTGCTCTACCAGTACGGCATCCTCTTCAACTGGAACGAGGGGATGTCCTACGTCCCCACCCAGATCAGCAACTCGTTCGATTTCTGGATCAGCTTCTCGATTGGGACGGCGCTGGTGATCTTCGTCGTGGGGGTTGGGGCTACGGTGCGCTCGCTGGTGCGACAGCGGCGCGAGCGCCTGGCGCGTGCCACGGCGGGCCAGAGCGCGCCCGCGCTCCCCGAGGGGCGTGGCGACATCGCCCTCTGGAAGCCCCTGGCTATCTGGGCCAGCACCCAGGTCGTCTTCGTCGCCCTCTGCAAGGTGCTCGTCCCCGACTTCCCCTGGTGGATTCCCGCCATCTTCGGCTTCGTCCTCTCGCCCATGCAGTCCTACATCAACGCCCGCATGGTGGGCATCACGGGCGGCAGCGGCAGCGTCTCGTTCCCCTACCTGCGCGAGGCATCGTTCTACGGCGCCCAGCTTCTGACGGGTAAGGCCCTCGGCGTGCCCATCTGGTTCGCGCCCATGCCGCTCCAGGACTACGGCGAGGCGGCGGGCATGTTCAAGCAACTGGAGCTCACCCGCACGAAGTTCGGCAGCGTGGTCTACTCGCTCATGCTCACCCTGGTGGTCCTCTGGGTGTGCAGCTTCATCTACTGGTCGTGGATCTGGAAGCTCGAGGTCATCCCCTCGTCCACCTATCCTTTCGTGCAGAAGATGTGGCCCCTGAACGCGACGATCAGTTGCATGTGGATGCGGACGACGCTGCCCGGTGGCGAGGGGCTGGCCAACCTCGAGCGCATCATCCACGTGGAGTACATCGGCGTGGGCTTCGCGGTGGGCAGCGCCCTGGTCGCCGTCTTTAGCCTCCTGGGCATCCCGCTGCTCGTCTTCTATGGCGCCCTCACCGGCCTGGGCCAGAGCGCCTTCATGGCCATCCCGCAGTTCGTCGGCGCCATGCTGGGCCGCTACTACTTCGGCAAGCGGTTTGGCGACCTCAAGTGGCGGGCCTACGCGCCCATCCTCATGGCCGGATACGGCTGCGGCATGGGCCTCATCGGCGTCACCACCGTCGCCCTCAAGCTCATCTCCTCCGCCGTCAAACAGACCATCTTCTGAACCCAGTCTTTCGGAGGCCGTTCAGTGCGCAGAGCTGTCCCGACGCTCCTGGTCACCCTGGCTGTCGCCGCCCTCGCCGCCGAGCCAACCGTCCCCGAGCTGGTCGCAAGGCTCCGGTCGGAGAATGCCACCTACAACGACTGGGTGCCGATCGCCGAGGCCGGCAAGGCGGCCATCCCCGAGCTCAGGAAACTCCTCGCCGACCCAAGCGACTCCGTCCGCGCCGCAGCCGCCGTCCTCCTCTACCGCGCGGGCGAGGCGAGCGCGTTGGACGTCCTGGACAAGCTCCTCGAGTCGAAGGACGCCGCCGCCGCGAAGGAGGCGGCCGAGGCCCTGGCCGCCTTCACCGGTGGGCCGGCCGCCTGCGGCGAGGCACTGGCTGCCTGGCGGGCCTGGTGGAAGACGAACCGCGAGAAGGCCCTTGCCGCCCCGCCGCTCGGGTCGCTCCACGGCAAGATCACGGGGGTGGACAGCCACACGGGCTACGTCGTGATGTCGCTGTCGGCCCGCCACGGCGCCAGCCGCGGGATGCGCATCAACGTGCGACGCGGCAGCCAATTCGTCTGCCTCATCGAACTCACCTTTGCCTCGGCCAAAGGCTCCGTCGGGCGCCTCGTCGCCCTCAGCGGCCGCGGCACCCCACAGGCCGGCGACACCTGTTTCTGGATGAAGCCCTGATGCCTAGCGCAAGCCACGGTCATATCCCAGTCGTCAAAGTCACTGGTGAGAACCTCCCCCAGGCCTGGGAGCGGGCCATGCTCGCCCTCTGGGACCACGGGGTCGAGGTCCGCACCGAGTACGACCGCCGCGACAGCCTCGGCCGTTTCCTCGACCCGCCAAGCCGCGACTGCACGATGATCGTCGAGGTAACACACCCCTTCGGCGAGCCACGCATCCACAAGAACTTCCCCGGCGGCCCCGCCGAGCTCGAGGTCTACCGTCAGGAGGTCGTCGAGGGCATCCACGACCACTGGGTGGACCCCTCCGACCCCGACAAGTGGACCTACACCTATCACCAGCGCCTCTTCGCCTACGAGCCGACCACCAGCCTCGACGACCCCGCGGCCCAACGTCTGCCCGCCGTCAACCAGATCGAGTACGTCGTCAACAAGGCCGCCGCCGCCACCTACAGCCGCCGCATCCAGGCCATCACCTGGATGCCCACCGCCGACCCCCAGACCGCCGACCCCCCCTGCCTCCAGCGCCTCTGGTTCCGCCTCCTGCCCGACGAGCGCGGCGAGCTCCACCTCAACCTCAACACCCACTGGCGCAGCCGCGACGCCTACAAGGCCTGGTTCATGAACGCCTTCGCGCTCACCGACCTCCAGCGCTGCGTCGCCGAGATGCTCGCCCAGCGCCTCGGCCGCATGGTCTGCATCGGCTCCTACGTGGACATCTCCGACTCCTTCCACCTCTACGGCAGCTACCTCGAGTGCTTCGTCCCCGAGCTCGAAAAGATGCGCAAGGACCCCGATTACACCAAGCGCGCCTGGCCCAGCGACCATCCGGCCGTCGTCATGATGTTCGAGGAGACCCGCGCCAGGCTCAAGGCCGACCCGGACTTCATGAGGTCCAAGTGAGGAGATTCCGTAACCCGTAATCCGTAATCCGTAACCAGAAAGACTGCCACACCCACTCTTCGCTCGTTACGGATTACGGGCTGCGGATTACGAATTGCCGACGTGCTTCCCCGCCGCGCCACCCGCACCGTCCACAAAGGCCCCGTCCCCATCGGCTCCGGCCATCCCATCGCCGTCCAGACGATGACCACCACCCACACCGACGATGTGCCGCGCACGGTGGCGCAGATACGCGAGCTGGAGGCCCTCGGCTGCGAGATCATCCGCGTCGCCGTGCCCGACCGCGCGGCGGCCGAGGCCATCGCCGCCATCCGCCCCCAGATTCACATCCCCTTGGTCGCCGACATTCATTTCTCCCACCGCCTCGCCCTCGCGGCCATCGAGGCCGGCGCCGACGCCATCCGCATCAACCCCGGCAACCTCCAGAAGCCCGAATACGTCCGCGAGGTCGTCCTCGCAGCCAAAGCCCGTGGCATCCCCATCCGCATCGGGGTCAACTCCGGCTCGGTGCGCCCGCGTGATGGCCTCCAGGTCGCCGCGGCAGAGGGCGACCTCGTGCCGCTGATGGTCGAGCGGACGCTGGACTACGTCCACCAGTTCGAGGACTTGGGCTTCCGCGACATCGTGCTGTCGCTCAAGGCATCCGACGTGTTGGCCACCGTGGATGCCTATCGGGCCGTCGCCGCCCGGTGCGACTACCCGCTCCACCTCGGCGTCACCGCCGCCGGGCCGCCGGGAGTCGGCACAATCAAGTCGGCCATCGCTCTTGGCATCCTCCTCGCCGAGGGCATCGGCGACACCATCCGCGTCTCGCTCACCGGCCCGCCTCACCGCGAGGTGGAGGTCGCCTACGAGATTCTCGCGGCCCTGGGCCTCCGCGAGCGGCGCCGCCCCGAGATCATCTCGTGCCCCACGTGCGGGCGGTGCGAGATTGACCTGTCCGCCCTCGTCGAGCAGGTGGCGACGGCGCTCAAGGGCGCGCCGCCCACCCTTCGCATCGCCGTCATGGGCTGCATCGTCAACGGCCCCGGCGAGGCGGCGGACGCCGACATCGGCATCGCCGGCGGCAAAGGCGTCGCCTGGCTCTTCCGTCGCGGCAAGCTCATCCGCGAGGTCCCCGCCGACCGGCTGGCTGAGGAGCTCGCCGCTGAGATCGCGGAACTGTCAACCCCTGGGTCGAGGAAAGGAGACGTTCAGTGAGGAAGTTGCTTGGAGTAGGGGTCTTGGGGCTGCTCGTGCTGGCTGGCTGCTGCCCGTTCACGCGCGTGTGCCCCATCCACGCGCAGACGACGCGCGGCATGCTCCGCCACGTCGTGCTCTTCAGGTTCAAGGCCGACGCCACGCCGCAGCAGATCAAGGCCGTCGAGGACGCCTTTCGCGCCCTGCCGTCGAAGGTGCCTGGCATCCGCTACTTTGAGTGGGGCACCGACGTCAGCCCCGAGAAGCTCAGCGACGGCTTCACCCACTGCTTCCTCGTGACCTTCGCCGACGCGGCCGCCCGCGACGCCTACCTCCCTCACCCCGCCCACAAAGCCTTCGTCGAGCTCCTCAAGCCCATCCTCGACAAGGTGCTCGTCGTGGACTACGTGGCGAAGAAGTAGCCACCCCACTTCCCTCCCGCAGGTTCCAATACCTGCGGGAGGGTACTCCCGTCGCTCCCGCGTGGGCAAACACAGTTACCCTCCCGAAGGTGCTTGACCTCCGGGAGGGGTTTCCGTCTGGCCTCACTTGCGCAGATCGTGAAGCTCGGAGGCGAAGGCGGCGATGGAGTGGTTGAGGTCACGGCAGCTCGCGTAGAGGCGGCGGTATACGCCAAAGGCGCGGTCGTAGAGCTTCTGGCTCGCGGGGTTCGGGGCGAAGGACTTGCGGACGCGGACGAGTTGGCCGATGGCGGCGTCGAGGGAGGGCCAGAGCCCGACGGCGACGCCGGCGAGCATGGCCACCCCCAGGCAGCCCGCCTCGGAGACGTCCAGGGCGTCCACCGGCAGGCCCGTTATATCGCTCTTTGCCTGGCACCAGCGGTCCGAGCGCGAGCCGCCGCCGATGGCGTTGAACTTCTCGACCTTCAGCCCCCCGCTCCTCACCGACTCCAGGTTGATCCTCATCTCGTAGCCCACGCCGTCCAGGATCGCCCGCGTGAGGTCGGCCGGCGTCGTGTTCAGCGTCAGGCCCGCCAGGATGCCGCGCGAGTTGGAGTCCAGATACGGCGTGCCCGACCCCGCGAAGTGGGGCAGGAGGAAGAGGTCAATCGGCCCCTCGGGCGCCTTCGAAATGAGCAGGTCGTAGACGTCTCGCTTCCGCCGCTTGGCCTCGCGGAGGGCCTCGGCGCCGAACTTGTCGCGGAACCACCTCAGGATGCTCCCCGCCGTGTAGAGGAAGGCGAGGGAGACGTAGCGGCCCGGCGCGCAGTGGGGGTAGACGCAGTGGTTGGCCGCCAGCATGGCGTCCGTGAGCACCGGCTCGGCCATTGCGATGGTCATGCACTCCACGGTGCCCGTCGTGTCGGTGCTGACGCCTGGGTCCACGACCCCTGCGCCGAGTGCGCAGGCGGGCTGGTCGTGTGCCCCGGCGACGACCTTGGCCCCTGCGGGCAGGCCGAGGGCCTTGGCCGCCTTGCGGCTCACCTCGCCCACCACCTCGCCCGAGGCGCAGGGGGTAGCGAAGGCCGAGGGCTCGATGCCCGCGGCATCGAGCACCGGCTGCGCCCAGCCGCGCGTCCGCACGTCGAGGGCCAGCGTCCGCCCGATTAGCGAGTAGTCAATCTTCGGCTCCAGGCCCAGCTTCAGGAAGAAAAAGTCCTCCCAGAGGAGGAACTTCCAGGTCTTCGCGAAAACCTCGGGCTCGTTGTCGCGGAGCCACATGATCTTGTTGACCGTGTAGCTTGAGTGCTGGGGCATGCCGGTGAGCTGGAAGATCTCGCGGCGGCCGAGCCGCTCGGCGAGCTGTTGGGCCTGCGGCTCGGCGCGGGCATCGAAGGAGAGGATCGTGTTGTAGAGGGGCTGGCCGTCCTTGCCGACGGGCATGAAGGATTCGCCGAAGACCGAGACGCTGAGGGCCTTGACCCTGTCGCGGGAGCCGCCCGCGGCCTGGGCCACGACGCGCTGCACCGCGGCCCACACGCGGGCGCTGTCGAGCTCCGCCCAGCCGGGACGCGGGAACAGCAGCGGATACTCCTCGTAGGCCGACGACAGGATCGCCCCGTCGTCGGCGAACACCACGGCTTTGGTCCCCGTCGTCCCGATGTCGAGTCCCAACACGCTCATGCTCACATCTCCTTGTTTCCGAGCTTCCTCGGCTGCCTGCTGGAGCTTCGGGCAAGAGTATAAGCCGCCACGGCCGGGCCTGCAAGTCGGGCGCTCAATCGTCCTCGTCCCTCGTCCTCGTCCGCGTCCGCGACTGCGACTGCCCGGTCAAGCGGAGCGAAGGATCGGGAACGAGGATGAGGACGAGGACGACCACGACGCCGACGAGGAGGACGACGGCGCGGAGGACGACGGCGCGGAGGATTGGAGAACCGACGACGAGGACGAGAAGAAAGAGGGTCACGGAGATTACAGGGACTCACCTCTAGCGCGAAATGGGGGGCGGTCCTCTGTCGCGCTGATGGCCTTGCGGTCGTAAGCCCCTGCGCGCCAAGAGCTTAGGGAGCGTGCCAACTTTTGGCACAGAGGATCAGATCCTTGCACGCGCAGTGAGTCCCTGTGAACCTGTGGTCAGCAGGCGCTCAGAATCGTCTTTGTCCTCGTCGTCGCCGTCAAGCGCCTCCCAGCGATGAAGCCCACGCACTGCGAGCTTAGGGCGTTTGACCCGCACGTCCGATCCCGCTACAGTGGGCCGCCAGGGGCTTGGACGCGCCAGCCGCGCGTTCCTTTGACCCTTCGCAACAGAGGGTAATGATCCACAGGAGACGTGGCAATGCCCAACATCGTCATCATCGGCGCGGGGAGCGGCTTCGGGAGGGTGCTGAGCGCGGACATCCTTGCCCACGAGGCCCTCCGCCGCGGGGGCATTTCGCTCGTGGACATCAATGCGGAGAGCGCGCGGAACGTGGCCGAGTGGGTGAAGGCGCTGGTGCGCCAGCTCGGTGTGCCGGTGGAGGTGCGCTGGGCGACCGAGCGCCGCGAGGTGCTGGCGGGGGCAGACTACGTGGTCGTGGCCATCGCGGTCGGCGGGCGGGCCTACGCCGGCTCGCCCTACTACGACGAGGTGATGATTCCCGCCGAGTACGGCGTGGAGCAATCGGTGGCCGACACGTTGGGCGTAGGCGGCGTCTTCCGCACCCTGCGCACCGCGCCGGAGATGATTCGCATCTGCCGCGACATGGAGGAGCTTTGCCCCAAGGCCCTGATGCTGAACTACACGAACCCGATGGCGATGCTGTGCTGGGCGATGAACGCGGCGTCGCGCATCCGTGTCGTGGGCCTCTGCCATAGCGTGCAGGGCACCTCGGAGCAGCTCGCGCGCTACATCGCCAAGCCGTACGCCGAGACCCGTTTCTGGGTCGGCGGCATCAACCACATGGCCTGGTTTCTGCGCTTTGAGTGGAATGGCGAGGATGCCTATCCTCTTCTTCGCAAGGCCGCCGAGGACCCGGAGATTCGCGCCAAGGACCCCGTCCGATTCGAGATTCTCCGCCAGCTCGGCTGGTTCGTCACCGAGTCGTCCACACACATGTCCGAGTACGTCCCCTGGTTTCGCAAGCGGCGCGAGCTGTGGGAGGCCTTTGGGCTCAAGGAGCGGCGGCCGGCCAAGGAGGCCACGGCGCGGTGGGACTGGGCGGACCCGAAGTTCCTCGCCGAGGTGCGGGGCGAGAGGGCCATCGAGTTGCGCGCCTCGCGCGAGTACGCGTCGGGCATCATGAACGGCATCGAGACCGGCGTGCCCTTCCGCTTCAACGGGAACGTGGCGAACGACGGCCTGATCAGCAACCTCCCGCCCGGCTGCGTGGTCGAGGTGCCCTGCTTCGCCGACCGCGAGGGGGTTCACCCGTGCGCCGTGGGCGCGCTGCCCACCGAGCTGGCCGCGCTCAATTATTCTAACGTCGTGGTGCAGGACCTCGCGGTGCAGGCGGTTTTGGAGGGGAGCCGCGAGAAGGCCATCCACGCCTGCATGCTCGACCCGCTCACGGCGGCGGTGTGCTCGCTGGCCGAGGTGCGGGAGATGTGCGGCCGCCTCTTCGAGGCCGAGAAGCATCTCCTGGGGCACATGCGCTGAGGTGCCGTGGGCCGCAGTAGCGTGTGGGTGCTTGGTCAATGGGACTTATAGGACCCATAGAGCCTATAAGGGTTGTGAATGCAGCGCCAGGGTCCGGTCCGCCGCTGGCCTGCGGCGGCCGCGGCTAGAAGTCCAAGCCCTTGCTTCGGACCTTCTTGATGCTCTCGGCGAGGATGTTCTGCCAGTTTTCAAGCCACTTGACGTCGTCGAAGCCGAGGATCTTGGCTCGCTTCTGCTCGTCCATGCCGGCCGGGATGTCCCAGGCGTCCTTGCTGGGGTCCTTGATCATCTGCTCGATGCCCTGGCCGGCGTTCTTGAGGTTTGAGACGAGGGAGTCCGTCTCGTTCTTGTAGCCGCCCCAGTTCCTGGCCCCGATCTTTTCGGCGTGGTCTTTGAGCTTGGCGGCGAAGCGCAGGATGGGCTTGCGCTGCCCGCGCTTGTGCGCTGAGATGGCGTCGGCGAACCCCTTGTCGAGGTCGGCCACGAGAGCGGCGAGCAGCTCCTTGCCGCTGGCCTCGGGTCGGACGACCTTTGTGGGGGTGTGGTCGGGCCTGGGGCCGTGTGTGAGTGTGGTGCCTGAGCCTGTGGCGGTGGCGGGCAGCGAGCCCGGCGGGGTGGTGAGGATGGGCCGCCACTTCGGGCCGGTGTCGGGAGCTTGGTCCCTGGGCTTCCTGCTGAGGACGACGAGGAGGCCGATGAGCGCGACGAGGCAGAGCCCGCCGGCCAGCCAGAGGCCGATGGTGACGTCGCGGCGCGCCCAGGTGGCGGAGTAGCGGGAGCGCGGCTCGCGCTCGTGGGCGGCGTCGCGCCCGCGGTGGGGGTGGTGGGGCTTGACGGGGGGCGGGGTTGCGAAGGCGCCGCGGAACTCCGCCGTCTCGCCGAGCGGCAGCCAGTCGCCCATGCCCTCGCGCCAGGCGAGCGTGCGGGCGTCCAGCTTCCCCGTCTTGATCTGCTCGAGGATGGTCTCCTGGGCGTGAGGGCCGTCGTTGCGCCCATCTATGTTGACGTACCACACTCGGGTGGGGGAGGCGGCTGGGGGAGGCCCTGCCGGCTTGGGCGGGGCGGCGGCCGCCCTGGGGGCGAGGAATGCCTTCCCGCACGAGGGGCACTCGACGCGCTTGCCGCCGGCCTCATCGCCGACTTTGGTCACTTGCCCGCAGTGGGGGCACTTGATCGAGCGGAGCATGAGCCGCCCCCCACCTCCCGACTGTATTGGATTCTATCGCGTGGCGGCGGGGGTGTCAACTGGCTGCCCGTGGTGGGATCGCGCTTCGCGCTTGCGCCCCAGGCGGCGGTTGTGGTAAACTCTAGACGTGTCGGGCGGGGCTCGGACCCACGCCGGTTGGTAGGATGCACCCTTTTTCGGAGGCATGGCGCATGCGCGCGGCTACCGTGTTGCGGATGGCGGCGTTATTGCTCGCCCTCGTGGCGGCGACGGGTCTGGTGCTCGCGGCAGAAGAGCCGAAGAAGGAGGGCGATGCCCCGAAGAAGGCCGAGGAGCCCACCAAGGCCGCCAAGGGCGACGAGAAGCTGGCCGAAAACGTCGTGGCCAAGGTTGACGAGGTGCTGATCACCCGCGACGACCTGAACCTGGTGCGTCGCCAGATCGCCATGAACCCCCAGGTGATCATCCCGAACAACGAGCGGCTTGTGGACATGCTCATCGAGCGGGTGCTCTGGCAGCGGTATTTTCAGAGGGAGGGCCTGACGGCCACGGGGGCCGAGCTCCAGCGCGCCATCCAGCAGATTGACGCCGAGCTGCGCCAGCGCGGCGCCAGCTACCAGCGCCTGATTGCCTCGCGCGGCCTCACCGCCGAGGAGCATGCCGGGATGCTCGCCTTCGAGATCTCCACGCGGCGCCTCGGCGAGCGCATCGCCCGCGACGTCAAGGAGGACGAGATCAAGCGAGAGTTCGACGCCCACCCCGAATGGTACGACGGCAGCCGGATCCTCCTCGCGCAGATTTTCATCGAGACGGCCGACGTCGCCCACGACCCCGAGAAGGTCAAGAAGGCCAAGGAGCGCATTGACAAGCTCTACGCGGAGCTGGAGGCAGGCAAGGACTTCGACACCCTGGCGAAGGACTACTCCGAGGGGGCGGCCAGCTTCCGCGGCGGCCTCCAGGGCTGGTTCACCCGCAAGCCGACTTCGGACGAGGACGAGCCGCTCATGAGCGTCGCCTGGAACCTCAAGGTCGGCCAGTACACAAAGCCGCTCCAGAGCGGCAGGGGCTGGCACATCCTCAAGGTGGTGGACCGCGAGCCGGCGCGCTTCACCTTCTTCGGCGCCAAGCCGGGCGTGCTCCAGGAACTCGTCCGCAAGCGCCTCAACGCCATCCTCGACGAGCTCAAGGCCAAGGCCAAGATCGAGAAGCGCATCTGACGCGCCGCCATCCGGCGCTGACGGCAGCACCGACAGGACCTATGGGACCCATGCGTCCCATAGGTCCTATTGCTTGGCCCCCTTGTCGCCGGGGGCTTCCTTCTTCTCGGCGGCTTTCTCGGCGCCTTTCTCGCGCATCGTCGGGTAGTCCACGTCGCGCGCGTGGAGCCAGCCGAAGGTCTGCTTGCCCTTGACGTCGGCCATCACGCCCACCCAGTCGCCATTGATCTTCTTGACCGTGAGGCGTGTGCCTTCGGGGACGGTGCCGAGGGTGTCGTCGCCCAGCTTCAGCTTGGCCTCCTTGGCGATGACCACCACCACGTCGTCGGCGACGAATGGGTTGCGGCTCACGGCCTTTTCGCCGGTCCGCGCTGGGGGATCGAGGTCCTTGACGCTGATGTCGCCCAGCTTGGTCTGGCCCCCGAGGGTGTAGTAGATGCGCGCCCAACCCCCGCCGAAGACGAAGTTCACCTTGACCCGCTGTCCCTTCATCAGGTAGGCCACCACGCGCTGGCCGACCTTGATCTCAGCCTTGTCTTTATTCACCGTCGCGAGGTCGCCCTCTTTGAGCTCGTCGGCCGCGGTCCAGGTGGCGGCGACCAGCAGCGCGCCGCCAATCACCAACGCAAGCCGTCTCATGGGTCACACCTCCTTTCCTCCGCTTCCTTCGGGCCTCTTGTTGCTCCAGGCGCGCGCAACAGGGGGCGGTCAACCGGTGAGCGTCCAGCCCTCGCGGTATTTCTTGCTGAGGAGGGCGTTGGCCGCGGGGCAGTCGGTGACGACGCCCTTTTCGGGGTCGTAGGTGATCTTCTTGCCGACGCGGTAGGCGACAAGGCCCAGGAGCATGGTCTCGATCATGGTGCCGCTGTAGTCGAAGTCGCAGTCTGTCCGCTTCTTGGGGTCGCGGCAGGCGTCGAGCCACTGCTTCTGGAAGCCGCCGACTGGGGGCTGGAGCTGCTCCTTGGTGCGCGGCTTGTAGTAGGTCATGTCGTCGGTGTCGCCGAAGGGGATGAGGAGGCGCGAGCCGAAGTCGCAGATGAGGAAACCGTGGGAGCCCTTGAACATGGCGCCGTGGTCAATGGCCCTGAGGTCCACATAGCCCCTGGGCGAGCGCGGCATCATGCCGCCCTGCCACCAGTTGACCTTGATGGCCGGGCGCCAGCCGTTGGCGGGCATGTCGAAGACGCTGTGGAGCTCGACGGGTGTGACCTCGGGGTGTGGCGGGATCGGCTCGCCAGGCTTGGCCTTGTCGTTGCCGGCCTGTTGCGAGCCGGCGGGATACGCCTCGGCAAACGCGGTCGTGGGCAGCACGGGGTCAATGGCGTTCCAGACGAGGTCCATCGTGTGGCTGCCCATGTCGCCGACCTGGCCGCTGCCGAAGTCCCAGTACATGTTCCACGAGAGGCAGTTGGCGCCTGGGCCGCCCCTGAAGTACTCGGGGTTGTAGGGGTGGAAGGGTGCTGGGCCGAGCCACAGGTCGTAGTGGAGGTGTTTTGGCGGCTCGCCTTGAGCGGGTGGATAGCCCTTGCGGCGGATTTGGCGGTTGCCCCAGGCGTGGGCCTGGCTTAGCTCGCCGATGGCGCCGTCGCGGATGAGCTCGGCCACGCGGTTGAAGTTCTCGTGGGCGTGGCGCTGGGTGCCGCACTGGGTGGCGAGCTTGCCCTTGTTCTTCAGATAGGTCGCGCGGACGACGCGTGCCTCCTCGACGGTGTTGGCGAGCGGCTTCTCGCAGTAGACGTGCATGCCGCGCAGCATGGCCCAGTTGGCGATGAAGGCGTGGGTGTGGTCGGTCGTGGAGCAGATGACGGCCTCGATGCCCTTCTGGTCGAGGCACTTGCGCCAGTCCACATATGTCTTGGCGTCGGGCCACCGCTTGGCGGCACCCTCGAGATGGGTCTCGTCTACGTCGCAGAGAGCGACGACGCGTTCGCCGCTGACGGCGCCGAAGTGGGCGGCGGCGCGGCCCCAGGTGCCGATGAAGGCGATGGCGAGCTTGTTGCTGGGCGCCTCGGCGCCGAGCGCTCCGCTCGGCAGGACGAGCAGGCCCGCGCCGGCGGTCGCGGCGGCCCGCAGGAAGTCGCGCCGCTGAAGAGCGCCCCGCGCGGCAGGCCTCCCAGGACGATTCCCTCTGGCCTTCTCCATGTCGGACCTCCTTGCAGTGAGGGGTAAGCTACGCAAGCTCAGTATAGCAGATTCCGCGATGCAATCCAGCGCGGTTTGCGGCCAGCCGGCCTGGATCCTGGCGCAAACCGGCTTCTTGAATCGTCGTCGTCGCCGTCGCCCTCGTCGTCGAATCTCCGAGCGGAGGAAGCCTGCGCACTCGGCGGCGACGACGGCGACGAGCACGAGAAGAGGTCAAGCGGGCGCCTGCCAGCACTGGTGGCCGTGTTGGCCCCTCAACCCGGAGCATCCTCCCCGGGCAATTGTCCGGCATCGGCGAAGCTGTAGTGGGCGCCCTCGCCGACAATGACGTGGTCGAGGAGGGGTATGGAGAGCACCTTGCCGGTGGTGTGGAGCTTTCTGGTGATCTCGATGTCGCGCGGGCTGGGCGCTGGGTCGCCCGTGGGGTGGTTGTGGACGCAGATGATGGCTGCGGCAGCGTGGCGCACGGCCTCGCTGAAGACCTCGCGCGGGTGCGCCAGGCTGGCCGTTAGGCTTCCAACCGAGACCTCTACCTCGCGCAGCAGGCGGTTCTTGGCGTCGAGGAGCAGGACTATGAAGCGCTCCTTCTTCTCGTCGCGCAGGCGGGGCCAGCACAGGTCGTAGACGCTCTGGCTGTCGGCGAGCCTGGCGCCCGGCTCGGCTGCGGCTTGCTGGGCCATGCGGCGGCCGATCTCCAGGGCCGCTTTCACCTGCGCCGCCTTGGCCGGCCCCACGCCCTTGACCCGCGAAAGCTCCGCGACGCTCTTGGCCGCCAGCGAGCGGAAGCCGCCGAACTCGCCGAGGAGCCCCTGGGCGAGCCCGACCGCTGTGCGCTCCGTGGTGCCCGTGCGCAGGATGATGGCCAATAGCTCGGCATCGGAGAGGGCGCGCTCGCCCGCCGCAATCAGGCGCTCGCGCGGGCGCTGGTCCGCAGGCAGCTCGCGGATGCGCGGCGTCCGCTGATGAAAGCGGCACTCGGGGGCCAGCGGGCAGTCCGCGCAGGCCGGCTCGTCGCCGCACACCACGCTGCGGATGCCCTCGGCGGGGAAGCAGTAGAGGCGGAGCACGCGGCGCACGCGGCCCACCCGCTCGCCCGTGGCCTCGGCCATGCGGGAGACGACCTCGTAGAGGTTTGCGGCGGAGCGGGTGCGTGGGATGAGGCCGAGGCGGGCGAGCAGGCGCCGCAGCGGCGGGTCGTCGCCGAACTGCGCCGCGTCAGGATACTCGGCCTCCTCCTCCCCGACGATCGCGTCGAGGGGGGCCTCCGCCAACTCGCGGAGCTTGCCCTCAACCGACCGGTACATTCTTCGCAGTTGCGCGTCCACGGCGGGTATGATACCCAAAACGCGGCCGGCGTCAAGGCTTGAAGGCGCGGAACGCTTCTGATATAAGGGGGGTGTGGGCGAGGCCCTGCCGCGCCTGGCGCCCCAGCGCGAGGAAAGGAGGCAGCAATGACCTACCGAGGACACGTTGAGCGAGGCGTGGTCGTGCTTGATGAGCCGGCCTCCCTGCCCGAGGGGGCCGAGGTCCGCGTCGAGCCGGTTGGGCAGCCTGACCGTTGGCAGGCGCTGCGCCAGGGCCTGCTCAGGCTTGCGGGGACGGTGAAGGGCATGCCGCCCGACATGGCGCGTAACCACGACCATTACCTCCATGGGGCGCCACGGGCATGAGCGAGTGTTTTGCCGACAGCTTTTTCTTCTTCGCCCTGTTGGACGAGGGGGATGAGGCGCACGACAAGGCTGTAGCCTCGGTGCGCGAACTCAGCCGCGACCTCCTCACCACCCCTTGGGTCCTTGCGGAGGTAGGGGACGGTCTCGCTGCGCCCGGAAGGCGCGGCCGCTTCGTGGAGCTACTGGAGTTCATCCGTGCCAGCGAGCAATTCCACGTTGTGGCCGCCGATCAGCAGGACTTTGACGAGGGAGTCGCCCTCTACTCGCAGCGCCCTGACAAGAGCTGGACCCTGACGGACTGCATCTCGTTCGTCGTCATGAGGGAGCGCGGGATTCGCGACGCCCTGACGGGCGACCGTCACTTCGAGCAAGCCGGCTTCACTGCCCTGTTGAAGTGATCCCCAGACACGCCTTTCACCAGCCTCGAGGATTGCCAATGCGAGCCATCGTCTACGGCGGGCCGGGGAGGTTTGAACTCATGGACGTGCCCAAGCCGAAGGCCGAGCCCGGCGGCCTCGTGGCCCGCGTCGAGGTCTGCGGCATCTGCGGCACCGACTACAAGCTCTTCTTCACCGAGAACCCCCGCTTCCCGCCAGGCTCGATTCTCGGACACGAGTTTGTGGCCACCGTCGTCGAGACCAACGGCGCGGCGGGCGACTTCCGCGTGGGCGACCGCGTGACGATGGCCACCACCGTGCCCTGCGGCGCGTGCCACCTGTGCGGGCACGGGCTGGCCAACCTGTGCCCCGCGGCCAAGTGCGTCGGCGCGGCCTACCAGGGGGCGTTCGCCGAGTTCATCCCCATCGCCGCCCACGCGATTCGGATGGGCAACGTCCTCAAGGTGCCCGAGGGGCTTTCGAGCCGCGCGGCGGCGCTCACGGAGCCGCTCAGTTGCGTGGTCAATGCCCAGGAGATTGCCCGCGTGGGGCAGGGGATGAGTGTGGTCGTCGTTGGCGCCGGGCCGCTGGGCTGCATGCACGTCGAGGTCGCCCGCTCCCGCGGCGCCGCGAAGGTCATCGTCGTCCAGCGCTCCAAGGCCCGCTGCCAATTGGCCGAGAAGTTCGACGTGGACGCCGTCATCTGCTCGGAGACGGAGGACGTCGTGGCGCGGGTGAAGGCGCTCACGGAAGGCCGCGGGGCCGATCGCGTAATCGTATGCGCCCCCGACCGCGCGGCGCAGGAGCAGAGCATCCACCTCGCCGCTAAGGGGGGCGTCGTGAGCCTCTTCGCCAGCCTGCCGAAGGGGGCCTCCGAGATCACGCTCGACAGCCGCGTCGTCCACTACGGGCAGATTTCGGTCGTCGGCTGCTCCGACTCCACCGCCGCCCAGGGCAGCGAGGCCCTCCGCCTCCTCGAGAGCGGCGCCGTCTACGCCGACCGCCTCATCACCCACGAGGTGCCCCTCGACCGCATCCTCGATGGCATTGAGATCATGAAGCGCAAGGTCGGTCTGAAAGTCCTTGTGCGGGTAGGGCAAGGCTGAGGCGTGAGACGCGATAGCGAAGGTCCCAGACCTTCATCTCTGAACTATCCGCCCTCGCTCGCGACCAATTCAACAACAAAGGGCGTGTTGCCCGAATCGCGCGCGATGAGGGGCCCTCGACCGGCCCGAGGCACGAGGGTCCGGTGTCGCCGGAGGGGTCAGCGCGAGCGCCCGGAGCCTCCGGGGGTGCGGTGTCGGCCATACAGCGAGAGTGCAAGAACCAGAAATAGGCGCCAGACAGTCACCCGGACCTCGGCGGGGGCGGGAACGGCTCCCTTGGTGCGCACCAGGCCGTGGCGGAGCCAGATGCGGATGTTCTGCACCGCGGCGATGAGGTAGTCCTGGATGCGCTGGCGCCAGAGGCCCCTCCAGCGCGAGCGCTTGAAGCCGTGGTTGTTGGCCGCGTCGGCGAAGCTGCGCTCCATGAGGTGTTTGCGCCGGCGCCGGTCGCGGCGGGCTGCACGGCTGCGCGCCTCGGCTCGCGCGGCCTCGATGAGGGCGTGGTCCTCGTGACGCTTGAGGTTCCGCCCCGCAGCCGCGCCACCAGCTCCGGGGAACTCTTCACCACCGAGTCGTTCGAGGCATTCGCAGCCACAAGGCTCCCATCCAGATGCACCTTCGAGCCCTCCACCAGCCCCGCCTCAACGCACTGCTCCACCGCCCGCACGAAGAACTCACAGAACGCCTCGTGCCCCACCGCCGCCGCGCCTTCGAGAGCACACTGTGGTCCGGCACCTTCTCGTCCAGAGAGTAGCCCAGGAACCACAGCCACTCCAACCGCTCCGGCAGCGTCGCCATCAGCTCCCGCTCGCTCGGCACATCGTAGTAGAACAACAGGAACATCAGCTTCAGCAGCACCTCCGGGTCCACCGACTCATTCCCGTTGTATCCGTAGAGGTGCGCCACACGCCGCCGCACGAACCCGTAGTCCACCCCCGCGCGGATACGCCGCAGCGGATGGTTCTTCCGCACCCGCTTCTCCAGGCTCACGTCCACCACAAACAGCGGCTCTTGACCCACATGCTTCTTCATCATCGCAGCACCCACTCCTGGCCCTTGTCACCCAAACCAGCACTATACCTTCTTTAGCATGCCGCGGGGTACCTCGTCAAGACCAAAATCCTCCACTCCCCCAGAAATCCTGCGATTTGGGCAACACGCCCCAAAGATGTGACACCCAGCCCTGTTCCACGGTGTCCCTTTCGCCTGACGTATGGGATCAGTCTGCCAGGCACGATGTGGAGCACTCTATGAAGTTGCCCTGTCCACATTCCTTAGCGCGAAGTCCTTGACATAGTACATTGCCGTAAGGTACCTGGTTCCGCCGTCGTTGTGTGGAAGAAGATCCGACTGCCGACACCAATGTTATTCCATAGGTAGACAGAGAACCCGCCCCCCTCCCCATATGTGAACTCATCGAACATCGGATCCGGGTGGTAGAATCCTGCCTGTTTCTTGAACTGCTCTCTTGACAGGTACCTGTAGAGAAGGTCATTCCCTTCCTCAACCAACGCGATAGGCATCTGCTTGTCCTCTTGGCGCTAATGGTGCGCACGAGCCAATGGTCAAGAACCCAGGGCGTGGCCCTTTCGTCAGGCGCCCTTCCGGTCAAGTCACCATCGTTGAACCATCCGGCAGCCTGGATGAGCAACTCGGGCATAGAGGTCCTACGCCTCACTTCGCCTCTTCGCGGAGGCGGCGGACGACGGCTTTGTAGCGCGGCTCGTCGCGGAGGTTGTCGAGGTCGGGGTCCTTCTCCATCCAGTCCACGTCGCGGTAGCCGAAGGCTGCGGCGCGCTCGAGGGCGTCGAGGGCCTGCTGGATCTTTTTCATTCGGGAGTAGACGCAGGCGATGTTGTAGAGGACGATGGTGTTGCGCGGCTCGAGCTCCAGGGCCTTGGTGTATTGCTCGAGGGCCTTGGGGTAGTCGGACTGCTCGAGGTAGTTGTTGCCGAGTTGGACACGGACGGCGACTGTGTAGGGGTTGAGGCCATCGGTCTTGACGCCGGCCTCCAGTAGCGCGGCGAGGCCCTCGTCGCCGAGGAGGACGAGTGCGCGGGCGGCGGCCTGGCGGACGGCGCTGCTGGGGTCGGTGGCGAGGATGCGCTTGAGGGTGGGCACGGCGTCGCTGAGGCCGGCGATGGCGAGGTCGCGGCAGATCATCTCGCGGTCGCCGACAGGGCGGCTCTCGAAGGCGTCCATAAGGTGGCCGATGCGCGCGGCGAGCTTGGGGTTGATCTGCCAGCGGATGCGGCGGAGGGCGGCCTGGGCGCGCCAGCGAACCTCGGCGTCGGGGTGCTTCGCCGCCTGCTGGAGGGCGTCCACGGCGCGCTCGCCGAGTGCTACGAGGGCCTCGAGGGCCTGGTCCCGGACGGCGCAGGAGGGGTCGCCGAGGCGCTGGATCAGGGCAGCAGGGTCTTGTTCCTGGCTCTTCTCAGCAGCGGAGAGGCTTGTCAGCAGAAGGCAGAGAACGAAGAGGACGGGATAGCGGAATGCGGAATGCGGAATGCGGAATGGGGCCGAAGATGTGGGTGGCGGCGACGGGCGGCTCATCGGGGTCAGTCCCTCCCTGATTGCTGCCGGGCGCGCCACCAGGTCTGCCAGCGTGCGGGGTCGAAGCCGAGGGCCTCGCCGGTGAGCTCGCGGAGGATGTCCATTATCTCGACCGCGGTGGTCTCGTCGGCGGCGGCCAGGGCGCGGATGAGGTGGGGGAGGGCGTCGGCGCCGAGGCTGACGAGTAGCTCGCGCGCGCGGGCGACCTCGCTGGCGTCGGCGCCGGCGAGGGCGCGGACGAGTGCGTCGAGGTCGCTTGCGTCGCGCGGCTGCTGGCGCGGGCGGAGGGTTTCGCCGGGGAGCTCGATGAGCAGCCTGGCGTCGCGGGGCGCGACCGTGGCCCTGGTGGTGGTGGTGGTGGGTTTGGCGGCGTCGAGGCGCTCGAGGAGGCGGCGGGCGCGCCAGGCGACCTCTGGGTCTGGGGCCTGGGCTGCGGCATCGAGGGCGGTGCGGGCTGCCTCCCCAAGCTCGGCGAGGCGCCGCGATGCCTCCTGGCGCTCGCGCCACGATGCCTGGGCGAGTTGGGCGATGAGCTTGGCCAGTTCCTCCTTGGTTGGCGGCGCGGGGTCCTTGGGCGTGCCGACGCGGCTGAGTTCGGCGAGTCGCTCGCGCGCGGCCGCTGCCCACCGCGTGTTGGGGAATTGCTCGATGACGGCCTGGTAGAGCTGGCGAGCCGCCTGGGGAGAGTCGGCTTGCGCTCGGGCGCGGGCAGCGGAGGCGTAGAGGGTCTTGGCCGCGTCGGGGGCGATGGCGACGAGCTGGGTGTCGAGGAGCGAGAGGGCGTGGGTGGCGCGCCAGCGGACCTCGGGGTCGCGGCTTGTGGCGGCCTGGCGGAGCGGGGTGCGTGCGGCGTCGCCGGCGGCGATGAGGTCGCGCATCGCCTTCTCGCGCACCTGCCAGGTGGGTGCACCGAGGTTGGCGATCAGCGCCGCGATGTCCCCAGGCTTCAGGGCGGGGGCCTTGGCGCCCTTGGGCGCGGCCTGCTCCTGGGGCGTGTCCATCGTGACCGCGCGGGCTGCCCCTGGGAGCAGGAGGAGCGCGGCGCAGGCGCTGAGAGCGGCATAGGGCTGTCGCATGGGCACCTCGTTGTGTGGCTCCTCCTATTGTAGTGCTCCGGGGCGGGGGATGTCAAAGGAATGCTGAGCGCTCGGTTGCTGGGATTGACCCGCTTCGGGATCGGGGTATACTGCAAGGGCGTGGGAGGCCCAGAGGTGGCGAGGGATGGAGGAAACGCAGTGGGAGAGGCGGACGCTCATGTGCTCTCGCGTCTGCGGGTGATCAACGAGGTGAGTGCGGCGGCGTTGGAGCACCCGTCGCGCGAGGGGACTTGTCAGGCAGTGGCGGACGCGATCGCGCGTCATTTCTCATACTTCGAGGTCAACGTGTTTGAGGTGGTGGGCGATAAGGGGGAGCTTGTGCTTCTCGCGCAGTCGCCGAAGAGGGACTCTGCGCGGAAGGTGCCCCATCGTCAACCCATCGGTGTCGGGCTGCTGGGCGTAGCGGTTCGGGAGCGCCGCAGCGTTCTGGCCAACGACGTATCGCGCGACGGGGGCCACGTCCTGGCCTCTGACCAGGAGAAGCTATGTGGGTCCGAGCTATGTGTCCCGGTGTTGGCTGGCGATCAGGTTGTGGCGGTGATTGATGTCGAGTGTTGCCAGGCGAACGCCTTTACGGAGAGCGACCGGCTGGCCCTGGAGGCGATAGCGAGGGTGGTTGGGTTGGCGCTTCATGCGGCCGAGGTGTACGAGACGCTCGAGCGGCAGGTCGCCGAACTGCGCGACATGCAGTGCCAGCTAGTGAACAGCGAGCGGCTGGCCGACGTGGGGCGCCTCACCTCGCGTGTCGCACACGAGATCCGCAACCCGCTCTCGACCATCGGCGGCTTCGCCCACCGCATCCAGCGCCGACCAGGTCTCGACGAGCAGACCGCCCGGTACGCCGCGGTCATTGTCGAGGAGGTCCAGCGGCTTGAGCGCCTGCTGTCGGGGATCATGGACTTCGTGCGGCCTGGGCAGCCGGAGAAGCGCCCCGTGGACATCAATGGCATCCTCCGGCGCGCGGTGTTGGTGTGCGAGGGGGCGCGCGCCGGCAAGAGCATCAGGGTCGAGGAGGACCTCGCGCCCCAGCTCCCGCAGGCGATGGCCGATCCCGACCAGATCCAGCAGGTCTTCGTCAACATCATCCGAAACGCCTTCGACTCCATCAAGGACGCGGGGACGGTGACGGTGGGGACCCGCCAGGCCGGCGCGGAGATCGTGGTGAGCATCTCCGACACCGGGGAGGGGATCACGCCGGAGCTGCTCTCGCGCATCTTTGACCCCTTCTTCACAACGAAGCCAGGCGGCACTGGCCTGGGCCTGGCCGTGGCGAGCAAGATCGTCGAAGACCACGGCGGCCGCATCCTCATCGGCTCCGAGTTGGGCAGGGGCACCCACGTGAAGATACGCCTCCCCATCGGCCGCCAACCATTTGCCTGACGCGACACCGGTTTCGCTCTTCGACCCATCCTGAACCCCAACGGGGCGCAGCACCGCCGGCCACCGAGACCGGAGGCCGCCGCGGCCATTGCCGACGCCGACACTGGACAGAGGATCAGTGTGCGTGCAAGGACTTGATCCTCTGTGCCAAATATTGGCACGCTCCGTAAGCTCCCGCTCTGCTGGTGCTTATGAACTGGGCGCGTGCCCAGAGAACAGGGGATCACGGGCCTCCGCCTCACAGGTTGATCCTCTGTCAAGGGCCTCTCGCATGGCCCGAAACGCCGTGCTGAGCACGGGCGTCAGCCTCTCGGAGTGCGGCGACTCGTCGCCGCTCTTCACAGGGAGCTGCCGGAACCGGGGTCGCGTCGGCGTGTCGGCCGCGCGCCTCGCTCGCCGTACCGCGCCACAACGACGGACAGCCTCTCTGACACGCGCCCAGCTTGTTAGTCTTGTGGCTTGGAGCCCTGCAAGGGCGGCCTATCATAGCCCAGGGCGAAGCGAAGCCCTGGGTCTGGGGTTATAAGGGAATCGGCCCTGTAAGGGCGAGACAGAGGACCAAGGCGCGGGCTATTGCGCCCCTACAGGGCTGTTATCCGGGGGCCGTCTTCCCAGGGCTTCGCTTCGCTTCGCCCTGGGCTATCGTAGTTCGCCCCTTCGGGGCTGCGCAGATCGAACGATCGGAAACTGGGGTCGCGTCAGACCATCTGCCCCTTGACTGCGCCTGAGCCGCGCATACAATGGAGAGAGGGGGGACGGGTGCCGGGGCCGCCCGGCTATGTGGGGAAACGCTATGGATAAGACGCTGTCGAGCCGCGACGCAGCCTGCGCGGCGGCCTTCCTCCTCGGGTCACTGGTGGCGCTGCCCGGTCTGGCCGACACGCTGAGGGGGACCTTGCGGGCTGTGGACGCCGAGCAGTGGCGTATCGTGGTGACGGACAAGGACGGGGACGATAACCATCTGGCTGTGGCGCGGACAGCCGCGATCTCTCTCAATGGCAGGCGGGCGAGCCTGGGCGAGCTCCAGCCGGGCGACCGCGTGGTCGTGACGTTCTCCGAGGACCCCAACGGTGCCGCTACCGCCACAGCCATCGCCGCCACACGAAAGTCGGGGTAACCCCCTGCCAACGACCCTGCCCACCGAGCAGCCCGCTGGCGACTGCGACCCCGAGGAGGGGCGCCTGCGCCACCTCATGCACCGCCTGGCCGCCGAGGACCCTAGCGCGCGGTACTCGGGGAGCGCGCGCCTGCTGCTGACGCTTGGGCCGCTGGTAGTCCTCGCCCTCATCATCCTCGCCACCCACTTGCTGCGCGGCGCGCGGGCCGCCGCTTACCTCGCGGGGGTGGCCGTCGGCAGCTTCATCGGCGGCGGCAAGTTCGTTATCCTCATAGGGGCCGCGCCCGACGACCCTCTCGGGGTGTGGGCCTACGCCCACATGGTCATCTACGGCGACATTGCCGTGATGCTGATCATGATGGCCAACCTGCACCTCCTGTATCGTCTGCCTTGGGTTGGCCGCAAGCTCACCCAGGCGCACGAGGCGAGCTTCTACGTCCTCAAGGCCAATCCTTGGATGCGGCGCCTGGCATGGGTCGGCCTCGCAGTGTTTGTTGCCGCGCCGTTTCAGGGCACGGGGGCCGTGGGCGGCACCATCCTTGCCAGGATACTCGGCTTGTCCCGGCTCGCCATCCTCACGGCCATCCCTGTCGGCTCGCTGCTTGGGTGCTACCCGATCGCGCTCCTGGGCCTCTACGGCAAGGCCCGCGGCCTCAAACAGATCGCCGACCACCCCGTCGCAGCGGTGGCCTTCTTTGTCATCCTCATCCTGGTGATTTACCTGCTCGGGCGCAGATTCACGGGCGCCTCACTGCGCAAGCAGGACGCGGCGTCAGGCACGTACGATGCGGGGAAAGAGGGCTGACGCCCCTGCGTTCGGCCACAATCGGCTGCTACGCACCCCTACGCAGGTCCTTCGACAGACTCCTAGGGCTTCTTGAAGAGGCGGTCGAACTTCTCCCTGGCGGAATCGCGCCTGGCCTTGGCCCCCTCGGGCGTCCAGGATGCCGACCGGTCGGCGAACTTGAACTCCTCGCAGAAGTTCGGGTGGTCCTTGCGGCGTACGGGCTCGGTGGTGGAGAGCCGGCAGCCGCTGGCGGCCGAAGGATCGTAGAAGCGGCAGTTCAGGCACACGTAGACGTAGGCGTTGCAACCCGCGCACGTCGCGTGATAGCCCGGCCGCGCCTCGCCCGTCCACTCCTGGCCGCAGTTGTAACACCGCACCATCCTCGTGGCTCCTCGCAGCGGTCGTGAACGCCTCGGTTGCGCTTCCCCGACCATTATCGCCAGTTGGGCGTCGGATGACAAGCGTAGAAGCGGAGGACGGGCTCGATGGCTTGACAGGTTAGGGGGACTTGGCCCTGAAGTGTGGCCGGTGGGCGTTACCCCCGGACGTATTGGAACGCTCGGGAGGGAGCTGGGCTTGCCGACATGGAGCAGCGTCGGGGCGCTGGACGCGCCCCGACGCTGCTATGCCCTGGTGGGTGGGGTGGGCATCGCACCCACGACCCCAGCATTTTCAGTGCTGTGCTCTACTACTGAGCTACCCACCCATCACCTCGGACCAAAACACTATACCACGCCTGGCCACCGCTGTCAATCCCGCGGAAGTCTTTTTGGAATGAGGCCCTGTTTCTGCTATACTCTGCCCCTGCGCGAGAGGTTCTGCCGGATCTCATCAAGAGGAATGAGCTTGTGTGAGCCCCCGAACGGGGCGGTCCAGGTGTCGCCCAGAGCCCGCCTCTCGACTTGGCTTGGGGCGGGCGCCGGGCAACGACTCGCTTGCCCACTTCTTCGTGGGCTGCAAGAATGACCTCACGCATAGGCGAGCATGCTGTGTTGCGCCTGCGGAGGCCAATAAGATCGCCGGTGGCTGGATGCAAGATGTCTAAGGCAGGCTACTTCCGGCCCTGCATCGAGCGGATGGCTGGCTACACGCCTGGGGCGCAGCCGCCAGGGCCGATCTATGCGAAGCTCAATGCGAACGAGAATCCCTATCCGCCCTCGCCGAAGGTGCTCGCCGCCCTCCGCGAGGCGGCCAGCGAGAGCCTGCGGTTGTATCCCGACGCGATGGCGACGGAGCTCCGCGCCCGCATTGCCGCCTACCACGGCCTCTCGCCACAGCGCGTCCTCGTGGGCAACGGCTCGGACGATCTCCTCACGATGATCCTGCGGAGCTTCGTGGGGCCGGGGCAGCTCGTCGTCGCACCGCACCCCACCTATCCGCTCTACGAGGTGCTCGTGGAAATCCAGGAGGCGCGGATGCACTGGGTGGACTTCCCCCCCGACTTCTCGCTGCCGGAGGGGATGGTCCAGCCCGGCGCGCGGGTGACGTTTGTGTGCAATCCCAACTCGCCCTCGGGCACGTGGGTCGAGCCGTCGGCCATCGCCGACCTCGCCGCCAGGGTGGAGGGGGTGCTGGTGGTGGACGAGGCATATGTGGACTTCGCCGACGGGAACTGCCTGGGGCTGCTGGACCGCTTCCCGAACGTGATAGTGCTCAGGAGCTTCTCGAAGTCGTTCTCGCTATGCGGCGTGCGGCTCGGCTACGGTCTGGCGAGCGAGGAGATCATCCGCGGCCTGGCCAAGGTGAAGGACTCCTACAACGTCAACCGCTTCGCCCAGGTGGCCGGCCTGGCGGCGCTGGACGACGTGGCGTACATGCGGGCCAACGTGGCGCGGATTCGCTCCGGGCGCGAGCTGCTCTCCGGGGCGCTGCGGGCCTTGGGGCTCTTCGTCTACCCGTCCAGGGCCAACTTCGTGGCCGTCGTCTGTACCAGGCCGACACCGCGGGAGTTCGCCGATGCCCTCGCGCGGGAGGGCATCCTCGTCCGAACGTTCGGCGACCCGCGGCTCAGGGACTGGCTCCGCATCACCGTCGGCACGCCCGAGCAAAACGCCCGCGTGCTCGCGGGCATAGAGCGAACTCTTCGGGGGAAGAGCCAATGAGCAAGGCATCGCGCCGGACGGGACGTGAGAGCCGCAAGACGAAGGAAACCGATGTGAGCGTGGCGGTGGACCTCGACGGCGCCGGGCGGGCGACGGTGGCCACGGGCATCGGCTTCCTCGACCACATGCTCGACCTGCTGGGCAAGCACGCCGGCCTCGATCTCGAGGTGCGCGCCGCCGGCGACACCCACGTGGACGCCCACCACACCGTGGAGGACGTGGGCATCTGCCTCGGCAAGGCCCTCGCCGCTGCGCTCGGCGACAAGCGCGGCATACGCCGCTTCGGCTTCGCTTCCGTCCCGATGGACGAGGCGCTCGCCGACGTCAGCCTCGACCTCAGCGGGCGCCCGTTCCTCGTCTTCGCCGCGACGTTTCCGACCGAGAAGACCGGGGCCTTCGACGCCCAACTCGTCGAGGAGTTCCTCCGCGCCCTCGCCGTCAACGCCGCCCTCACAGTCCACGTCCGCGTGCCCTACGGCCGCGACACCCACCACATCGCCGAGGCGATCTTCAAGGCCCTCGCCCGCGCCCTGCGCGAGGCCGTCGCCCTCGACCCCCGCGTCGCCGACGTGCCCTCGACCAAGGGCGTGTTGTAAGGGGCGCGGCCCGCTGTCGAACAGGCGTCGTGACCTGCCTGGGGCCTGCAGTCGCCCGGGGGGCTATTCGGCCTTGGGCGGGAGGAGCTTGCCGAGGGCTGCCCAGGGGTCATCAGCGGCCTCGGGCTTGCAGGTGCAGGGGCCCTGGTTGAGGTCGGCGCCGCAGCGGGGGCACAGGCCGGCGCAGTCGGGCCGGCACAAGGGCTTCATCGGCAGCTCAAGCAGGATGCACTGGCGGAGCTCGTCGGTGAGGTCAATGGTCAGCTCCGTGTAGAAGTTGACGCGCTGGTCGCCCCACTCGAAGTCGCGGCGGCCCATGCGCTGGGCGTAGGCGCCGGTGTCGGGCACGTAGAGCGCCTCGAAGCGCCCCGCGAGCTCGACGGCGACGTCCTCGAGGCAGCGGCTGCACTCGGCGTGGGCCGTCGTGCGAACCGTGCCCTCCGCCAGCACGTCCTCCTGCATGCGGGTGAGGGTGACGGCGACGTGGACGGGGTCGAGGAACTGCACCCGTTCGGCCACGAGGTCGAGCTCGCGCGGAGCAAGGACGCCCTCCAGCGAAGTCGGGCGATCGCTGAGCGACGCGACGGCGATCTTCATCGGTGTTTCCCTTCATGCGGTTGGCCGCTATAATGTTCATCCTAGCAGATACGGTTGCATCCGACAAGGCGACTGGAGGCCCCGATGAACGGCTACGAGCGCGTGAAGACGGCCCTTGAGCGCAAGCGCACGCCAGACGTCGTGCCAATGATGGAGCTGGTGATTGACCCCGCGGTGATGCAGGCCATCTACCCGGGGTGCACCTACTATGAGTTCGCCGACCGCTTCGGCCTGGACGCAGTCGGGCTGAACCGCTCGACGTGGGAGAAGGAGAACGTCCATTGGGTGGACGAGGAGCGACGCCTCTTCCGCGACAAGTGGGGCGTCCTGCGCGGCTTCACCGCCGAGTCGTCCCCTTATCCCGTCGAGGCGCCCATCAAGAGCCCCGACGACCTCAAGCACTATAAGCCGCCCGACCCCAACGCGCCCGACGCGCTGGCCCACCTGCCCGAGGTCGTCGCCCGCTACAAGGGTCAGAAGGCCATCTTCTTCATGGGCCGCGACGCCTACTTCAACCCCGCTCACATCCGCGGCGTCGAGAACTTCCTGATGGACATCGTCCTCAACCCGCGCCTGGTGCATGACCTGATCGAGGTCTGCCAGAGCCACGACCTGCCGCTCATCCGCCGCGCCGCGGCCGCGGGGGCCGACATCATCATCCTCGGCGACGACTACGCGGACAAGAACTCCCCCTTCATGTCCCCAAAGCACTTCCGCGACCTCTTCCTCCCCGGCCTCAAGCGCGCCGTGGATGCGGCCCACGAGGCGGGAGCCTACGTCCTCAAGCACACCGACGGCAACATCAACCCCATCCTCGACATGATAGTGGAGACGGGGGTGGACGGTTTGCACGCCATCGAGCCGCCGGCGGGGATGAGCCTGAAGGCCATTCGCCAGCGCTACGGCAATCGGCTCTGCCTGTGCGGAAACGTGGACTGCGGCCCGCTGCTCACCTGGGGCACGCCTGCCGAGGTCAGGGCAGCCGTCCGCCAATGCTTCCGCGACGCCGCCCGCAAGGGCGCCTACGTCCTCTCCAGCTCCAACTCCATCCACTCCTCTGTCAAGCCAGAGAACTTCGTCGCCATGCGCGACGCCCGCGACGAGCTCGGCTCCTATCCCCTGACGCTCTGAGGACAGCTTGACAGGGCAGGTATGTGCTGGCATACTGAAGCAGGTGGATGTGAGGAGCGAAAGCGATGAGTAGGCTCGAGGAACTTGAGAGCGCGATTGCGGCGCTTCCGGAAGAAGAGTACGACAGGCTCAGGGAATGGTTCCTCAGCCGGGACTGGGAGCTCTGGGATCGTGAGATTGAGGAGGACTCTCAGGCCGGCAGGCTTGATTTCCTCGTCCGCGAGGCGACTGAGGCAAAGAAGGCCGGCCGGCTGAGGGACCTCTGATGCACCGAGCCACGGGGCGGTTCCGGCGTCAATACGAGGAACTGCCCGAGGACGGGCGCGCGCTGGCCGACAAGAGCTTTGGGCCTCTCAAGAACAACCCACAGCACCCATCGCTTCAACCCAAGAGAGTGGGGGTCTTCTGGTCGGCGCGCGTCGGCCTCGGCCACCGTGCGTTGGCCATTCAGGACGGTGACGACTACACGTGGGTCTGGATCGGCACCCACGACGAGTACAAGAGAATGATCAGGAGGCGTTAGCAGCGGTCCGGCATCCGTCCGACGACGTGGCAAGGAGAGCTTCATGCAACGGCGCGGCTACTGGACTTGGATCGCCTCGGCGGCGATCGCAGTCGTTGGCTGCGGTAGGCCGATGGGAGTCCCGCATGGGCCGGGGCGGGCGGTGGTGCTCGTGCGCGAGGGGAGGGCAGAGGCGGCGATCGTGGTGGCGGAGAAGCCAACGCGGGCCGCGCAGCTTGCAGCCTTTGAGCTTCAGAACCATCTGCGGAAGGTGACGGGGGCCGTGGTCCCCATTGTGAAGGATGCGCCGCCCGCCGGCGCAGCGCGCATCTGGGTCGGCGAGACGCCCCGCGCGAAGGAACTTGGCCTCTCACGCGACTCCCTCCAAACGCAGGAGTACGCCATCCGATTCCTCCCAGGCGAGATCGTCCTCGTCGGTCGCGATAAGGACGACGGCGGCGAGGTGAAGTACGATGGCGACAACCCCGCCGCCTGCGAGGGCCTGCCCAGCTTCTGGGACGAGCAAGCCACCCTCTACGCCGTCTATGACTTCCTCGAACGTTTCTGCGGCGTCCGTTGGCTCAACCCCACCGACTTCGGCACCATCTGCCCCCAGACCAGGACCCTGGCCGTGAGCGGCGCGGACCTCCGCCGCAAGCCCTTCTTCGCCTTCCGCGACGCCATCGGCGCCTTCGGCGACAACCCGGCGCTCTACGACCAGACGAGCATCTTCTGGAACCGCGGCTCCCCAGAGTACGCCGCCTACGAGGCCGCCGCCTACCCCGAGCTGCGTCGCCTGAACCCCGACCCCAACCGCTTCGCCCTCGCCCGCCGCAACGCCGCACACCTCTTCCTCCTCCGCATGCGCAACGGCGGCGAGGTCAACCGCTGCAACCACTCCCTCTACGGTTACTACCACCGCTTCTGGGAGAAGAGCAAGGACCCCGAAACCGCCAAGCTCTTCGTCGCTCGCCGACCCGAAATGTTTGCAAAGGGCTACGACCAGGAAGCCGTCCCGCCACAGATGTGCTACACCAGCCGCGCCCTCATCGAGCAGCTCGCGCAAGACGCCCGCGACTACTATGACGGGAAGGCCACGGGACGCGACCAGGGCATCTTCTGGAACCCCACGCTCCCCAACCTCTTCCCCGTCGAGCCGATGGACAACGCCTCCTTCTGCAAGTGCCCCGACTGCCAGAAGCTGCTCAACCGCGACGCCCAGCGGGGCGCCTTCTCAACCGGCGTCCACAGCGACTACTTCTTCAACTTCGTCAACCAGGTCGCCGCGGAGCTCCGCAAGACCCATCCCGACAAGACCCTCGTCACCCTCGCCTACGCCAGCCACGCCGCCCCGCCGACCAAGGTGCAACTCGACCCCCGCGTCGCCGTCCAGTTCTGCTTCGCCTGCAACCGCGCGCCCCACGACCGCGCCCAGTACGAACACGAGGTCCGCCTCCTCGAACAGTGGGCGAAGGACAAGTCCCGTCCCCTCTACCTCTGGCTCTACTACACCTTCCCCAAGGAGTTCGCCGACAACGGCAAGTACCACTGCTTCCCAGGCTTCTTCGCCCACACCATCGGTGAGCAGATGCGCCTCTTCGCCCGACTCGGCATCCGCGGCATGTTCCACTGCGGCTACGGCCAGGACGTCGAGTCCTACGTCACCTTCAAGCTCATGGACGACCCGACCCTCGACGTTGACCGCCTCCTCGACGACTACTTCGGCGGCCTCTACGGGCCGGCCGCCGAGCCGATGAAGCAGCTCTACCTCGGCATCGAGCGCGTCTTCTGCGACCCCGCCAACTACCCCAGAGAAAAGGTCAGCGGCGCCGCACTCTCCTGGGGACACCTCGGCACCGCCGAGCGCATGGCCGACTTCGCCCGCCTCCTCGAACGTGCCAAGACCCTCGCCGACACCGCCGCCGTCCGGGCGCGCATCGGCCTCTTCGAAAAGGCCGTCTGGAGCTACATGGTCGCCGGGCGCGAGCAATTCCTCAAGCGCAAGACCGCGGCCATCCCCGCCCTCAAGGCGCCCCGCGTGGCCGACGCCGGCGGCGACCCGGCCAGGCTCGACTGGGCCAGGGCCGCCCCACTCCACGACCCCCGCCTGCCGGACCACTGGTATGACCGCGGCGGCGACAGGCCCTCCGCCCGCAGGCTCTCAGGCCGCCTCGCCCACGACGGCCGCTTCTTCTACCTCGAGCTCGCCGACCCCTGCGACACCAAGAAACTCGTCACCTCTGCCGAGGTCTTCCCCTACGACGACTGGGAGGTCTTCATCGCCGCCCAGCGAGCCGTCCCCTACCGCCAGTACGCCGTCAGCCCCTCCGCCCACATCGTCGCCCTCTCCCACGGCGAGGTCAACTTCCGCATGAACGTCCCCATCAAAGACCACGGCGTCCGCGCCACCTCCGACGCCTACGCGCCAGGCCGCTGGGTCACTCGCCTCGCCATCCCCCTCTCTGGCGCGATCCCTGGGGGAGTAAGACCGGGGGGGAAACTCTACCTCAACGTCATCCGCGTCAGCGGCCCCGCCCTCACCGGCACCGGTGGCCTCGGCATTGACACCTGGGTCTCCTTCTGCACCGTCCACGAGGCCGACCGCTTGGCCGAAATCCTCCTTGAGCCGTAAGACATGGCGGGCGCTCCTTATGGCGCCCGGTCCTTGTGGTGCTCGGCACCATGCCCCATGCCCACTGTGCCCATGCTGGGCTTTAGCCTCTCGGAGTGCAGCGGGCTGTCGCCGCTCCCCACCACGAAATCAAACAAGGCATCTTCCCAATTCGTCCTCCAACCTTCGCCCCCGAGATGTTACCCTGGCCACAATTCGTGCGGCGCTACAGGGCGAGCCCGCCCAAAGCTGAGAACTCTTTCGTAGTGCTGCCTTTATATCGGCATACGGGCTAGAGCCCGCACTACGGACCACAGCTTTCAAGGTGCCTCGCACCTTGACATCATCCCATGCCCCACAAGTCTCCAGGCGCCTGGCACCATGACCCTTGACTCCGATAGCGGCAGAGACGGCGGAGGGGAAGGAGGCAAAGGGGATGTTTGACTGCGCGGCCCGGGGCACGTATAATGCCGCCGTGAAAAGGAGGATCGCGTGAGCGACGCAGAGTTCGCCCGGCTCCGGGAGCTTGCCGAAGAACACGGTCAGGGGCACATCTTCCGCTGGTGGGACGACTTGGACGCGACTTGGCGGGAGTACCTCCTCGGCCAGGTGGCGGCCCTGGACTTCGGGGAGCTGGACCAGCTCATCAGGGACCACGTGCTCAGCGGCGAGAGCCCGGAGGAGGGCGAACTTGTGCCGGCCGAGGCACTGAGCCTGCCAGAGTCGTCGGAGGGTGACGCGGTCCGCCGGCGAGCCATCGCCATCGGCGAGGACGCCGTGCGGTCGGGGCACGTGGCGGCGCTCGTCGTGGCGGGGGGGCTGGGGACGCGGCTCAAGTACGTGCCGCCCAAGGGGACGTATCCCACTGCGCCGATCACGGGCAAGAGCCTCTTTCAGCTCCATGCCGAGAAGATTCTTGCGGCCCGCCGCCGCTACGGCGTGCTCATCCCCTGGTACGTGATGACGAGCGAGGCGACTGATGCGCCGACCCGCGCCTTCTTCGCCGACCACGACTGGTTCGGCCTCGGCGCCGATTCGGTCTTCTTCTTCGAGCAGGCGCTCTCGCCCACGGTGGGCAGCCAGGGCAAGACCCTCGGCAAGCTTCTCCTGGCCGAGAAGGGGGCGCTCGCCATGAGCCCCAACGGCCACGGCGGCGTGCTCAATGCCCTGCGCGACAGCGGGGCGCTCGCCGACATGGCGCGCCGCGGCATCCGAGTCGTCTCATACTTCCAGGTAGACAACCCCCTCGTCCCGCCCGTGGACCCGCTCTTTCTCGGCCTGCACGTGGAGCGCAAGTCTGAGTTCTCGGCCAAGGCCCTGGCCAAGCGCGACTGCGAGGAGGGCCTGGGCGCCTTCTGCTACTCGCGCGGCGTCCTCAAGGTCGTGGAGTACAGCCACCTGCCGCGGCGCTACAAGTACGCTCTGAGGCCCGACGGCCGGCCCCTCTTCCTCGCCGGCAGCCCGGCCATCCATGCCTTCGACGTGGCCTTCCTCCAGAGGCTCATCGCAGACGGCGTGTCGCTGCCATACCATCGGGCCGACAAAAAGGTAAAGTGCCTCGACGACGCTGGCCAGCGCGTGGACCCGGCGACGCCCAATGGCGTCCGCTTCGAGAAGTTCATCTTTGACGCCCTCCCTTACGCCCGCAACACCCTCGTGCTGATGGCCGACCGAACCGAGGAGTTCGCTCCCATCAAGAACAAGGAGGGGGAAGACTCGCCCGCCACCGCCCGCCAGGCGCAGATCAACCTCTTCGGCCGCTGGCTCGAGGCGGCCGGCGTGGAGGTGCCCTGGGATGAGGGGAACGCGACCGTGCCCATCGAGATCAGCCCGCTCTACGCCCTCGACGCCGAGGAGCTCAAGCGCAAGCTGCCCCCCGGCATCCGCCTCAACGGGCCGCTGAACCTCCAGCCTTAGCCTGTATCTCGCCCCTGTCGCGGCACCGGGGCTGCTGGAACAAGCGGGCCGAGAAGAAGCGAGGCACCTCCCAAGGGGAAGCCGGTTTTCGCCAGCTCTTGCCGCCTCGTTGGCGGCCGCGGCAGCTCTTGCCCCGCTGAGCAAGCGCTTGGGCTGACGCGACCCCAGTGTCGGCTGCCTCCGGTGTTGCGCCCCGAAGGGGCGACCTATGTTAGCCCAGGGCAGAGCGAAGCGACGCCATGGGTGCCCGGGGCGGTGGGATTTCAGCCCTGTAAGGGCGTCCTAGGGGATGCGCCAATGGCAGTACGCCCTTTCAGGGCTGGCGCGCGGGGGCGCCAGTGTCTCAGGGCTTCGCCCTGGGCTGTCATAGTCCGCCCCCTTCGGGCTCAGGACAGGTCGAAGACCGAAACTGGTGTGGCGTCAAGCGCTTGTGCGCTTGACAGCGCTGGGCGTTTTCGGCAGACTACCTGCGTCAGCTTTCTGGAGTCCACCGCCCAAACCTCGAGGAGAAGGCACGATGAGGCTCTTTGTGGTTGCGCTTCCCGCGGTGTTGGTCGCTCTGGCCTCAGCGGGAGAGACGACGGGCGTGCAACTGAAGCAGTCCGACGAGGCCATCGAGATCACGATTGACGGCAAACCGTTCACGACCTATTGCTTCGCCAACAAGTCCTCGATGAACCAGCGCATCCTGCGACCCTACTTCTATCCGGTCTTCGGCCCCGGCCAGGTGCCCATGACCCGCAACTACCCCCTCGCCGAGGGGGACCCGAAGGAGACGAAGCCCGACCACCCCCACCACACGAGCCTCTGGGTGGCCTACGGGAGCGTGAACGGGGCGGACAACTGGGCGAACACCGCGAAGTCGGGCTGGCAGCTCCACAAGGCCTTCGAGGCGGTCGAGAGCGGGGCCGAGGGCGGCTTCTTCCGCGAGACGCTCGACTGGACCGACGCCGACAAGAAGCCCAACCTGGCCGAGGTCCGCGTCGTCCGCATCCCGCGCCCGAAGGACGACTCCTATCGCATACTCGACCTTGAGATCACGCTCCAGGCGAAGTACGGCAAGGTCGTCTTCGGCGATACCAAGGAGGGCGGCCTGTGCTCCACCAGGATGCGCACCGAGCTGCGGGCCGACAAGGAGGGGAAGAACGGGCGGCTCGTGAACTCCAACGGCGAGACGGCGGGAGCGGCCTGGGGCAAGCGGGCCCTCTGGTGCGACGCCTCGGGCGAGGTCGAGGGCAAGCGCTGCGGCTACGCCATCTTAGACCACCCCGGCAACCTGCGCCACCCCGTCTACTGGCACGCCCGCACCTATGGCCTCCTGACCACCAATCCCTTCGCCATCCAGAGCTTCGACAAGAAGAACCCAGAGAAGGGCGGCTACACGCTTGAGGCGGGCAAGGAGCTCACGCTCCGCTACCGCGTGCTCTTCCACCTGGGCGACGAGAAGGAGGGAAAGGTGGCCGAGCGCTGGGAAGAGTACGCGAAGACCAGGTAGCTTTCGGCTTTCTTGGAGCCTCCAATGGAGATTCTCGGCCTCCACTACGCGATCTGGATCGTGGTCATCCTGTACTTCATCGGCATGCTCGCGCTCGGCTGGTGGAGCAAGCGCGAGGCGAAGGGGCGCGACGGCTTCCTCATCGGCAAACGCCAGTTCGGCGTCCCGATGATGATCATGCACGCCTTCGGCGCCGGCACCCACCCGGGCGACGTCACGGGCGTGATGAGCGCCACCGTGAAGTCGGGCGCATCCGGCATCTGGGTCTCCTGGATGTGGATGTTCGGCACCCCATTCTACTGGCTCATCGCGCCGATCATCCGCCGGATGCGGTGCCTGACGCTGGCCGACTACTTCGAGGAGCGGTTCGGCAAGGCCGCGACGATTCTCTACGTCGTGATGGCCACGGTGGGGATGACCGTGGCCACGGCGAGCATGCTGCTGGCGACCGCTCGCACGGTGCAGGGGATGATGGGCAAGGCCGAGGTGAGCGAGGCGGGGCCTGCGCCCGCGGCCCAGCGGGCGGCGGCTGCGGCGGCCACGCCCGTGGTCGGCGCGCCTGAGACCAAGCCGGCGTGGGCCGCCCGCGGCCTGCCCAGGCGCGATGCCGATGCCTGGTTCTATGGCATCCTCTTCGTCACCACTGCCGTCTTTCTGGTCTACAGCTACTGGGGCGGGATCATCGCTGCGATACGGACGGATTTCGCCCAGGGCCTGATGATCATTGCCCTGTCGTTCCTGGCCATCCCCGCGGCGCTGGCCCTGCCGCAGGTGGGCGGCTGGTCGGGGACCGTCAGGACGCTCATGGAGCGAAGCCCCGACTACCTGGGCCTCTTCGACCCCAAGACCTTCTCGCTGGCGACTGTGCTGCTGCTGTGCATCAACGCGCCCATCTCGATGCTCGCCCAGCCCCACCTGATGACGGTGTGCGGCGCGGGCAAGACCGAGTGGGAGGGGCGCATGGGCTTCACCTACGGCAACGTCCTCAAGCGGGTCTGCACGATGGGCTGGTGCATCCTCGCCCTCGTCTGGCTCGCGTTCCTCTTCAAGACCGGCGAGCGGGTGCACCCCGACGCGGCGTTCGGCGACTCCGTGCGGGCGCTCCTCAGCCCGGTCCTCCAAGGGCTGATGCTCGCCTGCGTGATGGCCGCGGGGATGTCAACCGGCTCCGCCATCCAGGTCACTGTTGCCGGCCTGTTTTCGCAGAACATCTATCGCCACTACATCCGCCCGAACGCCGACGAGGACCACTACGTCCAGGTGACGAAGCTGACGGGCCTGGCCATCATCGCGGCGGCCACCGCCGTCGCCATCTACATGCGCCACAGCGTCGTCACCACCATCCTCGACTACTTCAATATCATGTCCTTCATCGGCGTTGCCTCGGCGATGGGTATCCTGTGGCGGCGCATGAACCAGGGCGGCGTCTTCACCAGCCTCATCCTCGCCGCCATTGCATTCCTGGCCACCCGCTACTTCGTCACCTGGAGCCAGGCGGAGCTGGTGGCGAGCGGCGTGCTCACGGTCGCCGCCGACGGCGCGCGCACCTGGGCGCCCGGCTGCGCGATTGGGACTCTGGTCAACTGCGGGCTGCTGACGTGGACGGCGGAGAAGCTGACGTGCAGCCGCCTGATGGTGACGGCGCTGCCGCTGGTGACGGCCATCCTTGGCGGCATCGTCGGCAGCCTGCTCACGCGGCGGCCCAGCCCCGAGGTCATCGAGAAGTTCTTCAAGAGAATCTACACGCCCATCGGCCAGGAGGCGCGGCTCGATCTGCCCTTCGACGAGGCCCTCCCGCCCAGTCGGCGGCTGCTGACCGCTGGCGGCCTCTTCCTGATGAAGCCATCGCGCCAGTCGTGGACGGGGTTCCTCCTCGTCGTCGCCATTTGTTTCGGCCTAGTGGGCCTGATGCTTGCGCTGCTCGCAATCTAGCCGCACGCTCCAAGCCTCAAGCCTCAACCCTTGCGGCTTGTAGCTTAGAGGTTGCAGCTTGTAGCTTGCGGCTTGCCGCTTGGAGCCTCCCATGTCGTTTCTCGGCCTCCACTACGCCATCTGGATCGTCCTGGCCCTCTACTTCGTCGGCATGCTCGCCCTGGGTTGGTGGAGCAAGCACGAGGCCAAGGGGCGCGAGGGCTACATGATGGGCCGCCGCCAGTTCGGCGTGCCCATGATGGTCATGCACGCCTTCGGCGCCGGCACCCATCCTGGCGACGTCGCGGGGGTGATGAGCGGCGCCGTCCGCTCCGGCCCGTCCGGCATCTGGATTTCCTGGATGTGGATGTTCGGCACCCCCTTCTACTGGCTCATCGGGGCAGTCGTGCGGCGGATGCGGTGTCTGACGCTTGCGGATTTCTTCGAGGAGCGCTTCAGCCGCCGCGCCGCGGTGCTCTACACCGCCTTCGCCACGGTGGGGATGACCGTTTGCGCCGCAAGCTGCCTCCTGGCCACCACGCGCACGGTGCAGGGGATGATGGCGAAGGTGCCGCCGAACGTCTCCCCGGCCGAGGCCGACGCCTGGTTCTTTGGCATCCTTCTGGTCACCACGGGCGTGTTCATGGCCTACAGCCACTGGGGCGGGATCATCGCCACGATTCGCACCGACTTCGTCCAGGGCATCCTGATGGTCGCCCTGTCGTTCCTGGCCATTCCCGCGGCTCTCGCCCTCAAGGAGGTCGGCGGCTGGTCGGGCGCCGTTGAGACACTTCGGGCCAAGGGCGGGAGCTATCTGAGCCTCTTCTACGAGGGGGAGTTCTCGACCCTGGCCGTCGTGCTGCTGTGCATCAACGCTCCCTTCAGCATCCTGGCCCAGCCGCACCTGATGACCATGTGCGGCGCGGGGCGCACCGAGTGGGAGGGGCGCGTGGGCTTCACCTACGGGGCCATGCTCAAGCGGGTCTGCACCATGGGCTGGTGCATCCTGGGCCTCTGCTGGGTCGCCTACCTGTTCAAGACCACGCAATTCGAGCAGCCAAGCGCAGCCGTGGCCGACGCCGCGTTTGGCGACTCCGTGCGGGCGCTCCTCCCCGTCGTGCTCCAGGGGGTGATGCTGGCGTGCGTGCTGGCGGCGGGCATGTCCACAGGCTCGGCCATCCAGGTGACGGTTGCCGCGCTCTTCGCGCAGAACGTCTACCGCCACTACATCCGCCCCGACGCCGATGAGGAGCGCGTGGTGTGGGTGACGAAACTCACGGGGCTGGTGATCATCGCGGCGGCGATGGGCGTCGCCATCCTCATGCGCCGCAGCGTCGTCAGGGCCATCCTCGAATTCTTCAACCTCACGGGCGTGGCCGGCGCGGCGGTGGGACTCGGCATCCTGTGGCGGCGGATGAACGTTGCGGGCGTCTTTGCCAGCATCGTTGCCGGCTCCATCGTCTTCGTCCTCACCCGCACCCCCATCGCCTGGGTTTCCTCTGACCCTGCCAACAGCGCGTGGGTGCAGACACTCGTGCAGGCCGGGCTGGTCAGCGCCAGGTTTACCTGGACGCATCTGGCGGTCTACGGCCTGCCGCTGTTCACCGGCCTCGTGGCTGGCATCGTCGGCAGCCTCGTCACCCGGCCCCCCGACGCCGCGGTGACCGAGAAGTTCTTCAGGAAAATCTACGTCCCCATCGGCCAGGAGGCCAAGCTCGAGCTGCCCCTCGATCAGGCGGTCCCCCCCGAGAAGCGCCTTTGCACCGCGGGCGGACTCTTCCTCGTCAAGCCCTCCACCCAATCCTGGGTCGGCTTCCTCGTTACCCTCGCCATCTGCCTTGGCCTCGTCGGCCTCATGGTGTTGCTCCTACGCGTCTGAGCGCTGTCAGGCTCTGCCTCCCGAAGGTCCCAACGCCTTATTGGCTTCTGCATAAGTAATGCAACGGGCTGTCATGCCGAGCGAAGTCGTGGCATCTGCCCTTTTGGCGCGCGAACGACAAAGATTCCTCGACTTCGCTTCGCTCCGCTCGGAATGACAATGATGCGGTGGCGTTGCATTACTTACGCAGAGGTCAATAGTCGGGGGTAATGATGGCCCGGGCCGGGCTGCGGGCGGAACTTGACACCCTCCCGAACGTATTGGAACGTTCGGGAGGGATTGATAATGCCCTCCAATCGTCGGGATTCGCCCCTTGATCTGGGGCAGCCGACCCCCTAGAATGCGGGGGCGAGCCGGGGCCGCGAACCGCCACATCCGCTCGGAGTGTTCGGCTTGAAGCTCGTCTTCGCCGGCGCGCTGGCTCTCCTCGTGCTGCTCTCGGGCGCGGCGTGGTACATTCAGCCGCGGCTGACCGAGGAGGGGAAAATCCCCCTCGTGTGGGTGAGCGACGATAACCCCGCCCGCCGCGAGCAGGTGGAGCTCTTCAACAAGCTCCACCCCCAATACCAGCTCCGCCTCGACCCCTCCAACGTCGGCATGCAGAAGGTCATCGTCCAGTGCATCGGCGGCGTCGGTCCCGACCTCTTTGACTGCTACGACGGCTTCCAGCTCTCGGCCTACGCCAAGAGCGGCATCGCAATGGACGTGACGGACGAGCTGGCGGGGGCGGGGATTGACGTGGCGAAGGACTGCTGGGCCGCCGCACACCCCAACTGCATCTACGAGGGGCGCACCTACGGCTTCCCCACAAACGCCTCGGTGAACGCCATCTGGATCAACAAGGACATCTTCGACCGCAACGGCATCCCCTATCCCAAGGGGCCGTGGACCTGGGAGCAGTTCATCCCCCTCGCCCAGAAGCTCACCGTGCGGGGCGCGGGCGGTCGCGTGGAGCACTTCGGCTTCATGATGGACTGGTGGAACTGGCGCCACTTCTGCCTCCAGTGGGGCGGCCGCGTCTACACGCCCGACGGCACCCGCTGCGTGCTGGACAGCGAGGCAAACATCGCGGCGATTCAGCTCATGCAGGACCTCATCTACAAGCACAAGGTCGCCCCCAGCCCCGTCGAGGAGGCCGCCATTGCCACCACAGGCGGCTGGGGCTCCGGCACCATCACCTTCTTCGGCGGCGGAAAGGCCGCGATGGCGCTCGGAGGGCGCTGGTGGCTCTGCACCCTCCGCAACTACGAGGGGCTGCGCCTCGGCGCCGTCGAGTGCCCCCACGGGCCGCAGCGCACCTTTCGCGGCTACGGCCGCTCGACGCTGGTCAACAAGAACAGCCCCCGCCGCGACCACGCCCTCGCCTTCCTCAAGTACCTGGCGGGCAAGGAATACAACGAGCTCATCAACCACCAGGCCGACGCCCTCGCGCCCGTCATACGCTACTGCTACACCGACCTCTACCTCCACGACCCCGAGTTCCCCGCCGAGGACTTCAACGCCGTCTGGCGCGACATCATGCAGTACGGCGTGCCAGACGAGGTCAGCCCCTTCGTCAACGGCAACGTCGCCGGGCGCATCATCTACAAGCAGCTCGACATGGTCAAGAACGGCGCCAAGTCGGCCGCCGACGCGATGCGCACCGCGGCACGCCAGATCAACGAGGAGATTGACAAGACGATTCAGCGCGACCCCTCGCTGCGCCAACGCTACGATGAGCTGACGAGCAAGTAAGGGAGTCTTCACCCCACTCCCTCTCAGGGAGAGGGTAGGGTGAGGGGGGGCGAGGTCGGGACAGTCATCCAGCCATCTCTCCCCCCTCCATGAGATGGAGCGGGGGTGGATCGTGGGCGGGGCGTCTCTGCTCCGCGAGAGGAAATGATGAAGGCCACGAGCGGCCAACAACGCGACTTCTGGCCCGCGATGGGCTTCCTCCTGCCCAATCTCCTCGGCTTCCTCGTCTTCACCGCAGGGCCGGTGCTCTTCTCCCTCGCTATCGCGTTCACCAACTGGGACCTCCAGCGCACTATGCCATTCCGCTGGATCGGGCTGCGGAACTTCACCGAGCTCTTCGCCGACCAGCAGTTCTGGCTCTACGCCCTCAACACCGTCTACCTGATGCTCGGCATGCCCGTCGCAATCGCGGGCTCGCTACTCCTGGCCATCCTGTTGAGTCAGAACCTTCGCGGCATTGTGGTCTACCGCACGCTCTTCTACCTGCCGACCTTCACGAGCGGCGTGGCGCTGATGATCCTGTGGAAGGCCCTCTACAACCCCGACTTCGGGCCGATCAACGCCATTATCAACGCGATCAGCGGGTGGCTCCACCGCAAGCTGGGCGTCGGCGTCGTCGAGGCCCCCGTCTGGCTCCTCTCCACCAAGAACCTCTTCGGCCTCGCCATGCTCCTGGCCTTCGCCGTCGGCCTCTTCGGGGCCTACAAGGTCCTCCGCCTGGCGATGGGGCGTTGGGCGCTCCTCGTCGTCGCGGCCGCCGCGGCGCTGCTGCTGTGGCACTGGCGCTGCACCGCGGGGCTGGATGTGGAACGCGTCGGCCTCTCCCGCGAGCAGTGGGGCCTGGGCGCGCGCGACGCGATCATCATCATGGGCATCTGGATCGCCATCGGCGGCTCCAACATGCTCCTCTACCTGGCGGCACTCAGCAACGTGCCCCAGGAACTCTACGAGGCCGCGCAGATTGACGGGGCGGGGCGGTGGGCGACCTTCTGCAACGTCACCTGGCCCCAACTGGCGCCCACCACCTTCTTCATCGTCGTCATGAGCTTCATCGGCGGCCTCCAGGGCGGCTTCGAGCAGGCACGCGTCATGACCTACGGCGGCCCCGCCGGCACCACCACCACCCTCGTCTACTACATCTACACCAAGGCATTCGAGGAGTTCCAGATCGGCTACGCCTCAGCCGTCTCCTGGGTCCTCTTCGTCATCATCTTCGCCGTCACGCTCCTCAACTGGAAGTTCGGGGCGAAGGAGCTGAGCTATTAGTCGGCTTCCTGTCACTGGTCACGCGTCACGCGTCAGGCATCGGGGCGAATGCTAATGGCAAATGTCGTGGACAAGCCGCTCACATTCAGGGCCTGGTGGTATCGCACCGGCCGCTTCGGGGCCAGCCACGCCGTGCTCGCGCTTCTCGCGGCCACCATGCTCGTGCCGTTCCTTTGGATGGTCCTGGCCAGCTTCAAGCCCCTCGTGGAGGTCGAGCAGCTTAACCCCTTCCCGACCCGCTGGCAGCCGCACAACTACCCCAAGGTCTTCGAGCAGATTCCCTTCGCCCGCTACTACTTCAACAGCCTCTTCGTCGCCGCATGGGTCACCTTTCTCCAGTGCCTCACCAGCTCGATGGCGGCCTACGCCTTCGCGCGCCTGCGCTGGAGGGGCCGCGACCACGTCTTCCGCCTCTACCTCGCCACCCTTATGATCCCCGGCGTCGTCACGATGATCCCCAACTACACGCTGATGGTGAAACTCGGCCTGCTCGACTCCTACGCCGGGCTGATCGTGCCCGCCGCCTTCAGCGCCTTCGGCACCTTTCTCCTTCGCCAGTTCATGCTCACCATCCCCCCCTCCCTCGACGAGGCCGCGGCCATTGACGGCGCGAGCCACTGGCAGATCTTCTGGGACGTGATTCTCCCGCTCGCGCGCCCCGGCCTCATCACCTTGGCAATCTTCACCTTCCTCGGCAACTACGGCTCCTTCTTCTGGCCGCTGATCCTCATCAAGAGCGAGCATCTTCGCACCTTGCCCATCGGCATGCTGTACTTTGACACCATGTACGGCCGTCAGACCAACCTCATCATGGCCGCGAGCGTCATGAACATCATCCCCCTCATCATCCTCTTCATCGTAAGCCAGAAGTTCATCGTCAAGGGCATCCAGCTCGGCGCGGTGAAAGGATAGGAGGAACCCTATGCCAACAGAACTGAGCCGGCGGAGGTTTCTGGCAACGGTGGCTGCATCGTATCCGTTGCTGAGGAGCGCTGAAATGAGCGCCGCGCCCGCGAAGAGGCCAAACATCATTATCATCATGGCCGACGACATGGGCTTCTCGGACATCGGTTGCTATGGCGGGGAAATCGCCACGCCGAATCTCGATAGCCTGGCGAAAGGCGGCATCCGCTTCACGCAGTTCTACAACACCCCCCGCTGCTGCCCGTCACGAGCGACGCTGCTGACCGGCCTCTACCCACACCAGGCCGGCGTCGGCCACATGGTCGGCGACTACGGGTTGCCCGGCTATCGCGGTTTCCTCAACGACCGCTGCGTGACCATCGCCGAGGCCCTCAAGCCCGCAGGCTACACCACCCTCATGGTCGGCAAGTGGCACGTCGGCGAGAGCCGCCCCCACTGGCCCGTTGACCGCGGCTTCGAGCACTACTACGGCCTCGTCAGCGGCGGCTCAAACTACTGGAAGATCGATCAAGGCCGCATCTTCGCCATTGACGGCGAGCAGACCACGCCGACCGACAAGGACTTCTACGTCACCGACGCCTTCAGCAACAAGGCCGTCGAATACCTGGACGCCTACGGTCGCGGCGACAAGCCGTTCTTCCTCTACCTCGCCTACACCGCGCCCCACTGGCCCCTCCACGCCTGGCCCGACGACATTGCGAAGTACAAGGGCAAGTACATGAAGGGCTGGGACAAGCTCCGCCAGGAGCGCCACCGCCGCCAGATAGAGATGGGCATCGTGGACCCCAGGTGGCCCCTCACGCCCCGCGACAAAGCTGCCCAAGCCTGGGACGACGTGGCCGACAAGGAGATGTGGGACCTCCGGATGGCCGTCTACGCCGCGCAGATTGACCGCATGGACCAGGGCATTGGGCGCCTCGTCGCAAAGCTCCGCCAACTCGGCAAGCTCGACAACACCCTCATCATGTTCCTCACCGACAACGGCGGCTGCGCCGAGGCCATCAACCGCGGAAAGCCAGGCGTCCCGCCAGGCCCGATCGACTCCTTCTGGAGCTACCACCTGCCCTGGGCCAACGCCAGCAACACCCCCTTCCGCCTCTACAAGCACTGGACTCACGAGGGCGGCATCGCCTCGCCCCTCGTCGTCCACTGGCCCGCCCTCATCAAGGAGGGCGGCAAGCTCACGAGCCAGGTCGGCCACACGATTGACCTCATGGCCACCTGTCTCGACGTGGCCGGCGGCGAGTACCCCAAGACCTTCAACAGCAAGGAGATTCAGCCCCTCGAAGGCAAGAGCCTCCTCCCCATCTTCGAGGGCAAGCAGCGCGAGGGCCACAGCGAGATCTTCTGGGAGCACGAGGGCAACCGCGCCGTGCGGCAGGGCAAGTGGAAACTCGTCTCCAAGCACCCTGGCGGCTGGGAACTCTACGACATGGAGGCCGACCGCACCGAACTCCACGACCTCGCCGCCGCCAACCCCGACAAGGTCAAAGAGCTCTCAGCCCTCTACGACGCCTGGGCCAGGCGCTCCAACGTCGAGTCCTGGCCCGTCCGGCGACGCACAAAGACCAGCGGGTAGCCCAGGCCCCCGCTGGCGCCGCTCATGTGGCGCTACGACCCGAGAGAGCTTCTATCCAGTCTTAATAATCTGAGGGTATGAGATCTCCAATCCTTTAGTTATCGCTAGGCCGCAGCCTTTGTCGGCGGTAGCGCAGGGAGGTGCTTGGGGGCAGTGAGCCGAACACCGCCAACGTGATAGTCCAAGGATTGGAAATCTGACGCCGAACACGTGTACGGCATCGGGGGCGAGGGCCGAGGGGGCGGCGGCGAAGAGGAGTGAGGCGACGACGACGGCCCTCGCTGTGCGGTGGCTCAAGCCAATAAGGGGGGTGGTCTGGCGAACGGGTCCCTCTCCCATAACGTGTCCGCCTAGCGGTGTCAGAGGGCGGGTGCGGGACCGACGTTTCGGCTTTTAGGCGTATGCAGCGGGCCGTGTGGTTTGTCAAGGGTTTGGTTGGGGGCGTTTTGGCGCTTGATCGGGTGCGGGCGGGGTGGTACAATCCTCGCTCGATTTGGGCCGGGCATGTGATGTGTTCTTCGATGGGGCGTCGCTGCGGTCCGGCCAGCGGCGACGCGTGGGAGCCAGGGGCTCAAGGAGGCGAGTGATGCCAGTGGTGCCTTCGGACATCGAGATTGCGCAGGCGGCGAAGCTCAAGCGAATCGAGGAGATCGCGGCTGAGGTGGGGATTGGCCGCGAGGAGTTGGAGCTTTACGGGGACTTCAAGGCGAAGGTGAAGCTGTCCATCATGGAGCGGCTGCGAGGGCGGCCGGATGGGAAGTACATTGATGTGACGGCGATCACGCCGACGCCGCTCGGGGAGGGGAAGACGGTGACGACGATCGGGTTGTCGCAGGCGCTGCACCACATTGGGAAGCGGGTGTGCACGTGCATTCGGCAGCCATCGCAGGGGCCGACGTTCGGGATCAAGGGGGGGGCGGCGGGCGGGGGTTACGCGCAGGTGGTGCCGATGGAGGACTTCAACCTGCATCTGACGGGCGACATCCACGCGGTGGGGGCGGCGCACAATCTGCTGGCGGCGGCGATTGATGCGCGGATTATGCATGAGGACTCGCTGTCGGACAAGGCGCTGGCGAAGCTCGGGCTGAAGCGGCTGGACATTGACCCGTATTCGATCACCTGGCCGCGGGTGGTGGACGTTTCGGACCGCGCGCTGCGGAGCATCGTCATTGGGTTGGGCGGGGAGGGGGACGGGCGGCCGCGGCAGACGGGCTTTGACATAACCGTGGCGTCGGAGGTCATGGCCATCCTGGCGCTGTGCTCGGACCTGCGGGACTTGCGCAAGCGCCTGGGCCGCATAGTGATAGGCACGTCGAAGAAGGGCAAGCCGATCACGGCTGAGGACCTGGGTGTGGCCGGCGCGATGACGGTCCTGATGCTCGACGCGGTGAAGCCCACCCTGATGCAGACGCTGGAGCACTCGCCGTGTTTCGTGCATGCCGGCCCCTTCGCCAATATTGCTCACGGCAACAGCTCGATCATCGCCGACCGCATCGCGCTGAAGCTGGCCGACTATGTGGTGACCGAGAGCGGGTTCGGGGCTGACTGCGGCATGGAGAAGTTTATGGACATCAAGTGCCGCGTCAGCGGCCTTGTGCCCCATGTGGTCGTCATTGTCGCATCGGTCCGCGCGCTCAAGATGCACGGCGGTGGGCCGAAGGTGGTGCCCGGCCGCCCGTTGGACCCTGCCTACACCCGAGAGAACCTGGAGCTTCTCCGCGCGGGCTGCTGCAATCTCAAGAAGCACATCGAGAACGCCCGGCTCTTTGGTGTTCGCGTCGTTGTCGCCGTCAACCGGTTCACGTCCGACACCGATCGCGAGGTCGAGGTTGTGCGGCAAGCCGCCCTCGAGGCTGGCGCCGAGGGCGCCTACCAGAGCGAGGTCTGGGCCAAGGGTGGCCCGGGCGGCGTCGAGCTTGCCGAGGCCGTTGTCGCTGCCGCCGAGAAGCCATCAAAGTTCCAGTTCCTCTATCCCGACGACTGGCCCATCAAGAAGAAGATCGAGACCATAGCCACAAAGGTCTACGGCGCAGCGCGTGTGGACTACGCGCCGCTGGCCAACGAGAAGATCGAGCTCTACACCAAGCTCGGCTACGCCAAGCTCCCGATCAACATGGCCAAGACCCATCTGTCGCTGAGCCACGACCCGACACTCAAGGGCGCCCCGACCGGCTACACACTGCCCATCCGCGACATTCGTGCCTCTGTCGGGGCAGGCTTCCTCTACCCCCTCTGCGGCGAGATGCGCACAATGCCAGGCCTGCCCGCCACCCCAGTGTTCATGAAGTACGACATCGCCGAGGACGGCCGCGTCCTTGGCCTCTCCTGACCTCGGCGTGAGCCATCGGCGGGGAGGGGCTTCTTGCAAGAAGCCCCTCCCCGCACCCCTCCCAAGAACTCTTGCGATGTGCGGGGGGGGGGGCGCGGCTCGGCGATTCGCCCCGCGAGGGGGGGGGCGGCGGACGTGGGGCAGCGGGCGCCACCACGACCCTTCCGCCCCTGGCGTGGCTCATGGACCTCGGGCCAGCCGCCCCCCGCCCCCCTCGCGGACCTCATCGCCTCGCCGCGCCACCTTGCTGCCCCCTCGCCCGCCCACGGCGCCGCTCAGCGGGCGAGCCATTCGTAGCCCACGTAGCCCAGAGCCCGCCTCGGTGGGGCTCAGGACAGGCCGAAGACCGGAACTTGACTCGCTTTAACTTGCCCACAAATTGACAGCCCGGCTGGCTTGTCGTATCATCCGGCAAGCTGTCTCGGAGGGCGCGGGCCAATGCCGCCCACATCGCCGCCGATGACCTCCGGCTCCCCGGCCCTCGGGCCGCTAGTCTCGGCCAGCCTCGGAGGCAAACAGTGAGGCCAAGCGCCAAAGGAGCACCCAGCCGTGTCGAATGAGAACCCTAGCAACCCGCTCGGGACTCAGGGCGCGCGCCCCGACCAGGTGGCCCATGAGCTCATCAGCCGCGGCGCGACGAAGGGGATGCGGGGGGACACGTCGGGTGCGATTGCGGACCTCAGTGCCGCTATCGAGCTCCCCGGCGTGACCCCCGAGCCGGTGGCCGTGGCGCTTGTCAACCGCGGGTTGGCGAAGAGTAAGCAGGGGGACGCGGCGGGTGCGATTGCGGACTACTCTGCCGCCATCGCGCTCCCCGGCGCGCCCCCTGAGCCGGTGGCCGTGGCGCTACTCAACCGTGGCGTTGCGAAGGGTAGGGAAGGGGACAAGGCGGGGGAGCTTGCCGACTTCAGTGCCGCCATCGCGCTCCCCGGCGCGCCCCGCGGCCTGGTGGCCCAGGCGCTGATGAGCCGCGGCATGGCGAAGGGTGAGCAGGGGGACGCGGCGGGGGCGATTGCCGACTACTCTGCTGCCATCGAGCTTCCCGACGCGCCGCCCGGCCTGGTTGTCCAGGCGCTCATCAACCGCGGTGCGATGAAGGGGATGCAGGGCGATACAGAGGGGGCGCATGCGGACTTCTCTGCCGCCACCGAGCTGCAAGGTGCGCCCCCCTACGTGGTAGCTGCGGCTTGCGCCAATCTTGGCATGGCTTGCCGTGCGCTGGGCCGCGCGACCGAGGCGAGGAAATGGCAAGAGCGGGCGCTCGCCATGGCCCGACACCTGCCTGCGCGCGCCGCCGAGCAGGTGCGGCAGTTGCTGGAAGAGATGGGCGGAGTGAATGAGGGCGACGCGGCCCGCGGTGGGTAGGGGCGACGCTTGGCACCCCGGCGGAGAGGACGGGACCTATGGTGCTCACAAGGCCCGTGAGGGGCGAGCGATGGGGCCGGCAGGGAGGGGTTGCGTCCGGCGGGCGAGGCGCTGCGACGGGGAATGGGCCGGCTGCCGTCGCTATACAGCCGTGAGGTGGGGCGGGGGGGCGCTTCTTGACCCATGCGTGGCCGCCGGGGGGCTACAATCCCCTCGGCCTGACCAGGAAAGGCGGAGCGAATGCTGCACAGGGTGCTAGAGGAGATTCTGGCGCACAAGCGCGCCGAGGTCGAGCGGGCGAAGTCCCGGCGGCCTCTGGCGGCGCTGGAGCGCGCGGCGGCCACGGCCCCGCCGCCGCGGGATTTGGCGGGGGCGCTCCGAGCGGCCCACGCCCGCCACGGCGTCGCCCTCATTGCCGAGGTGAAGCGCCGCTCGCCCTCGGCCGGCCTCATCCGAGCGGCGTTTAGCCCCGTCCGTATCGCCCGCACCTATGAGGCCCACGGCGCCGCGGCGGTCTCCGTGCTCACCGACGAGCGGTTCTTCGGCGGCTCGCTGGGCATCTTTCGCCGCGTGCGGCGGGCGGTCGGCGTGCCGGTGCTCCGCAAGGACTTTCTCCTGGAGCCCTACCAGCTCGTCGAGGCGCGCGCGGCGGGCGCGGACGCTGTGCTGCTGATTGCGGAGGCGTTGTCCGCGAAGGCCCTGGCTGCGATGGTGGCCGAGGCGCGGGGGCTGGGCCTCGCGTGCCTCGTCGAGTGCCACTGCGCGTCCAGCCTGAAGAAGGTGTTGGCGGCCGGCGCGGAGATCGTGGGGATCAACAACCGCGACCTGCACACGTTCAGGACCAACATCGAGGCGACGCGGCGCCTTGCCCGCCTGGTGCCCCCTGGGCGGCTCATCGTCAGCGAGAGCGGCATCGCTGCCCGCGCCGACGTCGAGCGGGTCGCCGCCTGGGGCGCGCACGCGATACTCGTGGGCGAGGCGTTGATGCGCCGCCCGCGCATCGGCGAGGCCGTGGAGGAGTTGCTGGGGCTGGCCTAGAGCCTGGCGTCGAGCCAGGTCTTGTAGTCGCCCTTGCCGCGCGCGCCGACGATCTTGTCGGCGATCACCCCGTCCTTGAAGAGGATGATGGTGGGGATGGACATGATGCCGTACTTGACGGGCGTGGCCGAATTGTCGTCAACGTTCATCTTCGCGAAGCGCACCTTGCCTGCGTATTCGGCCGCCAGCTCGGCGATGATGGGCGCGACCTTGCGGCACGGGCCGCACCACTCCGCCCAGAAGTCCACCACCGTCGGCAGCTCCGCCTTCAGCACCTGGGCCTCGAAGTCCGCATCGCTCACCACCAGCACGCCTTCCGCCATATTCCTCGCTCCTCAAGGGTCGGAACCGTGTGAGATGTCGAAACCGTCGCGCGTATTATAGCGCGGGGCGCGGCGCGAGGCAATCCGATTTCGCACTGACACGCCCCCAGTTTGTTAGTCTTGTGGCTTGGAGCCCTGCAAGGGCGCTCTATCATAGCCCAGGGCGGAGCGCAGCGAAGCCCTGGGTCTGGGGTTGTAAGTCTGGGGTTGTAAGGGAATCAGCCCTGTAAGGGCGAGATTGAGGGTTAAGGCGCGGGCTATCGCGCCCTTACTCCACCTCCCTCCCGAACGTTCCAATACGTTCGGGAGGGTAACGCCCCACCCCGCCACGGCGCCTAACCCCTACCCTCCCGAAGGTATTGGAACCTTCGTGAGGGAATGGCCCGTCTTCCCAGGGCTTCGCTTCGCCCTGGGCTAACGCAGTTCGCCCCTTCGGGGCTGCACAGACCGAACGACCGGAAACTGGGGGCGTGTCAGGATCGCGCACCCGCCGGCGGGGCGGCTTTACGAGCAGCGTCAACGGCATCGCCACTATCCAGGTCCTCCCTGCGGTCGGCGGCGGCAGCCTTCGGATGGACATCACCCTCTGCGGCCCCGGTGCCTTGGCACTACCTCCCTGCCGCTGACGCAGACAGATGCCTGCCTCACGGCACCCGGCGCCCTCCCGAAAGCTCCAATACGTTCGGGAGGGTAACACCATTGTCTGCGATACGGCGCGAAGCGGCTTACCCTCCCGAAGGTATTGGAACCTTCGGGAGGGAATCTTCTTGTCTTGCCACGCGTCACGGGTCACGCGTTGCGAATCACACTTCCCAGCCCTTGCGGTAGGTGCGCTTGACGAAGCGGTTGATCTCGGGGTGGCTGGTGCACTCCATCTTCTCGACGTCCCATTCGAGCTTGACGCCCTGGCCTGCGAACATGGCAAG
>Ga0101944_10000586_pt1 | contig 102214 bp, 79 predicted proteins | sample DewCreD2012metaG_FD_75245 | JGI IMG/M metagenome (GOLD analysis project Ga0101944, IMG submission 75245) | Hot spring sediment bacterial and archeal communities from British Columbia, Canada, to study Microbial Dark Matter (Phase II) - Dewar... ... | reverse complement strand
CCCTCCTCGCCCAAACCCTCCAAACCCTCGCCAACCCCTCCACCCCACCCCAACAACGCGCCGCCGCCCTCCAAACCTACCACCAATGGCGCACCACCGACCTCCAACGCCAACGCCTTGAGCTCGCCCGCGAACGCCTGGAAATCTCCCGCCAACGCCTCGAACTCCAGCACCAACACCTCGCCGCCCAACAACCACCCCCCACCGACACCCCCGACCCCCAAGTTCCCACCGACCCCGAAGAACTCGACAGAATCATCCTCGACCAACTCGACCAAATCCTCGGCCTCAAACCCCGAACCCCCAAACCCATTTCCCCAACTTCCCCGCCCCCGCCTCCACCTCCTCCCCACGATCCCCAAAACCCGCCCTAAACCCAAACACCTCCAAGCCCAGCCAAGCGGGGTTTAGAGGTTTGACTTGATGCGCATGTGGATTTAGAGTTTCTGAAATGTTAGCAGCCGAAACAAAGGCGGCTCAGGACCCACCGCCTGCGGCCGTCGGGGGCAACCTGTCCCACGCGTGGAAGTCCATCGTTGAACCGATGGGCCCCTTCCTGCAACAGGTGAGCAGCAGGCTGAGCGAACAAGTCCATGCCTTCGAGCCCCAGATTGCCACTTTTGCCGCGGAAGCCTTGCAAAGTCAGGGCAAACAATTGCGCCCGGTTTTGGTGGGCCTGAGCGGACGCGCGTTGGGAGAATTGACCGATGCCCACATCACCGTTGCGGTCATCATTGAAATGGTGCATCTGGCCACGCTCGTCCACGACGATGTCCTCGACGAGGCCCAGGTGCGCCGCGGTCAACCCACCTTGGCCGCTCATTGGGGCAACGATATTTCCGTGCTGGTGGGTGATTGCCTCTTTGCCCACGCCCTGAAATTGGCCGCCAGTTTTCCAACTACCGATGTCTGCCGGGCCGTCGCAGCAAGCACCAACACCGTGTGCGCAGGTGAAATTTTGCAAACCCGGCAGCGCCGCAATTTTCACTTCACCCAACAGGAGTACTTCAAAGTGGTGGGGATGAAAACCGGCGAATTATTCGCTCTTTCCTGTGACTTGGGGGCTTACTTGGGCCGGGCTACTTCCCCGCAACGAGATGCCCTCCGCGCTTACGGCATGGCACTCGGCACGGCTTACCAAGTCTATGACGACTGTGTGGACTTGTTTGCCTCAGAAGCGCAGGCCCGCAAAAGTCTGGGCACAGACCTGGCCAAAGGCAAATTGACCTTGCCGGTGCTGCTGCTGCTTGAACGCTTGGAGCCTCAAGAGCGCAAAAAGGTGCAGGAGTGGATCGAACATTGGCAGCCGGAGCGTTTGCACAAACTGCTCCATCTAATGGCCCGACACCAGGCCCTGCCCGATTCGCAAACTGCCATCCGGCAAAGACTTCAAGAGGCCAAACAACATCTGCGTCTGCTCCCGCCCTCGACCAGCCGCCAAGGGTTGGAAGGCTTGGCCGACCTGTTGGAGCAGCAGGCGGCCGCCCTGCAAAACTCCGATTAATCCCCTATGGTTATGAACGACTCCTCCACCAGTCGGGCCTCGACACCGCCGGCCGTGAGCGGTGGCAGTCCCAAGCCGGTGGACGATCAGATGTTGGTCCGGCGCGCCCAGCGCGGGGATTTGGACGCCTTCGACCAATTGATTCAACGCTATCAGGAGCGCATCTATTCGGCCATCTATCACATGACGGCCAACCACGAAGATGCCAATGACCTGGCCCAGGAAACCTTCATCAAGGCATACCGGGCACTGCCTTCCTACAAAGGGGATGCCTCCTTCTTCACCTGGCTCTACCGGATTGCCGTCAATAAAACGCTCAATTTTCTGCGCCAACGCAAAAACCGCGTTCACATGAGCCTGAATGATTTGGACGCACAAACCGAAAATGACCCTGCCTTGGTTTCCCTGATAAGCGAAAAAACTCCGCGGCGCGAAATCAACCTGGCCGAACTTCAGGAAAAATTGAACGCGGCCATGTTAAAATTGTCAGATACACATAGAATGGTCGTCACGTTGCACGACATTCAGGGATTGCCGCACGATGAAATCGCGCGGATTATGGACTGCAATGAAGGCACCGTCCGGTCGCGCTTGTATTATGCGCGACAACAACTGCAAGCCTATTTGGCCGAGTTTTTAACCTGACATGAGCACGCCTCAGTCAAACGATGAATTTGAACGGTTGCGACAACTGCTGGCCCTCAAACGGCATGAACAGCCGCCGCCAGGCTACTTTCAAAATTTCTCCCACCAAGTGATGGCCCGCATCAACGCCGTCGAAGGAGATGCCGAAAGCGCCTGGGTGCTGCGCCTGTGGAATTACTTGACCGCACGCCCGTTGTGGTCTGGCATGGCTGCAGCCGGCGCCTGCGCGCTGGTAGTCGGTGGATTGATGCTGTTTCGCACACCTGATCCCACGGTGGCCAATACCTTGATACCCAACGATGGCGCCCTTGGCGGCCGAATCTCCTCCCCTGCAGCAATGGGCAACGCCCCAGCTTTTGCCAATCAACTGGCTCAACCCAGCCACGCCGCCGGAGAAACAGTGGCAGAACCCAACAGTACCAATCCAGTCGCTGCGGCTCCAAACCATCCTTCCCTGTTCTTCACCCCCAAACTGCAAGTGGACAGGGCCAGTTTCAGCCCGGCTCAATAAGCCGGCGGCGCATCGGCTCAGCCGCAATGGGCTCACTCAAAGCATGTGGGTGAACATTGCGTCACGCAATTTAGGTTCAAACCATGTGCTCTTGGGAGGCATGATCCCGCCCTCGTCAGCCACCTGCATCATGTCCTCAACCGTCGTTGGATAAAGTGAAAACGCCGCTGCAAATTCGCCGCTGTTCACCCGTTGCTCCAATTCCTTGGTCCCACGAATGCCACCAATAAACGCAATGCGGTCGCTGGTGCGCGGATTGTCTATGCCAAACACCGGCCCCAGCACATGCCGTTGCAACAGTGCGGCGTCCAGGCTCTCCACCGCCTGCGAAGTCGTGGCCACTTCGGGCTTCCAACGAAACCGATGCCACTGACCGGCAAGGTACAAACATATCTCGTGCTTGCAGGAAGGGCTGGGGCCGGAGTCCGGAAGCAGTTCCATTACCGCTCCCAGTCTGTCCAAAAGGGCTGCAGGCGTCCAACCGTTCAAATCTTTGAGCACCCGATTATAGGGCAGTATCTGCAATTGATGATGCGGGAAAATCACTGCCAAAAACCATGCCGCCGCTCCACTGCCCCGTTTTTGATACACCCGCGCTGCTGCCGCCGTCCGGTGGTGTCCATCGGCTATATACAAGGCCGGAATCGTTTCAAACGCCCGCTGGATGAACTCAATTTCTGCCGGCTCCCTCAATGCCCAAGAAGCATGTCGCACACCGTCCGCCGCCGTAAAGTCCACTTCAGGAGCCGTTGCAATTTTTTGCTCCACAAACTCATCCAGGGCCGCATGGGACCTATACACCAAAAAGGCAGGGCCGGTTTGCGAGCCCACCACCTCAATGTGCCGCATCCTGTCATCTTCCTTGTCCGGGCGTGTCAACTCGTGTTTTTTAATTTTTCCCTGCAAGTAGGCTTCACAACTGGCCACCGCCACCAATCCCGTTTGCACATGGCACCCCATCCGCTGCTGATATAGATAAAAGGCTGGCGCAGAATCTTGTACCAGGGCGCCTTCACACAGCAAACGTTGAAAATGCTGCCGGCCCCGCTCATAAACTTCCGGCGCGTAAGGATCCTGCGCCGGAGGAAATTCGATTTCCGGCTTGCTCACCCTCAGAAAACTCAATGGATTCCCCTCAGCCATCGCCCGAGCTTCTTCCGTGGACAACACGTCATACGGCGGCGCGCAAATTCGCGCCGCCAGCTCCGCACGAGGCCGTACCGCAGCAAATGGTTGAATCAATTCCATAGAATCGTTCAGGCGCCCGAAACATTAGCCTCCCCTGTCCAAAGTGCACGTGGAAATTTTTTTAAACATTCCCACATCTCTAAGCCTTGCCGGCTTCCTGCTTGGCCGCAAACGGCCGAGGATAAGGAAAGGTTTGAGTTGGAGGAAGTTTTGTGCCATGCTTGGCCACCATGATGGCAATGAAAAATACACCTTCAAGGTGGGTCGTATTCCTTTGGAAGCTTTCATTAATGGTTTGTGTCGCTGCTCCGGCGCATGATCTTTTTCAGCAACGGTTGGTTTTGCCTTCCACCAACCGTTTGGTGGTGACCACGGACAACGTCGGCGCTACCACGGAAACAGGAGAGCCTCTCATTTTCCCCGAAGCCGATGGTGCAACCATCTGGTTTGAGTGGCGCCCACCGACCAACGGCAACTACCTCATCACCACATACGGCAGCTCCTTTGATACCGTCCTGGGTGTCTTCACCGGAAACACCGTAAGCACCTTGACACCTGTGGCGGTGGACAATGATGGGGTTAACCCTTGGGGTCCCCCCGGCGGAGACTTGATCGCCCTGACCAACGCCAGCTCCTCAGTCATCTACAAAATCGCCGTGGACTCATTTATCGGAGGTGACCAAGGGGTCGTGCAACTGTCCATCCTTCCCAACAACGACACTTTCACCGATCGGCGTCGCATCACCGGCGCGTATGTGGAAGACATTTCCTACAACGGCAAGGCTGGCAAAGAACCTTACGAACACACTCATTCCACCGGTTCAATCAACCGCAGCACCAACGCCCCCGGCAAATCCCTGTGGTGGGAATGGACGGCTCCCGCGCCGGGAACCTACCTGGTGAGCACCTTTCCAAGCTCCTGCCATACCGTGCTCTCCGTCTATCGTGCCAGCGGTCCCTTGCTAACTAATCTCGTCAAGGTAGTCTCGGACACAGAGGTATGGTGGGGGGGTGACATTTCCATTGACCGCTTTGGCAATCTTGTGGCTGTCACGGTCACAACCACCAGCGATGTCTATCGCATTGCAGTGGATGGTGCACAATGGGTGGATCAAGGCGTTACAAACACACAAAGCGGTCAAATCACACTCCGCATCCAGCCGCACAATGACAACCTCGCTCAAGCCCTCCCATTGTCAGGTGCAGTCGTTACCGCCACGGGCATGAACGGTTTGGCCACCGAGGAAGAGGGTGAAGTCAACAAAACGAACGCTACGCAGGATGACCCCTTTAATACCCGTTACTTTCCCAAACGTTCGGTCTGGTGGAAATGGACTCCGCCCGCCAATGGTAATTACTTGGTGACCACCTACGGCAGCTACTTCAATACCTTCTTGGGCGTTCTCACCAACGCCCAAAATCCGCCGGTTATCTCCGGTTTGGGTTGGGCCGTGGGGCCCGATACCAGCGACGACAACGGCGCCTCGGCTTTCGACACCACAAGCCTTGTCCCACTGGCCAATGCCAGAACAAATCAAGTGTACTATATCATGGTGGATGGCGCTTATGATGTAAACGCCGAGAATTACGGCTTTATCAAATTGGGAATTGTACCTGACAACAACATGGTGGCCAATCGTGTCATGCTCACCGGCAACGACGCCACCAGTTACAGCTACAACGGGCGTGCCAACGCCGAAAATCGCGAGCCCCTGCCCCCCAACGCCGAACGCGATTTGCGCACCCTCTGGTGGGGTTGGGTGGCTCCCTCCAATGGTTTGGTGACCATTGACACAGCCGGCAGCAGTTTTGTCACACTGCTGGGCGTCTGGACCGGCAACAGCCCCGATTTCACCGATTATCAACTGGTCGCATGGAATGTTTATGGCACCAATGATTTCCGCAGCCGCGTCAGTTTCCCCACCGTGCCCGGACGCGAATATAAAATTCAAGTCACCGGCATCGCCGCCTCCGAATATGGGGAAGCAGTGGTAAACATTCACTTTGATCCCATGCCCGCCCTGGCCAACGACAATTGGGCCAATGCCGCGTTGCTCAGCGGTTCCTCAGCCACCGTCACAGCCACAAACTCGATTGCCACGAGGGAAACAGGCGAACCCAATCATGCGGGTGTGGCCGGTGGCCGTTCCCTATGGTGGCGCTGGACCGCTCCGGGCAATGGCGTCACCACCATCAATACTTACGACAGCATTTCCTGGCATCCGGATAATTTTGGCGCGCCCTTGGACACAGTCCTTGCCGTTTACACCGGCTCCTCTTTGACAGCACTGAGCCAGGTGGCCACCAACAACGATGATGCCTTCTTTGCCCCTAATAGTTCCGTTACCTTCACTGCTGTAGTCGGACGCACCTACTACATCGCCGTGGATACCGGACTCGTTGGTGACCCACCCTCTCAGGATTACGGCCTCATCAACCTGTCTCTGGAGCAGCTCACCGCCCCGCCGAATGACATGTTTTCCAATCGGATTGCCATTGCCGGATTCCCGGCAACTGTCACCGGCACCACCCTCAATGCCACCCGTGAGACCGGGGAGTATTCCAACCCCTCCATCGTGGGCGGGGGGAGCATTTGGTGGACATGGACCGCGCCCTTCACCGGCCGCGCCATTTTCACCACCGAAGGCAGCAGCATTGATACGGTGTTGGCTGTCTTCCGCGGCGTCAATTTCAGTGTCGCCAATTTGTTGGGACAAAACGACTTTGCCAAAGAAGGGGCCCGTTACAGCCGCTTGATTCTGAACGTAACCTCCAACAACACCTACAACATTTCCGTCGAAGGACAGTTTGGAGCACAAGGCGACGTGGTGTTAAAAATCCTTTCCACCAACCAAGTCCTCAGCGGCGCCACCTTGCTGACCAATGGCCAGTTGCGCCTGACCTTCCCCGCCTTTCCGGCATATAATTACGAAATCCTTTATGCGGATGATGTGACCGGCCCCTGGCAAAGTTTGGACCTTGTCACGGCCACCAACAACCCCATGCACTACATCACGCCGGATCCACGCCAAACTCCGCGCCGGTTCTATCGCGTGGGCGAAGTGGATTAGTCCGTCCTTAAATTAAAAATCGAAAAGCGCTGTCGGCTGCGGCTGACTTTTATTGCGGATTCAAGGCGGCCTCCAGACTGAATCGTACAAACATCGCGGGATCGCCAACACGCAATTCGTCCTGCTTTGCCTGCTCGTAAACCTTATTCATAACCGGCCACACGGGACGAGCACGACGCCCCAATAATTGAAGTGCACGCGCTGCGTGCAGGGCGACATCGTAACGCGGCGAGCCAAGTTCATTGGCCAAAACTTGCAAAGACTCGCGAGTGTCCCCATGTTCGGCCAAAGCAGCAGCGGCCTCGATGCGCACCACGGCAGAGGTATCCTTTAGAGCCTGCCGCAGGGCAGTCCGGACCTCCCGGTTTTTCCTCTCCAATGCATGCAAGCCCACAGCCGCCCAATAGCGCACTCCGTCATCCGCATCGCCGAGGAGTTTAATTTGTTCTGAAACCGCTCCAGATTGGCCCACCAATTCTGCAGCCGCCAGTAATCGGCTCAGCGGGTAACGCGTTTCATCCTGGGCCAGCTCCAAAGGGGTGCCATGAGTGCCAATACGATCCCACATTTGTGGCTCAGTTAAAAACCCAGCATCCCGGCTGGTGATTATCCAGTCTTTCAACACTTTCCGCAGCCGCTCCAAATCCGCCTGATAAGCCGGCTTCGCTGCAAGATTGTTCAATTGATGAGGATCAGCCTCCGTATCGTATAACTCCTCCAAGGGTTTGCGGGCCGAGGCATACGTGAGGGGGCCAGGCCCCAATTTCTTTTTTTGTGCCAGTCCATAAAACTCGCGCCTGAACTCTGAAGCATCAGAGTAATTTTCCGGAGGCATCCAGGAGTGGTGCGGCATGAAATTTCGGATGTAAAGAAACCGCTTGTCCCGCACAGAACGGGAAAGGTCAAACACTTCATCCACACGATCCCGCGCCCCGAAAACGTAATCTCGTCCAGGACCAGCATGCGCCCCCAAAAAGGCCGTCCCTTGATAATGCGGTGGAGGTTTAATGCCGCAAAGGCTCAGAACAGTAGGGGCGAAATCCACAAAACTCACCAACCGGTCTGTAACGCCACCGGGGTTCGCAGGGGCTAAGTGACGATATTTTTCCGGAAAGCGAATCAGCAACGGGACGCGCAGGCCGGTGTCCCACAAACACCGCTTGCCGCGGGGCATTCCCATTCCATTGTCGCCGTAAAAAAACACGATGGTATCCCCGGCAAGTCCGTCTTCCTCCAATTCCCGTAAGATGGCGCCAACTTCCTTGTCCATGACAGTGATGCAATCATGATAACGCGCCCAGGCCCGTCGTGCATTCGGGGTGTCAGGGTAATAGGGCGGCAAGTTGGCATGGGCCGGATCATGTCGTTCCTGTGGGAGCAGCTGCGAAGCTACTTCTTTTTCAAACTGCTCTGCCGGCCAGACACTGCTGCGTGATTGGTGAGTGGTCATCAGGTTCACCACCGCAAAAAAGGGCTGGCCAGGACGGCGCTTGCGCCAATGGGCGGACGTTGAACATTCATCCCAGCAATCACGGATGAATGCCGCTTCATCACGCAGGTTGTAATCCGTCTTGACGTTGTTGGCGGTGTAATAGCCTGCCTCCCGCAGCAAAGCAGGAAATCCCCGAACGTAGGGAGGCACGGGAAATTGGGAACGCAGGCGCTGGGTTCCCAATGATGTGGCATACATGCCGGTGATAAGGCACGAGCGTGCCGGTGAACATACCGAGGCAGTGGCAAACGCATGGGTATAACGGACACCAACGTGTGCGAAGGCGTCGAGGTTGGGTGTGCGAGCGTAGGTGTCGCCGAAGCAACCAAGATGAGGGCTGAGGTCTTCGGCGGTTATCCAAAGAATGTTTGGACAATTGGTGAGTCCACCGAAGAGAGTTGACGCCAAAAAGGCGAAAAAGACCGTGATGCCGAAAAGACCCCGACGTGTGCAAAGGCTGTTTATTCTCATGGTAAATGCATCAACATGCCCAACAAGCAACCATCTTCTGCTTGTGCCAACGCCATACCAATTACGAAACCGTCTCGTCGCCCTACGACAAGCAGGTTTCCAAGCCGACCCCCATGCTTAACGTCACATTGGCATGTTCTTAATCCAAAAATTCCATGGCCACCGCTGCAAATGCTCTTTTGCCGTTGGCCGAGATTAGCTCGATGCCGCCATCTACACGCTCAATGGATTTGACATGATTGAAACCCTTGGGAATAAGAACCACCCCCATGATGTATGGAATAATCAGGGGCATTTTTGGACAAAGTTTTTCCACCGTTGCGTGGCCGGCCCGGTTCAATGGATTGTGAGCAGCGGACTCGGCCAAGCCCAGATGGAAATATGAGGTTACGTCTTCGATGCCCATGACGTTCACATGACGTCCATTCCAGGGGGGATAGTGGCGTCCGCCATTGCTTATCCAAAAGATAGTTTGACGTAAAACACGGGGGTCCTTCAAAGCAAACCAGGCATACCTTTCTTCCGGGAAAACCACCGCCGTCCACGCAAACGGCAGTTTGGGATCGCTCACCATCATCACCAGGTCCTCAAACCCGCGCCGCGCCGGATAACGGCTGAGGTCGGCCATGGTGCCGTCCAATCGTGGCACACGGGAAAGGTCGGTGAACTTGGCCCCGGGTTTCAGGCACTGATACCCTCCTTGAGCGGGATTTTCAAAGGGCTCCGGAAATACCTGCCCCCACACAAAGGGACTGGTGGAAATCAAGCCGCTCCCCTCGGCAGCGGGAAAACGCAGCATGGCATGATGTCCAAAGCTCATCGGGCCTGAGTAACCTGTAAGCACATGCCGGCAATAAATTGCGGTGTGGTCCTCCCGCAGAAAAATCACCTTGTCCACCAAACCAGGACGCGTCTTGGTATGAAGCTGTAAATGCAGGCAATGCGTACCTCCTTCATTGAGCAAGGCAGAGCATTTCCAACGCGCATTGGCTGTCTCGCCATGAACCGTATGCTGTTCTCCCTGCCATGGTTTGGCATTGGCGCCAAAGGGCATGCAAAAAAAGTCTCCCCGCAAAGCACGTAAAATCGGCGGCAACTTTTGCCAACCCTTTTCTTCCGCCCACGGGGCTACATGGTAGGGCTGAACTTTTCTCTGAAGCAGACGGAATGTGACCGGTCCCAAATGCCCGCCCGTTTGAGTGACATACAACTCAACCAGATTGGATGCCATGCGCCATGACGGCTGGCCCAGAACAGTCCGCAAGGTGGATTTTTTCACGGGGTCAGTTTAGAACTGTTCTTTGATTGTTGGCAAACCTTAAGGGGGCGGTTTGCAAGGCGGAAAAAAGAGGAAATAAAAGCTGTATGGCCCTTGGGTAAGCCGCCAGCGACAAGCCTCCAAGCGACTCAATCGCGGCTTGCAGTGGGCTGTTGTGGTCCTTAAGTTGGAGTCCATGCAAGCCATCCTCAAGTCCACGGTCCGGCGCGGTCTCAAAGCTCGCTGGCTGACGGTGAGCATCACCGTCGTTGGGTTAGCGTGTTCCCTCATGAGTGCTACATCTTCGACAAATGTTTGGTATCCCACCAATCGTCCGCCGCTGCAGCCCGCGAAATTCGCCGCCCTGCCGGTGGGTTCGATCCGGCCCAACGGCTGGTTGCTGCGGCAACTTACTTTGCAGGCGAAAGGGCTGACAGGACACTTGGATGAATTTTGGCCTTCGTTGCGCGATTCAGCATGGAAAGGCGGCTCCGGGGATGCGTGGGAGCGCGGCCCCTACTACCTCGATGGGCTGGTACCGCTGGCCTGGCAATTGGATGATCCGCAGCTCAAAGCCATCGCACAAAAGTACCTGGATTGCATACTCGCCAGCAGCCAAAGCAACGGATGGTTTGGGCCGGAAAAAAACAAGGACCGCTGGCCTTTGGCCGTCGCTGCCAAGGTCTTGATGCAATACCATGAAGCCACCGGCGACCCACGTGCGATGGAGGTCCTTGCCAATTACTTGCGCTATTTGCGGGATAATCCGCCTGACTGGCCTGACCGTGAATGGCGCGGAGTGCGGGCCATGGAACATGCGGTGTTGGCGTTGTGGTATTACAACCGCACCGGCGATGCAGACGCCTTGCGCGTTCTGGAGTCCATCCATCGCAATAGTTTTGATTGGATTGGGTACTTCATTGAATTCCCTTTCCGTGAAGCCCGTCCGCGCTCCAAGTATCCGCTGCGCCATGACACGCATGTGGTGAATCTTGCCATGGCCATCAAGTATCCGGGTCTTTGGTTGCAACATTCGGGAGAAGCGCGTGCACATCATGCGGTGTATGCCGCGATGAAAAATTTGGATCAATATCATGGTCAGGTCGGCGGCCGATTTGGTGGGGACGAACATCTTGCAGGCAAACACCCTTCTCAAGGCACCGAGCTCTGCGCCATTGTCGAGTACATGTTTTCCCTTGAGAAACTTGTCGAACATCTGGGTGACCCTGCGCTGGCGGATCGTTTGGAAATGCTGGCCTACAACTGCCTGCCGGGCACCTGCACGCCGGATTTTTGGGCCCACCAATATGATCAACAAGCCAATCAAGTGCTTGTGTCCCGCGCCAAACGCCGGTGGACTTCCAACGGGGACGATTCGAATCTCTATGGTTTGGAACCCAACTTCGGCTGTTGCACCGCCAACATGCATCAGGGCTGGCCGAAATTACTTGCGCATCTTTGGATGGCCACCCCTGACCACGGGCTGGCGGCCATTGCTTACGGCCCTTGCCGGGTTCAGGCACGCGTGGCCGATGGTGCCAACGCCACACTTCACGTTGTGACCGATTATCCTTTTGATGAACTCGTCAAAGTCACCATACGTTTGGACCGCCCCGCTGCCTTTCCCCTTCTCTTCCGTATTCCGGCATGGGCCGGCGGTGCCACTCTCAAAGTCGGCAGCCGCACCCTTCCGGCCACCGCCGGCAATTTTGTGCGCCTCGAGCGGAATTGGAAGGATGGGGACACCATTCAACTGCGTCTGCCGATGCCCTTGCGCGTGGAGCGCCGATATAACAACAGCGCCTCCGTGCTGCGCGGACCCTTGTACTTTTCTCTGCGCATTGGAGAGGAGTTTAAAGAATTGAAACGCCACCACCCCGCCTTGCCGGTGGTGGATTGGGAAGTGCATCCCACCACGCCTTGGAATTATGCTTTGTTGCTCGATGAAAAAAATCCCGCCAAGAGCTTCAAGCTGCGGCGCAAACCCGTAGGCCCCATGCCGTTTGATCAATTGGGAGCGCCAGTGGTTTTAACAGGTAAAGGCCGCCGTGTGCCGGAATGGGTGATGGAGATGAACAGCGCCGGAGACCCGCCGACAAGCCCGGTGGTGGCCGTCACACCTCTGGAAACAATCGAGTTAATCCCTTACGGCTGCACACGGCTGCGCGTTACCGAATTTCCGGTGCTCGCCAAATAAAAATCGCAGCCTGATGCCGGACGTTAGGGAGAAGGCCAGCGTGTGCCGTCGGTGAATTGAGTTTCGCGCAACTCTAGGATGGCTTTGCGGGCATCCGCAGGTATTACCAAGGGCTTGAATTCCAATTCCGCGCGGCTGTTTTTATCCACCAACGGCGACTCGCCGGCCACCAGAAAGGATTCCTTCTCACCCAAGGGATTGGAGCCGGCATCCAGAAAATACATTTTCACAGTTATTTTGCGCAGCGGTTTGTTGGCGTGGTTGATGGCGGAAACCTTCACGCCCTTCTCGGAACCAGAGCCGGTGAACTCCACAAAATCCAACTGCACCGGACGGCGACGGTTTCCAAAATCCAGAGGCACCACAGGCTCTGGCGCGGGCGGTGGCTTGGGGGTCTCGACTGTTGTGGGGGCAGCAGGGCGTGCAGGAGGGGGGGCCGCTGGGCGCGGACTGCTGGACTTGCCCTGACTGGAATTCGCGGACTTGGCTTGGGCAGCCATGCCTGCCAACTGGGCAAGGAACACTTGCACCTTTTGGGGTTCTGCGTCGAATACTGGCGTCAAACCTTGCTCCAAGTTCAATGTTACCCCGCGCTCTTTTTCATTTAACATCAAACACAAAGCCGAAATGCGCCATTGTCCATCCTCCTTTTTTAGGCTGTATTCCGTGAATAAGTGAGCTTTGCCGAGTGTTTCCACTGTCTGGCATCGGGCTGTGTCCTGCTCCACCTGGGGGTCTTTCACCTCGGTTTTTGTCTGGATTTTGCCCATGCCGACGTTGATGCGGTTGTCTGGCTTGAAATTTTTTTGCGCAGCGCGGGTGAGCAATTTGCGAGCGCCCTCGATATCCTGATTTTTATTGGCGTCCACCCATTGTTGAACCACCTTGCGAACGGCAGCGGCATCATCCGTGCCTTCGGCGGCGTGAGAGGAAAGGAAAAATCCTCCCCCGACCATAAGAGCCGCCCCCACCATGAACAATAGCCAGGAGAAGCATGCGATGCCGTGGCGCCTCGAGGGTTGTACGGTTTCGATCATAATTATGGATTTGTAAGTTAATTTACCCTGTCCGGCGTGGAAGGAAAACAGAAAAAGCCTGCCACTTCCGCATTTTTGTGCCAATTTGATGGCATGGTACGAGTGCTTTTGGGATTGTGTTTGTGGGGAATACTGGCGTGGCCTGTGGCGGCTGCCACGCGCACCAAAGTCGCGCTGTGGCTGGATTCGGAGGCGGTCCGCCCTGGGGATGTTGTTTGGGCGGGCGTGCAATTGCGTATGTCTGGCAAGTTGCACACCTACTGGCAGTATGGTGGAGATGCCGGTGGTCCCACGCGTATTCAATGGCAGTTGCCGACCCATGTTTCAGCGGGGGAGATTCAGTGGCCCGTCCCTGAGAAACTCGAAGAAAGTGGGCTGTACACGTATGTATATTATGAGGAGGCCGTCCTCCTCATTCCCTTGAAGATTGCCTCTAATGCTCCGGCGGGCCCTGTGGACATTCGTGCGAAGGTCGCATGGCTTGAGTGCGAAACGACGTGTTTGCCTGGCGAAGCTGAGGTGTCGGCAAAATTAACCATTGGGCCGGAACAGCGTCCATCGCCTCGGGCGGAGGCTCTGGCAGAAGCACGCAAACGCCTGCCCCAAACGGGTGCAAAAGTCACTGCACGCTGGACGTTGCCGAAAGAGGATACGCGTTTTTTGGAAGTGGAGTGGGAGACTGGTCCCGGTGCTCAGGAGCCTGATTTTTTTCCTCTGCCGGATGATACGTTCACCGTGGCAGGTGACACCAGCGTCAAGGAATTGTCTCCGGGCCGGTGGCTTCTGCGCAAGGAAGTCAAGCGCCACGGTGCTCAATGGCCGACACGCATTCCAGGTGTGCTCGTCGCACGAATGGGTGATGAACAGCGCGGTTTTTCAATCACCTTGATGCCGGGTGGCGAAGCGCAAGCTGCCAGCGGCACTTCAGCCACTCCGCCGGTTAAAACGGGTTTGTGGGCCTATATTATTCAGTTGCTCGGAGCTTTCGTTGGCGGATTCATTCTGAATTTCATGCCCTGTGTGCTTCCGGTCATTTCGCTGAAAATTCTTGGATTCGTAAATCAAGGTCATTCGGAGCCGCGCATTGTTCGGCGTTTGGGGCTGATTTATGGAGCAGGCGTGCTGGCCTCGTTTTTGGCGTTGGCGCTGGTGGTGCTGTTGGCGAGGCTGGCCGGGCAAAGTGTGAGTTGGGGCATTCAGTTGCAAAACCCGGTATTCGTCATGGTCTTGGCCGCGGTGATGACGTTGGTGGGACTGAATTTGTTTGGAGTTTTTGAAGTCATGCCGGGTAGCGGGGTTTTGGGGGCCGCCTCGGCTTTGGCGGCGAAAGAGGGGGCCGCAGGTGCATTTTTCAACGGCGTGCTGGCAACTTTTCTGGCTACGGCATGCACGGCGCCGATGTTGGGAGCAGCGGTGGGATTTGCCTTTGCCCAGCCGTGGCCGGCTCTCATCATTCCCTTCTTCTTGGTGATAGGTCTGGGAATGGCATTGCCTTACGTCGTTTTGGCCTGCAATCCGGCTTGGCTTAAGTGGGTGCCCAAACCGGGAGCTTGGATGGAAAGGTTCAAACAATTCATGGGTTTCCCAATGCTGGCCACTGCCATCTGGCTGCTCAGTCTGGCGATTGAAGCCTTGGGCGCAGATAAAGGCGTGTGGCTGGGACTGGTGCTGCTTTTGATTGGCATGGCGGCGTGGGTTTATGGTGTATGGGTCCAGGGCCGGGGCCGTAAAAGGGCTTGGTTGGTCATACTTGTGTTGGTTGCGTTCTGCGCCTACTTCCTTGAAAACATGGCGCGCTGGCGGCATCCGCCGGAATCCTCAGCCGGTCAGGATGAAATCATCCGCCTGCATCCCAATGGAATTGAATGGCGGCGATGGAGTCCCGAGGCCGTGGCTGCGGCGCGAGCGCAAGGCCGGCCGGTGTTGGTGGACTTTACAGCTTCATGGTGCCTGACCTGTCAGGTGAACGCCAAGACCAGCCTGGAAATTCCGGAGGTCCGCGAGAAATTAAAAGCCATTAATGCGGTGGCTCTGTTGGAAAACAGTTACCGGAAAAACAAGACTGTGATGGATGAATTGGCGCGTCATGGGCGCGCAGGGGTCCCCTTGGTGCTCGTCTATCCCAAAGATGCCAGCAAGCCGCCTATCGTCCTGCCCGAATTATTGACGCCCAAGATGGTGCTCAACGCATTGGAAGAAGCAGCACGTTAAAATGCCGTGGGGGCTGGCTCAATTTAAGGTGACTCCGCGGCGAATATAGGTGGGCACGTCCAAATCTTCACCGTCGCGGATGGTGGGATCGCTTTTGTCAAAGCGTCCTTTGGACACAACTTCCAGCGGCAACATTCCCTGCTCGGCTCCGGTTCGTTTACCCCGGGAACGGACGCCCTGTTTTCGATAAAGTTGGCGTGCCTTTTCCGGCGGGACTGCAGGAGGTGGAGGGACGATGCGCGAAGGGAGGCGTTGAGTGGCCGGAGGTAAAAAGCTTTGCGTCTCCAAATCGGAAACAGGAGCGGGCTCGCTGCGCCCGCTGGATTCCGGAGTCTGCTCCTCAGGCAGCAGCACTTCCAAGTCGCGCCCTCCGGCGTTGGAAAGCATTAACGTGACCAACAAACGTCCTTGAAGGGAGGAATCACAAGCCACCCCAAAAACCAAGTTGGCCTGCGGCGCTTGCTGCCGGATTTGGGCGCTGAGCCATTCTATTTCCGCAGGGAGCAAATCTTCACCGCCCGCGATACCGGCTACGATAAATGCGGTTTTTTTCCAGAACTCAGACTCGCCAAGGCCCATGTTTTGGGTGAGTTGCGCCCAAACTTCGAAGGTGCGATTGTTTCCGACGGCTTCAGCGGAGGCCAGTTGACATTCCACACCGCGGCCCGAAGTGGCAGCGCGCAGGGCACCCAAGTCCAAATGCATCAGCCCCGGCAACGCCAGCATGCGCCACCATGCGGTGACCACCTCCACCAAACGTTCATTCGCCGCAGAAAAGAGTTGAGGCACCGTCATCCCAGGGTCGCTTTTGTCCAACAAATCTTGATTGCTCAACGGAATGATGACATCGGCCTCTTCCCGCAGGCGGTTCAAGGCCAGCAGCGCCTGACGGCGCCGGCGCGAACCTTCCAATTCCAAAGGCATGGAAACGATGGCGACAACCACAGCTCCTGCTGATTTGGCAATCCGGGCCACCACGGGAGCGGCTCCGCTGCCGGTGCCTCCACCTAAACCGGCCAACAGCAAAACCATGTCAGACCCGCTCACCAGTGCGGGCAATTCAGCTTCGCTGGCTTCGGCGGCAGCGCGGCCTTGCTTGGGGTCCCCACCGGCACTGAGACCACCCAAGACAGAGCGCCCCAGCAGCAAAGTTTCGACGCCGGAGCGCATTTGGAGCGTCCGCCAACTTGTGTCCAAGGCTACACAGCGAAGACCGGGCCATGGCACGCGGGCCAGAAGGCTGACAAGATTTCCACCGGCGCCCCCCACTCCAATGACGGCCAATTGTGTTGCAGGCGGTGTGCCCGGCCGCTGCTGCTCTGATGGATTTGGTTCGTTCATGGCGTGCTCAGTGTGGAATCAATCCGCTCAAAGTATCCCGGAAGCGTTCGAGCCATCCCGTTTGCCGTTTTTGTTGAATGGACCCGTATTTCACCAACCCAATGGCGGTGGCGAATTCCGGCTGGTCCTGCGTGGATTGAATGCTGTTGATGGAGCCGTTGCGCCCCAGGAAAACGGGCAACTGAAAAATTTGCTCGGCCAGTTGTTGGATGCCCGGTATGCGTGCCCCGCCACCAACCAAAAACACACCGCGCCGTATATGGTCGAGCCAGCCGGACTGAGCGAGATCGGCCTCGATCAATTGTAAAATTTCCTCCACTCGCAGGGCCATGATGCGGTTGAGATGTTCCAAATTGATGGTGCGGACATGGAGGCCGTGCTCGTTTTCGAGGTTCACGGTTTGACCTTTCAACTCCGGCTGAGTCAGGGCACTGCCGTACCTGATTTTTAATTCTTCGGCGCGCCCCAAAGGCACTTTGAGGCCGATGGCCAAATCATTGCTGATGTGGTCACCCCCCACGGCCAAAACTCCAGTGTGCTTGAACAAGCCGCCTGCATACACTACGTATTCGGTGACTCCCGCACCCAAGTCAATGACCAGGGACCCCATTTCCTTGTCTTCGTGGGTCAATACCGCCAGAGCGGACGCTAGACCGTTGAAAGCCACTCCATCCAGGCGCAATTGCAATCCCTGCACCACCCGCATCGCGGTCTTGATGCGGTTGTCGTTGCCGTGCACCACGTGCACATCCACTTCCAAACGCGAGCCCAACATTCGCACTGGATTGGTGATGCCCGGCTTGCCATCCACCATGAAATCCTGGCGCATGGTGTGGATGATGGTATTGGCCGGCGGTATGACCACGGCGCGGGCATTTTGAATCACCTGCTGCACATCCTCCTCGGTAATGTCGCGGTCCACGGAGACAATTTGGTGCACACCGCGGTTGGTCAGCCCTTGGATATGTCCGCCGGTCACGCCCAAATAAACACTGCTGATTTCGACATCCGCGTTTTTTTCGGCTTCAGCGACGGCGGCGCGCACGTCCTCCGCCGCCTGGACGGGGTCCACGATTTCCCCCTTGCGCACGCCGCGGGAAGCGCACTGGCCGATGCCGATTAAACTCAGGGCGCCGGTGGGACTCAACTCACCCACCACGGCGACAACCTTGGTGGTGCCGATTTCCAAACCCACCAGAATGGACGAGGATTTAAACATCTTTTCTACGCAGGTTGGTGCGGACGGTCTTGGCCGGCTTGGGCGGAGTGGGCGGCACGGCGGCGGCGTCCACAGTGGTATAAGGAACGTTGTTGGCCACGGACAAATCCAGCGAAGCCAGAGCGCGGCCCTGGCGTTGGACGTAATCATGCACTGCCCGCCAGCGCCAGAGCTGCCGTTCCAAATTGTCCATGCCAAAACAAATCCGGCTGCCTTGTCCCGTATGCACGACCATGACCTCGGGGCTGTTGAGGTCAATCCATCTTAAATCCACCAAGCCCGCCATAGGGGAACGCTCGAAAATGGTAATCAGCCGGAGCGCTGCCCGGACTTGCGGAGACTCCACAACTTTGCCGGGACGCAGGTCCACGTAGTTGACGCCCGTAATCACCGGTAAAAATTGGTTGGTGGCCCCCCACGGTACGGCGCGTTGTCCCGGTGTGACCGGCAACATGACAAAGCCGGAGGCATCCAGTGTGAACACGACAGGATCACGAACACCCGGCCCCATGGGCTGCAACACTTGCGCCACCGGCTCGCGCTCGTTAATCCGCAAGCGCAACGTTTGCGGCAGCACCCGCTCCACCGACACGGAGGCAATCATTGGCACCAGCTCCAAGTCCCGCTTGACGCGGCTCAAATCGAGCGCAAAGAGGTTTTGGCCCACCTTCAAATCGGCCCAACGCCGGATTTGTTCGGGTGAGATGACGCCATCGGTCTGGATGTCAATTGTTTGTATGGAAAAAGTGGGGTTGTTATAAATGAGTTGGTCCATCAACCAACTCCAACTGCGCCATAACAGAAATAATCCCAAAATGCCGAGCAGCGAAAAGGCCATTGCCTTGGAGGCCATCCGCACGCGGTCCGAACGCAACCGCACCCCGCTGCGATTGACCTCAAGCACACGCGGCCGTTCCTGCCGGCGCATTTTGTTTTTATGTCCAAATGGCCACATGTTGCATCCGCGATCTAACGCAGAGTTGCCTTTTCCACTTGATCCCGTTGAACCGTCCCACCCGGGGCGGCTCGTCGCAAAGCTAGGTCAACCATACGCTGGCAAAGTTCCGCGTAAGAAATCCCTGCGGCCAGCGCCGCCTTGGGCAACAAGCTGGTCTCCGTCATACCGGGCAAGGTATTGACTTCCAACACTTGGGGAAGTCCGTCCTCTGTCACCATGACATCCACGCGCGAGTAGTCCCGGCCTCCGATGGCGGCAAAGGCTCCCAGTGCCGCCTCCTGCACCCGCGCCGTTACATCTGCCGGCAAGGGAGCAGGGCAAAAATATTCGGTGGCACCTGGGGTGTATTTGTTTTGATAGTCGTAGGCACCCGTTTTGGGGCGGACTTCCACCACCGGCAAGGCCTGCCCGTCCAAAATACCCACGGTGGTTTCGCGCCCTATCAAGCGCGGTTCAACCAAGGCGCGGCGGTCATACTTCAGGGCCAGTTCCAACGCCGAGCGCCACTGGTCTATTGAATCCACAAATCCCAATCCCACGCTGCTGCCCTGACAAACCGGTTTCACCACCACCGGCGGTTGCCAGCCGGGAGGCCATGGTGCATTGGCGTCATCCACCACCACAAATGGTGCCGTGGGCACACCCGCCGCCAGGCAACGCTCTTTGGTCAATACCTTGTCAAAGGCCACCCGACTGGCCTCCGGGCCGCAACCGGTATAGGGTACGCCAAGGCGCTCCAATTCCTCCTGTACCGCGCCATCTTCGCCATAAGTGCCGTGGAGGACCAGAAACACCACTTGCGTTCCGCGCGGCAGGGACCAAAGCCCGGGCTGCGCGTCCACTTCCGTCACGTGGTGCCCCAAACCGCGCAAAGCCCGCGCCACAGCGGCTCCGGAACGGAGCGACACTTCACGCTCGGCGGAAGGTCCGCCCATCAACACGGCAATGTGCAACGGTCGGTTCATTCCACGTCAACGGTAACGCCCGCAACAACGCCCTCGCGGCGAAACATCCGAAGCTCCCCCAGGATGCGCCGGCTTTTCCGATGTCCCCGGTTCAGCTTGCAATTGAGCGGCCATTTGATGCGCTGCCACGGTGACATCGGCTCCGGCTCCTATAAAAAGCACCAAATCCCCCGGTTGCATTTCGGCGCGCACACTGTGGACCAAGGACTGCGCGTCATCGGCCACCTCCACTGCCTGTCCCTCGGCGCGAATGGCCTGTGCAAGCCAGCCGCTGTCCACGCCGGGAATGGGAGGTTCACTGGCGGGATAAATGGGCAGCAGCCACAGCCGGTCGGCGCCTTTGAAACAGGTCGCAAATTGCTCCACCAATTTTTGGGTGCGGGTGTAGCGATGCGGTTGGAAAGCCACCAACAATCGTTGCGGCGAAAGCGAGCGCATCGCCTGCAGTGTCAGCCGGATTTCGTTCGGGTGATGTCCATAATCGTCGTACACCGCCCATCGTTCATCCCGGTAAAGACATTGTTGCCGGCGGGCCGCCCCGCGAAACCCCGCCACCGCCTCGGCAATCGCCTCGGCTCCGTAGCCCAACTGATGCAACATCCCGATGACCGCTGCGGCGTTGCTCAAGTTTTGCGCGCCAAGCAGACGGGTTGAAAATTCGCCCAAGCGCCGTCTTTGGTGCCATATTTCAAAACAGGACATCGGCTCGGGGGCCGTGCCGGGCGGACCGGCTTGGGGACGGCAATAAATAAATTCCAGGCGGTAATCGGCCAACGGATGGCACCCATAGGTCAGGGCGTCAGGCCGCCTCTTTTTCATTAACGCCGCAAGACGCTCGTCATCCAAACAATAAAGCAGGGGGCCGCCGCGCACTTGGTCGGCAAACTGTTGGAACTCCAGCCGCACAGATGCAAAATCTTCGAAATAATCGAGGTGATCCTCGTCCACATTCAACACGATGGCAGCTTGAGGTCTGAACTCCAACAAGGTCCCGTCGCTTTCATCCGCCTCGAGGACAAACCACGGTGGCTGACCGTTCACCTGGCCATGAGAATAACGGGCATGAGGTGTGAGTTGCGGGGTCAACCAGCCGATGGCGTAACTAGGGGAGGCTCCCAATCGTTCCAAGGCATAGGCCAGCCAGGCGGTGGTGGTCGTTTTGCCGTGCATTCCCGCCACACACAACGGCCGCTGCCGGTGTGCCAACGCCGCCAACACCGGCGCTCTGCGGGTCAATGCAACCCCGGACTCGCGGGCTTGCCGCCATTCTGGATTATCCTCCGGCACCGCGGAACTGCGCACCACCAACTGCGGATTTGCAGAGGCCACGTGAGAAGCAGCATGTCCTTGGTGAATGACAGCCCCCCTTGCGCGAAGCCCTGCGATTTCGGTGTTTTCCTGCAAATCTGAACCGCTGACGCGACATCCCAAATCCAGCAGCAGGTGCCCCAAACCGCTCATGCCACAGCCACCTGCGCCAATCAAATGCACTGCCAAGCCGCTGCTGCTCTTTTGCAGCAGCTCTTGCACCCCCCACGTGTCCAACTCGTAACCGTTCATGCCAAAACTTTGCTTGCTGCCGGACCGGCGGTTTTGGGCGCAATGACATTTTTGGCGCCGCTCCAGTGCCGCATCAGTCCCACCATCTGCTCGGCCATCCGTGCCGCGGCATCCGGGTGATGCCATCGGGCCACAGCCTCGGCCATCTGTTTACGCGCCTCTTCATTCCCTGCGAGGCGTGCGACTTCGGAAACCCATCTTTCAGGAGTCGCCGCAATCTGCTCCAACAACACCGCCGCCCCGGCCTCCGCCAAGGTGCGTGCGTTGTGATATTGGTGGTTGTCAGCCGCGGCTGGATAAGGAATCAAAATGGCGGGCAGGCGCATGGCTGCAAATTCGGCCAAGGAGGAAGCACCCGCCCGACTGGTCACCAGCGTGGCGGCTCCCAGGACAAGCTCCATCTCCGAGAAAAAGGGGCGGACCATGGCTGGCATCTGCCTTTCGGCATAAGCCTGCCGTACCCGTTCCTCATCCTTGTCTCCCGTCAAGTGTATGAATTGCCATCCGGGAAGAGCTTTTTTCAAAGCGTCAAGAGAGCGCAATACCAGCTCGTTAATTGGGCTGGCACCCTGGCTGCCGCCCATCACCAACAATGTGGGCATCTCCGCCCGCAGCCCCAGGGCCCGCCGTGCCGCCTCTGGAGCCATGGGTTGAAATTGAGGGCGCACCGGTGTGCCGGTGTGCACCACGTGCGGATGTTTCAAGCGTGAAGCCGTGGAAGGAAATCCCACAAACGCCTGCTGGACAAATCGCGCCAGCCACCTGTTCGCGCGGCCGGGAATCGTATTTGATTCGTGCAAAAAGGTGACGGCTCCAAAACGGTGCCCTGCATGTACAGGCGGCGCACTGGTAAAACCGCCCATAGCCAGCACGGCTTGTGGCGGGCGTGTTTTGAACCAGCCCACACTACAGCGATAGGAATGCCAAAACCCGCGCAAGAAGGCGAGATAACGATGTCCGCTCAGTCCGACAGCAGGCAGCACTTTCACCTCCATGCCGCGCACCCCCTGCACTGCTTTTTGGTCCACTTCCTTGGGGGATACCAACAACCACACATCGCACCCGCGCAGTTGCAGTTCCTCTGCCACGGCCAAACCGGGAAACAGATGGCCACCGGTGCCGCCACAAGCGATGGCCACCAGGGAATTTTGCGGTTTGCTCCCGGCCATTAAATCCTCCCCTCTCCGGCCTCGGCCGTTTCTCCCTCAAATGGATTAACCGGCCCGACTTCCAACTCCACGCCCTGACGGGCAATGCTCAACAAAATGCCCACGGATATCATCATCATAAGCAAGTTGGAGCCGCCGTAACTTATAAACGGAAGAGGCAATCCTTTGTTGGGCAACAAGCTGGTCACCACGGCAATGTTCACAAAAGCCTGCAAGCCTATCATGGTTGTGATTCCAAAAGCCAGATACATGCCAAATGGGTCTGCTGCCCGCTCGGCAATGGCCACGCCGCAAATCATTACCACGATGAACGCCACCACCACGGCCAAACTGCCCTTCACGCCGAGTTCCTCCCCCACGGTGGCGAGGACAAAATCCGTATGCACTTCCGGCACGAAAGTCTTTTGAAGTCCGTTGCCCAAGCCACGTCCTTCGATGCCCCCTGAACCAAAGGCCAGCAAAGCCTGACAACTTTGGTAACCGGTCGTTTCTGCGTACCGTTCCGGATAGAGAAACGACAATATCCGCGTCCGCCGTACATCATTGTTCCAAATCGCCGCCGCGAATCCCGCCAACACCAGCAATCCAATGGGCAGGACAAACCGCCAACGCACGCCGGCCACCAATAACATCACCCCGGCCACACTCAAAAACAACAGCGTTGTGCCGTAATCTCGCCCCAACAAAATCAATCCAGCCACTACGGCCAAATAGATGCCGGGGATCAAAAGTCCTTCCTTGAAATTTCCCATCCGCCGCTGACGAAATTCCGCGTACGCCGCGAGCGCAATAATCGCGGCCAATTTGGCCAGTTCGCTGGGTTGAAAATTGACCGGTCCAATGTGAATCCAACGGCGGGCTCCCTTGATGGTCTTTCCAAGGCCGGGCACGAACACCAACAACAATGCCACCATCGCCAAGATGGCCAATGGGAGGGCCATTTTGCGCCAGCGCCTGTAATCCATCGCCGCACAAAGGGTTGCGGCCACCAACCCCAACCCGCACCACATCAATTGCTGCTGCACCAATTGAGCACCCTTCAAGGTCATGCTCGCGCTGTAGAGGCTGACCATCCCCAAAGCCAACAGCACCCCCACGCAAACAATCAACACGTGGGCCACCACGGGCAGGGTGTTTTTTTCGTAACGCATACAGCAGCGGGTGTTGGCCTCATTCATTTGAAAAACCGGACGCCCGGCTGAGGCCACCGGGCGCCCGGTTATTGAACCCACCTCACAAAGAGGCTGTCGCCGGAGGCGGCAACGGTGTCACATAACCCGTGCTGGTGGGCGGAACCACGGGAGCCGCCGGAGCCGCTTCCTGCCGCGGCGGAATGACCAGTTTTTGCCCGGCGCGAATCATGGTCGTCTTGAGATTGTTGGCGGCCTTGATTTTTTCAACCGTAGTGCCTTGAGAACGAGCAATGCGCATCAAGGTGTCTCCCGGCTTCACCTGATAAGTCACTGCGCCCGCAGGCACAGGCAGCGGAGCCGCCGCGGGTGTGCGCGTTTCAGCCGTGGCCGCCACCGTGGCCGCGGCCTCGGGAATTTTCACTTTTTGGCCAACGCGCAGACGGCGCGAGTCCACCCCGGGATTGGCCTTGGCAATGGCCGTGGGGCTCACGTTGTACTTTTTGCCGATGGTGGTGAAGTTTTCACCCGCTTGCACTTCATGTTCCCGCACTCCGGCTGTCGCCGGCGCAGCAGCAGGCAACACCGGATTCGGTGTGACTACTGCCGGTCCTGGGGCAGGCGGCAACGTCGCGCCCGGAGCGGCGGTTGTATTGACCGCCGGAGGAGGTAACACGCCACCGGCGACGGTGTTGGAGCCGACATCAGGCGGTGGCGCAAAAGGATTGGCCATGCCCAAATCCGCCGGCGGCGGATTGCTCGGCAACACCAAGCCGGCCTCATTGTTGTTGGCAACGGTCGCACCCCCGCGATTGTCCTTGCACCCCTGCAACAACAAGGCACCCAACAGCACGACGTGAAATGCCAATATGGCAAACACGGCGATGTACACATTAGACTTGCTGCGCGGCCTCTGTTCATCCAGAGCACCTTGCGGCATCAACGGATTCTGACTACTCATAGTTTTAACGCGTTTTGCGTCCTTTCTTCGAGGTTTTGTTGTTTGTTGTTGCCCCGGGCTTTTTCCTCATAAAAGCCCGGGGCAAATTTTGTTAAAATTGCCAGAACGTTCGACTGTTAAAGTTGACCGTCATGTTTTGTTTTTGAAACGGCATCACCATTATGTTGTGCCACTGGTTTTATGCAACCACAATCTATTGTGTTCTTGAGCTCCAAAACTGCCTTTCGAAAGACTTCCCCCCGATGTTGGTAATCACGAAATTGGTCAAAACTTGAACAAGCCGGAGACAATAGAACAACATCCCCGGAGACGGCACGTTGGGCCGCCAATTTGACTGCCTCCGTTAGGTCAGCTACCAATTCGCAAGGCACGTATAAATGCCAGGCGGCATGCATTTTGTGGCGCATTTCGCCAATTAAAAAAGCGCCTTTGACTCGTTGGGCTAGTACAGGTCCCAACTCGTGGAATTCCAGTCCCTTATCCTTGCCGCCTGCTATGAGCCAAATGTTGGGACCGCTCCTTTCGGCTTGGGGCATGGAGAGGATGGCCTTGTGCACGGCATCCACATTGGTGGCTTTGGAATCATTGATATATTGCACGCCGTTGATTTCAGCCACCCATTCGCACCGGTGGGGAGCGGGTGCGTAGGTTTTCAAGGATTCAAGGGCTTTTTCCTTGGGAAGTTGCAAGGCGTAGGCCGTGGCCAGGGAAGCCATGAGGTTTTCGGCGTTGTGTACCCCGCGCAAGCGGCACTGGCGCATGTCCAACAAGGGCCCTTCCCAACCTGCAAGGCGACTGTGGATTATACCTCGCTCCAGCCACAAATCGGCAGCGGCCTGGGTGGCGCTGAATAAGATACGTTGCGCTGTAACGCCCAGCCCCAATCGTTGCATCTGTTCCCAGGCATCTGCTTGTATTACCGCCCAATCGTCGGCCAGTTGATTCATGAAAATACGAGCCTTGGCGCGGAGATAATCGTCCATTCCGGCATACCGGTCCAAATGGTCTGGGGTCACATTGAGCAGCACGCTGACACGTGGACGGAATTGTTCGATGGCTTCCAATTGGAAGGAGCTGACTTCCAAGGTCAGGACATCATATTCCGCACTTTTCTCGACCAGGGCACAGACAGGCAGGCCAATGTTGCCTGCGGCCACAGTGCGCTGCCCGCAATGATTCAACATCCGCTCCACCAATTCGGTGGTGGTGGTTTTGCCGTTGGTGCCGGTGATGCCCACATAGGGACAACGCAGATGCCGACAACCCATCTCAAGCTCGGCCAAGACAGGGATTCCTCTTCGTTGCAGATCACGCACCAGCGCCTGCTCCATCGGGACGCCCGGACTCAGCACGGCCAATTCTACGGGGTCATCTACAGGTTGTGTCACTCCCAAGCGGGTCTCGATACCCCATCCCCCAAGAGTTTCAGCAACACGGCGCAGTTGCGGTGTATCAGCTTGATCCACTGCAAGCACGCGGACACCCTGGCGGGCGAGCCATTCAGCCGCCGCACGGCCGCTCCGGCCCAGGCCGATGACCAAGGCCGTTTGCGGAAAGCGGTTGATGAAATCAGGCTTCATGTTTTAACGAATCTTCAATGTGCCGAGAGCCAGCACGGCAAAAAGCACACACAAAATGTAAAAACGGGTGACGACCTGCGTTTCGAGCCACCCTTTTTTTTGAAAATGGTGATGCAAGGGGGCCATCAAAAAGATGCGGCGTCCCTCGCCATAACGGCGGCGTGTGTATTTGAAATAACCTGTTTGCATCATCACCGAAACGGCCTCCAACACGAACACGCCACCGGCAATCAACAAGACAAAGGGCTGTTGAATCAGAACAGCAACAATTCCCAAGATGCCGCCCAGGGCAAGCGAACCGGTGTCGCCCATGAATACTTGCGCCGGATAACAATTGAACCATAAAAAGCCCAATCCAGCGCCGATGAGCGCCGCCACCAAGACGGTCAGCTCACCCGCCCCGGGCACATAAGTGATTTGCAGGTATTGGGAAAAGTCCACGCGGCCTGCCGCGTAGGTCATGACCAAAAACACAAACGCCACAATGGTGGTGCAACCAATGGCCAGCCCATCCAGGCCGTCCGTCAAATTAACGGCATTGGAAGTTCCCACGATGGCCAGGACGACGATCAACAGCCCCACGACCACCCCCGCCGTCCCTGTCAACAACGGGTGTTTGTAGAACGGCACCCACACCTCGCTCACCAACGGACGGGTGGCCGGCAAATACCAAAGATAACCGGCAATGAAGAAAGCCATGAGAAATTGGACAAGTAGTTTGGTGCGGGCCGTGACTCCGTCGCTGGTTTGGCGGGTGATTTTTGCGTAATCATCCATGAATCCCAGTCCCGCCAGGACGATGGCGGCCAACAATGTCAACTGCACCAGCGTGTTCCATTGCGCCCATAAAAGTGTGGTGACGCTGATGACCAGCACCATCAACAAACCGCCCATCGTTGGCACGCCCCGCTTGTCCCCCGGTTTCATCCGTTCGATGCCGCTCTCCTCCGCCTTGTCGGTGTACTGCTGGCTGATTTTCAAACGTTTCAACCAACGGATGAACCAAGGCCCCAGCCACAAACTCAAGAGCAGGGCCGTAGCCGCCGCTGCGGTGCCGCGAAAGGTCAGGTACTTGAACAGCCGCAGAAAAGAGAGCGTCTCTTCTGCGGGCGTACCTTCCGCCGCGTGCAAGAGCATCTGGCTGAGGTAATACAACATAACTATTCACAGGGCCGCCGTATCCACGACGACGACGTAAGTTTCAAGCGCTCCACCCCGATTAACCGCACTGCGAAACGTGGCAGCCCCAGCGCCATCGCCCGGGCAGTCACCACCGTCTCAGGCAATGTTGCCAGCGGTCGTTGGGTTCTTTTTTTGGCTGACAGACTGCGCGCCATATTCTTTCAAACAGTTGTGCCGGCGCGATGAGCGGCCTGGCGCAACTGCTCTCCAAGCCGTTCTAGCCGCGCTGTCCGCGAGGCCTTGAGCAAAACCAAATCGCCCGGATGCAAAAGGTTTAATAATTCTTCCGCGGCGGCCTCCACGGACTTAAAGCTGAAGGTGTGTGAAAAACCGGCAGCGCGGGCGGCCTCCGCTGTCGCTTGCGCTCTTTCCCCAACTGCCACCAACGCGTGAATCGGTAAATGGGCGGCATGACGGCCCACTTCGCGATGTGCCTCATCGGTATGCGGCCCCAACTCCGCCATGTCCCCGAGAACGGCAAAGCGCCGACCTGTGCAGGGCAACGAAGCCAGCGTGTTCAACGCGGCCAACATCGAATCGGCGTTGGCATTGTAGGAATCATCCAATACCCAAATGCCTCCGGCCTCCCATAATTCCAATCGCATTTTGGCTGGCCGGCAACTGGCCAGTCCACGTGCCAAATCGTCCGGAGTCAGCCCGAGCTCCGCGGCCAGTGCCATTGCCAGCAAGGCATTCAAAACCTGATGGGCTCCCAACAAAGGCAAGCGATATTCACCTGAAAATTTTTGCTGTGGCGCCTTCACGGCGAACACCGTTCCCCGATCATCCATGCGGCGCACCTCGGCCTGCCATTCATTGTGGGACCCAAACCCTACAAGAGTCACCGGTGCCGAGCAGCGACGGATGGCCATTTGGGCCAACGGATCGTCTCCGATGGCAAACAACCGCCCGGTGGGCGGTAATAATTCGCCGAGCCATCCCTCCTCCGCCACCACACCGTCCAGGGAACCGAAAAATTCCAAATGCTCCCGTCCCAAAGCAGTAAGCAAACCATATTGGGGAGCAGCCAGGCGCACGAGCGGTTCGAGTTCGCCCGGATGATTGGTGCCAAGTTCAAGCACCAAGATTTGGTGAGATGGATTCAGCTTTAAAAGTGTCAAAGGGACACCAATATCGTTATTAAAGCTGGCTTCGCTCCAGAGGACTTCGTGAGTCGTCCGCAACAAGGCGGCGGTGATTTCCTTGGTAGTTGTCTTGCCATGAGAACCGGCCACGCCAATGACCGATCCCTGAAAAGCTTGGCGCTCACGCCGGGCCAAATCCCCCAGCGCTTTTCGTGTATTGTCCACTAAAATGGCGGTTGCGCGTGCCGGCACTGCTTGCGCACGGCTCCGGGCCGCCACCACCGCGCGCGCCCCGCCCTCCAGGGCGGCCGTGAGAAATGAGTGGCCGTCGAATCTCGGTCCCTCCAAGGCCACAAACAGATCTCCCGGCCGCACCTGGCGGGAATCGGTGCACACCCGCTCCACCACCGTGGCGGCATCGCCACGGCAATCGCCGCTGCACGCACGGGCAAGCTCGGCTATGGTGGCGGGTTTCATGGGTTTTTGCTCCTGTGCGGGGAACGGCCGGTGCCCGGACGATAGCCCAGGGCTTCAAGCACCTCCCGGGCGTGAACCCGATCGTCAAACGGCACTACCGTGTCCCGAAATTCTTGATACGTTTCATGTCCTTTGCCTGCCAGCAGGACAGTATCCCCGGGCTGCGCCTGCCGCATGATTTCCTCGATGGCTCGCCGGCGGTCCAATTCCACCAACAGACCGTCAGCGCGGAACTCGCGATAACCTTCGGCCACTTGGGCGGCGATTTCCTCCGGTGATTCCTTGCGTGGATTGTCGCTGGTCAAAAAGGTCAAATCGGCCATCTCGGCGGCCACGCGGCCCATCTTCGGACGCTTGCCTTTGTCGCGACTTCCGCCGCAGCCAAAGGCGAGCAGCAGGCGACCGGTGGTGATTTCACGCAAGGTGCGGAGGACGTTTCGCAAAGCATCATCGGTGTGCGCATAATCCACCAACACCGTGAACGGCTGGCCACATTCCACGCGCTCCAACCGGCCCGGCACGGGCGGCATGTTCTCCAATGCCTGACGTATCGCTGCCACTGGAGTGCCCAAGGCCAGGGCTGCGCCCGCTGCGGCCAAGGCGTTGTACACGTTGTGGCGGCCAATCAACGGCAAACGCAGCGTGAAACTTTCCTTGCCTCCCTCCACCCGGAAACGAGAACCCGCCGCCCCCAGTTCCACATCCACCGCCCGCAATTGGGCCGCCTCGGACAAACCATAAGTCAACTTGACCGCGCAATCAGTGCGCCCCACCAACCGCTCGCCATAGGCATCGTCAATGTTGATGATGGCGGCCTGTTTCTTGCCGCCGCCGCTGGAGCGAAACAACTTTTCCTTGGCCGCGTAGTAGTTCTCCATGGTGCCGTGCCAATCCAGGTGGTCTTGTGTCAAATTGGTGAACACGGCCGCATCAAAATCCACTCCCAGGACGCGCTTTTGATCGAGCGCATGCGAGCTGACCTCCATCACACAAGCGCGGCAACCCGCCCGCAACATTTGCGCCAACATGCTCTGAATCTCCACCGCCTCGGGCGTGGTTCGCGAGGCCGGGATCACGCGCTCACCGATTTCATAGCGTACGGTTCCGAGCAAACCCGCCGGACAACCTGCCGCTTCGAGGATGGCCTTGACCATGAAGGCCACGGTGGTTTTGCCGTTGGTGCCAGTGATGCCGATAACTTGGAGTCGTGACGAGGGGTGGCCATAAAAAGCGGCAGCCAGTCGCGCCAGCGCTTCGCGGGTATCGGACACATAGATGCGCGTGACTTTTCCAGTGGTATAACCGTTGCGCTCGCTGACCACCGCAACGGCCCCGCGGCTGATGGCTTCGGGAATGAATTGATGGCCGTCGGTGTTTTGACCGGGGATTGCCACAAATAACATCCCCGGTGTCACGCGGCGTGAATCATACACGATGCCGCTGACCTGCCGGTCCAGCGGGCCTTCCACGCGTGTAGGCTGCAACGCCTTCACCAGCTCACGCAATGTCATGACCGTCTGCATGCCACATCCACTCAACCAAATTAATTCCGCTCCACCCTTTTGGCCGACGCCCCGGGCAAACGCGCCGCCAACCGTCCCTCTGCCTGTTGCGCGGGTTCCACATCGGGTTTCAAGTTCAAGTAATTGCCAATCCGCTCCGCAATCCGTTGAAACACCGGGCCGCAAACCTCGCCGCCGTAGTAACCGTGCTTGGGATAATCCATCACTATGGAGACGCACACCTCCGGCTGGTCGGCAGGGAAGAATCCGATGAACGAGGAGTAGTATTTGTCGTGCGAGTAACCGCCGTTCTCCGGCTTTTGGGCGGTGCCGGTCTTGCCTGCACAGGTGTAATGCTCCAGCCGCGCCTTGTACGCCGTGCCCTCACGGGTCACCACTGTTTTCAAAGCGCGCACCATCTGCGCCGCTGCTTCCGGACGGATGACTTGTCGCACGGGGTGCGGCTGGTATTTCACCACCACATTGCCGTCCGGGTCTTCCAAACGGTCCACCAGGAGCGGCCGCATCAACACCCCTCCGTTGGCAATGGCACACATTGCATAGGCCATTTGCATCCGCGTCACCGCCAGCCCGTGTCCCATCGGAATCTGGGCAATCTTCACTTTCTCCCAATTCTTCGGAGCATACACCAGTCCGGGCGTCTCTCCGGGAAGACTCACGCCTGTGCGCTCGCCAAAACCAAAGGCCCGAATGTAATGGTAGAGTCGTTCCTCACCCAATTTCATGCCCAGCTTGGCAGCGCCGATGTTCGAGGATTTGGTGATGATGCCCTCCACCGTCAGGTTGCCATAACGATGATGGTCATGCAGCACACGTCCCCCAAAGGCAAAGGCGCCGTTCTCACAAAAGATAACATCCTCCAAGCGCACGGCCCCTTCATTGAGCGCACCAGCCACCACCACAATTTTAAAGGTGCTTCCGGGCTCGTTCATGTCGGTGACCATGCGATTCCGGCGGGCGTCAGGGGGATAATCGCCCGGAGCATTGGGGTCAAAATCGGGCAAGGTGGCCATGGCGAGAATTTCGCCCGTGCGCGGACGCACCACCAAACAGGTGATGCTGTCGGGTTGGTGCTGGCGTGCCGCAGCGGCGATTTCAGTTTCGACGATGTATTGAACCTGCGCATCAAGAGTCAAAACGACGTTCAACCCGTCGGCGGGCTCCACATCCTCCTGCCGTAAAAAAACCAGCTCACGGTTTTTGCCGTCTTTTTCCGTCACGCGCCATCCGCGCACGCCGGCCAGTTGCCGGTCAAACACGCGCTCGATACCATCCATGCCCACCGTCTCAAACACCGGCTGACCGTTGACCTCAGTTTCGCGCAGTCCCACATAACCTAAAACATGCGATGCCAAACGTTGATTGGGGTAGATGCGCAGTTGGTCTTCCACCGGATAGGGGAAAATGGCTTTGGTGCGGAGGTTGTAATAAAATTGGGCCTGAGCGCGGGTCAATTTACGTCCCTCCACGCCGAAGGTAAGATTGGTCATGGTGTGTCGAATCTGCTCCCAAGTTTCCAGCGGCACCTTGCGCTTGAGGATGACAAAACGATTGGTGAGCCATTGCCCCTGAGCATTGGTCCGCCAGCGGCGGCTTAACAACTCGTACAGGCGAGCCTCGGGCATCGCCAGGATGGGCGCCAGGGCGCGCGTGACCTCTTCGGCATGGGGGCCAATCAAACTCGGATCGGCACAGACCGTCTTGGCCGGCAGGCTGACCGCCAGGGGATTGCCACGGATGTCCCGAATCTCACCCCGGCGGGGAGTGAACAAAAAACTCCGGCGGGTGTTGGCTTCCGATTGCGGAAGCAAAACCTCGTGCTGGACGACGTGCAGCTCCACCAGGCGATAGCCCAGACCGGCAAAGCCCAGGATGAGGAGCCCGCCGATAAAGCCCATGCGCCGCAGTTGTCGAGCGGTAATCATGAACACCAGTAACCCCGCCAACCACCCGCGCCGCCTACCGAACCCTCATTCAGTTTCGGCGCGGGTGGTGGCAAAATCTTTCTTCATCAATGCAAGGACCGCCGTCCGGAAGGAGCCGTCTCCACCACTCCTTCGGCCAATTGCATCCGGCGTGCTGCTTCCACTGCCCCCGTATCCATCGGCACCGATGGCTCCGGCAGCCGGACAATTTGCGCCGGCTGCGGCGGGATCAACCCCAGCCGGAGCTCCGCCGCGCGCGCGTGCAGAAACGGCGGTGCCCGCAAGGTGGCCAGTTGTTGTGCTTGCCGGGCATTGTCCGCGCGCAGGTTTTCCAACTGCTTTTCCTTCCGCACGATTTCCTGTGAAAGCCGGTGAATCTGGTTCTTCAAACCCACATACCCCACCCCCGCAGCCCCCAGCGCCGCACAAAGCAAAACCGTCTTGACTGCCGCTCCCACCCGCACCGCAGATTCATGACGTTTCCGGTTCTTCATAACGCGCCTTTCAAATCGCCTCACATTTTTCCATCACCCGCAGTTGCGCACTGCGACTGCGGGGATTCCGCTCACACTCGGCCTCGGTTGGCCGGACGGCCTTGGGTGTCAGCCAACGCAATCGGGGCGGGCGTGGTTGACGCAGCTCCGGCACATCCACCCCGCCCGGACAGAAATAATCCCGTGCCGCCTCACGCCCATACGCCTTCACCACGCGGTCTTCGGCGGAATGGAAGGTAATCACACACAACCGCCCGCCCGGTCGCAGAACCTTTTCCGCAGCCGCCAGTCCCCGTTGCAGGCATCCCAGCTCGTCATTGACTGCCATCCGCAAAGCCAGGAAGACCTGCGTTGCCGGATGCGTGCGACGCCCTCCCCGCGGTTGACGCGCTGCAATGAACTCGGCCAGTTGACGCGTGCTCTCAAATCGCCGCCGCTGCCGTTCCCGCTCAATGGCCCGCGCCAGCCTCCACGCCCCCGGCTGATCGGCATACTCCTGGAAAATCCGCGCCAGATATTCCACCGGCGCTTCGTTCACCAAGGCCGCTGCCGTCAAACTTTGCCGCGCATCCATCCGCATATCCAAAGGTCCGTCCTGCACAAAACTGAATCCCCGCTCCGCCTGGTCGAGTTGGGGAGAGCTGACGCCTAAATCCAACAGCACCCCATCACAACTGTTGGCCGGCACCCACGCATCCAACTCCGCATAATTGCCCTGCCGCAACTCAAACCGCCCCGCATACTGCGCCAATCGCTCCGTCGCCGCCCTTACCGCCTCGGCATCCCGATCGCACCCGTACAACCACCCATCCGGTGAACTTTCCGCCAAAATCCTGGCCGCATGCCCTGCTCCACCCACCGTCCCGTCCACATAGCGGCCACCGGCCTTCGGGCGCAACCACGCCACCACTTCCTCCACCATCACCGGCTGGTGGACAAATTCCGACATCTCAACGACTCCGACGGTTCATGCGGCGGGACCACGGCCAGCTCAGCCATTGCCGCAACCGCGACCACCATCCCGCCCGCTCCACCTTCGTTGCCGGATTGCTTACCGGTACAACTTCCAAATCCGAATCGCGCAAGTCGTTGCGCACCGGCTGCACCAATCCCAACGCCAACTCCCCTTGGCGTGGCCCTTCTTGCTCGTCTCGTCTTTCTGTCCAACGATCCGTTGACTGGATGAACCATCGCCCCCGGCTCGAAACCGGCGTGACCGGAGCATCCGGTTTTTCCACACTTGATGTTGTCATCGGCGGCGCGGCGGCGGTTGTTTCACCCGCAGGCTCTGGCAACCGCTCCTCAATCCCCACCACCGGCGGCTGGGACTGATCGAAAATCGTTTCCACTGCCACGCCACCACCACGCCTCGTCGTTTCTGTCGTACGACGCGCAACGTCAAACCGGGGCGCCACGGGTCCGGAGGCCACCTTGTAACGTCCCGGACCACTGACATTTTTAATGCTTCGGCCCAAAGCCAAATATTGTGCCAAACTCATACGCCTAGATCAGCTTGTGCGACTCATCACGCTGCTCCAAATCCTTGGCTTCCACCTGAGCGTAATACTCGGGATTCCAAATCTGAAAACGGAACACCATGCCCTTGAGCACCACGTCCCTGCCCAAGTTGGCCGCTTTGGCCAGTTGTGCCGGCAACCGTATCCGCCCCACTTTGTCTGCCGTCACCTTGGCCGAACGCGCCAACAAACGTTGCAGCGATTCGGCCTTGGAATCGGACAAGGACAACGACTGCAGCCTTCGCAACAATTCTTGCATGCCGCTTGGCGGCAATCCCATTAAACAGGGCGGCTGGTCACCTTTATCCCAAAGAATCAGAAAGAACGTGGTCTCCTGTCCCTCCGGCGCCCGCCAGTCAGCGGGGATGGAAACCCTGCCTTTATCGTCCACGGTGTGGCGATGTTCGAGCAGGTAATAGACTTCACTGCCGTTGTTGGACATGACACCAAAAGTGTGCACGTTTATCCCACAACGTCACACTTTGATGCCACTTTATCCCACCAGACGCCCTCGTCAACACATTTTCACACAAAAGTTATCCACAAGTTATCCCCAGTTTTTTTGTATTTCCCACCCTTTTTTTATCCTGTCAAAACAAATCATATCCTATTGATGCTCAACTGGTTATGAATATTTTTGCTATTAGTAAAAACCAATCCCCAACATCCAAAATTGTGGAAAAACAATGGTTATCAAAACTTTTTCTGAAATTATTTTTCAAAAAAATCCGCTTTTTTGGCGGATGCTTTACTTTAACGTCATAGTCCTAAAATTTTCGCAAATGCTGTATGATCCTCCAAAGTGCTTAAATTCCCATTCTTTCCCAAAATTGCGTCTTAACACTCAAATGGCCCCACTGTTTTCCCACTTGCCGAGCTTGTTGTTGTGCTTTGTTGTTTTCACGTTATGGCCCTTATGGCACAAACCGCGTTGATGCGGACTGATGATTTTAATTATGCACTACCTGAGGAATTGATTGCGCAACATCCGGCGCCAAACCGCGATGCCTCCCGCTTGCTTGTGCTTGAACGAAGCACCGGGAAACTGCATCACCAACAATTCCGTGACTTGCCCGCCTGGTTGCGGGCCGGAGATGTGCTGGTCGTCAATGATTCCAAGGTCATCCCGGCGCGCCTTCTAGCCCGCACAAGCCGGGGAGGATTGGTCGAATTGCTTCTGCTCGAAGAAAATGCTCCCAACGACTGGTGGGTCATGGCAGGCCCTGGACGCAAGGCCCCCATTGGCAAAACACTGCATATTCTGGATCGCCAACAACGCGATACTGAAATTAGTGTCATAGTGACACAAATAAACGCCTCCGGTCATCGTCGCGTTTTTTTCTCTGGAGTGACTGACCTCTGGTCACGTCTGGATGAATTGGGGGAACCGCCGCTTCCCCCCTACATTCAACGTCCAGATGGCCACGCCGCACCGGAGGATAGCGACCGCTATCAAACCGTTTATGCCGGCCCTCCCGGCTCCGTGGCGGCACCTACCGCAGGACTTCATTTCACAGCGGAAATGCTTGCGCATTTGCAGGCACAAGGTGTCGCGCTGGCGCGGGTCACACTGCACGTGGGCGTGGGAACTTTTGCGCCCGTGAAGGTCGAGCGAGTGGAGCAACATGTTATGCATGAAGAGCGCTACGTCTTGAGCGCAGAAACAGCCGCAACCATCGAGCGCGCACGCGCCGCCGGCGGACGCGTCGTTGCTGTGGGAACCACTTCCTTGCGCGTTTTGGAAACCGTGGCACGTGAAAACAACGGAAAACTTGTGGAGGCATCGGGCCGCTCTCGTTTATTCGTTTATCCTCCGTGCAATTTCTTCGCCGTGGATGTGTTGCTCACCAATTTTCACCTCCCCAAATCCACCCTGTTGATGTTGGTGAGCGCGTTTGCCGCACCCGGGAAAACGTCCGGACGCGAGCTGGTGTTGCATGCGTATCGCGAGGCGGTGGAGCGGCGTTACCGCTTTTTCAGCTACGGTGACGCAATGCTGCTTGTGTAACAAAAACACCCACGGTTTGCCCGTGGGTGTTTCGATGAGATGATGAAAATGGGGAACCTATTTCAAGGTGGCGCGGTCCACAATCTTGACGCTGATGACCTCGATGCGTTGGGTGGGCTTGCTGTTCTCACGGCCATTGGATACGCAAGGCACCGAGGCAATCTTGTCCAACACATCCTCACCCTTGATCAGTTTGCCGAAGGCCGTGTACTGCCGGTCGAGATGCGGCGCGCGCGCATGGCAGATGAAAAACTGGCAGCCGGCTGAATCTGGATGGGGCCCGCGCGCCATGGAGATGACGCCTTTTTCGTGGGGGCGATCGTTGAACTCGGCCTTGATCTTGTAACCCGGGTCACCGGTGCCCCACAGAGCTTCCTTGGCCGGGTCCTTGGTCAAGGGGTCGCCGCCCTGAATCATGAAGCCGCGAATGATCCGGTGGAAACACGTGCCGTCATAAAAACCCTTTTTTGCCAGGGTGATGAAATTTTCGACGGTTTTAGGCGCCACGTCCGGCCAGAATTCAATGACCATCTCGCCCAACGTGGTTTTCATGACGGCGACTTCGTTGTTATTCAATTTTTTGCCCTCGTTTGAAGTGGTGGTTTCGGCGCCCCAAGCCACGGAGGCCAGCGCCAGACTGCACGCCATTGCCAACAAGCCAAGACGCATTGTTTTCATGAGCCGCTGCATTTGCCACAACCCATCCGATTTGTCACGCAAAAACCATGAAGGTTTTGGGATTGCCGTACGTCCATACTCATGGTCAACTCGAAGCACACACATATGAAAATGTCTTTGCGAAACTTTGTCTTGCTGGCCGTTGCGGCCGGCTTTTCTCTGATTTCATCACAAGCGCAAACGGTTGAACCGGGCTTCACCAGCCTGTTCAACGGCCGCGACCTCTCCGGCTGGCGTGGGAACCCGGACCTTTGGTCCGTCAAAGACGGTGCCATCACCGGCATCACCAAGGCTGATCCCAAACTCACCCACAACACCTTTTTGGTGTACACCAACGCCGAATTCTCCGATTTTGAACTTCGCCTCTCCTACCGCATTGAAAAAGGCAATTCGGGCATCCAATACCGCAGCCGCGTTCCCAAAGATGGCCCCTTCGGCCCCATCGTTCACGGTTACCAGGCTGATTTTGAAGCCGGTAAAAATTACTCCGGCATTCTTTACGAGGAAGGTGGCCGCGGAATCTTGGCCAAGCGCGGCGAAAAAACCATCCTGCGCCCAGACCCCCAAGATGCCAACAAGGTGAAAATTGAAGTGGTCGGCTCGGTGGGCGACTCCGCGGAAATCCAGGCGAGCATCAAAAACGAGGACTGGAACGACTACGTTATCATTGCGCGCGGCAACCACCTGCAACATTTCATCAACGGCAAACAAACCGTGGATGTGGTGGATGAGCATACCGCCAAGGCCGCCAAGTCCGGCGTCATTGCGCTGCAAATCCATGTGGGCCCTCCCATGGTGGTGCAATTCAAAAACATCCGCATCAAGCCGCTGTAAACGGTAAAACTACAGCATAGCATCAAGCTGCATTCGCCTTTGGCAGAAGGGCGCGGTGGATGTCTTTCTGATTCGGAGCGGCTGAACAGGAAGACGGTTCATTTCAACTTGTATTAAAATATGACATCGCTTTGGGAGTTGGCATTTTTGTGTTAAGTTATCCATGCTTTAGGGCACCATGATGCTGCCTCCGCGCATCAATCTCTGGCGTGATTATGCCCGCCGCCGTTGGGGCGAACCCGTGGGCAAAATCATCCTGAGCACCGGAGTGCCGTGCCCTCATCGCGAACACGGAGGATGCTCTTATTGTTGGCCCGAAAGCTTCCGCCCTTATTACCTGCAACCGGACCGGACGTTCGAGGAACAGCTTGAGATGGGGCATACTTATTTGCGGCAGTTGAAGATCCGTTGCTTCCTGGCCGGTTTCCAACAGGAAACCGCTTCGGCAGGGGATTGGCCGCTGTTGGCTCAGCGCTTTCAAACGGTTTTGAAAGATCCGGCATGCCTCGGCCTCATCCTCAGCACGCGACCGGATTACCTGTCTGCCGAATTTCTCCAGCGGCTCGAAGCTCTTGCGGACGCCTGGCGCAACAAAGTGGTGGTTCTGGAGCTCGGCCTGCAGACCGCCAACGACAAGGTCCTGGCCGCCTTGAATCGCGGCCACACGACGGCAGATTTCATGGCTGCCGCCGCGCTTGTTCGGTCTCACCCGAGGTTTGAACTGGGTGCTCATCTCATGTTGGGATTGCCCGGGGAAACGTTGGAGGACATGCGGCACAGCGTGGAAATGGCCATCGCAGCCGGCGTCCACCACCTCAAGCTGCACCACCTTCAAATCGTCAAAAACACGCCTCTCGCGCGCCAGTACTCACGCAAACCCTGGCCGCTGCCGGACGCGGACGAATATCTGGAATGGCTCTGCACGCTGCTGCCGGAAATTCCGTCCACAGTGGTGTTGCATCGGCTATGGAGCACCTGTCGGCCGGATTTGCTTGTGGCGCCCCGTTGGGACATGGACCCCAACCGCCTCTACCAACGGCTGGCAGAATTACTTGGAGCACGCAACATCCACCAAGGCGATGCCTGTCTCATGGTTCCCGCATGAGTGTCCTTCAACCAGCGCCCAGGGCCAAGGTTTTTGTCTCCATACTTTACGCCGGCTCTGTCGAAAGAGGACCCTCCTCCGAAGCCACCGAGGCCCTCAATGCTATGGAAGCCGTCCTCGGCCCAGCCGACGTGGTCAGTTCTCCCCTGGCATTTGATTTTACCCGATATTACGAGCCGGAAATGGGTTCGCCTTTGTGCCGAATCGCTGCTTCCTTCACCCCGCTGACCTCACCGGAGCGTCTGGTTGAAATCAAACATTATACTGTCTCCCTAGAACATCAATTTGCACACCCTGACGGACGACGGCGGGTCAATCTGGACCCGGGCATGCTGACGGTCGAGAACCTTGTCCTGGCCACCGGCAAAAAAAGCCCTCATCGCGTCTATTTGGGCCGCGGTGTGTATGCAGATTTGACTCTTATTTACAGGGACGCCCGCTTTACCCCGCTTCCTTGGACCTATCCCGATTACGCCGGTGAAGAACTTCAAAAATGGCTCCTGACCATGCGTCAACGCCTCCTGGCTCAACTTCGGGAAATTCCAGCCCAAGCCACACCAGACCAATCTTCATCATCATAAATTGAACCACCGGTTGGGTGGTGACTCATTTCTGCTGGAAATGCCGGCTGTGTCTGGCAAACTCTTGGCGTGCGACGACAGGCATAACTGTCTTGCAGGTCACAAGGTCGTCGTGTTTAAGAGACTAAAGCATGAGCATGGATTTATTTTCATTGAAGGGCGAAGTGGCTGTGGCCATCGGAGCGGGCGGTGTGTTGGCGGGGGCAATTGCGGAGGGATTCGCACTGGCAGGAGCGCGGGTAGCGGTGGTGGACTTGCGATTGGAAGCGGCTCAAGCGTGCGCCCAAAGGATTCAGGCCAAAGGTGGCGTAGCGGAAGCTTTTGCGGCCAACGCCATGGAGAAGGAAAGTCTGGAACAAGCGCGGATTGCCATTGAGAGCAAGCTTGGACCGGCGAGCATTTTGCTGAATGCCGCCGGCGGCAATGATCCCAAGGTCACCGTGACCCCTGACAATCCATTTGAAAACATTCCCATCGAAAATTGGCGCCGCAATTTTGATTTGAATCTGGTGGCCGGTGCATTGTTTCCCTGTCAGGTGTTTGGACCGGGAATGGTGGCGCGCCGAAAAGGAAGCATCATTAACATCGCCTCAGTGTCGGCACACATTCCTTTGTCGCGGGTGGTGTCCTATTCAGCGTCGAAGGCGGCAGTGCTGAGTTTGACGCGGTTTTTGGCGCGGGAGTGGGCGGGGAGCGGTGTGCGGGTGAACTCAATTACCCCGGGCTTTTTCCCTGCAGATCAAAACCGGCGGCTGTTGTTCAACGAAGACAACACCCCCACCGAGCGCACGCGGCAAATCTGGGGACACACACCCATGAACCGCTTTGGCGAACCGCACGAATTGGTAGGCGCCGCCATTTTCCTGGCCAGCCAGGCAGCCAGTTCCTTCGTGACCGGAGCCGACATTCGGGTGGACGGCGGGTTCCTGGCGCAAACGATTTAAGCAGAAAGCTTGCATTGGGGGGAGACGATTTCTACGGTTTGGGTGCAGGGTCAAACCGGAAGTTCGCGGATGCTTGAAAGTCCGGCAGGGAAGGCGGTCTAGAACATGGAAACTGCGGCAACCACATCAAATGCGAGTGCCTCCCGAGCACGCATCCGGGTGGATGGAAAATTTTTTCGTTGTGGGGAGAAGAAATTTTTCATCAAGGGAGTGACCTATGGTCCGTTTGCGCCGGGAGCGGACGGCAGTCACCTGCCCGGACAAGTGCAAGCGGCCCGTGATTTTGAGTTAATCCGGGATTTGGGAGCCAACACAGTCCGGATTTATCATCCCCCGCCGCGGTGGCTCGCAGATTTGGCGCTGGAGTTCGGGCTGCGCTTGATGGTGGATATTCCGTGGAGTCATCACCTGTGCTTTCTGGATTCCGAGCAGCAGATGCAGGAGGCCCGCGACGCAGTGCGGCAAGCCGTGGCTTCCTTGGCGGGGCATCCGGGAGTTTTGGCGTTTAGTATAGCCAACGAAATTCCGCCCGACATTGTCCGTTGGTTGAGGCAGCGGCGCGTAGCGGGCTTCTTGGAAGAGCTCGTGGAAGTGGCCAAAGCGGCTGATCCAGGGTGTTTGTGCACTTTTACCAACTTTCCGCCGACGGAATACCTCCAGCCGCGCAATGTGGATTTCCTCTGTTTCAACGTCTATCTGCACCAACGCCGGGCCTTGGACAATTATCTTGCCCGGTTGCAAATGATGGCGGACCAAAAGCCGCTGGTTTTGGGTGAATTTGGTGTGGACTCGATCCGGGAAGGCGAGGAACACAAATGCGAGATGCTGACCTGGCAAATTGAAACGGCCTTTCGCAACGGATTGGCCGGCGCGGTGGTGTTCAGCTTCACGGATGATTGGTGGCGGGCCGGGCAGCAGGTGGAGGATTGGGCCATGGGTTTGACCACCCGCGACCGCCAGCCCAAGGCTTCTTACGCGGCAGTGCAGAAGGCTTTCAAGTGGGCGCCGTATTACCCTTTGCCTCAGACGCCCAAGGTTTCGGTGGTGGTGGCCAGCTACAATGGCGCGCGCACTTTGAAGGCGTGCTTGGACTCCCTGCAGACGCTGAATTATCCGGATTATGAAGTCATCCTGGTGGATGATGGCTCCACCGATGCCACTCCGCATCTGGCCGCGCAATATCCCTCTGTTCTTTACATCCGCCAGTCCAATCAAGGGTTGAGTGCTGCGCGCAACACCGGCATTGCTGCGGCCACCGGCGAAATCGTGGCATTCACCGATTCCGACTGCCGCGCTGATGAAGATTGGCTTTATTACCTGGTGGGCGATTTGTTGCGCGGTCAGTTTGCCGGCATTGGCGGCCATAATTTTTTACCTCCCGAAGATTCCCTTGTCGCGGCGGCAGTGATGGCCAGTCCGGGGGGGCCGGCTCATGTGATGCTGACCGACCGGCTGGCCGAACACATCCCCGGCTGCAACATGGCTTTTTGGAAATGGGCGCTGGATGCCATTGGTTGGTTTGATCCTATCTTCAGGAAGGCAGGTGATGATGTGGACGTTTGCTGGCGCTTGCAACAGCAGGGACTACAAATTGGTTTCAGCCCCGCCGGATTTGTATGGCACTACCGCCGCTCGACTGTGGAGGCTTATCTGCGTCAACAACAAGGCTACGGCGAGGCCGAGGCGCTGTTGATTCGGAAGCACCCCGAATATTTCAATGCGTTGGGGGGCAGCCTGTGGGCGGGGCGCATTTACACCTCCGCCAAGCTCGGCGTGGTGGCCAAACGCGAAATTGTGTATCATGGCATTTTTGGGACCGGCCAGTTTCAAACGCTTTACGCACCACGACCGGCATTTACATTAATGTTGATGACCAGTTTCGAGTATCACATTGTGGTGACGCTGCCGTTGCTCGTGCTGTCGGTGCCGTTTCATTTTCTGATGCCGGTGGCGGTGACATCGCTGTTGGCCACGTTGGGCATTTGTATTGCGGCGGGGTGGCAGGCGGAATTGCCGGCTCATCGTCAGGTCTGGTGGTCCAGGCCGCTGGTGGCCCTGCTGTATTTTTTGCAACCCATTGTTCGTGGTTGGGCCCGCTACCGGCAGCGCCTCACCTACCGCCCCACCCCGGTCAATGCCCTCGAAAAGCTCAACTCCATGGCGTTGCGCGACAGCGGGGAGCCGCTCGACCACGCAGCCTATTGGGCCGAGCACTGGGTGGACCGAGTGGATTTCTTGAAGGGTATTTTGCAACGTCTCGAAGCCGAGGGGTGGCAGCACAAGCCGGACAACGGGTGGAGCGAGTATGATGTCGAAATTTACGGCAGCCGCTGGAGCCGCGTTCAACTGACCACCGTGGCTGAATTGTTCCCCGGGGGCCGGCAACTTTTCCGATGTCGTTTGCAAAGCTTGTGGTCCTTGCCGGCGCGGGTGGCCTTTGGCGCGGCGGCCGCCTTTGAAATGTTGGTGATTGGTTTTACAAGCCCCTTTTTCCCTTGGATTTGGCTGTTGCTGCTGACATTGCCCGCGCTGGGCTGGTTCTTTGCGCAAGAGCAGCGCAACCTTCAATGTTTGGTGCATGCATTTCTGGATGAAGTGGCGCTCCAGTACGGCATGCTCAAGTTGAAGGTGACCACCGGCAAACCTTTCCATCCTCCACAGGTGAACATAAGCGCCCGCAAGACCTCCCCCGCCCCACCCCCGGCCGTCCCATGAAACAATATCTGGATTTGTTGCGTTTGGTTTTGGAAAAGGGCAAATACCGTGCTGATCGCACTGGCGTGGGCACCTATGCCGTGTTTGGGGCGCAGGCGCGGTTTGATTTGAGGGAGGGGTTTCCCCTGTTGACCACCAAAAAGCTTCACGTCAAGTCCATCATCTACGAGTTGCTCTGGTTTCTGCGCGGCGACACCAATGTCCGGTGGCTGCAAGAGCGGGGAGTGACCATCTGGGATGAATGGGCGGCTCCGGATGGCAGCTTGGGGCGCATCTACGGCGCGCAGTGGTGTGATTGGCGGCGTCCCGACGGCACATCCTTGAATCAAATTGACCAAGTCATCGAAGAAATTCGCACCCGTCCCAACAGCCGCCGATTGATTGTATCGGCCTGGAATCCGGGTGAAATCGAGCAAATGGCCCTGCCGCCCTGCCATGCCCTGTTTCAATTTTTTGTGATGGATGGCGAGCTAAGCTGTCAGATGTATCAACGCAGCGCAGATCTCTTTCTGGGCGTGCCGTTTAACATCGCCTCCTACTCGTTGCTGACGATGATGGTGGCCCAAGTGACCGGCTTGAAACCCGGCGAGTTTATACACACCTTTGGGGATTTGCACCTCTACGCCAATCACTTGGAGCAGGCGCGGCTTCAATTGACGCGCGAACCGCGTCCGTTGCCGCGCATGCGGTTGAATCCAGAAGTCAAAAACATCCACGATTTCAAATACGAGGATTTCACCTTGGAGGGATACGATCCACATCCCCCCATCAAGGCGCCCATTGCGGTGTAAGAACTCCTCCGGCAGGCATGTCCGAATGGTGGCTGGTAGTTTGTATAAAGTTACACATTTGTAACAATTCCGTCATCACCATCCGGCAGACTGCCGCCTGATGGTGTCTAAAAGCCATTTGCTACTCCAGCACGTAATCCTGGCTCCGGCAGAGGAATGGACTGTTCCGCCGGCGCCGTGGGTGGTGCTGCGGCTTGACAAAGGCATGGGTTATTGGATTTCTCCCTCAGCTCGGCTGGAGTTGGCGCAAGGGGACATGATGTTGATTAGTGACCGGGCGCAAGGCATCTTGCGCACCAGTCAACTCGGAGAAGCCGCCCTCTTTTTTTATACTGTTAATCCCTATTTTTTGGGTGGTTTTTTTACCTTGGCGGAAAGGCATGCCATGCAGGTTGCCCAAAGCCGGATTCAAGGATTGCCCCTGCATTTTCCCGCCCGTCACAGTTTGGCGGTGGATTTGGGTCGTGTTTGTGAAACGGCCTCTGAAATGTCCCCACTCGTGCAGAGATGCCGGCTGTTGTACTTGTTTGCCATCGCCTTGCAGCCCCAATTGACCACCAGCACCATCCCGACTGCCAACGGCCAGTCCGAAAAGCGTTTCAAAGAATTGATGGCCAGTCTGTCGGAACCGGAATTATTGCGTTTCACCCCCTTGGAACTCGCCGGGCAATGTGGATGCAGCCCAAGGCATTTCGCCCGTCTTTTTCAATCACACTTCGGTTGCTCGGTGCGTGAAAAGTTCACCGAATTGCGCTTGTACAAGGCTCGTGAGCTGCTGCTCTTGAGCGAAAGCACCGTGGCAGGTGTGGCGGTGGCCACAGGTTTTCGTGATCCAGCCAAGTTCAACAACGTATTCAAAAAATACTTTGGCCAAACCCCTCGACGCTGGCGGGAACAGCAACGAAAACTTGAGGGGACCCCACACGATTAAAGTCCTCGGAATTGCTGGCATTTGAATTCAGGCATCCTTTGACTTGGGGGGTGATTTGGGAGTACAATATGGGTGTTGAAACCCATGACCGCCTTTACTCAATCGGATGACTTTGCCAAGGCGGACGGGGCCGCGGCATCGCTGGCGGGTCTGCTGGACCGGCTGACCGTACCGGGACGCCTTTTCCAACGGGAAAATGGGGCAGTGCGTTGCCTGGCCTGCGGACATCGTTGTCGCATCCCGGAGGGACGCAGAGGCGTCTGCAAAGTGCGGTTCAACCACGGCGGCGAATTGCGGGTGCCTTTCGGTTACGTGGCCGGCGTGGCAGTGGACCCGATTGAAAAAAAGCCATTTTTCCACGTCCTCCCCGGCGCAGACGCCCTGACATTCGGGATGTTGGGATGCGATTTGCATTGCAGCTACTGTCAAAACTGGCTCACCAGCCAGGCCTTGCGCGATCCGGCAGCGGGCACACCTGTCCAAGAGGTCACCGCCGCCCAGTTGGTGCGGGCCGCCTGCCGCGAGGGGGCCCAAGCCGTGGTCTCGAGTTACAACGAGCCACTCATCACCGCGGAATGGGCGGTTGCCGTTTTTGAGGAAGCCAGGAAAGAGGGGTTGCTGTGTGCCTTTGTCTCCAACGGCAATGCGACACCGGAGGTGCTGGACTTTTTGCAACCTTATCTGGCCGCCTACAAGGTGGACCTCAAGGGATTTAACGACCGCGCCTATCGCTCGTTGGGGTGTCCCCTGAAAAGTGTCCAAGAGACACTTATGCAGTTGTGTCAGCGTGGGCTGTGGACTGAAGTGGTCACACTGCTCGTCCCCGGATTCAACGATTCCCCGTCTGAGTTGCGTGAGCTGACCCGTTTTCTCGCCAGCCTAAGCCGGGATATTCCGTGGCATGTGACCGCTTTTCACCCGGATTACAAAATGACCGACTGCCGCAGAACTGCGTCCGAGGATTTGCTGCGGGCGGTGGAGTTGGGAGCCGAGGCCGGACTGCGGTATGTGTACGCGGGCAATGTGCCGGGACGGGTGGGCCAGTGGGAGGACACGCGATGCCCGCAATGCGGAACGCCGGTCATCGAGCGTCGCGGATTCACCGTACTCGCCAACCGGTTGACAGTCGAGGGCAAATGTCCCGCCTGTCATACCCCCATTCCCGGCATCTGGCGCCTGTCCAATGGCAGTGCCCCGCAAACCACGTCCAACAGCGGATGGCGCATGCCACGCCGCGTTCACCTGTCCAACTCATGAAAAACACGCGCTCATTTGACCCGGAGGCGGTGCGCCAACCGGCGGTGGCCGGCATGTTTTATCCCGCTTATCGTCAGGCGTTGGAGAAGGAGGTTCATGAATACCTGGACGCCGGACAAGGCCAGCATCCCACTGCCCCCAAAGCCGTCATCGCTCCTCATGCAGGTTACCTCTATTCGGGGCCGATAGCCGGCTCCGCCTTCAAAGCCTGGCGAGGTCTGCATGGCAAAGTGAAACGCGTCGTGCTCATCGGCCCATCCCACCATTGCTATTTTCGGGGGCTTGCCCTCTCCCCTCAAGGTCAGTGGGAAACACCGGCTGGACGTTTTACCGTGGATGCAGCCGCGATTGACCAACTTGCCCGATTGCCCGATGTTCACTTCTCCGCCGAAGCGCACGCCGAGGAACATGCGCTGGAGGTTGAATTGGCTTTTCTCCAAGCCACCTTGGGGCCGGTCCAAATTGTACCCATCCTCACCGGCGAAGTGGATGACGATACCGTGGCTGAGGCTTTGGGCATATTGTGGGGCGGACCGGAGACGCTCATTGTGGTCAGCAGCGATTTAAGCCATTATTACGATTATTCAACCGCTCAAAAACTGGACCGCGCAACAGCAGATGCCATCGAAGAATTGGCTCCGGGCGAGATTCATCCGCCGCAAGCCTGCGGACGGCTGGCCATTCAAGGGCTTTTGCAAGTCGCCGAAGATTGCGAGCTTACGCCCGCTACTCTGGACTTGCGGAATTCCGGCGACACCGCCGGACGCAAAGACCGCGTGGTTGGGTACGGAGCTTTCGCTTTTTACCCCGCCACTGCAAATACCTCCTCCACCCCCCACACTTGATGCAACCACCGGAAGGCACATTTTCAGCCGGTGAAAATCGCCCCCTTCCTGCGCATGAGGGTACTCGCGCCGCGGAAGTCCGGTTGCCCAACCTCACCCCCGATGAGCAACGGCTTCTCCTCTCCCTGGCCAAGGCATCTGTGGAATACGGTTTCCGCCACGGCCGCCCTTTGACGGTGGACCCGACAGTTTATCCCGCAGTGTTGCGCGAACCTTGGGCGGTGTTTGTGACCCTCCACCATGAAGGCCAGCTTCGCGGATGCATCGGCACATTGGAGGCCAACTATCCCCTCGTCAACGGGGTAGCGCGCTTTGCATGGCATGCCGCATTTCATGACACACGCTTCGCACCATTGGAAGAAGAGGAGCTGCCTGGCCTCCATATTCATATCTCCATCCTCAGCCCGCCGGTGCCGCTGAATTTTAACAGTGAACATGAGTTGTTGGAGCAACTCGAACCCGGACTGGACGGCCTTCTCATCGAAGACGGTTTCTACCATGCCACCTTTCTCCCCTCAGTTTGGGAAACCCTTCCGGATAAAAACGAGTTTCTCCGGCACCTCAAGCGCAAAGCGGGGCTTTCACCCGACCACTGGAGCAACTCTTTCCGGGCCAGCCGCTACCGTGCTTATGGATTTTCCGCTGACGCTCATGAACTCGACACGAGCATTCTTCCGGAAACCTTCGTTTGAAAAGCTTCCCAACAAGTTAATTCATTCTCTTTGAGGGTGCATGGTGGCGTGGAAGCATGGAATCATTCCCGAGTTTAATGCCTTCTTTTAGTGAACCTCCACCTGTGACTTCCCAAAATGCAACGCAACAGAAGTTCTTGAATTTTTCCACTTGTCGGAGCGTGGGCGGGTGGGTTATTTTTCCGCCCCCGTGAGAAAACGGGAGACGGCTGGGTGGTAGGATACTCAAGCGGTCAACGAGGGCAGACTGTAAATCTGCTGGCCTACGGCCTACGCTGGTTCGAATCCAGCTCCTACCACCACTTTTCTTTTCACCCCTCGCTGCCAGGTTTGAGCCCAGTTCACTTTCCCGTCATTAGCAGGATGGTCAGCCGCTTGGGGCCGTGGGCCCCTAAAACGAGGATGCGCTCGATGTCTCCGGTGCGGCTGGGGCCGGTGATAAATGAAATCATGCTGGGGTAGTGCGCTCCGTATTTTTGGCGCATCAAGGCAAAGGCTGCCAACAAATCCGGCAGAAGTTGTTCGCGGGAGGCCACCACGATGTGGTGCGGGGGTAAAATGGAAATCGCCCTGCCGCCACAGTTGCGGCTGGTGACCAAGACGCTGCCGGTTTGGGCAATCAGAGCTTCACATGTGGTCACCGCGCCATCGCAGGACTCGAGCTCCATTTTCGGGTAAGGACGGTCGGCCCACACCACAGCAGGGCCGAGGTCGCGGACAATTTGCTGCAAAAATGGATGTTCATGAGTGGCCAGCCGCTTCCAATTTTCTTCGCGGATGATGCGCTGAATTTCCTCCCGGGCGGCAGCAGGATTGGGCAACACCTTGAAGGTGGCCTTAAGCAGCTCAGCATTGCGGGCGAATTGTTGGCATTGCTCGTCCCAGCTTTGCCCCACCGCAGGCAACATGGGACGGAAGTCGCCGTCGCGCGGCGGCGGAGTGTGGGTGCCTTCCGTAGCGTGGGCATGCCCTGGTCGTGGCGCGATGGTTTTGAGGGCCTCGCGGATGCGGCCCAACATGGCTTCGCGTGGAGATGAATTGGTGGTGCTCATGATTCAGAACGATTGGAACGGTTTTTCTTCCACCATTGATGAAAACTTTCGCCCGCAAATCGCGGGGCTTGACGTGTGCGCGTCCAGGCGCGAGCAGGGTCCAGGGCGGTGCCTTGGACGAGCTTGTGCAAGGGTTGAAGCCAGCGGCCCAGCGTCATGCCAATTTGATAAAGTGCAGGATGACGCATCATCACCTTGAAGCCCGCAAAGGCCAGGCGTTCCATCAAAGGAGGATTGGCTTTGACCGCATTGCGGCGGTTGTGCAGGAGGTGATGCGCAAGGTCAATTTTGACGGGGCAGGTTTCGCTGCAAGCTCCACACAGAGAAGAAGCGTAAGAAAGGTGTTTCCAATCCTGCAACCCTCGCAAATGCGGCGTAAGCACAGAACCGATGGGGCCTTGATACGTCGTCCCATAGGTATGCCCACCGACATTGCGAAAGATGGGGCAGACGTTCAGGCAGGCGCCGCAACGGATGCAATGCAGCACATCGCGCTGCTCAACGTCAGCCAGGAGGCGTGTGCGCCCGTTGTCCAACAACACCACATGAAACTGTTCCGGACCGTCGCTCTCGCCGGTCATGCGGGGGCCCCCGTAAAGGGTGTTGTAACCGGTAAGCCACTGGCCGGCGCCGGCGGTGGCGAGCATGGGCCACAACAAGGCAAGGTCGTCCATCGTGCGGACCAGTTTCTCAATGCCCATCAACGCCACATGAATGCGCGGCAGATTGGTGGTCAGGCGCGCATTGCCTTCGTTTTCGGTGATGGCAATCATGCCGTTTTCGGCCACGCCAAAGTTGACGCCGCTGATCCCCATGTCCGCCTGACAAAACTTCTGGCGCATGACCCGCCGGGCAATCATCGTCAGCGCCTCCGGATCGGTGACCGGTTCGGCCTGCAATTTTTTCTGAAAGACCTCGCTGATTTGCCCGCGCTTAAGATGCATTGCGGGAAAGACGATGTGGTAGGGCGGTTCTCCCCGCAGTTGCACAATGTATTCGCCCAAATCGGATTCAAAGACTTCAAATCCGCCCTGTTCCAGCGCCTCATTGAGGTGGATTTCCTCCGAGGTCATGCTCTTGGACTTGATGATGAAGCGGACCTGGTTCTGACGGGCGATGTCGAGGATGATTTCCCTTGCTGCGCGGGCATCGGCGGCCCAGTGCACCTTGGCGCCACGACTCTCGAGATGATGGACGAATTGCTCCAGGTAGCGATCCAGATGGTTGATGGTGTCGTGCTTGATTTCCGCGGCAGCCTGGCGGGCCGCCTCCCAATTCTGAAAGCGGGCTTTGCATTCGTCGCGCTTGGTCTCGTAACCGCGCAGGGCCTTGAAAATCCATTGGCGATGTTCCAAGTCGGCGGTCAAACGCCGGGCCTGCGACTTGAATTGAACAGCAGCGGTCGTGCTCATAAACACAATGCATTACAGTGAGCCGGCTAATACTTCGGCCAGGTGCAGGCAGCGCACGTTGCGTCCCTGCCGCTCCAGCAGTCCTTGAATGTGCATGAGGCAACTGGAATCCAGCGAAATTACGTAATCGGCCTTTGTATCGGCGATGGCCTGGCATTTGCCTTCACCCATCGCCGTCGAAATCATGGGAAACTTCACAGCAAACGTGCCTCCAAATCCGCAGCAAACCTCCGGCGGATCCATTTCAATCAACTCCAAGCCGCGCACATGCCGCAGGAGTTGGCGCGGCTCATCCTTAATTCCCAGCTCCCGGAGCCCATGGCAGCCGTCGTGAAAAGTGGCCCGCCCCTTGAACTCCGCTCCCAAATCACCAACCCCCAGCTTGCGCACGAGGAATTCGCTAAATTCAAAAACCTTGCTCCCCACGGTCTTTGCGAGGTCGTGCCGGGGCGTGCCGGCAAAAAGTTGCGGATAAAACACCCGCATCATCGCTCCGCACGAGCCCGAAGGCGTCACAATCACTTCGGCCGATTTGAAAACCTCCAGCGCGTGCTCCGCCACAGACCGAGCTTCATCCCACAAACCGGAATTGAACGCCGGCTGTCCGCAACAGGTTTGGGCTTGGGGATATTCGACGGTGTGGCCGAGTTTCTCCAAAATCTTCACCACGCTCACGCCCACCTGCGGGTAAAACTGGTCCACAAAACACGGTATAAACAACGTGATTTTCATGATGCCGGTCAGGACATCTTCATTGTAATACCTGCCTCCTTAAATAACAGAAAAATCCAGCATCCTTCCCCTGCTTGTCCGAGCTACCTTGGAGTCCTCGCCAAGGTCCAAACCAAGATTTTGCGTTTGAAATCGTCCCGCAAAGCCCGCAATTTAAGCCCCAACATCCTATGGCAACACGTGTTTATCTGGCGGTGGACTTGGGCGCCGAAAGCGGGCGCGTCATGGCGGGGCTTTGGAATGGCAAGCGCATCAAGCTTGAGGAGGTCCATCGTTTCCCCAATGGCGGAGTGTCTGTGGGCGGCACTTTGCGGTGGAACGTATTGGGCCTTTGGCAGTCCATCCAACAAGGACTGGCTCTGGCCGGCCGCAAATACGGAAAACAAATTGTTTCCGTGGGCGCCGACACATGGGGAGTGGATTTTGTGTTGCTCAACCGCCGCGATGAATTACTGGGACTGCCATATCATTACCGGGATGCCCGCACCCAGGGCGTAATGGAGCGCGCTTTCAAACAGGTGCCCCGCGAAAAAATATTTGCGCAAACCGGCCTGCAATTTCTCCCGTTTAATTCTCTGTTCCAACTGTTGGCCTGGAATAAAAACGCCCCAGATATCCTGGAAGCCGCCGACCGGTTGTTGTTCATGCCGGATTATTTCCATTGGTGTCTCTGCGGCTCACGCGTGGCGGAGTTCACCATCGCCTCAACATCGCAATGTTTGCATCCGCTCAAGCGCGACTGGGCAAAAAGCCTGCTCAAAGCCTTTGGGCTGCCGCAACGTTTGTTTCCCCCGTTGGTGCACCCGGGCGCGCCGCTTGGGACGCTGCGTCCTGAAGTGGCTGAAGCCGCCAATCTGCCCAAAATCAAAGTGGTTGCGCCCCCCTCCCATGATACCGCCGCAGCGGTGGCCGGCGTACCCACGGCCAACAGCGGCAAGGCAAATTGGGCTTACATCAGTTCCGGCACGTGGTCATTGATGGGCGTTGAAGTTACCCAAGCATCGCTAACCTCCCGCACTTTGGAATTCAATATGACCAACGAAGGCGGGTTGGACGGCACCTATCGCCTGCTGAAAAACATCATGGGACTATGGCTCGTGCAGCGCTGCAAGGCCGCCTTTGATGCTGAAGGCAAAAATTACGAATACGCCGAGTTGGCCCGCCTGGCCGCCGCCGCACCTGCCTTTCGTTCACTGGTCAATCCGGATGATCCTCGTTTCCTCAATCCCAAAGACATGCGGGTGGCCCTGCAAGAGTATTGCCGCGAAACCAGCCAGCCCATCCCCCGCACGGCAGGCGAATTGGTGCGCTGCGCGTATGAAAGCCTGGCGTTGCGCTACCGGCAGGTGCTTGGATGGTTGGAAGAACTGACAGGCCAACGCATTGAGATCATCCACATCGTCGGCGGTGGCTCCAAGAGCGAGCTGCTCAATCAATTTACTGCCAGCGCCTGCAACCGTCCGGTCATCACCGGGCCGGTGGAGGCCACCGCTTTGGGCAATCTCATGACTCAAGTGCGTGCTGATGGCGAAGTGGGCAGTTTGGCGGACATGCGCCACGTCATCCGCCGCTCCAGCGAGATGCGCCGTTATTTGCCGGCCGACCTCGACAAATGGAACATGGCGGCAGCTCGCTTTGCTGCGCTGGCGGGTTAAGCCGGCCACCACGCACCATGGGGATTTTGGACTCATTCCAAATCAAATCGAGAGGCTGGCACGCCGCCGCCGAACACCCATGGGAATTGGATTTGGATAAACCCGCCGTTGGTGGCGTGGCTTTGCGTGACCCGGCCACCCTTCTTTGGAAACTGGGGCCAACTGATGATGCCGCGGCAGCCGCACAAGGCCGGTATTTTTTTCTTCAAAAAGGGGTGGAAGCGGAGGTGGTTCATCAACGAGTGAACCTCTGGCGTGTTTATTGGCAGGATGTCACCGGCCGCTTCTCTTCATTCGCTGGCCCATGCCGGTTTCGCTCAGCTCCCGTAGAACTACGGGTTGGCATGGTGGAAAAGGATTTGGAAAATCTGTTTGGTCCGCCGGTTTGGCGCCACGAAGAAAAGGACGTTCTGCGCTGTTTTTACGGGCGCCATGCTGCGGAGTGGGAATGGCTGCTCCATCCGCTTGAGGGCTTGCAACAACTCACCATGAGGGCCATGCCATTGTATGCCGCTGCCTCCGCCGAGCCCCAACCTTCAACCCGCGCCACATGATACTTACCATTGATTTCCATGCCTGATTCAAAAGCTCAAAACGAAGTCAATTCGGCGCCTGCAGCGCCGGAAGCCATTCCGCCGCTGCCGGAGAATGCGACGCCGGAACAAAAAGATTTGCACTGGTTCACCCATTATTACCAGGGCGACAAGGTCAAACAACTGACGCTGCGGGCTGTGCTCATGGGTGGGATCTTGGGCATGTTCATGTCCGTTTCCAACTTGTACACCACTCTCAAGTTGGGATGGGCCTTTGGCGTGGCCATTACGGCGTGCGTCCTGTCGTTTGTGATATGGAATGCTTTGCGGGCCTTGAGCCGCGGGCGGCTCACGCCCATGACCATTCTGGAAAATAATTGCATGCAATCCACCGCCTCCGCCGCAGGTTATTCCACCGGCGGCACCATCGGCACAGCGTTTGGCGCGTTGTTACTCATCGAGGGGGAACATCGTCCCTACGTGGTGGTGGCGTCTTTTGCGCTTCTTACGGCGGCGTTGGGGGTGTTTCTGGCCATCCCCATGAAACGCCAGATGATTAATTATGAGCAGCTCAAGTTTCCCAGCGGGATTGCCGCCGCGGAGACCTTGCGCAGCCTTTATTCGCACGGGCGGCAGGCACTGCGAAAGGCTTATGCGCTCATTTATGCGCTGGCCTTTGGCGGGATCATCGGCTTCCTGCGCTCTTATTACAATTTGATTGATCAGCTTAAGGATTGGCAACCCTCTGAGAAGTTTGCCGCGCTGAGCCAACGTCTGCACATCCCCTTGGACCAATGGCTGGCCGGCTTGGGACCCCTGTTGCAACGCATGCATCAATGGCTCCATATTCCGGAACAAATTGCGCTGCGCGCGGGCTGGTCTCCGGTGTATCCCTACAAGCTTTATGGACTGGCTTTTGAACCCAGCGTGCTATTGATCGGCGCGGGCATGATTGTGGGGGTGCGTGTTTCCTTGTCCATGTTGTTGGGTTCGGTGTTGCTGTATTTTTTGGTGACCCCGTATTTGTTGACCTTGGATCTCGCTCAAGCCGGTGTGCAGGGCTTCGTGCCATCCTTCACCATCAGTCCACAGGGAATGATTAATCCCACCCGCTGGGCGTTGTGGGGCGGCACGGCCATCATGGTCTTCAGCAGTCTCACCTCCGTCGCCCTGCAATGGCGGACACTTGCCCGCGCCTTTCAAGTGTTCAAACGCCGTGGTGCCGCCACGGCTGAAAGCGATCGTCTGGCGGCGATTGAAGTCCCGGCCACGTGGTTGGTGATCGGGTTGGTGCCCATCACGGTTGGTTTGGTGGTGGTGCAGTTTTTTGCATTCCACGTCAACTTGTGGTTGGGGCTGTTGGCGGTGGTGATGTCCTTTGTGGTGTCGTTGGTATGTTGCCGCGCCACGGGTGAAACGGACACCACTCCCATCGGTGCGATGGGCAAGGTGACCCAACTACTTTACGCCGTCCTGCCCGGCGCCAAAGGCAATGTAACCATCAACCTTATGGCCGCCGGCACCACCGCCGCGGCGGGGGGAAGCTCCGCCGATTTGTTGACCGACTTGAAGAGCGGCTACCTCCTGGGCGCCAACCCCCGCAAACAATTCCTCGCCCAATTCATCGGCATATTCTTTGGCACACTGGCGGTTGTCCCCGCTTGGTACGCCATGGTGCCCAACAAGGACACACTCGAAAAATTCAATCCCCCCGCCACCTACATGTGGAAGGCGGTGGCTGATTTATTGACGCAAGGGGTGCACATGTTGCCCAAAACAGCCATTGTCGCCATCGTAATCGGCGCGCTTTTAGGAGTCCTGCTGCCCTTGCTCGAAAAGATGGTGCCACGGATGCGCCCTTGGTTGCCGTCGGCGATGGGCTTGGGATTGGCGTGGGTCATTCCCTTCCAAAACAGCCTTTCCTTTGCCATTGGCGCGGTGTTGGTATGGCTTTGGACCAAACGCCATGCAAAGACTGCCGAGGAATATAATGTCCCCATCGCCTCCGGCTTGGTGGCGGGGGAATCCCTGGTGGCCGCCTTGATAGCCATTGCCTGTACGTTGGTGGGTTTCTTGGGCATGGCCAAATGACGCCATCTCAAATCATTTCCGGCACAACTTTTTTCCGCCGGAAGTGTATATTCAGATAGCGTGCTTTGAATCTTGTGAATGTAGCAGGCACAAAGTTGTGGTTGGGGCTGGCAGTGGCCATGTCTGTGGTGGCGCTGCAAGCCGCCACCGATGCCGTGATGGACCGATTTGCCGGAATCCCGGACCGCAACGCATTCGGCCTGCGCCCCCCCCCGCCGCCGGCCCCGCCCCCCAAAGTGGAGCCTCCCCCGCCGGCCATCAAAGTTCAGGTCACCGGCTTGCTTGATTTCAAAGTCCGCAAGACCGCCATTCTTCTCGTTACTGAAATGGGACAAAATCCCGTCTCCATGGTCCTCGGTGAAAATGAATCTGAAGGGCCGGTGAAGGTGAAAAGCATTGATGCGGAAAACGGCAAAGTCGCCATCCTCATCAACAACAACGAAACAGAATTGGACTTCGAAAAAGACGGAATTAAACCCTCGAGCAGCGGCGGCAAGGCTGAATTTCAGATTGGCGGTCCGGTGGAACCTGCGCCGCGCCCCTCCGCCTCACAGTTGTTTGCCGGAGTCGCCTCGGCAAACGCGCCTGCCTTGCCCGCCGTCAATAGAGGCCAACTTGCTTCCACGTTGCGCCAGGCGACAGAAACAGCAAGCAAAAGCTCCTCATCAGCGCCTGCTCCCTTTTTGGGCGGTTTGACTGGACCTGCCGCCCCCAATTTGACCGGCACGCATACCTTCCGCTTTGATGGCGCTCCCACAGCGGGCCCCACACAACCCAACTGGCCCCCTGAACAACCGGTAAGCTACGAAGAATCCATCATCCACATGGAAATTCTGCGGACCCTCAAGGAAACCGGTAAAATGGATTTGCCACCTCTGCCTCCCACTATTCTGACTCCGGGACATCAAGAGGATATGAATCCCGTCCCTGACGGCCAACCCAATCCGGGCCCACCGGGACTTCCACCGCTGCCGCCCTTCCCCCGCTAACCTACTTTAACTTTACCCAACACACCTGCCACTGTGCTATCGGTAATGGCGGCGCTACGCTGCGGCAAGCTCCTGCTCAAGTACAAACGCGAGGCCAGCTTCAAAAACTTTTGCCCGGACAACCTCGCCCGCAACGTCTTGCGTAAAAATCCCTTTGGGCGATTCGCCCGCCGAAACGACTCCACTTCGTGCCGGCAATCGCTGAAACTCCGGCTCATGCCTGCGGCTCGGATAGCCTGCAAATCATCCAAAAAGAAATCGGGATCAATCCGCCAAAGCATTTTTACCAGCGCAGGATTGTGTGCACAGCGGAACAAAACTTCCCGCTCGAAATCCTGGACATCGCAATTCTCCTGTTGCAGAAACAATTCCCGCAAAGTCGGAGCCTCTTTTTTTGCTGCTACCGCAGTTCCATCCTGCTCATGAAGTGCATGGCTCATAGTACGTCAGCTTGCACTGTTTTTCGGGGTGAGCTTTCACCCAAATACCTTAGCGGCTGCCTGCCGACGTTACCAAGTCCTTGACATCCTGAATGTTATGTCCGCATAATTCCTACAAATGGCCAGCTTAATTGATGCAGTTCCGTCTGCCCGTAGGAAATACCCCAAGCTCGTGGTCCAGACAGGATTCTTGCCTGGAGACTTGATAATTCGATCGTCTTGTCCTAATGTTGCTCTCACTTCATGAAGACCGTCTTGCTCATTGATGAAGACGCTGGTGCCCGTCGTGGCCTGAAAAATTTTCTGGCGTCGGAAGGCTGGACGGTCTGGGAGGCGCAAGATTCCGAACAAGGCTGGGCCTTGGCGCAACAACATCATCCGCGGGTGGTGGTGTTTGATTACCTCCTGCCCGAAGGCAGCGGCATTCAACTTTGCCGGCGTTTCCGCGATACGCCGTCCTTTGACGGCACAATCCTCGTCGCCACCAGCGCCCGGGATTTTCCCGCCGACCGTCAAAATGCCAGCGAAGCTGGTGCCCGACATTTTTTGGTGAAACCCTTTGAACCATTGGCGCTGAAGCGTCTGCTGGAGAATCTCGCTCAAGGGGACACTACGGTGTTCATGAAATCCTTCTCCTCCATGATTCCTGAAGACGCTCCAACCCGCCTGCGATTCTGGGGAGTCCGCGGCAGCATTCCTTCCCCCGGGCCGGACACCGTGCGCTACGGTGGCAACACATCGTGCGTGGAAATCCGCACCGCCGGACAAATCATCATCCTCGATGCAGGCTCGGGTATACGGCCCCTGGGGCTTGCGTTGGCACGTGAATTCAAGGGGCGCCCGTTGGAATTGACCTTGCTCATCACCCATACCCATTGGGATCACATTCAAGGTTTCCCGTTTTTTGTGCCCGCCTACAACCCCATGAACACCGTGCGGGTTTTGGGGTATGAAGGCGCAAGCCGCGGTTTGCAGGACACCCTCAGCGGTCAGATGGAAAGTCCGTACTTCCCCATCGGCCTCAAGGAAATGCCGGGCAACATCCAGTTCACCGAATTGCGTGATCTCGAATTTGCCATCGGCCCCATCCGCGTCCGCGCCACCTATGTCAATCATCCCGGTGTCTGCGTCGGCTACCGCCTGTTCACTCCGCACGGTTCTATCACTTTCATTCCGGACAATGAAAATTACGTCCGACTGAAATCCCGTTCCGCGGGCGCACAACCCATCAGCCCGGACGCGCAGGCCTTTGCCGAGCAACAGGATCAGAAACTTGTCGAGTTCATCCGCAACTCCGACATCCTCATCGTGGATTCCCAATACGACGCCGAAGAATACGAGCGCCATGTGGGTTGGGGCCACAGTTGCGTGGATGACTCCGTCAACCTTGCTTTGCGAGCCGAGGTCAAAAAATTGTTTTTATTCCATCACGATCCGAGCCACGACGACCGCAAAATTGACGCCATGGCGCGCCATGCCCGTAAAATTGCGGCCGCCTCCGGCCGCAGGCTTGATGTTGCCGGCGCTCGGGAACGTCTTGAGGTTGTGTTGCGTCCTGCAGTAAGCCGTCGCGCCCTCGCACGCGCCGGTTAAACGGTTGGCAGTCGCCTTGGGGAGGCTATATTTACCCCACGCGCAGCCCGTGCCATGAAGACCGTTGTATTAGTGGATGAAGACCAAAGCCAGCGTACCGCCGTGGCCGGCTGGCTGGCCGAAAGCGGGTGGCGCGTTCTAATTGCCGATGACGGCGAGACCGGTCTTGAGCTGGCCCTCAAAAACCGCGCTGAGCTCGTCATCTGCGATCTCCTCATGCCCCGCTGCAATGGTTTTCAGCTCTGCCGCATGGTGCGCCAGGAAGCAGCACTCAAAAACCACACGCGCATCATCGTTACCACGGGCGGCGGCTATCCCACAGACCGCCTCAACGCCTTTCAAGCCGGCGCCGATGCCTGCCTGACTAAGCCGCTCCAACGCTACGAATTCCTCAAGCTGCTCAAGGAGCTCATGGGCGAGAGCGACACCACTTTCCTGCGTCGCGAGGCTGCCCGCCAGCCCAGACCGCCCGCTACGCGCCCGCCGCCGCCCTCCTTGCCGCTGGATGCTCCGCCGCGAGTCCGCTTTTGGGGGGTGCGTGGCTCTATTCCGACCCCCGGCCGCGCCACTCTCCGCTACGGTGGCAACACCGCCTGCGTGGAGGTCCGCACCGGCGGCCAAATCATCATCCTTGATGCCGGCACCGGCATCGCGCCGCTTGGCGCGGCCCTGATGCAGGAATTCAACCAACAGCCCTTCACCGTCACCATTTTGATTTCACACACCCACTGGGACCATATCCAAGGCTTTCCTTTTTTCGAGCCGGCTTATCATCCCAAAAACGAGGTCCGCATCATCGGTTACAAAGGCGCGCGCGAAGGCTTGGCTTCCACCCTCAGCAGCCAGATGGAAAGCCCTTTCTTCCCCATCTCGCTGTCGGAGTTGCCGGGAAACATTTCCATCGAAGAAATGCGCGATTTGTCCTTTGACATTGGCGGTGTGCGCGTTGAGGCCACTTATCTCAATCATCCCGGCCTTTGCATGGGCTATCGCATCCACACCCCCGCTGGCGCTGTTGCCTACTTGCCCGACAACGAGCCTTACCAACGATTCAAATACCACGCCACCGTCAATGAAAGCGGCCCGCCGGTAACCCAGGAAGCCATTGAATATGCGCGCCGGCAAGACCAGCGCATCATTGATTTTGTTCAAGGCGCCGCCGTCCTCATCATAGATTCGCAATACGACGCCAATGAATACCAAAGCCGCATTGGCTGGGGCCACGGCTGCGTGGACGATGTGGTGGCCCTGGCCGCCAGCGCCAAGGTCAAGCGCGTATTCCTCTTTCACCATGACCCGCGCCACAGCGATGAACACGTGGACCGCATGGTGGAATGGGGGCGAAATTTTGTGCAGTTGCTGGGCGAAAATGTGGAGGTCAACGCTGCTCAGGAAGGCTTGGAGCTGGTGTTGCAACCGGCCGAAACCACCCCGGAACGCCTGGGCACACCCTCAAAACAGGCCGAAAAATGACCAAAAATTTTTTCTAAAAAAGTGTTGACATGCAATCGGTTGTGTGTGAAATTGAACGCGTTGAAAGTGAAACAGCCAGCGACATAAGGGAATAACCTATGAAGAAGATGCTCATAGCTCTTGGGTTGTGCGCCGCCCTCGGCGTACAAGCAGCTATTCTGAATTCAAGTTTTGAGACTGGGAATTATAATCCAGAGTGGACTATGTATAAAAGGTGGGTAAGTGGTACTTACCCGCATGGACTCGGCGTCCCATCAGGGACTCCGACCTCTCCCACGCTAAGTGTTGTAACTTCAGATGGAACTCTCAATCCTTTTTACGGACCGTCCACTTACTACGATCCAGATTCCGGCGGCAATTATTTCTTAAAAGTCACCACGGGTGCTGCAAACCAGCACCAAGGTGTGTTACAGTCATTCACACTTATGTCAACCACTGATATTTACGGGTGGTTTACTCGCGGGTCTGTGGGGACGCCAACCATTACGGTGAATTTGGTTAATGATGATACCTTGATCAGTTATGGGATTAAAACTTTTTCTGGGTCATCAATGACATGGCAGGAATGGAGTTTTACCTCGGTTCCTGCTGGTAATTACACTCTTTATTTCGACGTTTTCGGCTCCAGTGCTGGGTGGACTGGGTATTTTGATATGTCCGTCGTTCCCGAGCCCCGTGGCTGGCTGATGGGTGGGGCGTTGTTGGGTATGCTCGGTGTGGGTGAATTCCTGCGCCGCCGCCGCGCCCAAAAGGCCAACGCCTAAGCCTTTCACTTTCAACTCGTCGAAAAGGCCCGGTCTCCCGGGCCTTTTCCTTTTCCCCCCATCCCCTCTTCCCAATGGAATGGATCAACGTGAGGGTGCCACCATCCCCTCTCCCTCAGGGAACCGGTCAGGGCGAGGGGAAATTAAAACGGAATGCCCCTCACCCCATCCCTCTCCCAAAGGGAGAGGGCGTCTTTGCGACCCAACTCCCAAAAGGAGAGGGCGCCTGTTGGGAAACCTCTACCAAAGTGAGAGGGCGTCTTCGGTTCTCACCCAAGCGGGGTTTCCTGCCTTATATCAAGAGCAACATACTAACCATGATTCTTGCCCCTTTTCCTTGGCGCTTGTCATTTCTACACAAGTCCCTACAATGAGCACATGGTCCACCTCGTAGAGCGGCGGACATCAGTCAACACACCCAAGACAGCATGAACGGCGGTTCCCGACAACGGCTGGCGCATGTTTCATGGCATTTAGCCTTGGACATGGGGCTATTTGTCCTGGCCTTTATGCTGGGGATTTATTTGCGCTTTTTGGGGGACACAACGTTGGTTTACACCGCGCAATGGTCGTACTATCCGAGCCTGCTCTGGGGGGCGCTGGTTTTTGTCACCGCGAGCTACATCTTTGGTCTTTACGCTCCGCAGACCCAACACCAGAGCTTTTTCACCCGTGCGCTGATCATCTTGCTGAATCTGGGGCTGGCGGTGTTGTTGATGACGGCGATGTTTTATTTGAATTACTCCAGCCGCGTGGGCCGCGGCGTGATGGCGTACAGCGCGGTGTTTGCGTTTTTATTCATTTTGTTGCATCACGCGCTCATCCTGCGTCAACTGGCCTCGTACCGGGAGCGGGTGGCATTGGTGGTGACCAATGAGGAGGACGAAAAGGAAACCCAGTGGTTTGATGCCTTTTGGCAGGGGCGGCTTGAATTAGCGGGGGTGGTGTGCGTGCCGGGATACACCCCGCGGCTGGGCTCGAAAGTGCTTGGGCAAACATCCAAACTGCTCGAACTTGTGCGGGAACACCATCTGGACCGGGTGCTCTGCACACACCGGGCTCTGGAGGATCCGCGGTTGTGCCAGGAATTTTGCCGTTTGCGATACTCCGGTGAAACGGTGATGCCATTGATGGCCTTGTGCGAGGAGGTTTATCAGTTGGTGCCGCTGGAATTGATGTCGCCTGCATGGTTGATCAGCGCAAGCGCAGCTCCACATTTGTTGTACATCAAAAAGGCCAAACGCGGTTTTGACATCTGCGTTTCTCTGCTGGGCCTGCTGGTGTTGGGGGTGCCGTTATTGTTGGCCATGTTGGCCGTTCGCCTGACCTCGCCTGGGCCCATCTTTTATCGCCAAACGCGCACCGGTCGTTTTGGGCGGACATTTACATTGTTAAAGCTTCGTTCCATGCGCGTGGATGCCGAGGCCGACGGCCCCCGCTGGGCCGCTGCCAACGATGATCGCGTCACGCCAGTAGGCCGGTTTTTGCGGCGCTATCGGATTGATGAGATACCGCAGCTCATCAATGTGTTACGTGGCGAGATGTCTTTTGTGGGGCCAAGGCCGGAGCGCCCGGAATTTATTGAGGAGCTGGCGCGGCAGGTGCCGTATTACAAGGAACGGCTCATGATTCAACCCGGCCTCACCGGCTGGGCACAAGTGCGCTACCCTTACGGCGCCTCCATCGAAGACGCACGTCGCAAGCTGGAGTACGACTTGTACTACATGAAACACATGAGCCTGTTTTTGGATTGTTTTATTTTGTTGGACACCATCCGGATTGTGCTGCGGGGCGGTGTGGATGAAGCTCATAAACACGCCGTGCCGGAATACCGTGCCCAACGGGCCACGGTGGCGCCGGCCACAACCGCCCCGGCTGCTCCAGCGGCGGCAACTCCCCCACACTAACAAGCGCCGGCATGAGCAACAACCATCGCACGCCGGAGGCCCTCCGCCGTCATTACGAAGTCGAGCGTGAACTGGCTCAACGGCTGCGCAATTCCACACGCGCTGAACGCTCCACCTTGTATCAAACCCTGTATGCCGAGCTCTTTTCACGCGTGCCGGATCACCCACGCCTTACCCGTCGCGAAGACCCGGAGCGCACCCGCCGGGCCGTTGAAGCGCGGCTGGCCTTGCTTCGTCCATTCCTCGCACAAACACAGACCTTTCTGGAAATGGCCCCGGGAGATTGTGCGCTCGCCTTTGCGATGTGCAAGCATGCCCGTGAAGTAATTGCGGTGGACATTTCGGATCAAACCGCCCCAACGGCTTGCCGCCCGCCCAATTTCAAACTTGTGGTGTACGATGGTTACCATTTGGACATGCCGGATCAATCGGTGGATTTGGCTTTCAGCTACCAGTTTTTGGAGCATCTTCATCCGGACGACGTGTCCGAGCACCTGCAACTGATCCATCGTTTGCTGCGGCCGAGTGGTGTTTATGTTATGGCCACACCTCACCGCTTCAGCGGGCCTCACGATATTTCGGCGCATTTCAGCGACACGCCGGAAGGTTTTCATCTGCGGGAATGGACCTACACCGAGTTGCGCTCAGCCCTCCACCAAAGCGGCTTTGCCCGCGTGCGCCCCTACCGTGCTCGACGCCTCCGGCAAAGCGCTTTTTGGGATGCCTTGGAGCGGGGAGCCGAGTGGATTATGGGATATCTTCCACGCACGTGGCAACGGCGCGCCAGCCGCCGCTTTTTCCAGAGTGTGACACTGGCGGCGTGGAAAAGCACGCTCCCTCAAGCCGCACGCTGAGCGCTCGAAGTCAAAAATCAAAATCTCATCAATACCGGTTGAAATGTTTTGCAACGGCGCGGCAGCCCCCTCCGTTGCTACCGCGCCAGGTGTTATTTCACATTTTTTATCAAGAAAACCCAGTTGGACTTGCCATCTGCAGCCAGAGAACCCAAATTAAAAGACATGCAAATGACCATGGTAATTCATGCATTCGCTTGGGCGAACCGCACCGCGGACACATGGTCTGATGAATCATCCACCCATCGTTTTAATTACACATGAGCTTCATGATCAACCGCCGTCATTTTCTTAAAACCGCCTCTGCATCGCTGGCCCTGTCCGTCGTGGGCGCGCGTGCGGCTGAACTGATTCAACAAAAAACCTGGCGCGTGGGCCTGATTGGCACCGGCTGGTATGGCAAGAGCGACCTGTTCCGTTTGATTCAAGTAGCGCCGGTGGAAGTGGTTTCGTTGTGCGATGTGGACCGGAACCTTCTCAAAGAAGCCGGCGATTTGGTGAGCCAGCGGCAAAAGTCCCGCAAGGTGCCGCGGCTTTACGGTGATTACCGACAGATGTTGGCCGAGCGCGATTTGGACCTTGTGCTCATTGGCACACCGGACCACTGGCATGCGCTGCAAACGATTGCCGCGCTGGAGGCGGGTGCGCATGTCTATGTTCAGAAGCCCATCAGTGTGGATGTCATGGAGGGTGAAGCCATGCTCGCTGCGGCCCGCAAACACCGCCGGGTGGTGCAGGTGGGCACGCAGCGCAAGAGCACACCGCATCTGGTGGAGGCCAAGAAAAACATCGTGGATGCCGGGTTGTTGGGGAAGGTGTCACACATCGAAATTTGTTGTTACTACCACATGCGAGCCAACGGCAACCCTCCCGTCCAACCGGTGCCGGATTTTTTGGATTATGAGATGTGGACAGGGCCGGCTCCGCTGCGTCCTTATGATGGACTGCCACATGTTCGGTGGTGGCGCACCTTTATGGAATATGGCAACGGCATTGTTGGCGACATGTGCATTCACATGCTCGACACTGTGCGGTGGATGTTGGGATTAGGTTGGCCGCGCCGGATCAGTTCGTCAGGGGGAATCTTTGTTCAGAAAGAAGGCAAATCGAACATCAGCGACACTCAAACCGCCATCTTCGAGTATCCGGAGCTGACGATTGTGTGGCAGCATCGGACGTGGGGCGCGCCGCCTGATCCTGAGTATCCGTGGGCCATGAAACTTTACGGAGACAAGGGCACGTTGAAAGCGAGCGTGATGAAATACGAATTCATTCCGCAAGGCAAAGGAGAGACCATTCGCAAGGATTGCCTGTACGAGCGCGAACAATTTCCCGAAGACGTCACGGAAAAGGCCATTGAATTGCATGCTGCACCGGCCACGCGGCGGCACATGTTGGATTGGCTGGCCGCCATCACCGAAGGCCGCCGGCCAGTGGCCGACATTGAAGAGGGCCACATCTCCACCGCCAGTTGCATTTTGGCCAACATCTCCATGCAATTGGGGCGGCCGGTGTCGTATGATCCGCAAAAGCGGGTGGTGGTGGGTGACCCGGCCGCCACGCGGCTTCTCCGCCGTGCTTATCGCAAGCCTTGGAGACACCCGGAGGTTTAAGCCTCCATGCAGGCAAGCGCAAACGTCAGGCAGCGCCGTTTAGCGCTTTGACGGTGGCTTCCAGACTCGCCACATCGGCCACGTTCAAGCATTGTGCATTGCGGTCAATGCGCTTCATAAAACCGGTCAGCGCTGTGCCGGGTCCCAATTCAATGAATCGGGTGAAGCCTTGGGCCAGAAGCCATCGCATGCACGCCTCCCAACGGACCGACGCGGTAACTTGTTCCACCAAACGCTCGCGGATTTCCTCGGGGGTCCCGTGGGGTTGGCCGGTGACGTTCGACATCACCGGTACCGAGGGCGGCCGCAGGGTGATGCGCTCCAACTCTGCGCGCAGTTTTGGTTGGGCCGAGGCCATCAATGGCGAGTGGTAGGCACCGGCCACCACCAGCGGCAAGGCCCTTTTGGCGCCGCGGGCCTTGGCCAATTCACAAGCCTGCGCGATGGACTCGGCGGCTCCGGAAATGACAATCTGACCCGGGCAATTCAAGTTGGCCATAGAGACGCCGGCAGCTTCGCAAATTTCGCGGCACGCAGCCTCCTCCAAGCCCATAATGGCTGCCATGCTGCCGCGGGTGGCATCGCACGCCTCCTGCATGAAACGTCCCCGCTGACGGACGACGCGGAGGCCGTCGGCAAAATCCATGGCCCCTGCTGCCGTGAGTGCCGTAAATTCGCCGAGGGACAAACCGGCGGTGGCTTGAAATTGCAGGCCGGGGCAACGTTCCTTTAACAATTCCAGTGCCACCCAGCTCACCAGAAAAATGCCGGGCTGGGCGTTTTCGGTCTTGGTCAACTCCGGCTCCGGGCCGTTGAAACAAATGGCGGCCAGGTCATAGCCCAACGCCGTGTTGGCGCGATCGAACCATGCGCGCGCAGTTGGGAATTGTTCTGCCAAATCCTTGCCCATGCCCACAACCTGAGCGCCCTGGCCCGCAAATAATAATGCCGTTTTACTCATAAATGGCCCGACATTTAGCCGTAAATTTGGCTTTCTGAAAAGCCATAATTCGCATGGGGCCAAATTCGCAACACAAGTTTACAGATTGATGTGGTTTTCTGCCGCTTTTGAGATGCACTGCAAATACTGTTTGTTTAACATTGCCGCATGACCATCATCACCGATCTGCGCTGCGTGGAATATGGCACTCCGGGACATCCAGAGCGTCCGCAGCGCATTCTCTCCACAGTGGCGTGGCTGAAAAGCCAACAGTCGCTCGCGCTGGAGTGGGCAAATCCGGTGGATGTGCCTGTGGATGCCTTGCGGCGGGCTCACGAGGTGGAATTGATTGAAGCGGTCCGCCAGCCTGCAGGTGATTTTGATGCGGATACACCGGCGCATCCCGATATCGGAGCGCATGCTCTTCGGGCGACAGGTGGAGCGTTGGCGGCGTTGGAATTGGCGCGGAAAGGCAAGGTGGGATTTAGTTTGATGCGGCCGCCGGGGCACCATGCCACACGGCGCGAAGCGATGGGGTTTTGTTATTTTAATCATGTGGCGGTTGCCGCGCTTGCGGCGCGTGCAAGCGGGGCTTCAAGGGTGGCTGTTTATGATTTTGATGTGCACCACGGCAACGGCACGGAGGACATTTTATTGGATCAACCTGGCCTGTTGTTTTGTTCTGTGCACCAATCGCCCGCGTATCCGGGAACGGGTTTGAAGCACCGCGGGCAAAACTGTTTTAATTATCCGGTGGCCCCAAGGACACCACGCGCTGAATACCGGCGAATCCTGGCGGAAGCGTTGCAAAAGGTGCAGGAGTTTCGGCCTGATGTCGTCATTGTCAGCGCCGGATTTGATGCCTACCGGGGAGACCCTCTTGCGCAGGAGACGTTGGAGCCTGAGGACTTTGAATGGCTGGGGCGCCAGCTCCGTGAACTGGGGCCGCCTGCCGTGCACGTATTGGAGGGCGGATATAGTGATGAGCTTCCGGAGTTGATTTTCAGCTATCTCCAGGGACTGTGCGGAACTTGAGTAATGAAAACTTCAAACATGTCTTTTCAATGAAAACCCGTGGCATTCACAGGCTGTTTTTTCTGCTCTGGTGCATCTGCCAATTGGGAATCACTTCGCTGGAGGGTGCACGGCCAAACATTCTCTTTGCGATTGCTGATGACTGGTCTTTTCCGCATGCCAGCGCCTATGGATGCCCGTGGGTGAAAACACCGGCCTTTGACCGCGTGGCACGGGAGGGCCTGCTTTTTCAACGCGCCTACACACCCAATGCCAAGTGCGCTCCGTCCCGCGCGTGCATCCTTACAGGACGCAATTCCTGGCAACTCAAAGAAGCGGCCAATCATGTTTGTTACTTTCCAATTGAATTTAAGACGTATGTTGAAGCACTTGAAGAGCACGGATATTTTTGCGGAAAAACCGGAAAAGGCTGGGGCCCCGGCACCGCCTTGACCCGCGAAAACCAACCGCGCCCGCTGACCGGGCGCGGATTTGACAAACGCACCGCGCCCCCGCCTGCCCGCGCGATTTCCAACAATGATTATGCAGCAAACTTCGGCGATTTTTTGGACGCCGTTCCGGTGGGGCAACCGTGGTGCTTTTGGTACGGCAGCACCGAGCCCCACCGCGCCTATGAGACCGGCGCAGGCAGCACCAAAGGCGGTAAGCGTTTGGAGGATGTTGAGCGTGTCCCCGGCTTTTGGCCCGATACAGCCACCGTCCGGCAGGACATGCTGGATTACGCGTTTGAAGTGGAACACTTTGACCGTCACCTGGGACGAATGTTGGAAATGCTCGACCAGCGGGCGCTTGCCTCCAACACGCTCGTAATCGTGACCAGTGACAACGGCATGCCTTTTCCGCGCGTCAAAGGGAACCTTTACGAATTGTCCGCGCACATGCCGCTGGCCATACGCTGGCCAGCGGGAATAAAAAAACCGGGACGGGTGATTGAAGACTACGTGAGTTTTGTGGATTTTGCCCCCACCTTTCTTGACGTTGCAAACGTCTCACCCCGAGCCTCAGGAATGGCTCCGATGGCAGGGCGCAGCCTTACTGCAATTTTTCGCGCCAGCCGGGGAGGATGGGTTGAGAGTAATCGCCGAAATTATCTTGTGTTGGGACAGGAGCGCCATGATGTGGGACGGCCCCTGGACGCCGGCTATCCCATCCGTGGACTTCTGCAAAACGACTGGCTCTACCTTTGGAACGCGGCTCCGGACCGCTGGCCGGCCTGCAACCCGGAGACCGGTTATCTGAACTGCGACGGGAGTCCCACCAAAACACTTATCCTGGACAACCGCCGCCAAGGCAGGGACACCGGCCACTGGCAAATGTGCTTTGGCAAACGCCCGCCGGAAGAATTATACAACCTCCATTCCGATCCTGATTGTTTGACCAACTTGGTAACAGCGGCCTCGGCCGGCAAAACCCTGGCCGCGATGCAAAAACGATTGCGGGCAGAACTCCGCGCTCAAGATGATCCGCGGATGTTGGGAAAAGGGCATGTGTTTGATGAATACCCCTACGCCGAGGAGCGTTTCCGCGGTTTTTATGAGCGTTACCGCAAAGGGGAAAAACTGAATCCAGGCTGGGTCAATCCAACGGATTTCGAAGCCGCGCCCCTTGAATAGGGTTGTTACCGAAAAATCTCCGCTTACTTCAACAATCGCGACAGCAACACATTGGCCGTGGTGCGGATTTGTTCGGATTGCTCTTCCAAAACCTGGTAACGGGCAAACCAGTCCCGTTCCCGTTCATGCCGCTCGCGCCAGACCATTTTCAAGACGCGCTCCAATCGCTCGATTTGTTGCACTGCCGCGCTCAAAGTGTCCCGTCCCTGCGGCAAATCGGTCAAGTCTCCCACAGCGAAGCGGCTCACGCGCCGCTTGCTGAAGACCGCATGCAAGAGGATGACCAGTGTTTGTTCATAGGCATACCAGCGCTGATGCATGACCTCCTGCAAAAAGCCGTGACGAATGGCAAAAAACTCGGAGCGCGGACGTTGGCAAAGACGGCGGATTTCCTGGGCTTCCTCGGGGAACCAATTTAACAACAGGGCAAAAGTTCCATAAGTGTCAATCAGACACTTTGAATCACATTCGTCCCGCGTGATTTCGCCAATACATAAATCCTGATCCAGTTCCTCAATAATTTCCGGCAGGTCGTGCAAATGTGCCAAAACATCGCGGCCCACCGGCGAACCGTAGTTGAAGTCTCCGGGAATGAGCCAGTAGGCATCGCCGTTGCGCCCCCGGTCCAGAGCCGCTCCCAGACCGGTGTACCACATTTGACAGGTGTCCACACACCAGGCCTCCAACACATCCGAGCACGCCTCCACTTTATTTTTTCGAAAGTTTTGAAAGGTTTTGTCTCCGTGGTGACGTGCGGCGGTTTTACGGTCTAATACGGTGATGGGTCGGGCAAACCGCGCAGGTTCATTATTCAAACGTTCCACCAATCCGTAGAGTTCTTCCAAATCGTGGTAATGAGCCGGAGGAAGAAAAGGATAAATGATCACCGGATGAATCCGGCCCATCCTGGCCTTTTTGGATGAGGTCCCGGCTGGGGCAGAATGGTTGTGGGGTGTATGAGTTTTTTTCATGCGCAATCAAACATGGTTAGCACCCGGGTTCCCGTCGGCGCACGGCTCCACTGCCGGCTCGGACATTTCCAACGGGGACCGAGGCCACCTTACCACCCTCTGATTTCCTGACAATTGAAAACTGCCAAACGGTGGAAAAAAGGCGTGGATCGGTTTTTTGAGATGCAGGTTGCATGGAGGGAAGATTTGGGGCATAAGTGAGGATATGACAGGCATTGCATTATTGGTGGTGTTCGGCGTGCTTCTTGGGCTGGTGCTGTTGGTGGGGCTCTGGCTCATGGTCACGTACAACGGGCTGGTGGGGCTGCGCCAAAAGGTTCGGAATGCCTGGGCGCAAATTGATGTGCAGCTCATCCGGCGTCACGACTTGATTCCCAACATTGTCAACACAGTCAAAGGATACGCGGCCCATGAGAAAGGCACCTTGGAGGCCGTCATCAATGCACGGGCCAAGGCAACCAGTTGCACGATCCCTGCCGAGCGCATCAAAGCCGAGGGTGAATTGAGCAGTGCGCTCGCGCGGTTGATGGCCATCAGCGAAGCGTACCCGGACCTCAAGGCCAACCAAAACTTTCTGGCGCTGCAGGAGGAACTCACGTCCACGGAAAACCGCATTGCGTTTGCCCGACAGGCATACAACGATGCGGTGACGCAGCTCAACACCCAGGTTAAAGTATTCCCGACCGTGTTGGTTGCCGGCATGCTGGGTTTCAAAGAGGAGCCGTTTTTCGAGGCTCCTGAAGCGGAGCGGAAAGCCCCGACAGTTCAATTCTAAGAGGCGGCACCGCCGCAGCCCATTTTTTACGGAGAAAAGTGGATCCTGTTGCCATTCATTTCGGACCCATCACCGTCCGTTGGTACGGCGTTTTCATCGTTGCAGGGATGGTGTTGGGCATTTTTCTGGCGGGGCGTCGGGGGCTGAAAGATCGTCTGGCGCCGGAGGTTTTTCATGATTTGTTGCCGTGGATTATTGTGGGCGGCATCGTTGGGGCCCGGCTGCTGTTTGTCATCACCTATTGGGACCAAAATTTTTCCGGCGAGCCGTGGTGGCATGTTTTAGCCGTGTGGCAAGGAGGGCTTGTGTTTCACGGGGGGCTGGCAGGCGCGGCGGCAGGGGTGGTGTGGTTTGCGCGGCGGCGCCAACTGCCGCTGTGGGTGTTGGCCGATGCACTGGCGCCTAGTCTCGCGCTAGGCCATGTCTTGGGCCGGGTGGGATGTTTCATCAACGGCTGTTGCTACGGCCTGCCCACCGGCGTCCCTTGGGCTGTTCATTATCCTTTGGAGCATGAAACCAAGGGATTGCCGGTACATCCCACACAACTTTACGAGGCTGGTCTCAATCTCCTGCTCTACGCCGTTTTGGAGGCACTCTACAAGCGCAAACAGTTCGATGGGCAGGTCTTTGCCGTTTACCTTGCGGCTTACGGCGTGCTGCGAGGGGGAGTGGAGTTTTTCCGTGGCGATTATTCAAACTTGATGGGAGGATGGATAACGCCGGGACACTGGACAAGTCTGGTGGTATTGGCCGCCGGAATTGGGTTGTGGTATCGGCTTCCGAAGGTTCTTACGCGCCGCGACGCTCCCACCCCGGCCCCTTAATCCAATCATGTCCGTGCCGTGTGCCATTTACTTAACCGGCCCGACCGCGGTGGGCAAATCGGCTGTGGCCCTGCTCCTTGCCGAGCGGTTGGGTGGCGAGATTATCTCGGTGGACTCCATGCAAGTCTATCGAGGGCTGGACATCGGCACGGCCAAACCCACGCCCGCTGAACGCGCCCGCATCCCACACCATCTTTTGGACGTGTGTGACATCCGCGAAGAGTTTAGCGCCGCCCAATTTGTAGAACGCGCCCGCGCAGCGCTGGAGGACATTCGCCATCGCCAACGTCTGCCCATTTTTTGCGGCGGCACAGGACTTTATTTCAAGGCGTGGCTGGCCGGGTTGGCGCCACTTCCTGAGCCGGACCCGGCTTTACGGGCCGAACTGGAAGCCACTCCCCTGCCCTTGCTGCTGGCCGAGCTGGAGAAAAAAGACCCTGTCACCTTCGCCCGTTTGGACCGGCAAAACCCGCGACGCGTTGTCCGGGCGGTGGAAGTCTTGCGACTGACAGGTCGGCCTTTGTCCGAAGTGGCCTCAACATGGGAAACGACGCAGGCTCCATCGGCCAAGGTGTTTGCTTTGCATCGCAACCCGGATGATTTGCGCAAACTTGTCGAGGCCCGCGTGGATTCCATGTTTGCCGCCGGGTTGGTCGAGGAAACAAGGCGGTTATTGGAAGCGGGGCTCGCTCATAATCGGACTGCCATGCAGGCTATCGGTTATCGTCAGGTGGTGGAGCATTTGCAGGGGCTCCGCGATTTGCCCGCCACGGTAGCTCTGGTCAAACAGCGCACGTGGCAACTGGCCCGACGGCAACTGACTTATCTGCGCCACCAATTGCCGGTGGTATGGGTGGACTGGCCGAAAGAGATGTCCGCCTCGGGCATGGCCGAACATCTGTTGGAATTGTGGCGGAAAGAAAACCCGCCACCGTCCACGGGGTAATTCCCCAACTCCTCCAAACCCTAGCGTTTTGGCTTGGGCGCCTCCGTCTTGCCAGGGAGCTTTTCGGAAGCATCGTTTTTTTCAAAACGCAAGGAATCGAGTCCGAAGCGCACCTCCCCCGCAGCGTTGTGTAATTCGCAAATCAATTCCAATTCCTCGAATGGCGCTGTCACTTCCAGCGGACATACCAACGTCTTGCCATTCGGCGCATGGGTGGTGTAGGCGGAAGCATGGCGGGGGTCCCCGCTCACCCGCAATCCAGCGCCCTGGCTTGCACCAGTGCGCCCAGGTTTGAGATCCCCTGTCTTAACTTGCGCACAAAAACGATATTGCCCGGCAGGCAAGGTAACACGGGCGCGCCAGGATGCGGTGACCGGGTCCTTCGCGGCAATGAGCAGAGTCTGGGCCCCTGCGGCATCCGGTCCTTGTTCCATTCGGGCTTGGGGAGCCTCCTCTTGACGCCGCCAGTTGCGGACTTGGGCGACGCCTTTTTCAAACTTGATTGTTGAGGCCGGCAATTCCTTGAGTTGCCGCTCAATACTTTGGGCACGAGCCACAATTCGTTGGCGCAAATCCCGTGCCGGCCCCCTGATTTCACGATACAAATCTGCATGTTCCTTTCCCAAGGACGCCTTCAAACGCAACTCAAGTTGCATCAATTGATTGGTCAATTCCGTCGCACGATAAACCCGCTTGAACAAATCGTAGTACTGCTGTCGGTAGAGACGCCGGCCCTCGCCTGTGCGCATGACGGCCACGGCCACCATTCCTTGCATGGGGCTGATCAAAGGGCCTTCGGGTTGGCTGAACATTTGGTCCGTCCCGTGCGGCAAGAAAACCATCCTGCCGGTGGTGGGGTTGTGGTAAATCCGGTAATTATTCCGGTTCATGGGGTAGCCGTCCCAATCCCAGGTCATGTTTTCAATCGCCATGTAGGCGATGAATCGCTCCATGTCCAACACATGACAAAGGCGAGCCCACCGCTGATCCAAATCTTTTTCCTGCGCCGCCGCCACAAGTGCTTTCAAATCAGCATGGTTATCGGGGCCTTCACCGCTGTCCCTTTCCAGTGGCTCGGTGATTTCCTTGACGAATCCCCCATCGTAAAGGTTTCCGGAAACATCGCTGAAATAGAGGCTGAGAAATTCTTTGGTGAAGCCCTCCTTGAGGACATACAACCCCAACCTACGGCCGTTCAATTCCACCAAGGCATGGGCTACGCGGGGTGCCGGTACATCCGCGGCACGAAACATTTCTCCGCAGATGTACTCCGCCATGTAACTGTTGTCCTGCACACTGTTGTTGAGGTGAATCTTGCTCAAACCGTAAAATTTTTGGTTTCGAGTGAAGCGGTCGAAGGACACCGTCAAAGCCGGCTTGTCATCCACTCCACGAAAGCTGCCGGCGGCCCCCTTGAGGTGAACGGCCACATCGCGATAGAGTGTCTGCCCCTCGATGAGTTGGGCTCGGACATAATTTCTGGGCTCTCGCCGCAATGAATCCATCGCCGACTTTTCCAACACCAGCCGCAACATCAACACCCCCCGGTTGGTGTTAAACAAGTCTTCACCCGGTTTAAGGTTTGCCGGACGGCGTGGCGGGGGCTGCAAAACCACTGGAGGATTGGTCTGAGAGGCAGCTTGCTTTTTTCCAGCCTCGGCCTGAGATGCTGTTGCGCCTTGGAGCAGGACCGTCCCCAACCAAATGACCATCATCGGCCAGCCCAACTTAAACATCAGGCGGCCCATTTCACGCCGACACGGTTTGCCCTTTTTCACCCTGCAAGACATCAGATGCATTTTTCAATATGACGCCCCCGGCCATCGTCCTGTTCAAACAGACCAGGCGGCCATGTATTGGAACACAACGGCAAAATTTGCAAAACAGTGAACAAAGCAAGGTTGGTCAGAAGCGCCGGGGCGGTGCAAGATTAGAAAGCGGAAATGGTGATGCGCCCGTCCGCGTGATTTAAGCATTGCTAATTCTGAAGAAGCCGCAGTAACATACAATCTTTTAAGGCGCCCACCTGCGGAATGATTCCGGATGGGAAATGCAGGTGGCCGTTTTTACAAACGCGCCCGGAGTTAGGTGGAGAAATTTTATGAACAGACCATACATTACAATTGATGGCAACGAAGCGGTGGCCTACGTCGCTTATCGTTGCAACGAAGTCATGGGGATTTACCCGATCACGCCTTCCTCCAACATGGGTGAATGGTGTGACCAGTGGGCTTCCGAAGGTATTCCCAACCTTTGGGGCACGGTCCCGCAAGTGGTGGAAATGCAGAGCGAGGCCGGTGCCGCCGGTGCCGTGCACGGCGCCTTGCAAACCGGCGCGTTGACCTGCACCTTCACCGCAGCCCAGGGTCTGTTGCTCAAAATCCCCAACATGCTCAAAATCGCCGGTGAATTGACCCCCACCGTGTTCCACATCTCCGCGCGTACCGTCGCCACCCATGCCCTGTCCATCTTTGGCGACCATAGCGACGTGATGATGGCGCGCATGACGGGCTTTGCGCTGCTAAGCTCCAGCAGCGTGCAGGAAGCCATGGACTTTGCGTTGATCGCCCAGGCTTCCACTTTGGAATCGCGCGTGCCGTTCCTCCATTTCTTCGACGGCTTCCGCACCTCGCACGAAGTCTCCAAAATCGTGCAGGTGACCGAAGACGACATGCGGGCGATGATTGATGAAAAACTGATTCTGGCGCATCGTCAGCGGGCACTCAACCCGGACAACCCGGTCCTCCGTGGCACAGCTCAAAACCCGGACGTGTTCTTCCAAGCCCGCGAAGCCTGCAATCCTTACTACATGGCCTGCCCGGATGTGGTGGAGCGGGTCATGGACAAGTTTGCTGGACTGACAGGTCGCGCTTACAAACTGTTTCAATATGTGGGCGCGCCGGATGCCGAGCGCGTGGTCATTCTCATGGGCTCCGGCTGCGAAACCGCCCACGAAACGGTGGAATACCTCAACGCTCGCGGCGAAAAAGTGGGTGTCCTCAAAGTGCGCCTCTTCCGGCCCTTCGACATCCGCCGGTTCATGGAGGCCCTGCCGCCCACCGTCAAGGCGCTGGCCGTACTCGACCGCTGCAAGGAACCGGGCGCATCGGCCGAGCCGTTGCATCTGGACGTGATGAATGCGCTGGTCGAGGGACTTAATGCCGGCTACGGCTCGCTTAAAACGATGCCCAAGGTGGTGGGTGGCCGGTACGGTTTGTCCTCCAAGGAATTTACGCCGGCGATGGTCAAGGCTGTGTTCGACAACCTGGCCGCCGCCCAGCCGAAAAACCACTTCACGGTGGGCATTGAGGATGATGTCACGCACCTGAGCCTTCCCTACGATTCGGAATTTTCGACCGAACCCAAGGACGTGGTGCGCGCCATGTTTTACGGGCTGGGGTCTGACGGCACGGTTGGCGCCAACAAGAACTCCATCAAGATCATCGGCGAAAACACCGACAATTACGCCCAAGGTTATTTCGTCTATGATTCCAAGAAGGCCGGCGCCGTCACCATTTCGCACCTGCGTTTTGGTCCGCGGCCCATCCGCTCCACCTACCTGATTTCCAAGGCCAACTTTGTGGCGTGCCATCAGCCTGTGTTTTTGGATCGATATGACATGCTCAAACCCTTGGTGCCCGGTGGAACATTCCTTCTAAACACGCCGTTCTCGAAGGATGAAATCTGGGACCGCCTGCCGCGACCGGTGCAAGCGGCGCTGATTGAAAAGAAAGCCAAGTTCTACGTCATTGACGCCATCCGCGTGGCGCGCGAGACGGGCATGGGCTCGCGCATCAATACCATCATGCAAACCTGCTTCTTTGCTCTCGCTGGCGTGCTCCCGCGTGATGAGGCCATCGAAGAAATTAAAAAGGCCATCAAGAAAACTTACGGCCGCAAGGGCGAAGAGGTCGTCAAGAAGAACATTGCGGCTGTGGATCAAACCCTGGCCAATCTTTTTGAGGTCAAGGTTCCAGACAAGGTCACCAGCACGCGCGAACTTCCGCCGCCCTTCACCGCCAACGCCCCCAAGGATATTGCGGCCACCCTTGGGCGAATTTACGGAAACGAAGGCGACTTGTTGCCGGTCAGTTGTTTCACGCCGGACGGCACCTTCCCCACCGGCACGGCCCAATATGAGAAGCGCAATCTGGCGCTGGAAATCCCGGTGTGGGATGAAACCATCTGCATCCAGTGCGGCAAGTGCGCGGCGATTTGTCCGCATGCAGCCATCCGGCCCAAGGTTTATGAGGCCAAATATCTTGCGGGAGCGCCGGCAACGTTCAAGAGCACCGATGCGCGGGCGCCGGAATTCAAGGGGCTGAAATACACCTTGCAGGTGGCTGCCGAAGACTGCACCGGCTGCGTCCTGTGCGTGGACGTCTGCCCGGTGAGGAACAAGAGCGACGCCAAACTCAAGGCCATCAACATGCGTCCGCAAATGCCGTTGCGGCAAAGCGAACGCGAGAACTGGAACTTCTTCCTCACCATCCCGGAAGTGGACCGCCGCAAGATCAAGGTCACGCAGCTCCGCCAACAACAGTTGCTGCGCCCGCTGTTTGAGTTCTCCGGCGCGTGCGCGGGTTGCGGCGAAACGCCGTACTTGAAGATGCTCACCCAGTTGTTCGGCGATCGCATGGTCGTGGCCAACGCTACGGGTTGCTCTTCGATCTACGGCGGCAATCTTCCCACCACTCCGTGGGCCAAAGACGCCGAGGGCCGCGGCCCGGCATGGAACAACTCGTTGTTTGAAGACACCGCGGAGTTTGCCCTGGGCTTCCGCGTGTCGTTGGACAAGCAAGCCGAGCTGGCATGCGAACTGGCACAAAAATTGGCGGGTGTACTGGGCGACGACCTGGTCAAGGGCATCATCACAGCCGACCAGAGCGATGAGGCGGGCATTTATGAGCAACGCCAGCGGGTGGCTGCTTTGAAGGAAAAGTTGCGCGGCCAAAACTCCAGCGAGGCTCGGATGCTGCTGGGCGTTGCCGATGCCCTGGTCAAACGGAGCGTGTGGGCCGTGGGCGGCGACGGCTGGGCGTATGACATCGGCTACGGTGGCTTGGATCACGTCCTGGCCAGCGGCCGCAACGTCAACCTCATCGTGCTCGACACGGAGGTGTACTCGAACACCGGCGGTCAGGCCTCGAAGTCCACGCCGCGCGGAGCAGTCGCCAAGTTCGCCGCCGGTGGCAAGCCCGTTGGCAAGAAAGACCTTGGACTGATCGCAATGAGCTATGGGTCGGTGTACGTCGCCTCGGTGGCCATGGGCGCCAAGGACGAGCACACCCTGCGCGCGATGATTGAGGCGGAGTCTTATCCCGGCCCCTCCATCATCATCGCGTACAGCCACTGCATCGCCCACGGCATTGACCTCGATCGTGGTGTGGGCGCGAAACAGCAAAAACTGGCCGTGGAGTCCGGTCAGTGGTTGCTCTACCGCTACGATCCACGCCGGGCCGAGAAAGGTGAAAATCCGCTGCAACTGGATTCACAGGCGGCCAAGCTTAAAGTGCAGGATTATCTCCTGTCCGAAAACCGCTTCAAGATGCTCACCAAGAGCAAACCTGAAGATGCCCGTCGTTACTTTGAGCAGGCGCAAAAAGACGCCGAGGCACGCTGGCAATTGTATGCCTATCTGGCGGCACGCAAATTCGGTCCGGCACAACCCGCCGCCGTTGCGGCCTCTTGAACCATTGACGCGTAGGGGGGATTCCCCGGTCATAAAGCCGGGGAATCCCGCCGATGGAACCCAGACTTAAAAACCCTGAACCCCAACTCTTATGGATCTCTCGACAACGTATCTCGGACTTAAGCTGCGCACGCCGCTGGTTCCCTCTGCCTCGGTGCTCTGCGAAAGACTCGACAACCTCAAACTGATGGAAGACTCCGGCGCCAGCGCCGTCGTGCTGCACTCCCTCTTCGAGGAGCAGCTCCGGCAGGAAGCTGGCGAATTGGAATCCGCCCTCACGCAGGGAACGGAGAGTTTTGCCGAAGCTCTCAGCTATTTTCCAGAGCCCAAAGACTTCAAACTCGGTCCTGAGGAATACCTGGAGCACATCGCCAAGGCCAAGGCAGCCCTGAAAATCCCCGTCATCGCCAGCCTCAACGGCTCGTCGGTGGGTGGTTGGATTGAATACGCCCGCCAGATTCAGCAGGCCGGCGCCGACGCCTTGGAGTTGAACATCTACTACATCCCCACGGACCCGAATCTGACCGGGGCTGAAGTTGAGCAACGTTACCTCGACATCATCAAAGCGGTGCGTGCCGTCGTGAGCATTCCTCTGGCTGTAAAGCTCAGCCCGTATTTCAGCAGCATGGCCAACATGGCAGTGCGCATTGACAAGCTGGGCGTCAATGGATTGGTGCTCTTCAACCGCTTTTACCAGCCGGACATCAACCTCGCGACGCTGGAGGTTGAAAACACCGTCCTGCTGAGCACCCCACAGGCGCGGCGTCTGCCGTTGCGCTGGATTGCCATCCTTTACGGAAAGGTGAAGGCCGACATGGCTGCCACCAGCGGCATCCACACGGCGCAGGACGTGTTAAAGACCTTGATGGCCGGGGCCAAGGTGACCATGCTTTGCTCGGCCCTGATGAAGCACGGCATCGAACACATCAAAATTGTCGAAGCCGACCTCGCCCGTTGGATGCAGGAGAACGAGTACGAATCAGTGCAACAAATGATTGGCAGTGTGAGCCAGAAAAACTGCCCGGACCCCAGCGCCTTCGAACGTGCCCAATACATGCGAACCCTTCGCAGTTTTGTGCCGTCGCATCTGGCCTGAAAAAGGTTCATGCTTATCTTCCACCCGGCCTGCAACCCAGGCCGGGTTTTTTATTGAAGCAAAGCTTGTTTTACCGTCCTATGCCCAATTTTTTCGACTTTTCCAAACGGGTTGTCATGCAAGCATCAACCCGAATATTGTTTCAAATAATTATGAAGCCAGAGATGACCGCCACGAGCACTTCCCGCGAACCTATTTGGGCTCAGCCGCGCTGACCACAGCCGAAAACAGGAACAGGAAGGAGAGGCAAACCTTGCCGCAAGTCAAATCGGATTAAAAATATCCTGTTTCTTTACTTGATACTGAGTCTCATTTGAATTAAGCTGCCTCTGTTGTGAGAAAAAAATCGCATTCTGTTGTGCGCGATTTGAAAGAATGTCCGCATCCGGACGTTTGTCCCTTGGCGCACTGTCTGGCGGGAACGTCGGCCCGCATCAAGCGGCTGTCGGTCACTCCCGACGTTGCCGAGCGCCTGCGTGAAATGGGTGTTTTTGAGGAACAGGAAGTGCGTTTGGTTCTCCAAGGCAACAACATCATCTGCAAGGTCTGCAACGCGCGTGTGGGCATCAGCAAAAGGCTGGCCGAGCACATTCTCGTCAAGCCTGTCAACGGCGCCGCCAAAGCCACCGACTAGTTCCTTGAAAAAAGCATTTGCGGAGGTGGAACAATGATGGCCAACGCTGCACTAACAGCTTTAACTCCCGGACAATCTGCTGTTGTCACCGACATTCACCTGGCGCCCGAAGAACGTTCCCGTCTTCTTGAACTTGGGTTGGTACCTGGCACGTTGGTGGAATTGGTTCGATTTGCCCCGTTGGGGGATCCCGTGGAAATCAAAGTCCGTGGCTATCATTTGACTTTGCGCCGGCACGAGGCCGAACAAATCCAGGTGCAATCGCCCCCTGCGGCTTGATGGCGGTATGGCGCATTCTTCCCCAAAATCGCAGGCCACAGCGCCGATCTACGTGGCGTTGACCGGCAACCCAAATTGCGGGAAGACCACCGTCTTCAACGCACTGACCGGTCTGCGCGCCAAAATCGGCAACTATGCAGGTGTAACGGTGGAGCGCAAGGAGGGCCGACTCCGAGGCTTGCCACCTGGGCGGGACATCATTTTGTTGGATTTACCCGGCACTTACAGCCTCAGCCCCAAGTCTCAGGATGAACGCATTGCGCGCGATGTGTTGCTGAATCGGCTGCCGGACGTGCCGGCGCCACGGGTGATTGTGGTGGTGGTGGATGCCTCGAATCTTCAACGTCATCTCTACTACACCACGCAGGTCATTGAGTTGGGAAGGCCGGTGATCGTGGCCCTCAACATGATGGATGTGGCGGAACAAAACGGGTTGCATGTGGATGTGCCCGCCTTGTCCGCCGCGTTGGGAGTGCCCGTGGTGCCGATGGTGGCGAGCACCGGCAAAGGGGTGGCGGAATTGCGGACGCGGATTTTGGATTTGGTGTATCGGGAGCAATCCACCACAGGCCGGGGATTAATGATTGAATTGCCGGCGCCGGTGCAGGAGACCCTTACCCCGCTGGTTCAACAATTGCGCTCCCTTCCCGAGTGGGATGGCAAGGTGGCTCCCGAGACCGCAGCTTTATTGTTCCTCAGCGACGACGAGCGGGATGAATCCAGCTCCTCAGTCCCCGTCTCTTTACGAGGGGCCGTGCTCGAAGCCCGTTCCAAACTGGGGGAACGGCTGCCTGATTGGCGGGCCCACTTGATTGAGTTGCGTTATGGGCGGGTGGCCGAGTGTGCGGCTCAGGTTGTCCGGCAGTCCGAGGCACCACGGGAAACATTCAGTGACCGCCTTGATCGCGTCGTGACGCACCGGCTCTGGGGCATGGTGATTTTCTTCGGTCTGATGGCCCTTTTATTCCAATCCATTTTTGTCTTTGCACGCGTTCCGATGGATTGGATTAGCAGCGGTTTTGATGCATTGGGTGAATGGGTTCAACGCCTGTTGGCGCCCGGACCTCTAAATGATCTTCTGGTTCACGGGGTCATCAGCGGCGTGGGCGCGGTGGTGGTATTCCTGCCCCAAATTTTATTTTTATTCCTCTTCATCTGCCTGCTGGAAGACACGGGATACATGGCGCGGGCCGCGTTCATCATGGACAGCCTCATGAGCAAGGTGGGGTTGCACGGAAAAAGTTTCATTCCCATGCTGTCCTCCTTTGCATGTGCCATTCCGGGCATCATGGCGACCCGGACTATTGAAAGTCCCAAAGACAGGTTGGTGACCATATTGATTGCCCCGTTAATGAGCTGCTCGGCGCGGTTGCCGGTGTACACGGTACTCATCGGAGCGTGCATTCCGGACAAACGCCTGTGGGGCTTTTTGAACTTGCAGGGACTTGCGCTCATGGGGGCGTATCTTCTGGGAGTCATCTCAGCGCTCGCTGTAGCCTGGATTTTCAAGAAAACCCTGCTCAAAGCCACCACGCCGCTGCTCATTCTTGAATTGCCGCCGTACAAGCGGCCGGTGTTCACAGTTGTGCTGCGACACATGTGGGATCGCGCCAAACTGTTTCTCACCCAGGCCGGCACCATCATCCTGGGGATTAACATCCTTTTGTGGTTTCTTGCAAGCTATCCCAAGGATGCCGTCATGGAGGCGCGATTCGAGCAGCAACGCCTGGCCGTTATCACGAATGCCCTGCCTCATTTAGCCGGGGTAAGTGAGGACCAGTTGACGCGCGAATGGGAGCAATGGCTTCAAACTGCCACCACGGAAAAAGAAAAATGGCAGGAACAAATGAGTGCCATTGAGGCGGAAGCCAGTGCGGAAAAATTGCGCCATAGTTTCGCTGGACGGCTCGGACACGCCATTGAGCCATTGATTCGACCTCTGGGTTTTGATTGGAAAATCGGCATAGGCATTCTGGCTTCGTTTGCCGCACGCGAAGTTTTTGTCAGCACCATGAGCGTGGTGTACAACGTCAGCTCAGCCGGAGATGACGATGCGGCGGCCACCAGTTTGGCGAAGGTGATGCAACAGCAGAAACGGCCCGACGGCACCCCCATGTACACCACCCTCACCGGCATCACGTTGATGGTGTTCTACGTTTACGCCTTGCAATGTGCGAGCACGGTGGCGGTGGTCAAACGCGAAACCAACTCCTGGAAATGGCCGCTGTTTCAATGGCTTTACCTTGGATTGCTGGCGTGGACCATTTCTTTCTTGGTTTATCATGCAGGCCGCTGGCTCGGTTGGTCTTGAACCTGAAAAGGGCAATCAAGCTGGCAGACAAAATCCCAACCACTTTTCAATTTTTTTGGAGCCAACCAGTTTTTAGGTTTGGCGAAAGCGGCCTGTCAGGCCAAGATTTGTTTTGTCGTGCGGCTGGTCGTAGTCCATTACCATTATCGTCCCGGAGGCGTCCGCCGTGTGGTTGAGTTGGGTGCGCCCTGGGTGGCGGCGGCGGTCAAAGCAGAGGAGGTGTTGTTGGTTGGAGACGCCCTCCCCGACAAAGCATGGCTGACGCTCTTCAAACAACGTTTGGGCCGGCGCGATTTGCGCGCCATGGCCTGCCCCGCAGCCGGTTATTGGGCGGAGCAACGCACCAGTGCCGCTGATGTGGCTGGGCAATTGGAAATTTTTTGGAGCCGTTTATTCAGCGGAGCCAAAGGAGATAACACCGTCGTGTGGGCCCACAATCAAGGTTTGGGCCGCAACCTGCTCCTTACCCGCACTCTGTCTGAAGCATGCGTCCAGCACCAGATTCCGCTCTTTTTTCATCATCACGATTGGTGGTTCGACAACCGCTGGCAACGGTGGCTTGAAATGCGTCAGACGGGCTTCCGCACATTGGAACAGGTGGCGAAAGTGATTTTTCCGGACACTTCCATGGTCCGGCATCTGGCAATCAACCATGCTGACACTTCAGTCCTCCAACATCACTTCCCTTCTCAAAGTGTCTGGTTGCCCAATATTACAGAGCCGGCAGAATTGCCGACTGAAAAAGAAGTGGAGATGGCGCGCCGCTGGCTGAAAGGCCAACTCAACGATGCCGCGCCGGTGTGGTTGATACCTTGCCGCTTGTTGCGCCGCAAAAACATTGCCGAAGCCCTGCTGCTGCAAAGATGGTTGCGGCCGGAAGTCTGGCTTGTGACCACGGGAGCCCTCAGCTCGGCCGATGAGAAGGTCTATGCCCGGCGCCTGGCTGAGGCCGCACAACAGCACAAGTGGCGTCTGCGCTTGAGCCTGCTCCAAGGTCCGGAAAGAGGCAAACCTTCAGTCCCGGCTCTCATCGCCGCGAGCGAAGCCATCGTCCTTACGTCCCTGCAAGAAGGCTTTGGATTGCCTTTTTTGGAGGCCGCCCAAGCCGGCAAACCGCTGCTGGGGCGCGCCCTCCCCAACATAGCACCGGACTTGGCGCAATTTGGTTTGGTCTTTCCTCAATATTACGACGAAATACTGGTGGCCCCCGCACTATTTGATTGGCCGGCAGAACAGAAACGACAGGAAGAAATGTATCGTCGTTGGAAGTCGTTGATGCCCGGCCCCTGCCGCAAAATCACACCGAAGCCCGCGCTGTTGGCCAATGGTAACATCCCTGCGGCTGTGCCATTCAGCCGTTTGACGCTCACGGCCCAACTGGAAGTATTGCGCAAACCGGTGGAGGAGTCATGGGCCGCCTGCGTGGCGCTGAATCCGTTTTTGCGCATTTGGAAGGAGCTGGCAGAAGTCGGCCGGTTGCGATGCACTACATGGCCACGCACGGCCAACCGCTGGTTGTGCGGAAGCGCGTATCAACGCCAATTCAGCAACCTGCTCAGAAAAACCACCTCCCCGCCACCTACCCCGGAACAAGCCGTTGCAGCTCAAACAGATTTCATGCGCATGAAATTGGCAGCCCAAAACCTATATCCTCTTTTGTGGAGCACTGATGGATGAAACCGCGAGCCGTCATTTTTGATGTCTATGAAACCCTCCTCGAAGTGGGGCCTCCTCCGGTGGATGTGGAAACGCGCTGGGCGAGCTTGTGGGAAAAATATTTTCATCAATCCCCCCCTTTGAGCTTGGCCGAGTTTGGGCTGACATGCGAGCGGTGGATTCGAGAAGACCATGCCCAAGCCCACGTGCGCGGAATTTCATTTCCCGAAGTGCACTGGCCGAGAATCGCCTGCCTGGCCGCCCCGGATTTGGCTTCGCTCGACAGCGTTACATTGGATGCTTTTTTGTTTGAGCAGGCACAAATCTGGCACCAAGTCCGGCTGGCCAATGGCACGGCACAACTCCTCCAATGGCTGCATCAAAACGGGGTGGCGATGGGGATTGCGTCGAATGCCCAAGCCTACACCGTGGCCGAGCTTGACAGAGAAATTTCAGCCGCCGGTCTGGACATCGCCTGGTTTCATCCAAAACTCAGATTTTGGTCCTTTGAACACGGCTTCAGCAAGCCGGACCCACACGTTTTCCGCATCCTTCAAGCGCGGCTGTGGGCCATGGACATTCCGCCGGAGGCTGTCTTGATGGTGGGGGATCGGGTGGATAACGACATTCAACCGGCCCAAGCAGCCGGCTGGCAAGCATGGCAGATTGGGGTTCGTGAGGAAGGGGCCCAAGGCAACATGGAAGAGTTGCTGCGCGCGTTACAAGCTTCTTAGGGCAGTGGCGGCAGTTCGTGTGTCACGCCCGGCGCGAGAAAATGCAGCCATAATTTGCATGCGGGCCGCCGGTAAATCCGGCCCAAGGCCAGTCCGTATAAATACACCTGCGGTGCATAAAAAGCGGCGCGTTCGGCCACTTTTTCGGGGTCAATGTGATCAGTCTTGTAATCGAGCACCCATAATTCCTGTTCCAACAGCACCACCAAATCGGCCACCCCTTGCACCACCATGAATTCCTCGTCCCTCAAGTCGGGTTGCACAGGCACGCCGACACGCCGCAAATCCGCGGGCGTGAAACGGGCGGTAAAGGGTATTTCGCGATGAGCTTGCGAAGCGCATGAGCGAATTGCACGGCCAACATCGGAGTTCCAAAATTGCGCCAGCCGCTCGCAGTTTAGCTGTTCAATCTCTTCTTGTAAAAGCACCCCCTCTTGCACCAGACGCTGCGCTTCGCCACGGAAATTCTGCGGTGTGGGCTCTATACCCAAATCCAATCGTTCTAAAAAAAGGTGATGAAGGGCCCCCGCCCGCATACCCCGGCTCTGGTCAGCAAGCGATGCACAAGTTGGCGGTAAAACTGGAGTGCGAGCTTGGAGGAGAGTGCCAGCCTCTGCGGCTTGCTCATCCGCGTAAGCAATCCTGCGCCGCAAGGCCGATACGTGAGTTTTGGCTGCCTCCTTTGTGGCCGCCAAGTGGGGATATTGCCAAGCCCACAGATGTTCCCATGCCTTGATGTGGTCCTCCGGAAAAAGATTCTCTTGAGTTGTTTCAGGCAGGGGCGGCTTCCAATTTATGAGCTCTTGGGCGGAGTGAATCTGCCATCGCAGATGCTCGTTTTGTCCGGTGCGCTGTTCCAAGTTGAAGGGTGCGGATTGATTCAAACACCAAGCCCCCACCCAATCCAGCGCGCCCTTGGCCTCCAAGACCTTCATGGGTGTCGGCGGCAACGCGGCGAGGTTGACCCATTGATTCCATTTCTTTTCCGAAAAATGGCCGGTGAGCAATAGCAAGTCGCAGGCGCGGGTGAGAGCAACGTACAACAGGCGTAATTCCTCGCCCACGCTTTCTTTTTTCAAACGATGGTCGGCCAGCAAATGCAATAGAGAGGGATAATGAAACCGGCCCTGCGGATACACGCGCATACAAAGGCCCAATGCATCTTCCCAAAGAATATCGCTTTGCGAGTCTGAAAAATTGAGTTGGTTGGCCATGCCGGCCAGGACCACCACAGGGAATTCGAGTCCTTTGCTTTGGTGAATGCTTAACAGGCGCACGCAATTTTCGGTAACGGCTTTTGGGGTTTCGGCGGACAACTCTAGGTCGGTCAAAGTTTCCACAAGCTGGAGGAAACGGTGCAATCCCTGCCGTTGCAGATGATCAAAATGGCGGGCCATGTGCAGGAATTGTTGGACGTGCGCATGACGTTGTGCGCCGTCGGGTTGGGCCTGACACCAGACATCGTAAAACGTATCTTTCAATATGACTTCCAAACAAGTCACCAATGACCCACTCCGCGCCAGATGGCGCCATCGGCGATAGTTGTCGAGGAAATGCTTCACCCGCGCCTGAGGGGAATCCGTTTCGAAGTTTTGCTGTGTTTCCTCGAGCCATTTGTGCAAGGCCAGCCACAAACTGCCCTTTTTGCGGGCCAGCCGAATGTCGGCCAAGTCATCCAATTTCAATCCAACCCAAGGCGAACGCAGCACACTCGCGAGGGGAAGGTCTTGCAGGGGATTGTCGAGCAACCGCAGGAGATTCAACAAATCCTGCACTTCCCGCGATTCAAGCAATTTATCCGTCTCGGTGCGTAACGGAATGCCGACATCGGCGAATTCCCGGGCAAACACTTCCGCCCGCCCCTTGGGTGCGCGCAGCAGAACCACCATGTCGCTCCATTGCACCTCGGTGAAGCGGTTTTCATGACGGCGCCAGACAGGAAAGCGGTTTCGCTTCAACTCCCACAGTCGGCGGGCCACCAGCCGCGCCTCGGCTCTCAATTTATCCACCGACACTCCCTCTTCGTCCCCCTCAGATTCCTCCGACACCGCGCCTTCAATGACATCCGAAGCTTCATTGCCAATCTCTGAAGCAACCAGGTGCAACTCAACACGCCGGCAGTCTGTAGAGTCATTGCTCCGACGGAGGAAGGGACGGTCCGATGGGGCCCCATAACGAAGAAAAGCTTCCTCATCGTAATGCACGCCGCCCACTTCCTTAATCATCAAACCGGTGAAGAGGCTGTTGACAAAGTCCAGTATGGCTTCGGCGCTGCGGAAGTTCTCGCTCAACGGGAGCACCTGGCAATGCGGAGTCTGGCGCCAGTCGCTTGCATAATTTTGAAAAATACCGGGAGCCGCCTGCCGGAAACGGTAGATGCTTTGCTTGACATCCCCCACGAGAAAGCGGTTGGCCTGATCGCCTTCGCGACTCAACGCACGCAAAATGGCATCTTGAGCAGGGTTGATGTCCTGGTATTCGTCCACCAATACCTGCTCAAAACGTTGGCGCCACTGTTCTGCAATGGCTGATGTGTTTTTTCTATCCGGCTCATAAAGCAAGCGGAGGGCAAGTTGTTCAAAATCGTTGAAGTCAAGCACACCTTGCTGCCGCTTGGCGCGCGTGTACCTCTCATCAAATTCGCACAGTAAATCCAACAAAATGCCCATATCCTGCCGGACCCATGTCCAGTCCTCCTTGAGCGGGTTTGTTCCCTCTTCGTAGAGATAAGGCAGGAATTTTTTCACTTCACCGAAAAACCTTTCAAGCGGCTTGCCTCCAACCGTCTTCTGACCTCTTGGCCATCCCTCATCATTACGTTGGTGAATGTCACGCAAACACTGAATGACTTGTTCGAGAGAAGAAAAGCTTTCCGGAAGCAGGTCAGCAAACGATTGCGCAAATGCAATGGTTTCAGGCTTAATTTTCTTCTCCTGGATATAAAAAGTATCGTCCAGCAACTGGATGTACTGTCGCCAATGTGAAGCCCAATGGTTGAAAGCCGCCAATAATTTGTGATGCCAATCGGTTGGCTCAGGGTCGTGCAAGGAGCCCCGTTGTCGATCCAGCCATGCCTGTGGATCGGCTTGCGTCCGCCATTGTTCATGCAGCGCGAGAAGGCGCCTGTTGACTTTGGAAATTGCGTTAGTCCCAAGCTTTTTAAGCCAATCCCGCACCTTCGGTGAAGGCGATTTCTGGGGATCAAAGTAATCATCCCAAAGTTCCTCCAAAACCTCCTCCTGCAGCAATCGGGCTTGCTGCGGTTCGAGCACGGAGGAGCGCGGGTCAATTTCCAGCTCCAAAAAGTGCTGCCGAATCAGTTCCAGATTAAAACTGTGCAGTGTGCGGATGTGGGCGGTGTCCAGCAATGTCAACTGCGCCTGGGCATGCTCCTGATGCTCCGGCTGGTGGCAGCGTTTCCACAATGCGCTGCGAATGCGCTCCCGCATCTCGGCGGCGGCGGCTTCGGTGAAAGTCACCATCAACAGGCGGTCCAAGGAACCCCGGTTGTTTCCATCAAAAAGCCAATGCAGGACGCGGGCCACCAAGGTGCTTGTTTTGCCGGTGCCGGCCCCGGCCATCAACAAGACACTTCCTTTGGCTTCAACAGCCGCAGATTGTTGAGACGTTAAACCTGCCATGTAATGAGTTCCGGTTAAATGGGCGAATTGGAATTACCCTCGGGAATCTCCAGGGCATTTTCAACCAGCCTGCATTCGGGCAGCGAACTTCCCGATGGAGCCCCTCCCAATTCTTGGAGACGCTGGCCCTGGGGCAATAAACGGGTTGTATAACTCCGCACGGCCTTGTTGTAGGCCTCCGCCGCCTTGTCCAGTCCTTTGCCCATGTCTTGAAAATATTCGACGAAAGTCTCCACCCGTTTGAACAACTCTTTGGCCACTTCGGCAATTTGCTGTGTGTTCTGACTTTGTTGGTAGTATTGCCAACTAACATTCACCGAGCGCAGCAGGGCAATCAAAGAGGCTGGCGTGGCCAGTAATATTTTTTGCTCCGCCGCCCACACCAACAGATCCGGGTCCCCTTCCAGAGCGGCGCTGAAAAGCGACTCCGCTGGCAAAAACAGCACCACATAATCCAGCGAGTTTTTGAAGAGCCCGGGATAATTGCGCTTGGCCAAATCGCGTATGGTCTTTTTCAGGTTGTCGGCGTGTGCTTCGAGCAGCTTTCCCCTCCGTTCAGGGTCTGCTTCGTCCAAAGCCTTCCCGAAATCCAGATCCGGCACTTTCGCATCCACAATAATAACGCGCCCCTCGGGCAATCGCACAATCATATCCGGCCGCTGGCCTTCCACGCCGACTTGAATTTTAAAGTCACAATGCGTGCTCATTCCTGCCACCTCCACCACCCGCCGGAGGGTTGCTTCGCCCCAAGAGCCACGCGCCTGCGAGCTCTTGAGCACCATGCGGAATTGCTGGGTTTCCTGCGCCAAAACCGCGCTCTGCTGACTTAACGCCTCCACCTGCGCCTTGACCTCACCCAACACTTTGCTTTGCAGATTTTCCGTCTGCTGCAAACGCTGCTGGTATTGTTGCAGCGACTCCTGCAGCGGCTTGAGCAGTCCTGCAATCGCTTCCTGGCGCTGGGCCAAGTCCCCTTTGGCCGACTCTTGAAAAGCAGCCAGTGTTTCTTTGGCCAGACGGAGGAACTCGGGCTGTGTGGCCTTCAACGCCTCAAGGCTCAACGCCTTGAACTTGTCGGACAAATCCTGCAGCGCCTTGGCATGGGCCATGCGCAATTCTTCCATGGCCTGTTGATGGGCTGCCTCCTTGGTTGCAGCCAATTCGCGGGCCGCTTTCAATTCGGCCTGTGCAGTGCTTATATCTCGGGCCGTTTTTTCGTACGCATCCCGCAAGCGCTCGGCCTCGGCACGCAATTGCTCCCGTTGCTGCTTTTCGTCTTGCAACGCACTTTCAAGGGCCGTGACTTGGGCCTCTGCAGCCGCCTGTTTTTGGAGGGCTCCATTGATTTGAGCGCGAAGATTGTTCAATTCTGCATCGCGCTGGGTCAGTTGCGCCCGCAGTTCATTCAACAAGGGTTCCAATGAACCGGCAGCCCGACGGCTGCCCAACCACCATCCCGCCACCAAGCCGGCGGCGGCGCCGATGAAGAGGTAAATGAGGGGTTCCATATTTGGCTGTAAACTAATCCCTTGTTTTGTCACGCACAAGCCGGAATGACGTCGCGGGACGTCGGAAAAAAACATTCGTTCACGGCCGGGACGGTTTGACACAAAGGAATGAACTCCGCTTCTCCCATCGGCAGCCACGATTGCGGTGACTTCCTTTCCGTCAGAATGGGTTATTCACTGGGATCGGCTCGACGATTCCCGCCTTTTGGTATAGGTTTCGTAGGTTGAATCTCCCAACAAAGCGCGTAAGGCGGCTTCGCGCTGCTCACGCATGGTTTCCAGGGCGGCGGTTCGTTCGTCCGGAGTCAAGTTGGGATTGGTTCGGATGGCTGCCTCTTCCTCGGCGCTGGCTTTTCGGATTTCATAGAGCGGCAGGGCGGTCTCCGGTGGGACTCCGAGTTCTTCGGCCAACAAACGCGTGTCGCGAAAAACAGGGTCTTGATTCAGTTTGTATTCCTGAAAGCGCTCCCGCCCCAGTTGGCGTTGCAACTCGGCTTCCATTTGTTTTTCCAACTGGCGCCGTTGAGACTCGTAAGCTTCCGGAGTGGTCACCGTGGCCCACATGAGCTGCCGCTCGGCCTTGTCCAAAGTGCGAAAAATGGCGCGAAATTCCTCAGGAGAGGCATCAAAGCCCTGCAACATGCCGCGGGCGCGATCGGCCAGCGGGGAGTTGCGAAGAAGGAATTCCTCGAGTTGCTCGGCGTTGAGCAGGTGCTCCAGACGTTCGCGATATTCACGTTGCAAATGCGCGCTGACGAGGGGATCGGGCGGGCGTCCCATCTCAGCTTGCTCACGCACATGCTCTGCCAAACGCCGTTGCAAGGTTTCCCAGGCATCGTAAATGGCGCTGATGGTGGTGGCCGGCAACTGGCTCAGTACCGGCCCGGTAAACCGCGGCCCCGCTGCTTTTTGCTCCGGCGCCGAAGCGCGTTCCTGCGCTTCCCATTCCGGCCCCAACAAGGCCCGCAGCAATTGACGGCGCTCGCGTTCCAGTTGCTCCAGCGCGGTCATGGAGCGGGTCATGATTTCGAGGTCCGGCTCCAGCCGCCACCATTGATCATGTTCGGTGGTGATGACAGCAGCACGCTTGCGGGCGTAGAGTTGGTTGACATCGGCCACGATGATGTCGCGAATGGTGGACTCCGGGCAACCAATGGCCCGCAGGTTGGCCACGTATTGGAAGTAATCATCCGATTCCACCTGCTTCCAATGAAAAGTATTGGTCTGAATAAAAATGTTGGTGGTCATCACCCGCGCCGGAAATACCACCGGACGGACTACCTCCTTTGGCGCCGGTGAAGAAACAGCTACCGGCGCCTCCTGCCTTGTTTCCCGCCACCAGAGCCCCAGCAGCAGTAGATTCAATGCCACAGACAGCCCAAGCCAATACCGGGACCGCATACCGCCGTTAATTTGCGCTCGACGAGGCATGGAGGCAACGGCTATTTGTAACCGCGGTCGGCAAAACAGCGTCCTTAAACATTGTTATGCAAGCATACCACACAAAACTCGCTCGTACCCTCACACTGGCCTGTGTATTCACACTTACGGTTTCAACTCTGCCCCTGGTTGCGGCAGACACCCCGGCACCCAAACGGCAGCCGGATGTTGTCTTTGTCCCAACCCCGCAGGAGGTGGTGGATCGCATGCTGGAGCTGGCCGAGGTCAAGAAAGGGGATATCGTTTACGATCTCGGATGTGGCGATGGCCGAATTGTTGTGACCGCCGCCAAAAAATTCGGTGTCAAAGCCTATGGCTTCGACATCAATCCGGAGCGCGTCAAGGAATCCCTGGAAAATGTGAAAACCAACAAGGTCGAGCACCTTGTCACCATCAAGGAAGCCGACATTTTCGAGCTCGACCTCAGTGAAGCCACCGTCGTCACCTTGTATCTGTTGCCCGATTTGAACGTCAAACTGATGCCTCAGTTGCGAAAGCTCAAGCCCGGTTCACGCATCGTCTCCCACGACTTTGACATGCGCGGCGCCAAGCCGCTGAAGGTGGAGAAAGTGGTTGTCAAGCGACAGGATGGCGACAACTCTTACGTCCATGAAGGCGAACACACCATTTATTTGTGGAAAGTCCCCTGGGAAGAGGAAAAATAGGGGCATGGTGTCTTTCAGGAACGCACTCCGGATGACATCCGGAGTGCTTTTATTTTGCATGGGGGCCGCCCAACTTTGGGCTGGCACACCTGCTTTGGAGAAATTGGAAAGAGGAGTTGTCGCTCTTCAGACGGCACCGGCCCAGGTGTATGTGGGATGGCGATTATTGGCGACAGATACTCCAGATGTCGCCTTCCATGTTTATCGTGCCCAAGCCGGCAGCCCTCAGGCCCCCGTGCGGCTCACCTCCGAACCGCTACGACGCACCACAGACTTTGTGGACACCACCGCTCCCACCAATGGCGCCTTTCATTACATTGTGCGGCCGGTGGCCAACGGCATGGAATTGCCCCCTGCCCTGCCTTTTGAAATCAACCTGAGTTTGGGACCCCGCCCCTACCTGCCGATTCCTCTCCAAACGCCGGCGGGTTACATGCCCAATGATGCATCAGTCGGAGATTTGGACGGTGATGGCGAGTATGAAATCGTGCTCCACCAAGCCGGACGCGGACGGGACAATTCCCAGCGCGGACAAACCGACCCACCCATCTTGGAGGCGTACAAACTCAACGGCCACCGGCTCTGGCGTATCAACCTTGGACGCAACATTCGCGAAGGAGCACATTACACGCAGTTTTTGGTGTATGACTTTGACGGAGATGGGCGTGCAGAAATGGTTTGTAAAACCGCGGATGGCACCGTGGACGGCACCGGGCAAGTGCTTGGTAACGCGCAAGCGGATTATCGAAATGCCGAAGGGTACATCCTCAGCGGCCCGGAATATCTGACGGTGTTTGATGGGCTGACCGGCCGTGCGCTTGCTACGACAAATTATTTACCACCCCGTGGAGATGTGGCCGCCTGGGGAGACAACTACGGCAACCGGGTGGACCGCTTTTTGGCTGCGGTGGCGTACTTGGACGGCCAACGGCCCAGCTTTGTGATGTGCCGCGGCTACTACACCCGCACGGTTCTTGTGGCATGGGACTGGCGCGATGGCCGTCTCACCCGCCGCTGGATTTTTGACAGCCACGAAGGGCCCCCGGCTCTCCGAGAATACGCAGGCCAAGGCAACCACAACCTTTCCGTGGCGGATGTGGACAGCGATGGACGCGATGAAATCATCTACGGTGCCTGCACCATAGATGACAACGGCAAGGGACTGTACACCACCAGTTTGGGACATGGGGATGCCCTGCATGTGGGAGACCTTGATCCCACGCGCCCGGGTCTGGAAGTCTTCGGCATCCACGAAAAGGTACGCCATCCCCACGGAGTCTCATTTCGTGATGCGCGCACAGGCCAAATCCTCTGGAGCAAAAGCTCGCCCGATGTTGGACGCGGCCTGGCTGCAGATATAGATCCGCGCCACCCGGGCAGCGAGTGTTGGGCTGCCGGCGCTGGTTTGATGGGCTTGTGGAATGCACGCGGTGAACTTATCTCACAAAGCCGCCCCCGTTCCTGCAACTTTGCCGTCTGGTGGGATGCGGACCCTTTACGCGAATTGCTTGATCGGAATGTCATCAGTAAGTGGAATTGGGAAACCGGCCAGGAAACCCGCCTGTTGGTGGCCGAAGACTGCCAGTCTATCAACGGCACCAAGGCCAACCCCTGCCTGAGCGCGGATATTTTGGGAGACTGGCGGGAAGAAGTCATCTGGCGCAGCACCGATGGGCGCGAGCTGCGAATCTATGTTTCCACCATCCCGGCGGCATTTCGTTTGCCGACTTTGATGCATGATCGCCAGTACCGGCTAAGTGTGGCCTGGCAAAATGTGGGCTACAACCAACCACCCCACCCCAGTTTTTGGCTCAAGGCGCCGGAATAATTGGGAGGATTAAGCGGTTTGGCCGGATGGGTTGGGGTTGGACAAAGCCGCTTCTTCCAATCGTTGTAGAAACCAGCTTGGAGGTCGAATGGGTTTGCCCTCGGCATCGGTATATACGTGCACGGTATAACCGCGGGCTACTGGCTTGCCGGTTTCGCCATGCATAATTTCCACCGCACAACGCAGCCTTGCCCGACCCTCCGGGGCCGCCCATACGGTCAAGTTGAGCAAATCGTCATAACGAGCACGTCCCAAATATTCCACATGGGCCTCCACCAGCGGCAACAGCACGCCTCGCCGCTCCATTTCAGCATACGGCAAACCAAGGCTCCGAAGCAGCTCGGTGCGGGCGCATTCAAACCATTCCAACACCCGCGAGTTGTAATAGGTTCCCATTTGATCGGTTTCACTGTAACGGACACGCAAACTTAACGTGTGCCGGTACCCCACGGGGCCGGGCGGGGTCGGTGATGGGCCGCGATCATTTTTGTTCATGGGCGTTATTGTTGAGCAGTCCGCTCCTGCTTGCAACTTGAAGATAGGGGGCCTCTTTGTCGTCCAATGCCTGTGGATTTGTCATTTGATGGCATCCAAAAAGCATGAAAAAAGGCTGGCATTTTGCCGGCCAATGGTTGAAATAGCCCTACACAGACACATATGAAAAAGACCAATACACCTTCAACGGAAGTCACACGACGTAACTTTTTGAAAGGCACCACCCTTGTTGCAGGCGCCGCAGCGGTGGGATTCCCCTCCATTCTTCACGCTCAAGCCAACATTACCTTGAACGCGGCAGTCATCGGGCTCGGTGGCCGCGGTTCCGGTGCGGGCGGCAATTTCCTCAACGCCGCCAAAGCTGCCGGCGTGCAGGCCAAAATCGTGGCCACCGCGGAAATTTTCCCGGGCAAAGCTCAAAGACTTCAAGACGACTGGGGGGTGCCGGAAAACCAGCGTTTTGTCGGTTTTGACTCCTATCTGAAGGCCATGCAAGTGCCGGGGGTCAACTACGTCATCTTGGCCCAGCCACCCGGGTTCCGTCCCCTGCATTTCAAGACGGCCATTGAGCTGGGAAAACATGTGTTCACCGAAAAACCGGTGGCCACTGATGCACCCGGTTGCCGCATCATGTACGCCGCCTACGAAATGGCCAAACAGAAGGGTCTGAAAGTTGCCGCCGGCACCCAGCGCCGCCATCAAGCGGGCTATATCGAAACCATCAAACGACTGCAAGATGGAGCCATCGGGGACATCGTCACCCTCCGTGCTTATTGGGTCAACGGCGGGCCGATCTGGCACCGTGGAGTCAAACCCGGAGTCAGCCAACTGGAGGTTCAGGTCAATAATTGGTACCACTACATTTGGTTGTCCGGTGACCATATTTGCGAGCAGCACGTACACAACCTCGACGTGTGCAACTGGATCATGAATGACCACCCCATCCGTTGCTGGGGCATGGGAGCACGGCAGCAACTCGGGGACAAAGCCGGGGAAATCTGGGACAATTTTGCGGTGGAATACGAGTATCGCAACGGCGTGCGAATGTACAGCTATTGCGGACAAATCAAGCGCGCTTGGGCCAGTGTCAGCGAGGCCGTTCATGGCACCAACGGCACATCCAATCCAAGCGGAAGCATCACTACCAAGGATGGCCAGCGCTGGCGTTCGTCGCTGCGTCTCCAGAGCAACGACCCATACACGCAGGAGCACATTGATCTCATCAATGCCATCGTCAAGGGCACCGAGCTCAACGAGGCGAAGAACGTCACCGACAGCACCCTCACGGCGATCATGGGCCGTGAAGCTGCTTACAGCGGTGGTGAAGTCAAATGGGATGACATCCTGAACAACAACTTCAAATACGGGCCTGAACTTGTGTACACGGACGCCTCCAAGTTGGAATGGGGTGAGTTCCGGACGCTCAAGCCGCCCATGCCCAGCCAGCACAACATCCTGGCCAATCCGGCACAGGTCAGCGTGGGCTGAGTCGTTATCAACGGTGTTTTGCCAACGGGTGGAGCTCAAGCTCCACCCGTTTTTTTATCTCAACAGCAGTCCCGCTGCCTCTTATTCCACCACATACACGACGGCACCCTTGCGCAAAGGAAATGTGCACCGGCCCTGCTTTGCAACTTGGGACCGGCTTTCGCCCATGGCGTTAACCACGGTCACTTGCTCACGGTTCACGGGCACCGTCACTTCTACATCACGCACGGGATTCCACACCGCGGTCAGGCGTCCGCCGCCTTGTGCACCGGCAAACCGGTAGGCCAACGTCTCCCCCTCCATCGGCATCGCCCCAACCAGAGTTTTGTCACGAAGCAACCCCGCTAAAACCGCATACGCACGATAAGCTGGTTTTGGCCGAAAATCGCGGTGAACAATCCCCATTTGATGCTCGAAATAAACCGGGTCCTCGCCGTCATTACGGAAATTGTACCAAAAAGTCCGCGGCTCCACGCCTGAGACAATGGCACAAAGATAACTCCGGGCGATTAACTCCGCCTGCGCCCGCTGGGTTGTGGCGACAAAATCCTGCCGCATGGTGTTGTGAGGCGTAAACGTGGCCCAACCCATTTCCGTCAACCACACCGGCCGCCGGCGCCCGTCCGGCAGGCGCACCTTGTCCGAAGCCTTCTTCAAGTCCGCGATGAACTCCGCATCTTTGAGCACGCGGCGGTAGGGATGAATAGTCAAAATGTCGAAGGGGGTTTCCAAAGCCAGCATCTGGTCAATAAACTTGTAATCAATGCCGGCGGTGGACAGCCCCAGGACTTCGGCCTGCGGATCCATGGCTTTGATGGCGGCGTAACTTCGCTTGAGCAACTCTGCGTACATTTCTTTTGGCCCCTGCCAGAAAAAGATATTTGGCTCATTCCAAATCTCCCACTGCTTGATTTGCCGGCCATACCGTTGCACCAATGCCTGCAAATAACGGACATAATCGTCTATGCCCTCTTTCGTGTAAGGCTTCGTCCACGGTGCCCAGTAGCAAACAATCGCGTACACGGTGATGCCGTTGCGTTGGGCGCATGCCATCAAGTCATCATAAAATTTCCATTGGTACTCCCCCTTGCGCGGTTCAATGCGCGACCAGGCGAACTCTTCCCGTGACCACTTCACGCCGGCTTCGCTGGCCATGCGGGCGGCCTGCTCCATTTGCGCCAAACCACGGGCATCCCCTCCGTAACGATACAGATACAGTCCCATTCCAAATAAAGATTCAGGCCGCAAATTGGTGTCGCCCTTGTTTTCCAAGGGTGCCACCCAGGCGGTGGTGACAGGCGGGACCTCTTGACCGGCAATGTCCACCGAAAACTCGGCTTCCAAAAATTTTGCCGTGGCCTGCTGCGCCGGCAAAGGGACGGTAACTGACATGGGTTGCCCCAATGGAGGCACACGGAGTTTTTGGCTTCCCCGTCCCACTGTCTGATTATCCCACGTCCGCCAGGTCCAAGTGATTTCTCCGTCGAGGGGAATTTCTGACAGCGCCCGTACGGTGGCCACACTTTGCCAGCGGCCGTCCTGTTCACGTGTTTCCGCAGTCAACAAGCATCGCCTGTCTGCAGGGCAGGAGCCGTCAATCCAAACGCCCAAAAGTTCCACCGTCCGGCGGTCCTGCACGCCACCGGCCAAGACTTGAAAACCACCCAAGCGCAACGGCCCGTGCAATTTTCCGTCATTCTCTCCTCCATACCATTCCCAACCCGGCCCGGGCGGCCCATCAACAACGTACTCGTTAATCCCCGGTTCAGTGTTGGATGGGACACGTTGCATCTCGCGCCGGAAAGTCATGAAATGAGTGCCCAATGTCACACGAACCGGATGCGGCCCCAAGTCGCCCCGCATACGCAGCCGCAGACGGTTGACATCCCCCAAGAGAGTACGGTCTGGTAATCCCAACCCGACAGATGCCGCCCCCTTGGTGAAATCGAGCGTCCACTGCCGGCCCTCCAAGCGACTTTCACCTGCATTCCCTTCTGTTCGCAGTCGCCACCCCTCCTCATTGCCAAATTGATAAGCCGGCCATGAAACACGGGCAACCAGCGCGTCGGCGCTGATAAGAGTCAGGTCATCAAAGTCCAGTGCGCCCTGCCGGGTTTCCCCGTTATCCACCAACAAAGCCAGATATTTAGGTGGCCCGTGGGGCACGCCATCGTTGGCTCCGCCCCAATGGCCGGACCAACCTTGAAAAGCCACCCTGGCCACCACCCACTTGCCTGCGGGACATTCCACCGGTTTTTGCAATGTTTGACCGGTGCTGTCGGTGTACCGCAACACCACCCCGTGCCCCTCTGGCCTCTTCACCCTGAATTGCAAGGCATTCAGAGAAGTTGGAACATTCGTCGGCACCCGAAAAATCGCGGCTACGTAATTGCCACCGCCGGAAAAATCAAACTCCAGACGCCCTCCCATCTTGCCGCTGAAGGCTGCCTGCGGTGAAAAGTAAAAACGTCCCTTGGCCCCCGGAAACTCCGCGCCGGGACTGAATGACCAACGGTTGGTGGGACCTTCAAAATCCTCAAGCACCAATGACGGCGGAGGGGCTGCAAGTGCACTGTGAATGCAAACGGCCAAAAAAATGGCTACATAAAGAAATGAGCGCTTTTTCATAATTCCAAGCGTAACTATTTCAAAGGCTATGTTGCCGCGTCACTATTTTAGCCTCAACGCCAAAAGAACGGTTGGCAATCTTGGTCAGCGGATATTCAGCCACATTTGGCTTATTGAGTCTGCGATGAGCCGCCACCAGACTTGGGCGCATTTTCAATGACTTCGGAGGCAGGCGCATGGTCATGGTCATGATCATGCCCGTGGTCATGACCGCCCGCTTCAAAAGCGCCGATAACAAAGGCCAACCCCAACCCGGCCAACATGGCGAGGGAGAGTTTGATTCGGTCGTGGGAATGGAATTGCAGCTCTGGCAACAAATCACTTGCAGCGATGCATAGAAACGTGCCCGCTGAAAAAGCCAGCGCCGCTCCAATGTATTGGGGATGATTCTCCGCCAATTGACCGGCGCCAAGGTAAAACAATCCAACACCCACTGGAATCATCAGGGCAAAGAGAATGTTGACGGCGTGACGGGCCAGCCGCGACCAGCCGCCGGCGGTCATCAAGGTGGTGATGGTGAGGGCATCAAAAGGTTTGTGCAATACAATGACCAAGAACGTTGCCAAACCAGCCAGCCCTCCATGGTAATGACCATTGCTCTCAGCCCGCACGCTGGCCGCCAAGGCCATGCCGTTGATGAGAGTATGAATGGTCAGGCCTAGAGCTGCACCTCCCCAAGAAAGCTGGCGAGCCGATTTGTCCGCCAATGTATGTTGGTGCGGATGGTGGTCATGATGGTCACAAATGTGGGGTGCAGGCGCCGCAACAGGCCGCAACGAGATGGGTTTGCCTTCTGCCATGGCGCTGCCGCAGGCTTCCGGGTCTTCGTCCGGCACATCGTGATGGTGGAAGTGCAGAAAGCGCTGCACAAAAAACATGAGCAAGAAACCGCCGAGCATCCATTGCATCACAGTGTCCACGGACCCCACTTGAAACCAGGCATGAGGCAGCAGGTGCAGCATGCCCACCCCCAACATCAAACCGGCCACAAAACTGGTGGCCAGTTGCATGCGGGTGTGGGTCAGCCGAATCCACAAGGGGATGGCTCCTCCGGCCAGCGAGCTCAGCAAAATGAGCACGCAATAAACTGCCAGCAGCATCCCGGGTGACCAAAAACCATCATGCATAACCGCTCTCTAATGTGGGCACCCGCCGCTGCAACGTCTAGCGAAAACGTGGGGGCGCAAGGAGGCGCCACCGGGGGGATTTGATGAAAAATGGAAAAGTTGAGCATGTCCTGCAAAAGCAGTAGTCTGATGAAGCAACAAGCATCAGCGCTATGAACAAGTCAGCCATTTTGTCATGTGGGCGGGCCTTGGCGGTTTTGTGTATGTGCCTTTGGGGGCTGAGCGGCCAAGAGGTCCGGGCCGCGACCCCAGTTGGGAAGGCCCCTGCCGCCCGCCCCAATATCATCATCATTCTTTCGGATGACATGGGTTACTCGGACATTGGTTGTTATGGGAGTGAAATTGAAACGCCGCACCTCGATGCATTGGCGGCGAGTGGATTGAGATTCACGCAGTTTTACAATACGGCGCGCTGCTGCCCCACACGCGCATCGCTGCTGACCGGTCTGAATCCCCATCAAGCCGGAGTGGGTCACATGATGGAAGACCGCGGGCATGAAGGTTACCGTGGCCGGTTAAATCGCCGCTGCGTCACCATCGCGGAGGCCCTTAAGCCGGCAGGTTACCGGTGTTATGCCGTGGGCAAGTGGCATGTCACGCCCGGGGCAACTGCCAAGGCATTGGAAGACACGAGCAACTGGCCTTTGCAACGGGGCTTTGATCGGTACTACGGCACGATTCATGGCGCTGGTAGTTATTGGGACCCCAGCTCGCTGGTGCGGGACAACAAGCTCATCACTGCCTTCAACGACCCCGAATACCAGCCGGAAGTTTTTTATTATACCGATGCCATTAGTGACCACGCGGTGCGTTTCGTGCGGGAACACGCCACTCAAAATTCCGGCCAACCCTTCTTTTTGTACGTAGCCTACACGGCCGCCCACTGGCCCATGCATGCAAAAGAATCGGACATTGCCAAGTATCGCGGTCGTTACGATGCCGGCTACGCCGCAGTGCGCCAAGCGCGCTGGGAAAAGCAAAAACGTTTGGGCGTGGTGGATGACCGCTGGTCGCCAGCCCCGCTGGTTGGCGATTGGGGAAAAGTCAAAGACCGGGCCTTCGAGGCGCGGTGCATGGAGGTCTATGCCGCCATGGTGGATTGCATGGATCAAGGCATTGGCAGGTTGATGCAGGCAGTGCGTGAGACCGGCCAATGGGACAACACCCTCGTTTTTTATCTTCAGGACAACGGCGGTTGCGCCGAGAACATTGGCCGCGGCACCAACGCACCGGCGCGGGCAGCTCAAGCCACCTTTCAACCTATGGACAAAAACACCCCCCAATATGGAAGTGTGCCACGCCAAACCCGTGATGGCCGGCCCGTCCGCCAAGGTTATGGTGTGATGCCCGGAGGCCCGGATACTTACATTGCCTATGGACGCGACTGGGCCAACGTAAGCAACACACCCTTCCGCGAGTATAAACATTGGGTTCACGAGGGTGGAATCGCCACCCCTCTGATTGTGCATTGGCCGGCCGGTATTCCGCCATCGAGTCGGGGTCGTTTGGAGAAGCAACCGGGACAGTTGATGGACATCATGGCAACTTGTTTGGATGTGGCGGGCACCACTTACCCCGCCGAATATCAAGGAAATGCCATCACTCCTTTAGAAGGGGTGAGCTTGCGCCCGGCATTCTCCGGCAAAAGTGTGAAACGGTCCCAGCCGTTGTGTTGGGAACATGAAGGCAACCGCGCCATCCGGGAAGGTAAATGGAAGCTCGTGGCCAAGGAAAAGCAGCCCTGGGAATTGTACGACATGGAGAGGGACCGGACGGAGTTGAACGATTTGGCCGCCAAATACCCGCAACGCGTCAAGGAAATGGCGGCCGCGTGGGAAGCATGGGCGGCCAAGGCTCAAGTGCTGCCCTTGGGAGCGTGGCGGCTCAAAGAAGCAGGGGCAGCTGGGGGTGAAGGTGCGCTTGGACAAAAGCGTTTCGAATTAAAGTCCGGTGATTCCCTGCCGCGGGCGCAGGCGCCGGCCATTGCGGGCAAGCCGTTCCGGGTGGTGGTGCAATTCGAGGCAGCGCCCGCAGATCAAGGGGTATTGGTGGCGCAGGGCGGAAGCTCATTGGGATATGCGGTGCACATGAGCGAGGGGCAATTTCATTTTGTGGTTCGCTGCCGGCAGAAGGCGGTGGCGGAGGTGGGGGTGCCGCTGTCCACTGCGGGGCAACATTTGGCAGTGGCTGTTTTAAGTGAAAAAGGCACATTGTCGCTGAAATTGGATCAGCAGGAGGAGCGAAAAGTTGCCGGTCAAGGGCTGATCGAGTTGACTCAGGATAAATGTTACCGGGGCTGGGAGGTGGACAAGGGCGCCGCTGATACGTTGACTCATATTCATGGTTACTCAAGAACCAACCATGAGCAAGTCTGCCCAACGTGAATTCTTGGCCGTCTTACACCGCCGCTACCAGCGTGCTGGTCGGCGTTACAAAACGTACATCCTCGATCAGGTATGCTCTCTCTGTGGTTATCACCGCAAAAGCGCCTTGCGGCTGATGAACCGTCCATTCCCTGAGCCGGCCCGCCGCAAACGCCCCGGCCCCAAACCCGTCTATGAGGCCGAGCGTCTGCGGCCTGTGATCAAGGTCATCTGGCTGGCCAGTGATCAGCTTTGCAGCAAGCGGCTCAAAGCCGCCATGCCCGAATGGTTAAAGCATTATCAAGCCCACTATGGGCCGCTGCCCCCCGACCTGCAGGAGCAATTGCTGAAGATCAGCCCGGCCC